>Ga0209002_10000793_pt1 | contig 25620 bp, 27 predicted proteins | sample Rifsed16ft2_FD_184010 | JGI IMG/M metagenome (GOLD analysis project Ga0209002, IMG submission 184010) | Soil microbial communities from Rifle, Colorado, USA - sediment 16ft 2 (version 2) | ecosystem: Environmental > Terrestrial > Deep subsurface > Rock core/Sediment | place: Rifle, Colorado... | reverse complement strand
GTGATCGCCGCCGTCAGCGTCGTCTTCCCGTGGTCTACGTGCCCGATCGTCCCCACGTTCACATGCGGCTTGCTTCGATCAAATTTCTCCTTTGCCATAGCTATTCTCCAATGAGTCCGGGTTGAGAGTTACCTCGTGGACCGTGTGTGTCTGGACCAGCATAGGAGGGCTTGCCCACCTACCCTTCTCCGCAACGTATGAGTCCCCTTCTGCTCTCGGCCCCTCGCTTCCCGGCGCGGCCTCGAGAGATTCGCGGGAACGCTAAGCGACACTCTTATGAAAACCTAGTGGAGCCCACGACCGGGATTGAACCGGTGACCCCTTCCTTACCAAGGAAGTGCTCTACCACTGAGCCACGTGGGCTCGATTCTCTCGATCGCGCCATGGAACCGAGGGCGCGCACCAGCCCCTTCATCGTCAGAGCTCCGGCTTGCACGCCCGCCTCCCCTGCCCGATGGAGAAGCCCCTGCCTCTAACCGAAGGCCCCGCAGTCCTCGAGTCCGTTCCAGAATATGGAGCGGGAGACGGGATTCGGACCCGCGACCCTCAGCTTGGAAGGCTGATGCTCTACCAACTGAGCTACTCCCGCCCGATGGCACGAAACTGAACCAGCCTAGCCGGACCTCAAACGGGGGAGGTTCTGGTGGAGAGGGGAGGATTCGAACCTCCGAAGGCCTGAGGCCGGCAGATTTACAGTCTGCAGCGTTTGACCGCTTCGCTACCTCTCCGCCCATCCTTCGCAAGGAGTGAATCCAGCCCTGGGCCGCTACTGTCAGGTCGGGGGTTCTCACGCTCAATGATGCCTCTAACTGGGGCTGGCGAAGGGATTTGAACCCCCGACCCGCTGATTACAAATCAGCTGCTCTACCACTGAGCTACGCCAGCTAGGAAACTAGCGAGTTTAGCATAGGGTCCCATGAGTCGCAATAAAAACTTTCGGTTTGGCCGGCTCCCGGGCCCTTTTTGGCTTGTCATGGGGACGTCCCGACGCCGGGTCCCCCGGAAAGTGCCCTTTGGCGCAGGGCCTCATAAAGAACGACCCCCGCCGCCACCGACAGGTTGAGCGAACCGACCCGGCCGAGCTGGGGCAAGGAGACCAGCACATCGCAAGTCCGCGAAACCAGCGGACGGAGTCCCTTGCCTTCCGATCCCAGGACCAGAACCACCGGCAGGGTGTAGTCGAACTGGTACCAGGGCATGGGCGCGCCGGCCGCTAGGCCCACCACCCAAATGCCGTTCTTCTTTATTCGCTCGAGGGCCGCCACCAGGTTGGTGACGCGGGCGAGACGAGCGTGCAGAAGCGCGCCCGCGGATGCGGAGATGGCGGCCGGGGAGGGTGGGGCATTGCCGCGCCGGGGCACCAAAATGCCCGAGGCGCCCGCACCATCGGCCGCGCGCGCGACCGCCCCCAGATTCCGAGGATCCTCAATGCGATCGAGCGCCACCAGGAGTGCGGGCTTCGGCGTGCGCGCCAGCAGCTCGTCAAGATCCCACCACCGCAAGGCGGTCACCTCCGCAACCCCCCCCTGATGGTGAGCGCCCGAGGCCAGCCGCTCCAAAACCCTGGGCTTCTCGCGATACACAGGTACTCCCCGAGCCTGTGCCAGAGCCAGGATCTCCTTGGCACGGACGTCCAGCCGTCCCTCCGACAGCACGATCTTCCGCACGCGGTCGGGAGACGCGCGCAAGGCCTCGCGGACTGCCTGAACACCCGACACGGTGGTCATGGAGTTTCCTTACTCTCCAACAACACGATGGCTTGGGCGAGGATCCCCTCCCCCCGTCCGGTGAAACCCATTCCGTCGAAGGTCTTCGCCTTCACTCCGACCGCTTCCGCGGGAACGCGGAGCAAGGCCGCCAGCGCTTCTCGGATCGCATGGAAATAAGGAGCCAGGGGAGGCTCCTCGGCCACGATGACGGTATCCACTTGCGCTAGCTGGTAGCCCTTTTCCTCCACGATCTGCAGGCCCTTCTCCACGAACGAGCGGCTGGCCGCCTCCCTCCACCGCTCGTCACTGGATGGGAACATCGAACCGAGGTCGGGTGCCCCCACCGCCCCGAGCATCGCGTCCGTCAGGGCGTGGAGGAGGACGTCCCCATCGGAGTGCCCTACCAGACCGCGCCCGTAGGGGATATCGATTCCTCCCAGCACGAGCTTCCGACCCGGCGCCAGACGGTGCGCATCGACCCCGAGTCCAATCCGAAACTTCATACGTCCTCTCCCAGCGTGAGGTAGTGCTCGGCGAGTGCCAGATGCTCCTCCGTCGTTACCTTGAGGTTTCGGACCAACCCCGGGACGAGATGCACTTTCTCACCCAGACGCTCCACGAGCTGCGCCTCGTCCGTTCCCTGAAAGCCTTCTCCCCGAGCCCGCTCGAAGGCCGCTCGCAGGACCCGGTGACGGAAACACTGCGGGGTCTGCGCCTGATAATAACGCCGGCGATCGACCGTCCGCAGGACGGTTGCTCCGGAGTCGACTTCCTTCAACGTCTGATCGACCGGTAACGCCGCCAAAGCCCCGCCAAACCGTTTGGCGGCATCCACCACGTCGCGGATGAGTGCCTGCGTAACCAAGGGGCGCGCTCCATCGTGCACCACCACCCATCCCTCGAAGGCGGACGACAGCCTAGAAATACCATTCCATACGGAGTCTTGCCTGGAGTCCCCGCCGGCGATGACTTCCAATCGGTCACTTTCCTTGAGCCAAGGCCTCATGATCCCGACGTAATTCTCGAAGCCACGACCGGGGAGCACGAGAACGACCCGATGGACGTCCGGAGATCGCAGGAAGGCCGTCACGGTGTGCGCAAGCAGTGGTTTTCCCGCCAGTGCCAGAAACTGTTTGGGCGTGGAGGATTGGAAACGCTCCCCGGAGCCACCCGCCGCCACGATGGCCACAACGTCGCGCGGAGTCATCTCCGATCCACGGAACCCGTAGGGCCCACGGGTTGGGCACCCGTCAACCGGGCGATTCTCTCCACGGTCTCAGGGTCGAGCCCGATCGCTTTGTAGAGCGCCCGCGTCTCCGCCACTCCGGGTATCTCGAGCCAGCCCTTCCCCTGGTACCGCTCCTGAAGCGATCCGCACACGCCATCGAGCTCCCGTCGAAGGGCAGACCCGTCCCTGGACAGGTCGACGCCCTCGAACTGGGCGGCCGCCAATCGCAGGCGGTTAGCGAGGTCGCTGCCCAGCGTGATCATGCCTGTGCCGGTTGCGGCTGGTAATTCTGCATCACGATCTTTCGCACTTCCTGCGCCAGCTCGATGGCGGCATCCTCCCCGAGATCTTGAACCGGAATCGGCCGCTCCACATGAACCCTGACTTCGCCCGGGCGAACCGTGACTTCTCCTCGCTTCATGATCCGCCAACTCTCCGAGATGGTGACCGGCACCACTGGCACCCCCGACTTGATGGCGAGTAAGAACGATCCTTGCTTGAAGCGGCCGACCGACCCGTTCGGGCTGCGGGTTCCCTCCGGGAAAATCACCACCGAGATCCCTTGCCGGATCCGTTGGGCGGCCCGTTCCAGACTCTGGCGTGCCCGCACCGGGTTGGAGCGATCCACCGAAATGTGGCCGCAGAGGAAGAGGTGCCAACCCATAAAGGGCACTCTATTGAGTGACTCCTTGTACAGGATGCGAAACGAGAAAGGGAGCCAGGCAAAGAGGATGGGAATGTCGTAGATGCTTTGATGATTCGCGGCGAAAACGTAGTTCCGATCTCTATCCAAGTTCTCGAGCCCACTCAGCGAAACCGTCACCCCACAGGTCGTCAAGATGAGCCAAGACCATAGACGAGCTAGCCAATGGGAAGGGTTACCACTGCGGAACACTGCCCCCAGCAGAATCGACACCGCGCCGCACACCATGGTGTACAGGGTTACCAAGGGAATCGAAATCAGGACAGTACGGAGCGTGGCCAGCATGGCCAAGACGGTCTCTAGACCAGGACTCGGCTCAACCCTTCTCCACCGCCGCTGAGTTGAAAGACTCAATCGCTTTGCCAAAGATCATCTTCCCGGCGGTGGTTTGGAGCACGCTGGTCACCGTGACGTCGACGTTCTTCCCGATGAGCTTTCTGGCATTGTCCACGACCACCATGGTGCCATCGTCCAAGTAAGCGACGCCCTGGTTGTACTCCTTGCCTTCCTTGAGAATGAACACGCGCATGAACTCACCGGGAAGCACCACCGGCTTCAACGCATTGGCAAGCTCGTTAATGTTCAGCACCGGAACGCCCTGAAGTTGTGCCACCTTGTTGAGGTTGAAATCGTTGGTGACGATCTTCGCCGATTGAAGCTTGGCCAGCTCGATGATCTTGAGGTCGACTTCCTTGACCTCCGGGAAGTCAACCTCCGATATGTTCACATCGATTCCACTCATCTTTCGAATCTTCTGAAGGATGTCCAGGCCACGCCGACCCCGGTTTCGCTTGAGCGAGTCCGCGGAGTCGGCCACTTGTTGCAGCTCCTTGAGCACGAACTGCGGAATCACCATGGTGCCATCCAGGAAACCGGTCTCGCAGATATCGGCCACTCGGCCATCGATGATCACGCTGGTATCGAGGATCTTGTAGCTACGGGTGGTGGTGGTGCCGCGAAAATAGGCAATCACCGAGAGCGGGTCGAACCACTCGGCTTTTTTCAGACCCAGCAGCAATCCGAGATAGGTGAGAACTGAGAGCGCCAGTGACTGCCAGAAGGCCTGGGCGTTGCTCGCCATGGGAATCTTGGACAAGGGGATGCCCACCAGGAGCGCGAGCAGCACACCCAGGACCGCTCCGATGAAACCTCCCGCCACTTGTCGGGCCGGAACGGTTCGAATGCGAAGCTCCAGCGAAATGATGGCCACGCCCAACAAAGCACCGAGGCTCGCATTAGCGAGTCCACCCCAGGGAAGAGGAGCATAGATGACCGACGTATAAATGACCGCCGCCAGCAGAATGATTCTAATTATGAATGTCGACATCAGATTTCTCGCGTTTGCCGGCCGGTTTCCCTTACACCTCTAGAAAACTGCCTCCAGAGCCTCCCCGACGCTTCGGACTCCGATCAGCTCCGCAGAGCCCTGATCCTCAGCAAGAGGTAGGTTGCCAGCCGGGAGTATGATTTTGTTGAACCCGAGGCGGACCGCCTCCCGAACTCTTACCGCGACGCGCTGCGCGGCCCTCACCTCCCCGGCCAGCCCCACCTCTCCCAGCAAGACGGATCGGGGATGGACCGGCCGCTCCTTGAAGCTGGAGGCAACGGCCGCGACGACTCCCAAATCGGCCACCGGCTCGTCGACCACGAGCCCGCCGGCCACGTTCACGAACACATCCTCCGACGAAAGCGCTAGACTCACCCTTTTCTCGAGGACCGCCAACAACAGCGCCAACCGATTGGTGTCGATACCCAAGGCGACACGCCGTGGATATCCAAAGCTCGAGCGGGACACCAAGGCCTGGATCTCGACCAGCAGCGGCCGCGTTCCCTCCACGCTGCAGACCACCACCGAGCCGGGCGCCTGGTCGGCGCGCTCGGAGAGGAATAGGCTGGAAGGGTTCCCCACTGGTTCCAGACCGGAGCCGGTCATTTCGAAGACGCCGAGCTCACCCGTCGCTCCGTACCGGTTCTTGGTAGCGCGAACCAGACGATGCGCGTGATGACGCTCTCCTTCGAAATAAAGGACGGTGTCCACAATGTGCTCGAGCGCCTTGGGGCCGGCCAGGTTCCCTTCTTTGGTCACATGCCCGATGAGAAAGACCGGGGTTCCGGTGGATTTCGCGAAGTAGAGGAGCTCGGCAGCGGCTTCCCGCACCTGGCCGACGCTGCCCGGGGCGGAGGAGAACTTCGGAGAGTAGACTGTTTGAACGGAATCCAAGATCACCGCCGAGGGGTGTCCCTGTTTCAATTCGGAGATGATGTTGTCCAGGTTTGTCTCGCTGAAGAGGAGCAGGCGCTCGGCCTTCACACCCAGCCGCTCTCCCCGGAGCTTGATCTGCTGCTCCGACTCCTCCCCACTAATATAGAGGACGGGGCCGTCGCTTCTGGACGAGGACGCCAAGTGCGAAGCGACCTGCAACAACAGAGTCGACTTACCGATCCCGGGATCGCCCCCCAACAGAACCACGGACCCCGCCACCAAGCCTCCGCCCAGCACGCGATCGAACTCTTCGATTCCCGTGCTCAGTCGATGGGCGGCGTCCGAGCTCACTTCCCGGTAGGGGCGAGGACCGTCTCCCACCGACAAGCTTTGAAGTCGACTGTTCGATGGGGATTCGCTTCGTTCTTCGACGAGACTGTTCCATGCTCCGCAGTCCGGACAGCGGCCCAACCACTTCGCCGAGCTGATGCCGCATTCCTGGCAGACGAAAGCTATCTTGACTTTACCCATTGACCACGTCTTTTCCCGTCAAACCTGCTGGCCTGCCGAGTAGCTCGGTGTTGTCTCCCAAACGGGAATGGAGCCTCCGACCGTTTCCAGCATAAGGCACCAGAGAGGGCATTACGATCGGGCTCTCGTTTAGAGACTGGTTGAAACCGCCCAGCAAGAAATGAGTATAACACGCGCTGGGTGCCCGGTTCGGGACCAGAAGGCACTCGGGGAACGGACTCCCTGGGGGAAGGCGTCAGCTCGCCATGCATGGCGTGAGCTCAGATGGAGTCGTGCGGCCGCTCCCAGTTCTCGAACCGAGTGTATTCTCTGATGAACGCCAGCATGGCGCTGCCCGTCGGCCCGTTCCGTTGTTTGCCGATGATGAGCTCGGCCAAACCCCTGTTCTCGGGAGTCGGGCTGTACTCCTCTTCCCGGTAAATGAAGACGACAACATCCGCGTCTTGCTCGAGCGCACCGGACTCTCGAAGATCGGAGAGCTGAGGTCGATGCCCGCCCTGGCCTCCTCGACTCTCGGGCGCTCGCGAGAGCTGGGAGAGGGCCACCACCGGTATGTTGAGCTCCTTCGCCAGCCCCTTGAGTGCCCGGCTGATGCTCGAGATCTCCTGGGTCCGATTCTCGAATCGACCGCGACCTTGCATCAATTGCAGGTAGTCCACCACCAGGAGGTCCAGACCATGCTCGAGCTTGAGCCGACGTGCCTTGGCCCGCATCTCGAGAACGCTCAGAGACGGCGAATCGTCGACGAAGATATGGGCAGAGGAGAGTCTGGAGACACCCTGGATGAGCTTGGTCCAATCCTTCTCCGAGGTAAATCCGGTGCGCAGCCGGTGCATATCCACACGTGCCTCGGAGCAGAGCATCCTCATCACCAGCTGCTCCTTGGACATCTCCAGGCTGAAGATTCCCACCGTGCGCGAACTGGATAGCGCCGCGTGCTGGGCGAGGTTCAAGCAAAAACTTGTCTTGCCCATCGCCGGCCGCGCCGCCACGATGATCAGGTCGGAAGCTTGGAGTCCGGAGGTCATCTCATCGAACTTCTCGAAACCGGTCGGGACGCCGGTCACCATCTCTCGCTGCCCGGACAGCTCGTCGATGGACTTGAAGGTGCTCCGAACGATCTTCGCCACTGGCTCGAACCCGGTTCGGATTGCCCCCTCGGCGATCTCGAAGATGGACCGCTCTGCCTGGTCTAGTACCGACTGGGTATCCTCGGGCTCATCGAAACAAGATTGGATGATGCGGTTGGCGGAGCTAATGAGGCTTCGCAGAACGGACTTCTCTTTGACGATCCTCGAGTAGTAGGGAACGTTGGTGGCGCGCGGAACACCGTCGACCAGGGACGTGAGATAGCCGATGCCCCCCGCCGACTCCAGCTCGCCGGCGCGCGCCAACTCCTCTTTGAGGGTGACGAGATCGATACCCTGTCCGCGCACCGACAGGCTCTCCATGCGAGCGAAGATCTTCTGGTGTGCCTGTCGGTAGAAATCGTCTTGTTTGAGGATCTCGGAGGCGTGGTGGAAACTCTCGTTCTCGATGAGAATGGCGCCCAGAACGGTCCTTTCCGCATCGAGACTGTGCGGAAGTGCCTTCTCGAGGGCGACCTCCTCGGCCAAGGTTTATTCTTCCTCCTTCTCCACAATCACCGTGAAAGTAGCAGTCACCTCGGGATGGAGCCTAGCCGAAACAGGGAATTCTCCCAGGCTCTTGATCGGCTCGTCGAGCAAGATCTTCCGCCTCTCCACCGGGTGCCCCTTGGCCGCGAGAGCCTCTGCAACGTCGGCGGCGGAGACCGACCCGTAGAGCTCCTCGCCATGAACCTTCCGGCGGAACAGAAGCTTCACGTTCGCAACCTGCGCCGCTAAGACTTCGCTTTCCTCTCTTTCTTCGCCATGCTTTACCGCCAGGACTTTCATTTCCTTTTCCATCCGCCGGAGGTTATTGTCATTGACCTCCATGGCGAGCTTTCGAGGTAAGAGAAAGTTGCGGGCATAGCCACGGCTGACATCGACGACCTCGCCCTTCTTGCCAAGTTTGTCTACACTCTCACACAAGATAATCTGCATATCTTTTGACCTCACTGCTTAATGCCGCGGGGCCCCACCCCCATCCCACTGCTCAGTGCTCCCTCGCTCTTCGCTCGGGAGCTTGCATGAGCTGAGGGCTCCGGCTTACGGCTTTCGTCGGGCCGTGCCTCAGTGCTCGCTCTCTCTTCGTTCGCTCGCTGTCCTCCGCTCGCAGGCTCGCTGCGGACGGCGGCGCGCAGGGTACGGAGGACTTGCTCCAGAACGCTGCTCCTAAAAAGTGAAGGGCAGCAGAGCGATGTTTCGAGCCCGCTGAATCGCGGTCTTCAGCTTTCGCTGGTGTGGGGCGCAGGTGCCCGAGATCCGCCGCGGCAAGATCTTCGCTCTTTCCGGGATGAAGGAAGAGAGGAGTTTCTCGTCCTTCCAGTCGATGTAATCGATCTTCTCGGCGCAAAACTTACACACTTTGCGCCGGCGGTAATAGAAGCGCTTTCCTTTCCGACCGGCGGCGGCGCTACCGCCGCTAGGTGCTCCCCTTCTTTTCGGTTGCATTATTCTTCATCTCCATCAGACTCGGCGACCCGGGACGATTCGGCCCCTTCCACGTCATCCGCGACCGAGACCTGCCGGGGCGGACCGGTCGGTCCAGCCGCCGCCGCCTTGCGCCGCCGTTCGCGTCTCGCCTGCTCCCCAGCCGCCTTTCTCGCCCGCCGGCGCTCCAATTTCTCCTGCTCCTTGTCCGCTCGGACGGTGATGAATCTCAAGACACCATCGGTGACCCGCAGCCGGCGCTCTAGCTCCGAAACGATTTTCGCTTCCGCCTTCAAGCGGCTCAAGACATAGTAGCCTTCCAAGTGCTTGCCAATCCGGTAAGCCAACCTTCGCTTGCCCCAGGGATCGGTTGCCTCCACGGTGGCACCCTGCTTTCCCATGAATTCCTCGATCTGCCCGATGAGTGCCTTGGTGGCCTCCTCGTCGAGCGTGGGCTCGAGGATATACATCAACTCGTATCCTCTCATCTCGTCTCCTTATGGATATCAAGCCCTCCCAGCTTTGAGAGAGCAAGGAGTCGTTCCGCTGCCATCAGTCTTCGATTCCCGAGGCCTCGGGGACTCGGTTATGTAAAGACATCGCTCGCGCCATCCCATCGGTTAGGAGCGTTCGGGTCGCTTCCACGGCACGCTGCAGAAGCTCTTCCACGATGACGCGCTCGCCCGCAGTGAAGGGCTCCAAAACAAACTCGGCGAGATCGCCGTTTTCCTCACTTTCTGGCCCCTCTGCTCCATCCCGGTGGGGCCGGATCCCGAGTCTCACCCTAGGCACTTCCTCATCCCCGAGAGCCGCCAGGACCGAGGCCAGACCCCGGTGCCCCCCAGCGCTTCCCCTTTCTCGAAGGCGAAGCGTTCCCAGAGATAGCGCGACGTCATCGATGAAAACCAGGAGCTCTTGCGGGGCCAGATCTCTTTCCCGAGTCAACTCCAGCACCGCCCGGCCGCTCAGGTTCATGTAGGTCAGGGGCTTGGCGAGGAGGACCGGGTGGCCGGCGAAAGTACCCTCCGCTACCAGACTCCTCGGCGAGCTCTGCCTCCAAGCGGCTCCCGCTTCCCGGGCGATGCGATCCACCGCCTCGAACCCAAGGTTGTGTCTCGTCCCGACGTATCGGAGACCCGGATTACCCAATCCCACCAGAAGCCGCAACCTCGTGCCTCAGGTGAGCGACGCGCCGGCCGCTCCCTGAACCTATTCGGAAGATCCCTCCTTCGAGCCCTCGTCCACCTCGGCCTTTCCTTTCTTGATGACCTCGGGCTCTGCCGGCTGACCCTCGGCGGCCACTGCCTCGGCGGCCGGCTCCTCCTCGACCTTGGGCGCTTCTACGTGGGCGATGACCAGACCGGGATCGCTCACCAGAGTCACTCTTTCGGGAAGCTCCAATTCACCAGCGCGAACCAGGTGGCCTATGACCAGCCCGGAGACATCCACCTTGATCTTCTCCGGAATATCCGCCGGCAAACAAGATACCTCTATAGCCCGGCTAACGAAGTCCAGCAGTCCGCCTTCCAGTTTCACGCCCACCGGGATCCCGCTCAGCTCGATCTGGACCGACAGAGTGAGAGCATGATCCATGGCCACCCGAATGAGGTCGGCGTGGAGAAGCTCGTGCTCCACCGGCTCCAGCTGGTAATCCTTCACCATCACGTTGTCCGTGCCATCACTTCCTTTAACCTTAAGATCGAAAATCGTGTTGGCACCGGCATGGGAACGTAGAATCCGAATGAGCACCTTGGGATCGATCGCTACCGGAATGGAGTCCTTTTTCTGCCCGTAGACGACAGCCGGTATCATGCCCTTGGCACGAAGCTTTCGATTTGCCCCCTTGCCAAACGAGACTCTCCTCTCCGCCTCGACGACCATCTTTTCCATGTGAGTGAGCCTTCTCCTTCCTGGCCAACGCCTGGCGACCGTTCACGTCCCGTTCGGCCGGCCAGCCCCGAACCCATTACCATGCCACGAGCCGGTAGCCCCGTCAATCTGAATCAGTGCGCGCTCAGTCTTCTAATACTTGCTTGGGGTCCCCACCCCCAAGGCAAAATGCTTCGTCGACTAACGCGACTACGCATCGGCTCAAGGCTGCGTTCGCTTCCTTGCGCTCGCTGGCTCGCTGCGGATGGCGGCGGGCCGGGCTCGCTCCGCTCGCCTAATACCGCGCAATCAGTGCGCGCTCAGTCTTTATACAAAGAGTGAGCTGACCGAGGTCTCCTCGTGAACGCTACGGATCGCTTTGCCCAATAGATCGGCGACGGAAAGGACCTTGATCTTCGAATGGTTCTTCTTCTCCGGGGGTAAAGGAATCGAATCGGAAACGATGAGCTGCTCGATCTTCGACTCCGCCACCTTCTTCACCGCGTCTCCCGAGAGTACCGGGTGCGTGCAGCAGGCGAGCACACGAGCCGCCTTGGCCTCCAAGAGGGCGTCGGCAGCCTTCACCAACGTTCCCGCCGAGTCGACGATATCGTCTACGATGAGTGCCGTTGCTCCATCCACCGCGCCGATGACGTAGATCTTCTCTACTTCGTTCGACGACAGGTGACGCCTCTTGTCCATCACCGCCAGTGGGACCGTGAGTCGCTTGGCGTAGGCGCGAGCCCGTTCCACGCCCCCCGCATCCGGGGAAACGATGACCAGATCCTTCAGATCGAGCGCAGTCAGGTAATCCAACATCACCGGTGCCGCGAAGAGATGATCCACCGGCACATCGAAGAAACCCTGGATCTGGCCCACGTGAAGGTCCATGGTAATGACCCGGCTGGTCCCTGCCTTGGAGAGCAGGTCGGCCACCAACTTCGCCGAAATGGGCACCCGGGGCTTGTCTTTCCGGTCCTGCCGGCCGTACCCGTAGTAGGGCATGACCGCCGTGATCCGGTTGGCCGAGGATCTCTTGAAGGCATCAATCATGATGAGGAGCTCCATCAGATTCTCGTTAACCGGCGGCGCGGTGGGCTGGACCACGAAGACGTTGGCCCCCCGGATATTCTCCATGATCTGAAAGGAGACCTCGTTGTCCGCGAACCTCCCCAAGCTGGCCTTCCCCAGGGGTACGCCCAGGCTCTTGGCGATACTCGCGGCTAGCCGTGGATTGCAGCTGCCACTGAACACCTTGAGAGGTCTATCCATCTGGTATCCGTGCCCTCACTTCCGGGTCGGACGCGTCCAATCTCGGACAGGCTCAGACAGAGCGTCACCTATGACGAACGCAAACGGCTTGGGTGATGTGAGCGGCCCGGTGACCCGCTCGGGCCCACGCGAGCGAGGAAGCTCCTCGCATACTGACTGGATTACCACTCGAGGTTTTCCGTAATGGCTGGGGCGGAAGGATTCGAACCTTCGAATGCCGGATTCAAAGTCCGGTGCCTTACCGCTTGGCCACGCCCCAACTCTTCACCCCAGGGCGCCAAACGTTCCGCCCTAAGTCTTGCTTGCCTCCGCCTCTGCTGCACCACCGCCAATGGCTTCACCCGATGACTCGACATCGGGAAGTACACGAGGTGGCAGGCCTGATGCTCCGGCAACTTCGGCTTGATAGCAGTTGAGTACTTTCTCTTCCATCATCCGACGTGTATCGCTGTTTAGCGGATGGGCTATGTCTCGGAAAGTACCGTCCTTCCGCTTCTTGCTGGGCATCGAGATAAAGAGACCCTTGGGGCCATGAATGATCTTGATGTCACTGATGACGAAACAATTATCTAGGATGATGGAGACAAAGGCCTTGAGCTTCTCATCCTCCACGGGGAAAACCCGCACCTCGGTGATCTCCATAGAAGCCTCCCTCTTTCAGGCACCGTCGTAGCGCCGTGGCTGTTGTTCCAGTCGTCTCTCCTGATAGGTCTTCGCGGTCAGCGTGCGGGTCGCGAGGGCACGGATGCCCCGCTCTTCCAAGGAGCGAGCCGCGGATTCACCCACCGCTCCGTCATCGAATATCCCAACCACAGCCGAGCCGCTGCCGGACATCAGAGAAGCGACAGCGCCTAGCTCGAGAAGGCTCTGTTTGTGTTCCTTAATAGAGGGGAGATGCTCCCTGATTGCGGCCTCCAGATCGTTCGTCAGGTCGGGAAGCCTGTTCTTCCCACCGAGACTGGACGACGCAAAGGACTGGAGTTTAAGACTCGACTCCCGCTTTGTCAATATCAAATTCCCATAGGCGGCTGCGGTTGAAATAGTGAAGTCGGGCAGAATCAACACGATCGGCAAGTCCACCTGGTGCGCCAGGGGATAGACCTCGTCACCGCGACCGATGGCCAGAGCGGTTCCCCCGTGGAGAAAGAAAGGAACGTCCATCCCGAGCTCGGCCGCCAACCGGACAAGATCGGTCAGGGAGAGCCCACCCTCCCACATCTCGTTGAGCGCCAACAGCGTTACCGCTGCGTCGGAGCTGCCCCCTCCCAACCCGCGGCCGGGCAGAATCTGTTTTTGGAGCTCGATGCGAGCTCCCACCGGGCGCCCGATGCGTTCCGCCAGAAGCCCGGCCGCCTGCACGACCAGGTTCTCTCGTCCGGAGGGGAGGGTGGGATCATCGACCTCGAGCTCGATCCCGTTCGCCTGCGGCGTGAAAGTGAGGCGATCATAAAGATCCACGGTCTGAAGGATGGTGCGTAGCTCGTGGTAGCCGTCTTGCCGACGAAACAGGACCTCGAGACCCAAGTTGATCTTCGCGTAGGCGCGGGCTCTCACTGGCGCGGCCTCACGAATACCGCCTCGCCCTCAATCTGAGCCAAATCGAGCCGACTCGCTCCTTCCGGTAAGGAGATGACGAAGGCTTCCGGATCCAGCCGCACGTTGATGTCCAGGTCCTCCACGGTGAGCGAGGCCTCGATCTTGTCGCTGGCGACCTCGATCCGGTCGGGGGCACCTCTCCTCATCCGTTTCCATTCCGTCGGATAGACGACCCGATAGGCCGAGGTTCGGGCCTCTCGAACCTGCTCCCCCTCGATGTCGACCGTGCCCTGGGCCAGGTGGACGCGAACCCGGTCTCGTCGCTGTTCCCCCCGAACCGCGCCTTGCCCCCCTAAAGGTAGTCCGGCTCCCGACAGAATCGCCATGACCTCTTGAGGACTAAGACGTATCCCCAGCAGCGCGGCGACGACGTCTTCCACCGCCGACTCTTCCAGATACTCACGGCTCCTGGGGAAAAACACCGTAATCTCTCCCCCGCCGGTCACCGCGATGAAGCGGCTCGAGCCGAAGGTCGCCAGGAGCTCGACCCGGACACGATCTGGACGCTCGAAGAGGACCAGCTCGGTGGCGCTGAATCGACCCTCCGGCCCCTCCCCACGGACTCTCACCACCGCCTGGTATCGCTCGACGCTCTGCGCGTCTTGTTCCAGCTCGGCCACCAGTCGATTTGCCGCGTCGCTCTCGAGCGGCATGCCGGGTCCGCTGGTGACCGGTCGGCGGCTGCACCCGGTCCATAGCAAGAGACCGAAGAAGCTCGAAAAGCTGAGCGTTCTCAGGAGGGACGTGATAACCGCAGCTCGGCTAAAGGGGGCACCCTGGGACGACGTACACCTGGGTGGAACCGGGAGTCGAACCATCCCGTTGTCGACAGATGGCCAATGGGCAGATGGCCTATGGAAAGATATCCTGACCGGAGCGGGCCTTTTCTATCTTCTGCGCGACCTGCTCCCTTTCCAACTCCTCGTCTTCCTGTTCGATGGCCTTTTGCCAGTAACCGAGTGCTTGGTCCCGATCACCTTTCTTATAATAGAGGTCACCGAGGTGATCGTACACCACCCCCGTCGTTCGCAGACGCTCGATGGCCTTCAGAAGGTTCTCTTCCGCTAGCTCGAGTCGACCCAGCCTGAAGTAAGCCCATCCCAGGCTGTCCAGATACGCACCGTTGTAGGGATCGAGAGCGACCGCCTGCTGAATATAGCCTAGCGATTCTTCGAGGCGCATCCCGCGATCGGCCAGCATGTAGCCCAGGTAATTCAATGTGCCGGCGCTCTCGGGATTCAAGGTCAGGACGCGGGTGAAAGCCATCTCCGCACCTTCCACCTTGCCCTGTCTTTCCAGCACCGCGCCGAGCTGGAACAACAACCCCTCGTCGTCCGGGATGTCGTCGATCGCCTTTCTCAGATGACTCTCCGCCTCTTCGAAACGGCCGGCGCTCAGCAGGTAGCTGGCTACCGCTTCGGCCAGCCTCTCGTCATGAGGAGCTTTCTCCGAGAGACCGAGGAGTGACTGCAAACCCTGCTCCTCCTCACCACGCTCGCGGAGAACCTCCGCCCGCAAGATGTGCAGCGGCACCTCGTCGGGATTTCGCGTAAGTGCCTCATCGCAGATCCGCCCAGCCTCGACGGGTCGATCGGCGGCGAGGTAGGCCTGCACCAAGTAGGCATCGAAACGAGCATCCTCCTCGGCGAGCTCGCGCCCCTTCTGGAAAGCTTCGATCCCACTCTCGAACTCGTCAAGATTCTGGTAGGCAAAACCGAGGTGGGCCAAGAACTCGGCGCGGCGATCCAGCGGATAGGAATCTTCCGGCAAGGATAGTAGATTCCGCAGCTCCTCCAAAGCGGAACGGTATTCCCGCTTGTCCTCATGGACGCCCACCAGAGCGAAGCGACCGGCAATGTGTCCTGAGTCGAGACGAAGCAGCTTGTCGAGGAGCGCCTCCGCTTCATCGAGCTCTTTCAGATCCCGCCGGACCAGAGCGAGTCCATAGAGAGCTTCCGGCCGATCGGGCTCGGCCGCCAGGACGTTCTCGAACTCGACCGCCGCTTCCTTCATGCGACCGGCTTGAGCCAGAGACGTGGCCAACTGTTGCTGCAGGTCCGGATCGCGGGGAGAGTGGTCGAGTGCCTCTCGGTAGACGGTCGCCGCATCCTCGAACTCGCCAAGCTCCTGGTAAAGCGTCGCCAGGAGCAGCCGAGCCCGCTGATGACGTGGTTCCACTTCTATGGATCGGCGGAGCAGTTCCGTGGCCTGCTGGACGTCGCCCTGCTCGCGCCGTACCTGAGCCAAAAGATAGAGAGCGTACGAAGAGTCGGGATCGCTCTCGATCTGCTGTTGGAGCTCGCGGGCGGCTTCTTCTATCTGCCCTCGCATGAGATAGAGCTGGGCCAGGCCGAGCCGACTCTCTCCATCCAGCGGTTCCAGGCGCAAGGTTTCCTGAAACTCCTTGATGGCCAGCTCGGTCAGTCCACCCCGATCTTCGTTTCGACTGAGCTGGGAATAGACGTTGGCCAGAAGGCGGTGGGCGGCGGCGAGCTCGGAGTCGAGCTGGGTGGCCCGGCTGGCACTCGAGATCGCCTTTTGTACCTGGTTTACCTTGGCGTAGACGCTGGCCAAAGCCAGATGAAGGTGGGCCGCGTTGGGATCCCGCTCGAGGGCCTGGCCGTAGTATTCCAAGGCCCCGCTGTTATCCATCTCCATCTCGTGCATCCGACCGAGACAATACAAGTAGTAGGCGTCGGCACGACCATCGACCTGGGCCTCTACCGGAAGGCCGGAGAGAAACCCGGGCACCGAGAGAATCGCGATCGATATCAAACGGCCCAAACGCATGCGGTCACACCCTCACCTAAAGTCATTATCGGGCCCGCGCCGAATGTTGTCAACGTGGGGCGATTTATCAGGAGGTTGGCCACCCCATCGAGTCCCACCGGTAGCCGACATTGACACGTGCCTGAGCGGCCTGTTATAAGTTTTTCGGATCCGAGACTGCTTTCATGGCCATTCATCCCGAGCTCCTTTCGATCCTGGCTTGCCCGGTCTGCAAGACGCCGGTCGAGCTGGTCAAAGAGGGTACCGCCTTGAAATGCGGTAAGTGCTTCCGCGTGTACCCCATCCGGGACGACATCCCCATCATGCTGGTCGACGAAGCCACCATCGAGCGATCCGAAATGAAGTCGACTTCTTGAGCCCTACTTGAGCGACGTTCAAACCGGCGAGCTCCGCAAGATCCTTTGCCTTCGGCTGCGCTCCCTGGGCGACGCCGTTCTCATGACCCCGGCCTTGGCGGCCATGCGCACCGCGCTGCCCCAAACCCAGCTCTCAGTGGTTCTCAGCGAGGAGCTCGCGGATCTCTTCGAAGGCCACCCCCACGTCGACCGGGTGCTGATCCTCGGGGGCCGGCGCGGCGACAAGGTCTCGCTCGCCAGGAAGCTTCGCCAGGTAGGATTCGACGCGGTCCTCAACTTCCACGGGGGGCCGACCAGCGCTTGGTTGACGGCGGCCTGTGGAGCGCCCCTGCGGGTGGGTCGAGATACGTACCGTTTCCGGTTCCTCTACAACATTCGCGCCAAGCCGCCAGAAGACGTGTTCTCCGATCCCTCCGCCGTTCACACCGTCCACACCCAAGCCTCCTTGGTGGCCGCTCTCGGTGTAACAGTCTCCGACCTTCGCCTTCGACTGAAAGTCCCCCAACCAGCGCGCTCCCGCCTCAGGCGACGGCTCGAGGAGCTGGGTGGTTCGCCCCGGGACTACCTCGTCCTCCAGCCAACCGCCAGCTTCACCTCGAAGCAATGGCCGGCCACACGGTTCCAGAGCCTCATCCGACAATGGAAAGACCGAACGGGGTGGCCCGTTGTGGTGAGCCTCCCCGGCGGCTCGCGGTTTCGCTCTCTGGTGGAACTGTTCTCCCCCGAATCTTTGGTGCTCTCGAACTTGTCCTGTGGCGAGCTGATGGCCTTGTTGGAAGGAGCCCGGCTCTATGTGGGAAACGACAGCGGCCCCATGCACGTGGCGGCGGCGCTCGGCACTCCGGTGGTGGGCATTTTCGGCTCCTCCGATCCTCGCCGCTGGCATCCATGGGGCGTCGCCAACCGGGCGCTCTCGGCCGGACTCGACTGCAGCCCCTGTCACGGGAAATGGTGCGTCAATCCGGCCGAGTTCGCCTGTCTCACCGAGCTCTCGGTGGAGACGGTGCTGAACGCCGCCCTAGAGCTGCTGCCCGGCCACACCGTCGCCCGACCGGCGAACCACCACCAGAAGCGCGCCGAGTAAGGGAAGGACCCAGGTGAAAGCCGCCGCCTCGACTCGCTCCGGCACCGACCGACTGGCGGAGCTGGCGGGGCGAGACTCCACGCTCGTTTTGGCCATTGGCTTCTGGTTGGCTCTCATCCAGATTTCGATCGCCGCCTCCCAGATCGTCCTCACCTTCGTCTTGCTCCTCTGGCTGTACCAGCTCGCCACCGGCCGGGCGGAGCTGGTGCGGCTTCCCTTCGACTGGCCGCTCGGGCTGTTCGCCCTGCTCAGCGTGGCCTCGGCGGTCTTTTCCTTCGAGCCGGCGGAGAGCCTTAGAAGCGTCAGGAAGCTCACCCTGCTCATCGTCCCCTACCTCCTGGTGAGCGCCCTGCGGCGAAAACCGGTGCTCGCCCTGGAACAGTTGGTGCTCGTCCTCATCGCGGTCGCCGACGTGTGCGCACTGTTCGCGCTCTGGCAGTATTCCTTCGGGGAGCTGGGCGACATCAATCACCGGATCCGCGGCTTCATGAGTCATTACATGACCTTTTCCGGGCTTCTCATGGGCGTTAGCATGTTGGCCTTGGCGGAGCTGCTTTTCAGCCGACGGCGGCGAGCCTTCCTGGCCGCCAGCCTGATGGTCTTTCTGGTCACCCTGGCCCTTTCGCTGACACGCAGCGCCTGGATCGGAGTGTTCGTTTCGGCGAGCCTCCTCTGCTTCCTTCGCGACCGTCGCCTGCTGGTGGCAGTACCCCTTCTCCTCATCGGAGCTTTGGCTCTCCTGCCCAGCGCGGTTCAGACTCGCGTACGCTCCTTCATCGAGCCCGACCGATCCGGACGCGACCGGTTGTACATGGTTGAGAGCGGCCTGAGGATTTCGGCCAATCATCCATGGTTCGGCGTCGGCCCCAACATGGTGCAACCCGTTTATCCCATCTACCGACTGGAGGGGGCTCCAGAGCTGCAAAACGTTCACCTGCACAACAATGTCGTGCAGATCGCCGCCGAGAGGGGTCTACCCTGTCTGGCGGCCTGGTTGTGGCTCATCGCCCTGGGAATCACGGGAACCGTCAAGCGCTATCGTCGCTCGTCCGCGGGAACGAAGGAACGGGCGCTGGCGGCGGGTTCTCTGGCACTCTTGATGGCGGGCATGACGGCCGGGCTCTTCGAGTACAACTTCGGCGATTCGGAGTTCCTTATGCTGTTTCTTTTTGCGATGGCGATCCCTATCGTGCTGGATCGAAGTTCCTCGGAAAGCGGGCAGGAGGAAGGAAGGGTTTCTTGAGCAGCATCTCGGCGAAGCGCGCGTCGTCCATTCTGCGGGCGGCTAGAGGTAGAGAGATCGTGGTCGTCGGAGATCTCATGCTGGACGAGTTCGTGTGGGGGAGCGTGTCTCGCATCTCCCCGGAGGCGCCGGTGCCGGTCGTCGAGGTCTCCGGCTACAGCTTTCACCTCGGTGGCGCCGCCAACGTCGCCCACAACCTCCACAGCTTGGGCAGCGAGCCGAGGCTGGTCGGCATCTTGGGAGAAGACGACGCGGCGCGCCGACTGCGACAAGTCCTCGGCGAGGCCGGCATCTCCGCGGAAGGCTTGCTGACTGACCCGACGCGGCCCACCACGCTGAAGACTCGTATCATCGCGCACGGCCAGCAGGTGGTGCGAGCGGACCGCGAGTCGACGAAAGACATCTCCCGGTCGCTGGAGAAGCGGGCACTCGCGAGAGTGGCCGCCGCCCTCGATCGTGCCAGCGCCTTGGTTCTTTCTGACTACAGCAAGGGCACCTTGACCAGGGAGCTCATCACCGAGTGCACGCATCTGGCGCGGAGACGAAGGCTCCCCGTTCTCGTCGATCCCAAGATTACCCGCTTCGGTGCCTACCAGAGAGCGAGCCTGGTTACGCCGAACATCCACGAGGCGGAGCGCATCACCGGAGTACCCATCAGTGACCTGCCCGGGCTAGCCCGAGCGGCACGAGTCATTCTCGGCAAGCTGCGCTGCCAGGCCGTTCTGGTGACCCGTGGCGAGCAAGGCATGTCCTTGTTCGAGAAAGGAAAACCGCCGGTTCATATCGGCGCCACGGCGAGGGAGGTTTTCGATGTGACCGGTGCCGGCGACACGGTCATCGCCACCATCGCATTCGCATTGAGTGGCGGAGCATCCCTCGCCGAATCGGCGCGGCTGGCCAACCGAGCGGCGGGAATCGTGGTCGGTAAGCTGGGAACCGCGGCAGTCGATTCCCAGACGCTGCTGGATTCGCTCAGTGACGGAAGTGGCGGAGGCCGGTGAAGACCATCGCCAATCCCCGCTCGTTGGCACCCGTGATCACTTCCTCGTCACGGATCGAGCCTCCGGGCTGAATGATGGCCCGCACACCCGCATCGGCCAGCTGGTCGGGTCCGTCTCGAAAGGGAAAGAAAGCGTCGGATGCCGCCGCCGAGCCCTCAAGAGAGCTCTGCGCCTTGGTGACGGCCAGATGACAGGAGTCCACGCGGCTCATCTGCCCCGCCCCGATCCCGAGGGTGTTTCGATTCTTGGCGATCACGATGGCGTTCGACTTCACGTGCTTGGCGACCTTCCAGGCAAACTCTAGCGCCTCCATCTCCTCTTCCGTCGGCTTTCGCTCGGTGGGGATCTCCAAGCGCGAACGATCGAGCGGTGAGCTGTCCCAGTCTTGGACCAGTAGCCCCCCCACCACGCGGCAGAGATTGTATCCCTCCCATCCGGGCTCAGCGGGGTCATCGATCGCCAGCAGCCGCAGGTTCTTCTTTCCGCGGAGCTCCTCCAATGCTTCCGGGTCGAATCCGGGAGCGATCACCGCTTCCAAAAAGGTGGAGACCAGCTCTTTCGCGGTTTTCTTGTCCACCGTCCGGTTGAGTCCCACGATCCCCCCAAAGGCGGAGACCGGGTCGGTCTCCCGGGCCAGAACGTAGGCGCTCAAAAGCGTGTCGCCGAGAGCCACGCCACAGGGGTTGGTGTGTTTGATGACCACCGCGGCGGGCTGGTCGAACTCACAGAGGAGCCGCCAGGCGGCATCGAGGTCCAGAATATTGTTGTATGAGAGCTCTTTCCCTTGAAGCTTGCGGGCTCCCGCCACCGCCCGCGGCACACCTTCTGCTTCGCGATAGAAAGCCGCTGACTGGTGTGGGTTCTCGCCATAGCGGAGGTCTTGAACTTTCTCGAACGCGACGGACAACGTCCCGGGGAAGGACGGCTCGAGCTCGTTGACGGCCAGCTCGTCGCCCCGTGCCTCCAGCAGAGTCATGTACGAGGCAATAGCCGCTTCGTAGCGCGCGCTGGCGCGAAACGCCTTCACCGCCAGGTACAGCCGAGTGGCCAGGTCCATTCCCTCGTCCAGCTTGCCCAGCACCAGGGAATAGTCCCGCGGATCGACCACCGGGATCACGTGGCGGAAGTTCTTGGCGGCCGCCCGCAACATGCTCGGCCCGCCGATGTCGATGTTCTCGATGATCTCCGCCACGCTTTTCTTCTCCGCCACTTTGGCCTCGAAGGGATAGAAATTCACCGCCACCATGTCGATGGGTATGATCTCGTTCCTTCGCAGCTCTTCCAGATCCGAGGCCAGCTCGCGCCGGGCCAGGATCCCGCCGTGGATGAGGGGGTGAAGCGTCTTGACTCGGCCCCCCAGTATCTCGGGGAACCCGGTCGCCTCCGATACCGGCGTTACCGAAATCGCCTCCTTGGAAAGGGCGGTGGCGGTGCCACCGCTCGCCAGGACCTGGTATCCTCTCTCCGTCAGGCCGCGGGCGAAGGAAACGATCCCCTCCTTGTTGGCAACGCTCAGCAAGGCGCGGCTCTTCACTTGATCTCGAGGCCTGGTCATGGTCTTCCCTTCTCCGTCTTGGAACGAGTCGATGAATCCTGTCCTTCGTTTCGGAAGAACCGGTAGCCGGTGAAGTCTCCATTGGCCTCTTCCCAGGCCGCCAACCAAAGGTAGGAAGCCGCGGTGACTCCCCTCGAGTAGCCGAGAGAGGCCGAGGCGTAGGGCACCGATCGATAATCGAAAGCGGTGGCCGGCACCAACTGCCCGTCTTTCCAAAAGGCAGACACCAGGACGGGCACCGAGCTTCTGCTCGCCGACGTGAGACGATCGAGCAAGGCTGCCACCGAAGCTCCCTCCACCGTGGAGGGTAGACTCCAGTCGTACACCAAGGGAAACTCTTCGAGGTGGAGCGTCACAAAACGATGGAACTCCCCGCTGGCCCGCGCCAACTGCGGATCTCCGGCACCCACGACGGTCGGGTCGGCCAGATCGGCGGCGATGCGAAGAAGCTTTCCCAGCTCGACCGCCACTTCCTGGAAGGGTCGGCGCTGATTCACCTGTTCTGCCGTCCCCTGAACTCTCTGCTCGACGGCACGGGCGGTGTCGGGGGAGAGCGTCCCCGCCAAGCCGTCGCGAGCCAAAGCGGAGGCCATTTCCCCCTCGAGTCCGAAGACTCCCTTCAACAGATAGGCCTCGTTTCTCCACAACACGCGCTGGAGCGCCGGAGGCATGATGAGAAGCGTATCGTAGACCATGTTGCGATAAATCGGAGCGGGCCACGCCTGCAAAGAGCCCGGCGCTACGAGGGTTAGGAAAAAGGACAGCGCCTTAAGAAAGGGAGGGACAGGGAACAGCGGCAAAGGAACGCTGGATGGCCTGCTGGTAGCTCCAGGAAGGCTCGAAGCCCGGCCGATCACTTCTTGGGCCTAGCCACCACCGAGACTTTTCCGCCTTTCAAAGAGACACCGAAATCGACGTCTTTATAGCCGTCATTTCGCAGTTGTTGGGCTTGCTTATCCAAGGCGCGCCGGAAGCTCTCGTAGTTGAGGTTGCCCGTCGACTGACCCGCCTCTTGCCTGGCGGCGACGTACTTGTCGAACACCTGCCGGAACGGATCTCCCCCGCTGGCGGCCAGCTGCCCGGCTACCGGCGGATGGGCAGAGGCGACCCGCTTGGGTCGCTCCTCGCGCCCCCCCGGAACGCGTCCCTCTTCCTTGAGCCGGACACGACGGTTCCACATTTCGTTGTAGGTAGAGTATTTGGCCTGGTGCATCTGGAAAACGGATTGCTCCGCCAGATTCTGAGGAGAGGTACGATTATAGCGCCGGATGATGTCCTCGACTTTCTTCTTCGTCTCACTAGGTGGCTGCCTGATAGCTCCCGAGAACCACTGCTCGTACTCGGTCTCCAGCTGCTTCATGCCCCGCTTGAGCCGCTCCATGTCCTCGTAGAAACCCACGGTCGCCTCCTAGGTCCGACCCTCTTCATCCTTCCGGAAGAACCAGAAGAAGGGTAACCAGAGCTCCCGCGCATAGGGCACTCTCTTGTTCTTGACTAGTATCTCGCAGGTCGGATAGTCGCCCACCAAACTGAATAACCGGTGAAGCTCCTGCACTTCGTTAACCGTGTAGGTCGCGTAGTGGCGCAACCAACGGTCTCGGCCTTCTCGTCGGTAACGCGGTGCTCGCTCGGCAAGGGTGATTGCCTCCGCATACTTGGGGTCCTCGGCGGGGCCAAAAACCACGGTGAGCGTGAAGTCGCGAGGCGCCTGGTCCGGGTAAAGAATCTCCACCATCTCGGGATCCAGGTGAGAGATGTCCTTCTCCCGACGCTCGATGATCTCGGGAAGCCGCTCGATGTAATTCTTCGCCCGCTCTTCCGCCATGATCCGGTGGCTATGCTAGAATGCTACCTGCAAACGCTAACTATTGTCAACGACAGCAGTTCTCTGATCTTTAGCCCCTCAAGCCATTGAGCATGGACGCCGCACCGGGCGATGTCGAGCAGTTGTTGAGACGGCTCCCGAGCGTCGAGCGCCTGCTCGATGGCGAAGGCTTTCGCGCGCTTCAGGCCAGGTTCGGCCGCCGGCAACTGTTGGCCGCCACCCGCTCCGCATTGGCCGAGCTGCGGGAAGCGGTACGCGAAGAGCGAGTCGACGGAAGGAGCCTGGAAGTCGCCCTCGCCGGCATGGAGGACTCGGTCGAGACCAAGCTCCTCAGGGCCACCGCTCCCTCCTTGGTATCGCTCATCAACGCCACCGGAATCATCGTCCACACCAATCTGGGTCGGGCGCCGCTATCCGCTTCCGCGATTGCCGCGGTCGCGCGCATCGCCAGCTCCTACAGCAACCTGGAATACGATCTAGAGAAAGGCGGCCGTGGCCGCCGCGAGCAGCACGCGGTGCGCCTACTGGAGCTACTCTTTCCCGGTCACGACGCTCTGGTGGTCAATAATAACGCGGCTGCCGTTCTTCTCACTCTCAACACTTTCGCCGCCTCCCGGGAGGTGTTGCTTTCCCGGGGCGAGCTGGTGGAGATCGGTGGATCATTCCGAGTTCCCGATATCCTGGAGCGAAGTGGGGCTCGCCTTCGCGAAGTGGGAACGACCAACAAGACTCGCATCGAAGACTACCAGGCAGCACTGGGGCCGGCGACCGCGCTCATCCTGCGGGTACATCCCTCCAACTTTCGAATCATCGGTTTCACAGAAAGAGCCTCGACCGAAGAGTTGGTGGCATTGGGCAAGGCCCACGGCGTTCCGGTCTTCGAGGACTTCGGAAGTGGCAATCTCCTCTCGCTCGCTCCCTACGGTCTACCGAACGAGCCTACCGTAGAGACTAGCCTGGCCGCCGGCGTCGACTTGGTCACCTTCTCCGGCGACAAGCTCTTGGGTGGTCCGCAAGCGGGAATCCTGGTGGGACGCCCGGAACGCGTGAAGGCCTGCCGGGAGAACCCTCTGGCGCGCGCTCTCAGAGTCGACAAGCTGACCTACGCGGCACTCGAGGCGACGCTCCGTGCCTTCGTCCAGGGCGAGGCCACCAAGGAGATTCCGGTGCTTCGAATGCTCTCCGCTCCGGTTAGCGAAGTCCAGTCTCGCTGCCGGCGTCTGGCGCAGTCCCTCGAGACGGTCGCGAGGCTCGAGCTTTCCTTACTCGACGGATTCTCGAAAGTCGGAGGAGGAGCAGCGCCGGAGGACGAAATCCCGACTTGCTTGATCTCGGTACGGGCCGGGAGTCTCTCCGCGCAGGCCATCCTGGACCGGCTGCGCGCTCACCGTCCCCCGGTGATCGCGCGCATCGCGGAGGACCGCGTGCTCTTGGATCTCCGAACGGTTCTCCCCGAAGAAGAGATTCTCCTCGCCTCGGCGCTCACCGCCCTGATGGCGGGCTGACGGCGAGCCGACCGTCGACGCTTCAGAAGAGCTCGAGCGCCGCGCGCCGGGCCAGGGCCATCGCCGGACCAGGCAGGATTCCCAGGACGACCGTCGCCAAAGAGCTCACCAGCAAGGGAAGCCTCAGGCCCAAGCCGAGTGGGTGCATTCCCGGATGGGGCACCGGTGCTCCCATGTAGAGCACCATGACCACCCGCAGATAGTAGTAAACACTCACCAGGGTATTGAGGACCGCAATCAACACTAAGGCGATATAGCCTTCGCCCACGGCGGAACCGAACAAATAGAACTTTCCCACGAACCCGACGGTGGTAGGGATGCCTGCCAGAGAAAGCATTGAGAGACTCATCGCCACCCCCGGCAGGGGGTGAGTCCACCCCAGTCCTCCCCAGCTGCGGATCGACAGGTTCTCCTCACCACGCCTTCCGAGTGCAATCGCGGCGGCGAAGGCCCCAAAGGTCATGAACGAATAACCCAGGAGGTAGAAAAGAGCGGCCGTTCGCCCGGCCACTCCTCCCGCGATGACGCCTACCAAAAGGTACCCCACCTGAGCGATGCTCGAATAGGCGAGCAGACGTTTGATGTCATCCTGAAC
>Ga0209002_10000787_pt1 | contig 25801 bp, 20 predicted proteins | sample Rifsed16ft2_FD_184010 | JGI IMG/M metagenome (GOLD analysis project Ga0209002, IMG submission 184010) | Soil microbial communities from Rifle, Colorado, USA - sediment 16ft 2 (version 2) | ecosystem: Environmental > Terrestrial > Deep subsurface > Rock core/Sediment | place: Rifle, Colorado... | reverse complement strand
TCTCGACGCTGCTCTACACCGGCGGGACCACCGGCGTCTCCAAGGGCGCGGCCCTCACCCACGCCAACCTCTCGTGCAACCTGCAACAGCTCCGGGCCTGGTTCTCCAAGGCCGAGGACGGCGTCGAGGTCATGCTGGGCCAGTTGCCGTTCTTCCATTCGTACGGGCTCACGGTGTCCATGAACCTGGCGGTGGGTCTGGCGGCCGCCAACGTGTTGATTCCCAACCCGCGCGATGTCCCCAACATCGTGAAGAGCGTGATCAAGCATCGCATCACGTTGTTCCCCGCAGTGCCCGCGACCTTCCAGGCCATCTGCAATTATCCGAACGTGAGCCAGCTGGACCTGTCGAGCATCAAGATGTGTAACTCCGGCTCTGCACCGCTCTCGGTGGAGGTGCTGAACCGCTTCGAGGAGCTGACCGGCGGGAAGATCTCCGAGGGCTTCGGCCTCACCGAGACCTCGCCGGTCACTCACTGCAACCCGTTGTACGGAACCCGCAAGGTGGGAAGCATCGGCGTCCCGCTGCCCAGCACGGACGCGAAGGCGGTGGATGCGGAAACCGGCGCCAGGGACATGCCGGCCAACGAGGTGGGCGAGCTGATCATCAAGGGCCCGCAGGTGATGCGGGGCTATTGGAACAAGCCCACGGAAACGGCGCAGATGATCCGGGACGGCTGGCTCTACACCGGCGACCTCTGCCGCATCGATGAGGGCGGCTTCTGTTTCATCGTGGGGCGGAAGAAGGACATGATCCTGTGTAGCGGGTTCAACGTCTATCCGGACGAGATTGACCGGGTGCTGATGGGGCACCCCGCCATTCTCGAGGCTGCGACGATCGGGCTGCCGGACGCGAAGCGAGGCGAGACGGTGAAGTCGTTCATCGTGCTGCGGCCCGGCCACCAGGTGACCGCTGACGAGGTGCTGGCCTACTGCCGCGAGAACCTGGCCCCCTACAAGGTGCCCCGCGCGGTGGAGTTCCGGGATTCGCTGCCGCGGAGCTCCGTCTTGAAAATCCTGCGGCGAGAGCTGCGTGCCCAAGAGCTCGCCAAACTCGAGGGGCGGTGAGGGAGGTGGCGGGACGCCCCTGGCAGAGCTGAATCGGCGGCTCGTATCGTGCCGCCGCTGCCAGCGCCTCGTCGCGCACCGCGAGCACATCGCCCTCACGAAAAAACCCCAGTATCGCGACTGGACCTACTGGGGCAAGCCGGTGCCGGGCTTCGGGGACCCGAATGCCCGGCTGCTCCTCGTCGGTCTGGCACCCGGGGCCCATGGGTCCAACCGCACCGGCCGCATGTTCACCGGCGACGCCAGCGGCGATTGGCTGTACCAGGCGCTGCATCGCTTTGGCTTCGCCAGCCGCCCCACCTCGCGCTCCGCCGACGACGGCCTCACGCTCACCGACTGCTACATCACGGCCGCGGCCCGGTGTGCACCGCCCGGCAACAAGCCCACCGGCCAGGAGTTCGACAACTGCCGCCCCTACCTGGTACGTGAGCTCGAGCTGCTCACCAACGTCCGGGTGGTGCTGGCGCTCGGCCGGATTGGCCATGAGGCGTGGCTCAGGGCGTCCGGCTGGTGGAGCCGGCTCGGCGGCCGCGGGCGGCCACGGTTCCGCCACGGCACGATGACCACGCTGCCGGACGGGACGCTTCTCGTCTGCACGTACCACCCGTCCCGGCAGAATACCAACACTGGGAAGTTGACGCGACGGATGTGGTATGCGGTGTTTCGGCGAGCGAGGCGGATACTGGACGACGGTGAGACGTGAGCGCCCGGCTGGGTCTCGGAGGGCGCGTCAGTGAAGCGCGCGCCAGGTAAACTCATCGTCTGCGGCGCGCGCGAACTGCTAGCGCCCGAAGGGACGCTGCCGGGCGCTCACTGCTTGACCGTATCCGGCTTCGCGCGCAGGCTCGAATCCGCGGGAACCAGCTGATCCAGCCGCCAGGACTCCACGCGGTACACCGTTCCACCCTCCGCCCGGCGCACGTACCACCAGCTTGCGGTGGAATCGAAGAGTAGCTCGGCCAGCGGCGCGGAACGACCCACCAACGTCAGCCGCCGGTTGGCCCGCCGGAAGTCGAGCGAGTCGGCCTGGGCCGGCGTGGGGAACCCACCCCCCTGAAAGCTGCGATACTGTTCCAGCATCCGCCGCACGGCGCCGGAGTCGGCTAGGGCGCCACTGGCAAACTGCCAGCCCGCGTCCCCGCGGCGCATCTGGTAGCCTCTCCGCCCGAGCTCCACTCGCACCTCGCGCACGCTGTCGGGCTCCACTGCGGCGACCTGCTTGTCGCGCCAATCGTCCAGCTGCCGCTCGACCACGTTCGCGAGGTCGGCCCGGATCAAGTACACGTTGCCTTCACCGGTGCGGCGGGCGTACACGCCCTGCCACCCCGGGCCTCGGCTGCCCACGACGAAGCTCGCCAGCAGCTGCCCGCCCTTGATCAGCTCCACCCGCTTCCCGGTCGAGGAATCCACACCCAGCTGCGCGTGTGACGTGGGGCTTTGCGCCACCAGCTCCGCACGGCTGGTGTCCTTGAGGTCATTGAAGAGATCCGTCACCGCCTGGCTGGCGGCGAGGTGACCGTTGACCGACCAGGTGTCCGCCTCCTTCACCAGCATCAGCGTGTCCGTGGCCCGGAAGATCTTCACGGTATCCACGTCCGCCGCGGTGAGCTTGGGCAGGTCGAACCGCGCGGCCGTGGTGTCGCTGCCGGTCCCGAGGATCTCGACCAGGCCCCACAGGAACAGCAACACCACCAGGGCGACGGCAATCTGGGCCAGCTGCTTGGCACTCATGCGGCCCTCCCGGAGGGCTCCGCCGCGGCCCTCGCTTCCACTGGGCGATACGGTCGCTTCGAGAGCTGCCGCCGGCGCCACAGGTGGACCGCCGCCGCAACGATCAGCAGGACCGGAACGCCGAACACGTTGGCGTACTTGACGCCGTCCCGCACCGTGTCGCTCGAGAACACCAGCGGGGGCGGCGTACGCACCTTCGCCCGGATCGAGATCAACGACTCATCCTGCCCCAACCAGTCTACCGCGTTCAGCACCACGGAGAGATTCTCCGGAGCGTTTTGCGCGTTGCGGTCGCTGGCGAAGTCGCTGCTCCCGATCACCACCACCCGGCCCTTGGGGCCCGCGACGCTATCCGCCGCTAGTGGATTCACCTGCACGCCCATCACGCGCGGGCTCAGGCTGTCGGTCGGGAATTGCTGGTTCGGCTCGAGGAACGCCTGGCCCACCGTGACCCCCGCCGCCCGGCTGGTGACGAAGAGCGGCATGAGGGTGCCCGCCTTGGCCGCGGTGGTGTCGAGGCTGCTGGACCAGGGAAGGAAGATGCCGTCGATCTCCTGGTTGATGGCCGCGCCGTGCGTGCTCAAGGCCCGCACCCAGTAGGGGTATTGGACCAGCACCCGCATCCCGAACTGGGTGGGCATCGCCACGCGCTCGTTGGACGCCAGGTCGTACACCATGTCCGAGCGCACCGATACACCGTACGGCTCGAGCAGATCGTTCCACGCCACCCGGCGCGCGGTGGCGAACGGGGTGCGTTCCGGGAGCTCCATCCCCCCGGCCATGATCAGGGCGCTGCCGCCTTGGCCTAAGAAGTCGGCGAATTGCTGCCGCTGCACGCTCGAGAGCGAGTCCGGCGAGCCGGCCGCCACCAGCACCCGTACGCTGTCCAGCCGGACCGAGTCGGGCCCCAGGAACAACGACTGCACCTCGTGGTTCTCGCCCAGGGCTTCGCGCAACGCCTGGAAGCTGCTGCCGACCTGGGGGTTCTCCGCCGGGGTCGCCAGGGCCACCTTGGGCCGATCTTTGACCGTCAGCGCCCGGATGAAGGACGTGAGTCGGTACTCCAGGTCGTCCGTCCGCTGTACGTACGGGATGGTCTTGGTTTGCCCCGCGTGTTGCACGGCCATCCCCAGATAGCCTTCCTTCACCTGGAGCTCTGCGCGGCCCACCACGTTGAACTGAATCGACGGGATCCCTAGGTTCCTGGCGTCGTCGCGGGCCGTGCTGTCGCTCGCGGGGTCTCCGTACACCACCCGGATCTTTCCCTTCCCCGCCGAGCGGTAGTCGCTCAGCACGTCGCGCAGGTCCCGCTGGGTGAGCGCGATCTCCGCCGGGAGATCCTGGGACACGAACACCTTGATCGTCACCAGATCGGGGAGGTTGCCGGCCAGCTGCTTGGTGGCGCGGGACAGGGTGTAGGCGTTGCCCGGCGTCAGGTCCAGCCGGCCCCCGATGCGCCGCCCGAACAGATTGACCACCACCAGCGCCGCCACCAGCAGCGCCACGCCCAAGCGGAGACGCTTCAACGCCTCGCCCTTGGGGGTGAGCTTGCGGGTCATCAGCGCCAGGTACGCCAGGGAAAGGAAAATCGCGGCCAGCGTCGCGAAGTAGATGGCGTCACGCAGGTCAATCACGCCCCGCGCGATGTTCTGGAAATGCGACAGCACCCCCAGCTGGGCTGCGATCGCGCTCAGCGCCGGAGGCAGTCCCACCAGGAGTGGATCCAGACCCACCAGCACCAGCACGAACATCACGGCCACCGACACGATGAACGCCGTGATCTGGTTCCCGGACAAGCTGGAGGCCCACAGGCCCACGCCACCCAATCCCAGAGCCAGGAGGGCGGCGCCGGCATACTGCGCCACCACCACGCCCGCCTCGAGGTCGGCGCCGAAGGAGAGCACCAGCGGGATCGGCAACGTCAGCGCCAGCGCCAGCCACAAGAACAGGACCTGTCCCAGGTACTTGCCCGCCAGCAGCTCCGCTTCGTTGATCGGCTGCGCCAGCACTACTTCCAATGTCCCGCTGCGCGATTCCTCGGCCAGGGCACGCATCGTCACCGCCGGCACGAAGAAGAGGAATACCCAGGGCAGCAGGTCGAGCATCGGCCTCATCGAGGCCGCGTGCATCACGTAGGCCTGGCGGAAGAACAGGAAATCGTTGACCGCGATGAATACCACGAGCAGGATGTAGCCCGTCGGATGGTCGAACAACCCCTTGAGCTCGCGACGGGCGATGGTCCATACGACCTTCATGCCGGCACCCCCTCCTCCGGGGCCGCGGTGGTAAGCTGGCGGAACAGCGCCTCCAGACTCCCCGCCTGCTGATGCAGCTCGTACAGCGTCCAGCCTTGGCTCTTGGCCAGCTCGAACACGTGAGGCCGGAGGTCGCGGCTCCCGTCGGCCGTGAGCGTCACCGCGACCCGGCCCTCACCCCGCAGCACCTGGTCCACGCTCCGCACGCCGGGGAGCGCGCCCAGCTGCTCGGTCACGCCCGCGCCTTGGGCCTCCACGCTGATCTGCACCGCGCCCTCGGCCCGGGCGATCAGGTCTCGCACCCCGCCCTCCGCGGCGATCCGCCCCTGATGGATGATGAGGAGCCGCGAGCAGGTGTGTTGCACCTCGGGGAGCACGTGGGTGCACAGGATCACCGTCCGATCCTTGCCCACGTCGCCGATGAGCCGGCGGATCTCCACCCGCTGATTGGGATCCAGCCCCTCAGTGGGCTCGTCCAGGATGAGGATGTCCGGCTGATGGAGGATCGCCTGCGCCAGTCCCACGCGTTGCCGGTACCCCTTGGACAGCTCGCCGATGGGCCGGTAGAAGACCTCCTCGATGGCCGTGGAGTGCACCGCGGCGTCGATCGCCTGGTCCCGCTCGGGACCCTCCAGCTCGCGGAGGCGGGCCACGAAGCGCAGGTACTCCGCCACCAGCATGTCGGAATAGAGCGGGTTGTTCTCCGGCAGGTACCCGATCCGCCGCTTGGCGTCACGTCCCGCCTCGGCCAGCGGTATGCCGTCCAGCCGGATCTCTCCGCGGTCGGGCTCGAGGTACTGGGTGATCATGCGCATCGTGGTGGACTTCCCCGCGCCGTTGGGGCCCAGGAATCCCACCACCTGGCCGCGATCCACCGTGAAGGAAATGTCGGCCACGGCGGTGACGCCGCCGAAGGACTTGCTGACGCCGGTCAAGGTAAGCAGTGACATGGCAGTGACTGTGAGGTGACGCACATTCTAATCAGACCCCGGCCGGTGGTTCAACCCCTTGCTTCTCTACGTCCGGTTACCTACTTTATACCGCAAAGTGCTTTACCTGTCCCAACCAGGCGAGGCCGCCGTGTCGACACCCATGCACGAGCAGCAAGACTACGCGAAGGAAACGCTGGCGTACATCCGCCAGACGATGGAATCCGCGTCCACCTTCACCGCCGTGTCCGGCTGGGGCATGATGGTGGTGGGGGCCATCGGCTTCATCGCCGCCGGCCTGGTGTGGCAAATGGGTGCGCCGACCGACTTGCGCGTGTGGTTGTCGGCCGCGGTGCTGTCGATCGTCACGGCCGGGGTCTCGACGGCGACCAAGGCCCGGATCCTCAACGCCCCGCTCTGGTCCGGGGCGCTGCGGAAGATCGTGTGGGTGATGGCGCCCGCGCTCACCGCCGGCGCGGTCCTCACCTACACGCTGGCGATGGAGGGTGACCGCCACTTGCTGCCGGGGACGTGGCTTGCGCTGTACGGGGCCGGGGTCACGGCCGGCGGCGTCTTTTCGGTCCGCGCGCTGCGCGGGATGGGCGTGTTGCTCCTGGTATTGGGCGTGATCGCCTTGCTGGCGCCGCGCGTGGGGTTGCTGTTTCTCGCCGTCGGATTTGGGGGGCTGCACCTTGGCTTCGGTGCGTACATCGTCAAGCGGCACGGTGGCTAACCCCGCGGCCGACGAGCTGGATCGGCTCATTCACGAGCGGATCCGGCTGGGCATCGTGGCGGCGCTGGCGGCGAACGACGCCCTCACGTTCGCCGAGCTGCGCGATGTGCTGAAGACCACGGACGGCAACCTCAGCGTGCACGCCCGCAAGCTCGAGGAGGCAGGCTACATCCGAGTGACCAAAGGCTTCGAGGACCGAAAGCCGAGAACCCAATACCGCTTGACGCCCAAAGGGCGTCGGGCGTTGGAACAGTACCTGCAACAGATGGAGGGGATCTTGAGCGCGGCGCGCGATGCCCTGGAGCGAGCATGAGCGGCCTGCACGTGGCGATCATCATGGATGGGAACGGGCGGTGGGCCCGGCGGCGTGGGTTGCCGCGCTGGCGGGGCCACGTGGCCGGCGTGGACAGCGTTCGCGATGTGGTACGCGGGGCGCCCGACCTGGGCGTGAGCACGCTCACCCTGTACGCCTTTTCTTCCGATAACTGGAAGCGCCCACCCACGGAAGTGGGCCGGCTGTTCTGGCTGCTCCGCGAGTACTGCCGGCGCGAGCAGCGAGAACTCAAGGAGAACGGCTGCCGGCTGGAGGCGTTCGGGCGCCGGGACCGCATCCCTAAGTCCGCGGGCGCGGCGCTGGAGGAAGCGGAGACCTTCACCGCCGGCGGGACCAGGTTGCTGCTCCGGCTCGGCATCGACTACAGCTCGCGCTGGGCGATCGCGGAGGCCGCGCGCGAGCTGGCACAGCAGGTCAAGGCGGGCACGCTCGATCCCGACCGGATCTCGGTGGACTCGCTTCACTCCCAGCTGACCCAGCACCTGCCGGAGCCCGATTTGTTGATCCGCACGGCCGGTGAGCAGCGGTTGTCCGACTTCTTGCTGTGGGAAGCGGCCTACGCCGAGTTGTACTTCTCGCCCGCCTACTGGCCCGACTTCCGGCGCAGTCACCTGGAGGCGGCCATCGCAGAGTTCCGCCGCCGGGAGCGGCGGTTCGGCGGGCTCGCGCCGGTGGTGCCCGCCGCGGCCGCCCGCGAGCTGCTCTCGGCCACGGCAGAGGCGCTGCGGGCCGGATGATGCGCCGAGTCGTGGGGCGCGCCCTGGGCTACCTGCTCCTGGCCACTGCGTCCTGCTGGGCTGCGGTGGCCAGCGCGGAGCTGGCCCGCCTCTCGCCCGTGTTGTGGCCCCTGGTGCTGCCCTGGCTGGTGGTGACCGGTCTGCCCGCCGCGGCCGGCGCCGTGACGGCCACCGCATTGCTCAGGACGGCCGGGTCGCACCAGGGCTAACGTGCAGTTGTCCAGGCCGTCCACCAACGCCTTCGCGGCCGTCGGCATGGCGCTGCTGTTTACGCCGGCCTTGTTCGTGACGGCGTCGATGCTCAAGTACCAGCTGGGCGTGGGGTTCCTGTACGACGCCCTCGCCGGGATCTTCTCCAGCCGGGCGTTCGATCGGGCCTCACCCGCGTTGCTGCTGGGCGGCCTGGTGATGGCGCTGGCCCTCAACGTCTACGCCGTGGCGGACCTGAGCGTGCGTCGAGAGCAGGACGCGTACGCCGGCCGCGTGCGTGTCGCGCGGCGCGTGGCCAACCTGATCGTCATCGCCGGCAGCGCGCTGCTGCTTACGGTGCTGCTCGGCTATTTGGTCGTCGAAAACTTCTCACCTCGCTGAAACACCGTTGTCAGTTTTCGGCTATCCGTTGTCCGGATTGCACGGCGACGATACGGATAACAGACAACCGATAACCGACAACGCCTCTCTGCCCCCGTTGCCGCCACCCCCTCCGCCCCCTAGTCTTTGCCTGTCGTCCACCTGAGGAATGTCTCAATGCGCCGGCCACTGCTCGCCCTGCTCGGGACGCTCGCGCTCGCGCTCCCGCCGTTCGCCGTTCGCGCCCAGACCTTCGCCGTCGACGATCCCGTGCTTCGCCGCATCTGGCAGGAAGGCATGGAGCGCTCCCAGGTCGCCCAGCTGGGCCAGACGCTGCTCGACTCGATCGGCCCCCGACTCACCGGCTCCCCCGGGATGAAGTCCGGCAACGACTGGCTGGTGGCGACGTACACGCGGTGGGGCATCAGCGCCCGCAACGAGCCATACGGCACCTGGAAGGGGTGGCGCCGCGGCCTCACCCACGTGGATCTCATCGCCCCGCGGGTGCGGACGCTCGAGGCGATCATGCTGGCCTGGAGCCCCGGCACCAAGCGGGTCGAGGGCAAAGTCGTCGTGCTGCCGGACGTGCCGGACTCGAACGCGCTCGTGGCCTGGCTGCCGCAAGCCCGGAACGCGTTCGTCGCGATCTCCTTTCCTCAGCCGACCTGCCGCCCAGACCAGTCCTGGGAAGCCTGGGCCCTGGGGCCCACCGTCGAACGCATGAAAGCCGAGCGCGACACGGTTCGCACCGCCTGGAACGACCGAGTGCGACGCACCGGGTACGATGCCCGCAGCCTGCCCAAACGCCTGGAAGCGGCCGGCGTACGCGGCCTGCTGACCAACAACTGGTCCGCGGGCTGGGGCGTGGACAAAATCTTCGACGCGCGCACCGAGAAGGTCCCCACGGTCAGCCTGAGCTGTGAAGACTACGGCCTGGTGTTCCGCCTCGCCGAGCGCAACCAGGGCCCGGTGATCCGGATGGAGGCGGAGGCCGAGTTCCTGGGCGAAGTGCCGGTCTACAACACCATCGCGGAAGTCAAAGGGTCGGAGCAGCCGGACGAGTATGTCATGCTGTCGGCCCACTTCGACTCGTGGGATGGGTCGTCCGGCGCGACCGACAACGGAACCGGGACCCTCACGATGCTGGAAGCCATGCGGATCCTCAAGGCCGCGTATCCGGCGCCGAAGCGCGCCATCGTCGTGGGGCATTGGAGCGGCGAGGAGCAAGGCCTGAACGGGTCGCGCGCCTTCGCGGCCGATCATCCCGAGATCGTCAACGGCCTCCAGGCGCTGTTCAACCAGGACAACGGGACCGGCCGCGTGGCCAACCTCTCGATGCAGGGCCTGGTGAACGCCGGCAGCATGTGGGGCAGGTGGCTGGCCCGGCTGCCCAACGAGATCGCCCGCAACCTGTCGGTGCAGTTCCCGGGCACCGCCAGCGGTGGCGGGACAGACAACGCTTCGTTCGTCTGCTACGGGGCGCCCGCGTTTGGTCTGGGTTCGCTCAACGCCGACTATGGCCAGTACACCTGGCACACCAACCGGGACACGTTCGACAAGCTGATGTTGGACGACGTGAAGAACAACGCCACGCTCACGGCGATGCTGGCGTACCTGGCGTCCGAAGACCCGGAGCGGGTGCCGCGGGAGCGCCGCACCCTCTTCCCGGCGAACCCCCAGACGGGCGCAGCCGGCAGCTGGCCCGAGTGCCGGCCGGCGGCCCGGAACTCGGCGGAGAGCACGCGATAGTGTGCCGCAGGATCCCGACCGCGACCGCTTCCTGACGGCCGCCGAGCCCCCGTTATGGACGTCGCCCTGGTAACCTGTGCGGCGATGCCCGGGTTGTACCCGGACGACCGCCACCTGCTCCATGGCCTGCGCGCCGCCGGCCTCTCGGCCGAGCCGGTGGTGTGGGAAGATCCGCACTACCAGTGGTCCGCCGCGCGGCTGGCCGTGATCCGCTCCGCCTGGGATTACTCGTTCCGCCGGGAGCAATTCGTCGCCTGGGCCGAGCGCGCGGCGGCCAGCACCGAGCTGTGGAACTCCGCTCGCCTGGTCCGATGGAACACCCACAAGAGCTACCTGTGCGATCTGGCGGAGCGAGGCGTCTCCGTCGTGCCGACCCTGGTCCTGCGAGCGGGCTCGCGCGTGACACTGGACGAGATCCTGGAACGGCAGGGGTGGGACGTCGCGATCGTCAAGGCGGCCGTTGCCCAATCGGGGCGGTACGCGCTGTTTGTGGCGCGCGACGGGCGACACGCGGGACAGGCGCACCTCGAACGGTTGCTGCCGTACGAGGACATGTTGGTGCAGCCGTACATTCCGTCCGTGGCGACGGTGGGTGAACTCTCCCTGGTGTTAGTGGACGGGGAATGCACGCACGCAGTCCGCAAACGCGCCGCTGCCGGCGACTTCCGGGTGCATGACGACTACGGCGGTACCGTCGAGCTCGAGCACCCGGGTGAGTCGCATCTCGCGACCGCCCGCGCCGCGCTCGATGCGGTGGGTTCACCAGTGCAGTATGCGCGGGTGGACTTGGTAGAGGGCCCGGCTGGGCAACCCATGATCATGGAGTTCGAGCTGGTCGAGCCGGAATTGTTCTTCCGGAACTCCAGCACCGCGGTGGAGCGCTTCGTGGGGAGCATCCTGCGATATCTGACCGGTGAGTCAGAAGCACACGGGTAGCGCCCTTCGGGACCTTCGCGCGCTCCCTGCGCGCCGGGCCTCACCCCGCTACCACCGGATTCCGCAGGACCCCAACACCCGAGATCTCGACCTCCACGACGTCGCCGGCCACCAGCGACCCGATGCCCGCCGGCGTGCCGGTGAGCACCAGATCTCCTGGTTCCAACGTCATGATGCGAGAGATGTAGCACAGGATCGTCGGAATGGGGAACGCCATGTCGGTGGCCTTACCCTGTTGCCGGAGCTGGCCGTTCACCCGACACCGAAGCTCCAGCTTGCTGAGATCACCGAGGCCCTTGAGCGGCACCACCCGCGGGCCCACGGGGCAGAAGGTGTCGAACCCCTTGGCGCGGGTCCACTGTCCGTCCGTTTTCTGGAGGTCCCGCGCGGTGACGTCGTTGGCACAGGTGATGCCGGCGATGCCGTTCAACGCCTGTTGCTCGCCCACCCGCTTGAGCCGCGCACCGACCACCACCGCGATTTCTCCCTCGTGCTCGACCCGCTGCGACTGCGGCGGAAGCACGATGGGCTCGCCGTCGCCGATCACCGCCGAGGGGGGCTTCAGGAAGATGAGCGGCTCCTCGGGCATCGGGTTGCCCAGCTCTTTGGCGTGCTCGGCGTAGTTGCGGCCGACACACACGATCTTGGACGGAGACACGATCCTGGTCATGGGAGGCCCTGGCGAGTGAGTGCGCGTCCAGAACGAGAGCCACAAGCTAATCCGGCAAGGCCCGGCGCACACCTCGAACCCGCCCGCGCCGGGCCACCGGAGACTATCGGTGTCTCAGCGGCATCGCGAGATTTCCGGCCGGCATGACCGTCTCGCTCGCCCTGCTCGCCGTGGTGGCCGGCCTCGTTGTGCTTGGGGCAGGAGGAGAAGCGTTGATCCGCGGAGCGGTATCCGTGGCTCGCGTAGCCCGCCTGAGCACGGCCGTGATCGGTCTCACGATCGTCGCGATGGGGACCTCCATGCCGGAACTGTCCGTGAGCCTGCTCGCGGCGATGGGCGGGCGGAGCGATATCGCCATGGGCAACGTGGTCGGCTCCAACATCTTCAACGTGGCAGCCATCGTCGGCGTGACCGCCCTGGTGTTGCCCATCCGCGTGCACCTCACTGCCGTAAAGCTGGAGTGGCCGTTCATGTTCGCCGCCTTGTTCGTCTGCCTCTTGTTGACGCGGGACGGCGTCCTCGACCGGCTCGAAGCCGGGTTCTTTCTGATATCGCTGCTGCTGTTCACTGTCTACGCCATCCGGGTCGCGCGGACGGCCCTGACCCCGTCAGACGAGGCCGAGCTGGCCCACGTGGTGCAAGATCGCACTCTAGCCCAGCGGCTCGCGGTCGATATCGGGCTGGTCGTGGCGGGACTGGTCCTGCTGGTGGCAGGAGGGCAGCTGCTGGTTGCCGGCGCAGTGGCCATCGCCCGGCTCGCCGGGCTCAGCGAGCGCGTCATCGGGCTCACGATCGTGGCGGCAGGGACCAGCATACCCGAGCTAGCGGCCTCCGTCGTCGCCGCGCGTCGCGGCCAGCCTGATATCGCCCTGGCCAACGTCATCGGCTCCAACGTGTTCAACGTGCTGGGCATTCTTGGCGTGGTGGCCCTGATCAAGCCCCAGACCGTGAACCCGCAGATCATCGCCAGCGACAACTGGTGGATGGTCGGGACCGCCTTCGTGCTGCTGCCGCTGATGGCCACGGGGATGCGCGTGAACCGGCTGGAAGGACTCGCGCTGCTGGCGGCGTATGTGACGTACGTGGTATTGCTGTTGTGAGCGTCCGGCTACTCAGCCGATTCGAGCAATGCGTGAGGGGTGAGGGGTAAGCGGGAGCCCTCACCCCTTACCCCTCACCCCTTACGCCGTTCGATTCCCTGCAGGACCGGCTCCAGCACCTTCCACACGTTGTCAGCTAATCGGCACTGTCCCTCAGCGTTGGGGTGGATCCCGTCCGCCTGATTCAGCTCTCCCACGGCCGCGACGCCCTCGAGCAGGAATGGGATGAGTGCGGCATGGTTGCGGCGGGCGAGGTTCGGGAACATGGCGCGGAATTCGGTCGTGTACCGCTCCCCCAGGTTGGGCGGCGCCTGCATGCCCGCGATGACGACTTCCGCCCCAGGATACGCGGCACGGGTGCGGTCAATGATCTCCTGGAGGTTCCGCCGTGTAGCGTCGAGGTCCTGGCCGCGTAACGCGTCGTTCGCGCCCAATTCCAGGACCAACACGCTCACGGGCTGCTTGAGCAGCCAGTCAATCCGCCGGAGTCCACCCGCGGAGGTCCCGCCGCTCTCGCCGGCATTGATCACCCGGAAGCTCAGGCCGGCGGAGTCGAGCTTCTGCTGGACCAGCGCGGGATAGGCCTCGGACTCGCTGAGCCCTAAGCCCGCGGTGAGGCTGGTGCCGAGGAACAGCACCACGGGCTTGGCGGACGCGGTGGAATCGGCAGGCACTCCGACCGCCTGCTCGCGTACGCGGGCAGGCTCCGCGCGCTCGCCGCAGGCGAACACACCGACGAGGCTCAAGAGGACGGAGTATCGCACGCGATCAAGCTAATGACGGTGCTATCTTTGTGGCCATGATGATCGTCGCCCGGGGACTCGAGCAGACCTTCTCCAGCGCCGGCCGGCCGCTCACGGTGCTCCGGGACATTGACCTGAGCATCGAGCCTCAGGGTTTCGTGGCCATCGTGGGGCCGTCCGGCAGCGGGAAGACCACCCTGCTGGGGCTCCTGGCCGGACTGGACCGGCCCAGCGCGGGGTCGGTGACGCTCGACGGCCAGAACCTGAACCATCTCACCGAGGACCAGCGCGCCAAGCTCCGCGCCGACAAGGTGGGGTTCGTGTTTCAGACGTTCCAGCTGATCCCCACGCTCACCGCCGTCGAGAACGTGCTGGTGCCGATCGAGCTGCGAGGCGCCATGCGGGATGGCGGCGCCGCGCGGGCTGAACAGCGAGCCATCCAGCTGCTGGAGCGCGTGGGGCTGGCGGACCGGATCCACCACTACCCGGCACAGCTCTCCGGGGGTGAGCAGCAGCGGGTGGCGATCGCCCGCGCCTTCGCCGGCGATCCCAAGATCCTGTTCGCCGACGAGCCCACCGGCAACCTGGACGCCGACACGGGCCGCGCCGTGATCGATCTCCTGGTGGAGCTGAATCGCGAGGCGCGGGCCACGCTGGTGCTGGTGACGCACGACCCGGAGCTGGCCCGCCGCGCGCATCGCGTGATCCGGCTATCGGGCGGGCGCATCGTGTCGGACACGCCCACGGACCCCGCCACGTGACCTGGTTCACGCTCGCCATGGCGCGCCGCGAAGGCCGCGGCAGCCGGCGCCGCCTGGCGCTCTACATGAGCTCGATCACCCTCGGCGTGGCGGCGCTGGTGGCCATCAACTCGTTCCGCAAGAACGTCACCACCGCCATCAGCGGCCAGGCCCGGGAGGTGCTGGGGGCGGACCTGGAGCTATCGAGCCGCCGTCCGTTCGATTCGATCATCCAGGGCGTGCTCGATTCCACGGCGCGGAGTGGGGTCCCGGTCTCGCGGGTCACCAGCTTTGCCTCCATGGCGCTGGCCACGCGGAGCGGCGGCACGCGGTTGGTGGAGGTACGCGCGATCGAAGGCGGGTACCCCTACTACGGCGCCATCGAGACCGAGCCCCCCGACGCCTGGACCCGGCTCTCCGCCGGGCGGAGCGCGCTGGTGGATCCGGCCCTGCTCATCCAGCTGGGCGCCGCGGTCGGCGACACGCTCGCCGTAGGTGAAGTCCGCTTCGTCATCATCGGCGCGGTGGTGAAGTATCCCGGGGACATCGCGCTCAGGACGGCGATCGGCCCCCGGGTGTACATCCCGGCGGCCTACCTGGAGGACACCCAGCTCCTCCGCACCGGGAGCCTGGCGCGCTACCTGGCGTATCTCAAACTCGAGCCGCCCGCCGAGGTGCAGCCGTTCCTCAATCGCAACAACCAGACGTTCCGCCAGCACAACGTGGGTTACGACACGGTGGCCGAGCGCGAGGCGGAGCTGACCAATTCGCTGGACATGCTGGCGCGGTTCCTGGGGCTGGTGGGCTTGGTCGCCTTGCTCCTGGGCGGCGTCGGCGTGGCGAGCGCGGTCAACGTGTTCGCCAAGGAAAAGCTGGAGATCGCGGCGATCCTCCGGTGCCTGGGCGCCACGCAGCAGACGGTGTTCGCTATCTACTTGCTCCAGGCGGGCGCCATGGGTTTCCTGGGGGCCGCCCTGGGCGTGGCGCTCGGCGTGATCGTGCAGTGGCAGCTGCCCAGGTTGCTCGCGGACTTCTTGCCGATCGCGGTCCCCGTGGGAGTGGACTATCCGTCCATCGTCGTTGGCTTAGGTGTCGGCGTGTGGGTGGCGCTGGTGTTCGCCCTCCTCCCGCTGCTCTCGATCCGCGACGTGTCGCCGCTGGCGGCGCTCCGGAAGGACTTCGAGCCTACAGCGTCCGTGCCCCGGAGCCAGCGGATCACGGGGTACCTCGCCATCGCGGGGAGCATCCTGGCGCTGAGCCTGTGGCAGGCGCCGCGGTTGGAAAGCGGGCTGAACTTCGCCCTGGGTGTTGGGGCCACGACCCTGCTGCTCTGGATCAGCGCCGCGCTGCTGACCCGAGGTGTGCGGCGGTTCTTCCCCCGCCGGGCGCGCTACGAGGTCCGCCAAGGGGTCGCCAATCTCTTCCGGCCGCACAACCAGACCACCGCGGTGACGCTCGCCGTGGGGTTTGGGATCTTCTTGATCGCGACGCTGTACGTCGTGCAGCGGAACCTGCTGGACCAATTGCAGCTCGACACGCGGCCGGACCGGCCCAACCTGGTGTTGTTCGACATCCAGAAGGACCAGATCGACGGCGCGCGCGCCCTGCTCCGCGAGCGAGGCATCCCGCTGTTGCAGGAGACACCCCTCGTCACCGCTCGCCTCGCCGCGATCAACGGTCAGACGGTCCAGCAGCTCCTGGCGGCGCCCGACGGCTACCGCCGCTCGCGCTGGGCGCTGCGGCGCGAATACCGCAATACCTATCGGGACACGCTGGTGGCGACGGAGGAGTTGGTGGCCGGGGCCTGGTGGAAGGCCCCGGCGGCAGGGTCGGGACCAGCCGCGGGGACGGCGGGTCGCGCGCCCTCCGCTGCTGCCGCCTCTGCCGCCGCTGCCGCTCCTGCCGCGATCTCCGTGGAACAGGACCTCGCCCAGGAGTTAGGCGTGGGCATCGGTGATCGTCTCACCTGGGACGTCCAGGGGATCCAGATCGAGACCCACATCGCCAGCTTGCGGCGCGTCACCTGGGCCCGCTTCGAGCCCAACTTCTTCGTGGTGTTCCAGCCCGGAGTGCTGGAGAACGCACCGCAGAGCGTGGTGGTGCTCACCCGGGTGGCGGATCCCACGGTCCGCGCCGAAGTACAGCGGGACCTGGTCTTGCGGTATCCCAACATCGCAGCGGTCGATCTGACGCTCCTGCAGGACACGCTCGACTCGGTATTGGGGAGCGTCTCACTGTCCATCCGGTTCATGGCGTTGTTCAGCATCGTGAGCGGGCTCTTGGTGCTGGTCGGCGCGATCGCCACCACGCGTTTCCAACGCATGCGGGAGAGCGTGCTCCTGAAAACGCTGGGGGCAAGCCAGCGGCAGATCATCAGCATCACGCTGACCGAGTACTCGGCGCTGGGAGCGCTGGCGGGGCTCACCGGCGTGCTCCTGGCCGGCGTGGCCGGGTGGGTGCTGATGCGGTTCTTCTTCGAGGTCCCCTTCCGCCTGCCGAGCCTGCCGCTGGGCGCGCTCGCCGTGGCCGCGGCACTCATCACCATGGTGGTGGGACTGGCCAACAGCTGGCACGTCTTCGGGCGGACGCCGCTGGCCGTGTTGCGGGAGATGGGGGAGTAGGAGCGGTCTCTCAATAGGGCTTACGCGAGGTATGGCGGCCTAACAGCTTGCCGCAATCCCCTTTGTGGCAGAACGACCGCCCGTTTCCGTCGGTGGCTTGCAAGCTCACGTCAACGGTGGGCACACTCCCCCTCGGCCGTGGGCACGAGTGCATCAACCGTGCGCACCCTTACAGAGACCGTCGGGAAGTGTCACGAGGTCGTCTGCACGCTGTCCCTCGTCACGTGCACGGCGACAGCGTCGTCCGCAACTCTGCTCTCATCGTTTGCCGGCCGGACCTCGTTGTTGGGAGGCTTACACCGGGCGGGGGAGGTTTGCCCATGGCGAGGTGATGTTCGCAAGTGTCGTGCGTCCACCATGCGCCCCCACACGGAGGCGGTCATGCCACGGGTTCCCAGAAGCGATCCCAAGATTACGGCCCTCTCCCTGCTGGTGTCGCGCTGCCGGCCGTGAGGGTCCAGCCCGCCTATCTTGCCGCAGCTCCGTCTGTGGCGACCCGGACACGCCCGGACGGACGTGTCCAACGGCGGACGGCGCTCGGCCCATCGGTCGGCGCTCCCACGGGGGACGGTGAGGTACCAGAGGTACACGCCTGGAGAGCGACCTTGCGCCGGCTGGTGACGAGAGATAATTAGACCCGATGCTGGACTCCCCCCGTTGTTCGACGTCATGTCTGATCTCCTGACGCTCCAGCCGCATCTCGCCGGTCGCTATCAGCTGGAGCGCGAGCTGGGTCGTGGCGGAATGGCGACCGTCTACCTCGCCGCCGACGTGAGGCACGGCCGCCAGGTGGCCATCAAGGTCCTGCGGGCCGAGCTGGCGGCGGCGATCGGGCGGGATCGGTTCCTCCGAGAAATCCAGATCGCGGCGCGGCTGCAGCACCCACACATCCTGCCGCTGTTCGACTCCGGCGAGGCCGGGGGATGGCTGTATTACGTCATGCCGTACGTCGAAGGGGAGTCCTTGCGGGATCGGGTGAACCGAGAGAAGCAACTGCCCATCGACGATGCGCTGCAGATCGCCCGAGAGGTGGCCGACGCCCTCGCCTACGCCCACAGCGTCGGGATTGTCCACCGAGACATCAAGCCGGAGAACATCCTCTTGTCGGCGGGACACGCGCTGGTGGCGGACTTCGGCGTGGCGCGCGCGCTGAGCGTGGCCGGCGGGACCCAGCTCACCGAGACGGGGATTGCCGTCGGTACACCGCTCTACATGAGCCCGGAACAGGCCCGTGGTGCGGTCGAACTGGACGGCAGGAGCGACATCTACTCCTTGGGCTGCGTGCTGTACGAGTTGCTGTCTGGCGAGGCTCCGTTCACGGGGCCCACGGCCCAGGCCGTGATGGCGCGCCACTCGCTGGACCCCGTGCCCAGCCTGTGCACGGTCCGCACTACCGTGTCGTTGGCGCTCGACTGCGCCGTCGCCAAGGCGCTCGCCAAAGTCCCCGCGGATCGGTATCCGACGGCCCAGCGATTCGCCGACGTCCTCGCAGCGGGCGGCTTGCCCTCCGCGCCACGTGCCAGCTGGAGACGTCGCGCGCAGCGCGTCGCGGTGGCGGGCGTGATCGGGGCGGCGGCCATCGGCCTGTGGCGAGCCTCTCCCCTGGCGCGGTCACCCGGGCTCGACGCCCGGCTGGTCGCCGTCGCACCCTTCGACATCCTGGCGCCGGGCGCCGAGCTGTGGCGCGAGGGACTGGTGGACGTCTTTGCGCGCAACCTCGACGGCGTGGGACCGCTGCGGGCGGTACCGGCGAGCGTCGTGCTGCGACGATTCAGCGGACGGGCCGACCGCGCCTCGGCGCTGGCGCTGGGGAAGCGGGTCGGCGCGCGCCTGGTGCTCACCGGAAGCCTCGTGGGTGCGGGGCCCGACTCGGTCCGTCTCACGGTCACGGTCCTCGATGTCGCCCGGGACCGGACCGTGGCCGAGCTGGAGCTCCGCGGCTCTGCGGATCGCGTGGACCGATTGCTGGATTCCGCCACGGTGGGGGTGGTGCGGCAGCTCGGCCGAGCTCAGCCCATCGGCGCCGTGCGCGCGGCGGGCCTGCCGACCACCTCGCTCGCGGCGCTCAAGGCGTTTCTTCAGGGGGAGCAGTTCTACCGTCAGACCGCCTGGGACTCGGCCCTCGCCTATTACCAGCGTGCCGTCGATCTGGACAGCACGTTCGCGAGCGCTTGGTGGCGCATGGCCGGGATCCGGGGGTGCAGCCGCATGGGCATGTGGCCGGATCCCGTAGTCCACGGCTACGTGCTGCGGGCCGCGGCGCTCAGCGGCGCACTCCCCGCACGCGAGAGCCTTCTGGTGGTGGGCGACTCGCTGTTCGAAGCGCTGGCGGATCCGGCTAACCCTCGATCCTACGAGCATCGCGTGCGGATGCTCACGACGCTGGACGAAGCCACGCGCCGGTATCCGACCGACCCGGAGGTTTGGTTCGAGTTGGGCGACGCCCTCTACCACTGGCGGGTGGGGACGCCACAGCAGGCCCTGGCGACGTTCGAGCGGGCGATCGTGCTGGACTCGAGCTTCGCCCCGGCGTATCTGCATGCCGTCGACCTCGCCGTCACGGTCGGCCGGCCGGAGCTGGCACGGCGCCAGTTTGCCGCGTATCTCGCCCTCAACATCACGGACCGGAACAGCGAGGGCCTCGGGCTGGCGGCGCAACTCTTCTCGGCGCCGTCACCGTGGCCGGCGGAGGTGCAGAGACAGGTCGAGTCGGCCTCCGCCTATACGCCGTTTGCGGCATTGGTCCCGCTCCGGCGGCTGGGGGACAGCGCCGAGACGGCGGTCCGGCTCGCCCGGGCCTTTCTGGATGCGCCGTCGGGCACCGACCGGATGTTCGACAACCCGGCGTCGCGGACCAGCGTGTACGCCAACAACCTGGCGTATCGAGGACACCTGGAAGAGGCGCATCGCATTGGTGGGACGGCGAACCGCGAGTCCTTCGCGCAGGTCGCGTTACTTGGGGGGCTGCCGGCCGAGAGTGTCGCGGCGGTCTTCGGGAGCTGGGTCCGGGAGCCCGTGCCGCCCCGAGTGCCGCAGGGCTGGCTCAGTGCGCGGCTGCTGGCGATGCCGTGGTGGGCCGCGAACGACACGGCGGCCGCCGCCGTGGCGGTGGCGAGGTGGGACTCGCTGGCCGCTGCGGTGCCGGAGCAGTCGCTGGGCCGCGTCTGGGCGCGCTACGGGGCCCAGGCGGGCCGCGCCTACCTGGCGCTGGCGCGGCGCGACAGCACCGATGCGCTACGGCGGTTCACGGCGCTGCCCGACACCGTGTGTCCGTGCCTCCCCGATCGCATTTTGACCGCCCGGCTGCTCGCGGCCGAGGGGCGGCTGGCGCAGGCGGCGGCGCTGCTCGAACATGCCTGGCCGTGGAGGACGCTGGATGCTCTGGAGCCGGTCTGGCACCTGGAGCGCGCGCGCCTCGCCGAGCGTATGGGCGAGCGCGACGTGGCGACCGCCGCGTACGGTTTCGTGGTGGATGTGTGGCGGAACGCGGACCCCGGAGTGCAGCCCCTGGTCGAGGAAGCCCGCGCGGCGCTGAGGCGCCTGGCCGGTGAGTTAGGATCGCGCAGCAGCCTCCCGCGGGGAAACTGACGTCGTAGCTATCCCACCCCACGGTCCGGACTGCGGTATTGGGCGGCCTCCGACACATGCGCCGGCGGCGGGGACCTCGATGTGAATGTCAATGCGACCCCGTCCGGCATGCGCTTCTGGACTGGCATTCGTGGCTGGAAGTTCCGGGGGACGAGCAGCCCGTCTGTGGCTGGAAGGCTGGCATAGGGCAGCACGGCTTTTTCACGGCCGCGCTCGCGGCGCGGGACGCGGCCGCCGGCCCCAGTACCAGTCGGACGACACCACATTTCGGCGCGGTCCCAAGCCAGGCTATGCCCCAGTCTGAGTCACCCGACCCGAAACTGCCCGCCGGAGAATCCAGCCAGGACTGCTAGGCCCAGCCGCGCGCAACGGCGCCTTCATCGCTCCCTTACGACGGCGTGCTCCCCCGTCCTCAAAGGGACCGCCCATGTCCCCAAAACACCCTTGCCTCGCTCCGGGAATGCCCCGAGGTTGAGGCTGGACGTGCCACGGCTGGAGCGTCCAGGCATCCGTCATCAGGAGGTAGAAACATGTTTCCGAAGTGGCTCGCGCCCCTGACGTGGGCATGGGCGATCATCGTCGGTGGGCTACTGTTGATCCCGCCCGGCGTGATCTGCATCCGCTGCGGCCCGAGCGCGCCGGGCTACCTCGGCGATCCCGTGGTCATCGTGATCGCCGTCGTGTCCATCGCGCTCGGCGTGCTGGGGTTTGCCGACAGGATGCGGGCGAAAGCCGGACCCACCCCGTAACAGCAGGCGCGGTCCGCTGGGTCCGAGACTCGTGCGACTGCCGGCCCCGAGACTGAGAACGCCGGCGGTTGCGGCAGCGGCGGCAAGGTGTGGAGACCGTGAAAGCCGGGCGGTCGTGCGGCGGCCACCTCGATAGGGCTTGCGCGGCGGGCTCGTGTGGTAGACCCACGCCCTGGGCGTGGTCCACCGAGCCCCTCGGAAGGGCTCAGCCGGTGGAGGTGCCCCTCCTGCTGCCGCGCGCGGTCAGGCGCCCGCCCGGGGGCATTCTGAGCCTCGGGGGCAGGAGCTGTAACGATCTCGTCAGCCGGGATCGTGCTCCGGCGGGGGACGTTGCCTGCTTCACGGCTGCTCTCCGGCAGGCGCGGCAAGCACCTCGCGCACCTGTGTGGTGAGCTGTCGGATGGTGAACGGTTTCGGCAAGAAGGCCGTTGCCACCTCGACGCTCTCGTTCTGAAACACCGCTTCCTGTGAGTTACCCCGACATGAGCAGGATCTTGGTCTCCGGCGTTCCGCGTCCCCGCAGCGGGGGGCTGAAGAAGCGAGGCGCAAGGCTCGGGACCCCACCCTAGCAGGTCACGTGAAAGAGACCGATGGCCGTCTTGGGTGCCTCGTTCCAGGCCCCGATCGCCTCCGGCGTCGGCAACAGGCGGACCTTGCAGTGCTGCTCCCGAAAGTACCTCTCGGCCTCGGGAGAGAGATGCACGTTGCCATACTGGCCCGAGCCGATGATGAGCATCGTCGCGCCTTCCTCGAAGGTATGCCGCGCCTCGTCGAGCGAGATCGTGTGGGACGTACCGTAGATGCGTCTGGAGAGCTTCTTCTTTCGGCGCTTGATCTTCCCGCCCAGGCGGATCAGCACGTCGTGCTCATATCGCTGTCCGTCGATCTCCAACCACCCGAACCCCGTCCCATCGATGCGCCGGCTCATCTCGGTAAGCTTGCCCCCGTTGCGAAAGCAGCACCATACCCGGACTCAGGGAGACATGAACCGGGCCGCGACGCCGGACCGGGGACGGCGGGTGGTAGCAGGTTTGCCTCAGCGCCTCCCAGAAGGTCCCTGGACACGTCCGAGCGGGCGTGTCCGATGTTCGAGCTCGATAGGAGGCCCGATGCCCGTGACGACGCCGGTTTCGCCGTCGACGTGAAGCCGCGCGGGAGTTTGAAGCGCAGGCGACGGTCGACGCCGCACCCCGGTCTACGGCAGGGTGACCAGCCAGATGTCCGCCTCGGTCACCCGGCGCGAGAAGTACACCGCGCGCCCGTCCCGGGTGAGCTGCGGCGGACCAACGACGTCCCGTGTGACGGAGAAGGCTTGGCGCACCAGCTTGGTTTCCCGATCCACCACGTAGAACGCTTTCCCGCCTGACACGAGCAGCAGGCGGCGGCTGTCGGGAAGCCAGACCGGCCATTGCCCGTAGTCCGTCAGGCGTTGGTAGGTTCGGGAGGCGAACGTGTACGTGGTGATCCCCCGATCGAGCGCGGCCATCATGCCGGCCAATCGTCTGCCGTCCGGCGACCAGGAGTGCGGACCGAACGGCGCCAGCGAGTCGGGCGGGGCGGGAAGGACTTCCGGCTCCTGCTCCCGCCACGGGCGATGGGGGTCGAAAAGGTAGGTCGTTGCGCTCTCCCTCGCGGTGCTCGCGGCGACCATGCGGCTGCCGTCGGGGGACCAGACGGCATACCCGATGTTGTCCGGCGCATCGGTCACCTGGGTGAGATCGCTGCCGTCGGGCCGGATTTTCCAGATCTGGAGCGGGCCGCTGCGGTCGGAAAACGTCGCGATCCACTCGCCGTCGGGCGACCAGCGCGGCACCCGGTCCGACGCGCTGTCACCGGTCAGCTCCCTGGGCCTGCCTGTGCCGTCGGTGCGCATCACATGGAGATGGCCTTCCGGCTCGACCAGCGAGTAGAACACCACGCTTTGGCCATCCGGCGATGGATCCGGGTTGGCCCAGCGCTGCGAGCCGCGCGTGATCCACTCGGGGGCGCCTACCACGACGCCGCGCACGGGATCGAACGCCGCGCGCTGCACGTTGGTGGTGACCAGCACCGAGCTGTACGCCAGCTGCTTGCCATCCGCCGAGACGCTGACGTGCGCCAGCGACGTGGCCGGTGTGGTGACAGGCTCGGGGTCGTCCAGCGTCCGGCCGGATTCCTCATCGATCCGCACGCGCCACAGGTTCATGCTGCCGCCGCGATCGCTCACGAAGTACAGATACCGGCCGTCCGGCGACCACACCGGGCTCCAGTTCCGCGTCGCGCCACTGGTGACCGCGGCCGGCTCGCCCCCGGCGACGGGTACGGTCCACACGTGGCCCTGGGCCACCTGACCCAGCCGCTGAAAGAACGCGATCCGCTGGCCGTGGGGCGACCAACTGGGCAGCGCCGCGTCCGCCGCCGGAAGCCGGCGTGTCTCGCCGGTACGCACGTCTGCGATCCACAGCTGGCCCCGGGTCTCGGAGTTCTGCGGATTGAGATCCACGTTCTCGGTGGCAATGGCGAGCTGGGTGCCGTCCGGACTCCAAGTGGGCCGGTAGCCGAACCGCGTCACCCGCCGAACCGCCTCACCGGTGCGGCCCATGACGAAGATCCCACCGCCCTCCCGCCCGGACCGGAAGGCGATCCGCTCGCCGTCCGGCGAGAAGGCCGGCTGGTCGTCGGCTTCCGGGGAATCCGCCGTGAGGTTGATCGGATTCTGGCCGCCCACGCTCAGGAGGTAGATGTCGCGATTGCCGGACGCCTCCCCGGAATACAGGAGCCACCGCCCGTCGGGTGACAGGCTGGGAAACCACTCGACCCCGGGGTCCACCGTCAACCGCGCGAAGCTCGACGCCACCACGCCCCGGGCGGTCCCGCCCCCGCCCCCTCTGAGCGCCAGCACGACGTACGACGCAGCGGCGATCACCACGATCACGGAGGCCACCGCGACAAGCCGGCTCCGTGCGAACGCGAGCAGCCGGGTCGTGTCGATCGCTTCTCCGGTCCCTGACAGCGCCTCAGCGAACTGCCGGGCGGTCACGAACCGGTCCGCCGGCACCCTGGCGAGGGCCCGCATGACGGCCCGCTCGACCGCCACGGGCACCGTGTCCCGCACGACCCGCAGACCTGGCACCGGCTCCAGCGTCTTGCGCGCGATGATCGCCTGGGCACTCGGCCCCACATGCGGCGGCGCACCCGCCAGCATCTCGTACAGCACGCACGCCAGGCTGTACACGTCCGAGCGGGCATCCACGTCGCCGGCACCGCTGGCCTGCTCGGGACTCATGTAGGCGGGCGTCCCGACCGCGAGCCCCGACTCCGTGAGCTTCTCACGCCCGGCGTCGCTGATCGCCTTGGCGATCCCGAAATCCGCCACCACCGCGTGGCCGGCCTCGAACAGGATGTTCTCCGGCTTGATGTCGCGGTGGATCACGCCCAGGCTGTGGGCGTAGCTCAGGGCATCCGCCACCGCCCGGGTGATCCGCAGGGCGTCCTCCAAGGAGAGCTGCTTCTCGCGGGTCAGCCGGTCGCGCAGGGATTCCCCCTCCACGTACGGCAGCACGAAGTACGTGAAGCCGTCCGCCTCCCCGGAGTCGATGAGCGTCAGGATGTTCGGGTGATTCAACTGCGCCGTGATGCGGATCTCGCGGAGAAACCGGTCGCCGCCCAGGGAATCCGCCACTCCGGGCCGCAGGACCTTGAGCGCGACCTTGCGGCCGTGCTTGAGGTCTTCGGCGAGGAACACCAGGCCCATACCGCCGTGGCCCAGCTCCCGCTCGATGCGATAGCGAGTCCCGAGGGCTTGCTGGAGACGGCGCAAAAGGTCCGCCATGCGCGATCAGATGGAACGAGTCAGTCCAAAATGAACCTCGGGCGGCCGAGTAGCCAGGGCCAGATGGTTCGGCGTCTCACCGCCATACTCGCGCACGGCCTTTCAGCTGACCGACGGCTGGCACCGAACGGCTCCGGCACCCCGCGAGCCGCGCGCAGTTTCGCGGCTCGGGCGTGACCCCCCTTCCGGCCCGGCGACGATTCTCCGCGCAAGCTCGGCTGAGTGCCTCCTAAGGGCTCGCTGGACACGTCCGAGCGGGCGTGTCCAGGGGCCGCGTCGTTCCGGCAGAAGCTACCGCCGAGGATCGCCGCGTACTCCAGCAGTGCCCGGCAGGTCTTCACGAACTGGACGGTCATCACACACAAAGCCGTTCAAACGGGTCGTCGCAGGACTGGTCCTTTCACCTTCGGTGACCCAGCTTCTCTGCCATGTCACGTCTTACTCCTATCCTCCGGTCGGGCGCTATCGAAGTAAGCGGCATGTTCCTCTTCGTCGCACGAGCGGTGAATCAACCGAGCAGGAAGGCCGTGTCGTGACGGCCGCTGATGCTTCCGTCCTGGTTCTGGACCAGAACTTCGTAGCAAACCTCGCCGATACGGCCGTGTGCATGTATCGCAATGTGCCCATGCGCCCGGGCTGGCCTGAAGCCCTTGCCTGCCTTCATCAAGCGATCAACGTCCGTCGGGTCCTGGCTTGTCCCGAAAGTGAATTCACCGACACTGAATCGGCGGTCGGGCG
>Ga0209002_10000785_pt1 | contig 25824 bp, 24 predicted proteins | sample Rifsed16ft2_FD_184010 | JGI IMG/M metagenome (GOLD analysis project Ga0209002, IMG submission 184010) | Soil microbial communities from Rifle, Colorado, USA - sediment 16ft 2 (version 2) | ecosystem: Environmental > Terrestrial > Deep subsurface > Rock core/Sediment | place: Rifle, Colorado... | reverse complement strand
TGGCGATCGACGACATGCTCTGCATGCACTGCGGAGCCTGCGTCGGTACGTGCCCGACGAACGCGATCTTCCTGAACGAGGTCTACCTCACGTTCAACGAGGACTGCACGCAGTGCGGCATGTGCGTGAAGGTCTGCCCCGTCGGGGCGATCGACTACCCGCGCGGGCACAAGCTCCACACGATGAAGTGACGTCGTCCGCATCTGCCAGGACCTCGGATGACTAGTTTCTTATAGCCTCGCCGGATGAACGGAGCGGCGACGGGAATGCCTTCGTACGAGTACGACGTCGTGGTCGTCGGCGCGGGGCCTTCCGGCTCCTCGGCCGCCCGATATGCGGCCCTCGGGGGCTGCCGCACCCTCCTCATCGAGAAACGCCAGGAAATCGGCTCCCCCGTGCGCTGTGGCGAGGGCCTTGCCCGCCATTTCGTCGAGGACACCAAGCTGCCCTTCGACCGGAAGTGGGTCGGTCGCGAGGTGAAGGGCGCGAAGATCTTCTCGCCGAACGGCACAGAGCTCACGATCGAGGAAGCCCACGCTGGGAACGAGGTCGGGATCGTCCTCGAGCGGGATGCGTTCGACAAGGCCGTGGCGAAGGAGGCCGCGAAGGCGGGGGCCGAGATCTGGGTCAAGACGACCGCCACCGCGATCCTCAAGGACGACGGCTGGGTGCGCGGGGTGCGGGGCAAGAGACTCGAGGACGAGTTCAACGTCCGTGCGAAGTGCGTCGTGGCGGCGGACGGCTACGAGAGCCAGGTCGGCCGTTGGGCGGGGTTCAAGACCCTCCTCCGCGCGGGCGACGTCACGGGGACGCTCCAGTACCGCCTCACGAACATCGGGCCCGGGCACGACTTCCCGGACTACTGCGAGTTCTGGCTCGGGACCTGCGCGCCCGCGGGGTACATCTGGGTGTTCCCGAAGGACGAGACGACGGCGAACGTGGGGATCGGGGTCTCCCTCGACCGCCTGAAGAACCGGATGGACATCAAGGGCTACCTGGATCGCTGGATCGAGAAGGACCCGCGGATGAAGCGGGCCCAGCCGCTGGACATGGTGACGGGCGGCGTGTCGACGGCCCCGCCAGTCAAGAAGTCCGTCGGTAACGGGATCGCCCTCGTCGGCGATGCGGCAAGGATGATCGACCCGATCACGGGCGGCGGGATCGGGAACGGCATGCTCGCGGGGATGTTCCTCGGCCAGGTATTGGCGACGTGCAACGAGTCCGGGGACTTCAGCGAGGCCGCGCTCATGGTATACGAGAGGATGTGGCGCGCGAAGCTCGAGGAGAACCTCTATCGCAACTGGCTTGCGAAGAACAAGCTCGTCACCCTGGCGGACCAGGAGTTCGACGACATCATCAAGGTCCTCGCCGAGGTCGGCGTCACGAAGCTGAGCGTGCGCGCGATCCTCAAGGTCCTCAAAGAGACCCGTCCGGAGCTCGTCGCGAAATTCGCGGAGTTCATCTGAGGGGCACGGAAGTCGGGATGGCGGACGACTCGCTTCTCACTTGGACTTCCAGGAGAGCGCGCGTGCCGGAACCACGAACAGGACGGCGGCGAAGACCGCGGTCACAAGGAGGTTCGTCAGCGCCGCAGCCTCGTTCCCAAAGACCATCGTGGCCCGGAGCCCCTCGTTCACGAACGTGAGCGGCAGGACCCGAGCAATCGACTGCAGGAACGGCGGCATCGCATCGATCGGGAAGAACGTCCCGGCGAGGAACATCATGGGGAACCCGATTGCGTTCGCGATTGCGGCGGCCGTCTCGGCGTCCTTCACGAAGATGCCAAGGACCATCCCGAGCGAAGTGAACTCGACTGTAGCGGCGATGATGAACAGCACCGCCATGGGCGTGAGGGTGGCCTTCATACCGAAGATCGCGATACCCGTGACGAACATCAGGGCCACGGAGGCGAACATCAGGACGACGTAGAAGATGATCTTCGCCGCCAGCCACTGCGCTTTCGTGAGTTTCGTCGACGCGAGGAGTTTGAAGAACCGCCGGGTCCGATACTCCGCAGAGATGCTCGTCATGCCGAACAGCGGTGTGGTCATGACCGTGAAGCCGATGACCCCCGGCATGAAGAAGTCGATGTACGCGAACGCCTCCTGGGCGACGGACTCCCGATCCACCCCGATGACCTCGCGCGCTCCCGCAATGACGAAGTTGAACTCCGTCGCGACCCGGGCGACGACGGTGGCGGCGATGCCGTAGGTCGACTGCGTCTCGTCCCCCGCGAGGGTGAGATTCACCCTAACGTTCGGGTCCGTCTGCGCCAGGAGGATCGCATCCTCGAATCCCTCAGGGATCCGGAGGGCGACATTGATCGAGTGATCCGCGATGTAGCCGAGGAAGTCTGCGTCGGTCGGAATTCCACGATACGCGATGACCGTCGTATTGTTGAGGGCAGCGACGAACTCCCGGCTCATTCCTGTTTCGTCCAGGTCTTGGACGTAGAGAGGGACCTGGGATGATCCGGTCTGGCTGAAAATGGATCCGAAGAGGAGGATCAGGATCACAGGGAACGCAAGGGCGAAGAAGGCGCCGACCCGAGACCGGAGATACTGGCTCCCGAAGGCGCGGACGTCCGCGAGGACACGGCTCATCCCGCCAGCACCCCCTCAAGCATACGCGCTCCGACCACCTTCAAGAACACGTCCTCGAGGGTCGCGCGCTCCGTGTAGATGTGGTCAATCTCGACGTCGATCGACGCGAGCGTCGCAAGCATCGGTCGGACCTCGTTCGACCGGACCACATGGACCAGGACATCCGAATTCCGAAGGTCCGCGTGGATGCCGCGTGCGGCGAGTGCCTCGTATCCCGGCCGCCCTGCGCCCGCGAGGACGATCGTCGTGGCGCCGCCATGGGCCCGGATGAGCTCCCCCGGCGAGCCTCGCACGACAATCTTGCCGTGGTTCATGATCGCCACGTCATCGGCGAGCTGTTCCGCTTCGTCCAAGTAGTGCGTCGTCAGCACAACGGTCCTCGCCTTGCGCTGCAGGTCCCGGATCAGGGCCCACATCTCCCGTCGAGCGCCAGGATCGAGTCCCGTCGTCGGTTCGTCCAAGAACACGAGCTCCGCCTGTCCGATGAGGGCCATCGCGATCCCGAGCCGCCGCTTCTCGCCGCCGGACAGGTTCATTGCATATGTGTCCGCCCGGGAGGTCAGGCCGACCGTCTCGAGGATCTCCGAAATCTCCGCACGGTCCGTACTGCGGTCGAAAAGGCGCGCCCAGTACGAAACGGCCTCCCGCGGCCGGAGACGGTCGAAAGGCTCGAAATCCTGCGGCAGGACGCCGACGCGTTCCCTAATCCTCCGATAGGCCGTCCGAACATCCTCGCCGAGCACCCGGGCCTCCCCCGCCGTGGGGTCTCGCAAGCCCTCCAGGATCTCGACGGTCGTCGTCTTCCCCGCGCCATTCGGCCCCAGGAGCGAGAAGATCTGCCCACGCTCGACCTCGAAGTCGATCCCGTCCACCGCACGGATGTCCTCGTAGATCTTCGTGAGCCCTCGAACCTCGATCACGCGGTCTGCCATAGACGCCCGCCTCGTGCCCTCGTGGATGTGCGGCGCCGGATATCCTTTTCCCCCGTATCGTGCCCATCGACGGCCGGACCTTTCACCCGTGATAACTTCGACACCGGCCTTATATAAATCGAGCAGCGGTAGACGCGTTCCGTGAAGGTCTCAGGCTGGCGGAAAGCGCGAGCGTTCCTCTGGGTCACCATCACGGCAATCGTGATGGCCGCCCTGTTCCTCATGTCGGGCGTCGTCCAGATTCCCGGGCTCCCAATCGAACGGGTGGACCTCGCCGCCCTGGGCCCGTGGGTGTACATCATCCCCCTCCTCATCGCGACGAAGGCCCTCCTGGAGGTCCTCCGCCCCGTCTTCCGAGCCGCCCTCCGGACGCACGTCCGGTATGAGGCGGACATCTTCGCCCACTTTCAGATCGTGTCCTACGTCGTCTGGGGGACCGCTCTGGCCCTCGTCCTGTACGTCTTGGTCGGGGGCGGGGGGCAGGAGTTCGGCTTCCTCGGCACCGCGTTCGTGTCCGCCGCCCTCATCTACGTCATGCAGGAGCCTCTCCTGAACCTCTTGGGTTGGATGATCCTCGTCTCGATGGGGCTGTTCAAGCTGGGCGACCGGATCGAGATGAACAACACGCGCGGCTACGTCGTCGAGATCACACCGATGAACACGACGATCCGCGAGTTCGGGGGCGCCCTGTACGGGGATTCCTTCACCGGCCGCTACGTCACCATCCCGAACAGCCAGATCATCAAGGGAAACGTCTTCAATTACACGAAGGACACTCCCTTCATTTGGGATCAACTCGCCGTGAACGTCACGTACGAGAGCGACGTGAAGCTCGCGGAGAAGATCCTCTTCGATGCGGCGGAGGACGTCGTCGGGCCGATGATGCGGGAGAACCGCCCGCACCTCCGCGCGAAGTACGAGTTCGCGGACCTCGCCGACTACGTTGCGGAGGAGCCCCGGGTCGGATGGAGCTTCGGCGCGTCGTCGATCGACCTGATCCTGGTGTACTTCTGTCCCGTGTTCGCCAAGGGTTCGTACCGAACGCGCCTCGTGAAGCGGATCTACGAGAAGGTCATGGCCGAGCCCCGCGTCCAGTTCGCGTACCCGCACGTCCAGTTCGTCCCGCCGGAGGCGGAGAGGGAAGCGAAGGAGCGCGAGGCGGCTCGGGCGAAGGAGAAACTGCCCATCGCCCGGTGAACGTTGTGGCGCCCACCGCATCCTTTAATAGACCCCGTCCATCTCCGCGCCTCCATGCCCGGGCCGCTCCGCTCGATCGACTCGATCCGGGTGCAGGACTCCGGGTCCGAGGCCTCCCTCGCGGGCTGGGTGGAGGACGTCCGGAACCTCGGCGGGATCGCCTTCCTCATCGTGCGGCAGCGGTCGGGGACTTTCCAGGTCACCGTGAAGAAGAAGGCAGATGAGGATCTCTTCAACCGGGCCTCGAAGATCGTGCGGGAGAGCGTCGTCGCCGCGCGCGGGACCGTCCAGGCGAACCCCCAGGTCCGGAACGGCTGGGAACTCCTGGCCGCGTCCCTCGATGTCCTGAGCTTGGCGGCCGCTCCGCTGCCCCTCCCCGTCGCGGACAAGGTCGGGGCGGAAATCGACACGAGGTTCGACAACCGAGTCCTGGACCTGCGGAAGACGGAGCGGCGCGCGATCTTCGTGATCCGGCACGTCGTACTCTCCGCCGTGAGGGAGTACCTCGCGGGCCACGGGTTCCTGGAGGTCCAGACGCCGAAGCTCGCGGGAGCGGGCGCGGAGGGCGGTGCGACCCTCTTCGAGACGGACTACTTCGGGCGGCGGGCGTTCCTGAGCCAGAGCCCGCAGCTATACAAGCAGATGCTCATGGCGACGGGGCTCGACCGTGTCTACGAGATCGCGCCCGCCTTCCGCGCGGAGCCCTCCGACACGGTGCGCCATGTGACGGAGTTCACGTCCTTCGACGGCGAGGTCGCGTGGATCGACCGGCAGGAGGACTTCTTCCCGCTCCTCGAGGGCGCCGTGGACCACGCGATCGACCGCGTGCGGGTCGAATCGAAGGCGGAGCTGGACGCGCTCGGCGTGGACCCGAAGCGACCGAGGCTTCCCCTCAAGCGCCTCCGCTACCCCGATGCGCTCGAGATTCTGCACGGTCGAGGCAAGCGGCTGCGGGCGGGGGACGACATCGACACGGAATCGGAGAAGATCCTTGGCCAGGCGATGGCGGACGAGGGCCACGAGTTCTACTTCCTCACGGAGTATCCGGCCGGCATCAAGCCCTTCTACGTGATGTCGAAGGCCGACGACCCGGAGGCGTCCTACTCGTTCGACCTCGAATACAAAGGGGACGAGATGGCGTCGGGCGGGCAGCGGGAGCATCGGTACGAGGTGCTCCTCGCGAAGATGCGGTCGAAGGGGCTGAACCCAGAGAACTTCGAGTTTTACCTGAAGGCCTTCCGCTACGGGATGCCGCCGCACGGTGGCTGGGGGTTCGGGATCGACCGCTTCGTGCAGAGACTCCTCGATCTGCCAAACATCCGCGAGGCGATCCTCTTCCCGAGGGACCGCGTCCGGCTCGTTCCGTAGGCATGTCGCGTCGGCGACGGGGAAGGCTTTAGTAGCCCGCGGAGCGTTTCACGGGACCTTGGTGGGGAGTCGCGACATGAAAGAGTTCAAGGTTTTTGTGGCTGACAGACCGGGGGAGCTGGCTCGCGTCACGGAAGCCCTCGCAAATGCCGCGGTGAACATTCGGGCGATCGCGAGCGAATCGAAGCGCGACGCATCGTTCCTGCGCGTCGTGACCTCGGACGTTCAGACGACGGAGAAGGCCCTGAGGAACGCGGGCCTGAAGTTCGATCTGAGCGACATCCTGAACCTCGAGTTAATCGACCGACCCGGTGAGCTCGCGAAGGTCGCACGCCGCCTCTCCCGTGCGGGGATCAACGTCCACTCGATCTTCATCCTGGGGTCGAAGAACGGTCGCACAGAAATCGCCCTCGTCGTGGACGACATCGAACGCGCGAAATCAGTCCTGAAGTAAGGCGTTCACTTTCGCCTAACCCCCTTCTGGCTTTATGCGGTGATCGACGATCGATCTCGCGGTTCCGACCAAATGTTAATAGATGATGCGCCGATGTCGGCCCGTCGTCAGACGCCTCCCCGGCCCGGAAGATGAGGATGGGAACGTGGTGGACGGGCAATCGCGAAAACGGTCTAGGGCGCGCCGCCGAGCGGAGGACACCTCACCGGCACGATCGGTTCTCCCTGAGGCGGGCGGGCTCCGAACCGACTCGCACATCAGCTTCCAGGTTCGTGGCCTCCCGGTCCCGCAGGGCTCCACCCGCACCTGGGTCATCAAGGGCAAGCCGGTGACCACGAGCGCCGCAAGGGGGCTCGGGGCCTGGCGACGCGTCGTGGCCGACGTGGCGCAACGGTTCGCGCCGCAGGAACCTTGGGGCGGTCCCGTGGAAATCGAGCTCCACTTCGGACTGCCAAAGCCGAAGTCCGCCCCGAAACGAAAGCGCGTGTGGCCGGACAAAAGGCCCGACTTGGACAAGCTTACCCGGGCAGTTTTGGATGCGCTCACCTACGTCGTCTTTGCGGATGACAGCCAGGTCGTCAAGATCGACGCGAGCAAAGACTACGGTCCACCGGGCGTCGTCGTGGACATCCGTCGCGTCGAACCTGAAACGCTCGAGGATGACTGAGGATCCCAGGCGGATCGATCCGGGGCACCGTCGGGAGGGCCCGCGCCCGCCTCAGCGCCTCCCGATTCTGCGTTTCAGCACTCATAGAGGTCGTCACGCCGTCGTCGGCTGACCCTCTTCTCATCACGAACGCGTCAAGTCCATCGCGACACCGCTACAAAACGGTTGCCGGACGATCGTGGAGCGTCTTTTGGTTTCAGCCCCAAGAATCTCGTGGGAAGTTTCTTAACATGATAACATTGTCGGGCGGGCGATGGAGGTCCCACCCGGTCGAGTGGAACGAATCTCCGACGGGGGCTCCGAAGCGATCCGCGCGATCCTCGCGGAGCTCCGGGCGATGAAGTTCAACGGTCTCCTCAAGACCTCCGTCTTCCGCGGCGACACCCCCTCCCAGGGGGTCCTCGTGCTCCGCGAGGGGGACGGGGTCCTGGCGGAACACCGGTCGAGCGCGGATCTCGTCGGCCGGGAGGCGCTGCCGGAGATCCTTCGGGACGCCGCGAGCGAGCGGGCCCAGCTCGAGGTCCGCACGTACGACTACGGCCACTCCACGATCAGCATCGACCATCTGCAGAGGAGCTACCCCGAGGCCGCGGTCCAAGGAATCGGGGACGCGGACCAGCTGCTGTCCGAGGTCACGGCGGAAGCCGCGAAGGAACGGGAGACCTACCTCCGGGACCTCGAAGCTCGGCGGGACCAGGAGCGAAGGCTCATCGACCGCGAGGAGGAGCTCTACCGCCGCAAATGGGAGCTCGAGCAGGAGTATCAGCGGAGCTCGACGCGGCAGCGGGAGCTCGAGTCCCTCCGGTCGGAGCTCCAGGCCGTCAAAGAGGCGAGCGGGATGATCATGCGGCGGCTCGAGGAACGGCGCTCCACGGAAGACGTCGAGGTCGAGTCTCAGAAGAAGCTTCTCGCGATCGAAGCGGAAAAGGGCCGGGCCCAGGCGGAAGCGCAGCGACGCGCGCTCGCCGAGCGTCAGGCGCAGCTCGAGGCAAGGGAGCGGGAGGCGACCGCCCGCGAGAGCGCGTTCCGCGAGCGGGAGACCGCCCTAGGCCTCCGGGAGACGTCCGAGGACCGCGAGCGGAAGCAGGTGAACGAGCTCTACGCGAGCCTCCAGGCGGAGATGGAGAAGATCGCGGAGGCGCGCAAGGCCTTCGACGACCGCTTGGCCGAGGCGGAGCGCCGGGAGCGGGAGCTCCTCCTGCGGGAGCAGGGCCAGCGGGAGTGGGAGGAGAAGCTGCGAGATCACGATGCATCTATCACCGGACGGGAGGCGCAGGTCGCGGATCGGGAACGGTCCCTCGGAGAGCGCCTGAAGGCCCTCGAGGGCCGCGAAGCGGAGATTGAGGCCAAGGCGAAGGACCTCGGGAAGCGCGAGGAGGCCCTCGAAGCGGAGGACGCCAGCCTGGACGGCCGACGCGACGAGCTGGCCCGGGCCACGAAACGCATGCAGAAGGCGGCGAAGGATCTCACCGCGCGGGACGCGAAGGTCGCTTCGGAGGAGCGGGAGGCGAGGGAGCGGCAGGTGGACGTCCGGCGGCGCCAGCGAGAGCTCGCCGCCCAGGCGAAGGAGCTGGAACAACGGGTGCGCGAGGTCGGCCATGTCGAGGCGGAGCTCTCGTCCGCCCGGAATCGGCTGAAGGAGCAGGCGTTGAAGCTCATCCGTTCCGAGCGGGACGGCCAGGAGCGTCTGCGAGCCCTCGAGAACCTGGAGCGGGACCTCGGGAAGCGGGACGCGGCCCTGAACCGGCGGGAGGCGGCGCTCGACAAGCGCGAGAAGGCAACCGAGGCCCACGAAGGTCGCCTCGCGGAACGCTCGGATGCGCTCGACGTCTCGGAGGAGGACCTCCGCGCGCAGAAGGAAGCGCTCGAAGGCGACCTGGGGGCGAAGCGTTCCGAGCTCGACCGGCGGGAGCGCGACCTCGCGGCAAGGGAGAAGGGGGTCCTCGCGGAATCGGAGACCCTCGAATCCCTGAAGGCCACCCTCGAGGAGCAGGAGACGGCGTTCCTCGCCGACCTCCGCGAGACCGAGATCCGACGGGTCGCGATCGAGAAGGAGGAGTCGGACCTCTCGAAGGATCGGGAGAAGCTGAAGAAGCGCGAGGCCGCGATCGCTTCCCGGGAATCCCGCTTCAAGCAGGAGTCCCAGCGGCGGGAGGGCGCGCTGGACGGCCGTGAAGCGGACCTCGAGGAGCGAGACTCCGCGCTGCGGACGCGGGAGGACGCCCTGAAGGCCCGAGGCGCTGCCCTGGATGAGCAGGAATCGGACATCTCGGACCGGGAGGCCCGCCTGGAGGCGGACGCGAAGCGCCGTCAGGACGCGGTCGACGTGCGGCGGAAGGCCGTCGAGGACCGCGCGGCGAAGATCGGCGCCCACCGGGAGGCCCTGGCGGTCCAGAGGCGCGAGCTGCAGGAGGCCCGCGCAGACCTGAACGCTCGAGAGTCGAAGGTGAAGGAGCGCGAGGCCCGGGCCGCGAAGGCGGACAAGGACCTCGAGCGCCGTCGGCGCGAGCTGAACCGGATCAAGGAAGGACTCAAACGGATCCGTTAGGGACGGCCGGCCCATGGCGCATATTGTCACCCTCACGACGGACTTCGGCCCCGGGGAATACGTCGGCGCGATGAAGGGTGCGATCCTCGAGATCGAGCCCGACGCGACGATCGTCGACATCGACCACGGCGTGAGACCCCACGACATCCGCCACGGAGCGTACGTCCTGTACGCCGCGACACCCTACTATCCCTTCGCCGCCCACGTCGGGGTCGTCGACCCGGGCGTCGGGACGAAGCGCCGAGCGATCGTCTGCGTGTGCGAGGGTGCGTTCCTCGTGGGTCCGGACAATGGCCTCCTCATCCCCGCGGCCCGGCGCCTGGGGCTCAAGGAGGTCCGGGAGATCGCGAACCGGTCCCTCGGGCGACCCGACCTCTCGGACACATTCCACGGCCGGGATCTCTTCGGTCCGGTTGCGGCGCACCTCCTCACGGGGACGAAGGTGAAGGACGTCGGGCCCGTGGTGCGGGATTTCGTGGACCTCGACTTCGGGACTCCCGCGAAGCGGCAGGGCGGATTCGAGGGCGTCGTGATCACGCACGACCGATTCGGGAACATCGTCACGAACATCCCTCGGGCCGTTGCGGAGAGAGCGTGGAAGTTCGGCGACCGGCTCACCGTCACGATTCGTGGCTATGAGATGACGGCCCCCTTCGTCCGCACGTACGGTCAGGTGAGCACCGGGGAGTTCCTCGCAACGGTCTCCTCGAGCGGATTCGTCGAGATTGCGCGGCGCGAGGCCAGTGCGGCGGGCCAGCTCGAGGTCTCGCCGGGCACGCCGGTGAGTGTCGTGCGGGTCTGATCGACCCCCCCGCGGACGGATGCCAAAGACATATCTAGGGACCCATCCTTCCGCGCCTTCGCGATGGATCAGCGCAGGATTCTCCTCATCCTTTTCGACGGCCTCGGGGATCGTCCGCTCACGGAGCTCGGGCACAAGACGCCGCTCGAGGCCGCGCCGAAGCCGAACCTCGACTGGTTCGCGGCGAACGGGGTCAACGGACTCCTGGACCCGATCGCGCCGGGCGTGGTCCCCGGGAGCGACACGAGTCATCTCGCGTTGTTCGGGTACGACCCGCACGAGGTGTACACGGGTCGCGGGCCGTTCGAGGCCGCGGGCGTCGGGATCGATCTGGAGCCGGGCGACATCGCCTTCCGCGGGAACTTCGCCTCCGTCGACGGAGACCAGCGGATCACGGACCGCCGCGCGGGCCGGATCCGCGAGGGGACGGAGGACCTTGCAAAGTCCTTGGACGGCCTCAGGATCGGCCGGATCAAAGTGATGTTCCGCGCGGGGACCGAGCACCGGGCGGCCCTCGTCTTCCGAGGCCGCGGCCTCTCGCCCGAGGTGACGGATACGGATCCGCACGAGCTCGGCGCGGAGATCCTCGAATCGTTGCCGCGAACGCCCGCGGCGAAGGCGACCGCGAAGGCCGTGAACGCGTTCACGAAGCAGGCGCTCAGGATCCTCAAAGACCACCCGGTGAACCGCGCGAGGATCGCGCGGAAGGAGCCTCCCGCGAACGCGGTCGTGCTCCGCGGGGCGGGCGTGTATCCGGACCTCACGCCGATCACGGAGCGACGCAAGCTCAAGGCCGCAGGCATCGCAGGCGTCGCACTGGTCCGCGGCATGTTCCGCGCCGTCGGCATCGACGTGCTCGACGTCCCCGGCGCGACGGGAGGGCTCGACACGGACATGGCCGCGAAGGCGGACGCCGCCCTGGGCGCGCTCGAGGCCTACGACTTCGTCGTGTTGCACGTGAAGGCCCCGGACCTCTGCGGCCATGATGGGAAGGCGTCCGAGAAGATCCACGTGATCGAGAGGATGGACCAGATGATGGGCCACCTCAAGGCGAAGCTCTCGCCCGACGTGATCGTCGCGATGACGGCGGATCATTCGACGCCCGTCGCGCTCAAGGATCACTCAGGCGACCCGGTCCCCTTGACGATCTTCGGCGAAGGCGTCCGCGTGGACAGCGTCCTCGCGTTCGACGAGCGAAGCGTCGCGCTGGGCTCCCTTGGCCGCCTGCGCGGCCTGGAGCTCATGGACGTCCTCCTGAACGCAGCGAATCGCTCCGAGAAATACGGCGCCTGAACCCTGCGCATCGGGATTGGGCGCCGCGCCAGCAAGGCTTATTACAGGTCTGTCCTTCCCCGGCCAACCGAGGGGTCCGCCGTGGTCGATGTCACGATCCTCGTCCCCGTCGCGGGCCTCGTGGCTGTCGCGGTGGCCGCGTATCTCGCGTGGAGCGTCCTGCGGCTGTCCCCCGGCGACGAGGGGATGCAAGGGATCGCCCGGCGCATCCAGGAAGGCGCCCGCGCATTCATGCGCCGGCAGTACCGGACGATCGCCCTCATCGCGGCCGTCGTCGCGATCATCTTCGCGGCGGCGATCGGCGCGACGCGCGGGTGGGACAACGGTGCGAAGACCGCGGTCGCATTCTCCTTGGGCGCGACGCTTTCCGCCGCGAGCGGCTACATCGGGATGTACATCTCGGTCCGGGCGAACGCCCGCTGCGCGAACGACGGACTCTCCTCCTTCGGCCGGGCCCTGCGGACCGCGTTGCGCGGGGGCGCCGTCTCCGGGCTGACGATCATCGGCTTCAGCCTCCTAGGCGTCTGGGGCATCTACAGCCTCTACGGCCTCGTGACGCCCCTCGAGACGACGGAGGCCTCCCGACAGAGCGACATCATCCTCTCGATCGTCGGGTTCGGATTTGGCGCCTCCCTCGTGGCCTTATTCGCCCAACTCGGCGGCGGCATCTACACGAAGGCGGCCGACGTCGGGGCGGACCTCGTCGGGAAGATCGAGGCCGGGATCCCGGAGGACGATCCGCGGAATCCCGCGGTCATCGCGGACCTTGTCGGGGACAACGTGGGCGATTGCGCAGGCCGCGGGGCCGACCTCTTCGAATCGACCGCGGCGGAGAACATCGGCGCGATGGTCCTCGGGGTCGCCCTGTTCTCCGTGTTCGGAATCGGTGGGATCTTCTTTCCTCTCGTCGCGCGTGCTTTCGGACTCCTCGCGACGATCGCGGGGGTGTTCGCCGTGCGGGCGCGCGAGGACGAGGCCCCCATGGCCGCCCTGAACCGCGGGTACTACGTCACGATGGTCCTTGCGGCAACTCTGTTCGCGGTCGCGTCGTATCTCCTGCTCCAAGGAGATCCGGCGGAGGGCGCACACGCGAACACTTGGTTCGACCTGTTCCTCGCAGGGGTGGTCGGCATCGTGACGTCCCTGGCGTTTGTCTATGTCACGCAGTATTACACGGAAGCCCGGTACCGGCCCGTGAAGGAGATCGCGCGGGCCTCGGAGACGGGTCCCGCGACGACCGTGCTCAGCGGCTTCAGCGTCGGGCTCGAGGCGACGGCCCTGCCCGCCCTGATTGTCGGCGCCGCAATCCTCGTTTCCTTCTATCTCGGTGAACGCGCCCTGCCCGGCGGCGGGTTCTACGGGACCGCGGTCGCGACGATGGGCATGCTCGCCACGGCGGCCTACATCCTCGCGGAGGACACGTTCGGTCCGATCACGGACAATGCCGCAGGAGTGCTGCAGATGTCCGGCAAGTCGGGGGAGGCGCGGACCCGCATGGACAAGCTCGATGCGGCGGGAAACACGACGAAGGCCCTGACGAAGGGATACGCGGTCGGGAGTGCCGCACTCGCGGCCTTCCTCCTGTTTTCGGCATACCTCGACGAAGTCGAGATCCTGCGCTTGGAGAAGTGCGAAATGCTGACGGGACCTGCACGGGATGCATGCATTGCCGCAGCGATGCCCGTCATCAACCTCGCGGTCCCGGAGATCTTCGTCGGGGCCATCATGGGGGTCATGATCGTCTTCCTGTTCAGCTCCCTCGCGATCCGTGCGGTCGGACGGACCGCCTGGAAGATTATCAACGACGTGCGCGCGCAGTTCCGGGAGAAGCCTGGAATCATGGCGGGGACGGAGGACCCGGACTATGCGCGGTCCGTCGACATCTGCACCCGGGAGGCGCTCAAGCAGATGGTCGCGCCCGGGCTCCTGGCGGTCCTGGGTCCCACGCTCGTCGGAATCGCTCTCCGTACGACCTTGTATGCCGCGGAATCCGTCGGGGCCGTCCTCATGGTCGGCACGATCGCGGGCGTCATCCTGGCGCTCGTCTTCAACACGGGCGGCGGGGCATGGGACAACGCGAAGAAGTTCATCGAGCTCAGCGGCCGCAAGGGGAGCCCCGAGCACAAGGCCGCGGTCGTCGGCGATACTGTCGGGGATCCGTTCAAGGACACGGCAGGACCCTCCCTCCACATCCTTGTGAAGCTGCTCTCGACGATCACCCTCGTCATCGCGCCCCTCCTTATCTGATGACGCGACGGGCACGGAAATGTTCGTTCTTCCCCGACCCGCCCGCCGTGTGTCGGTTTCGCAAGCGTTAAAAGCACGTCCTCGATTCCCGCGGCCGGAGGAGCGGTAGTTTGGCAAGTCAGCCTGCGGAGTCTGAAGGCGAGGAAGGAGTGGGCCGGAGAGATGTGCTCAAGATTGGTGTCTTCACGGCGGCAGGGGTTGCCGTCGGCGGGGCTTTGGGCTTCTTCGGTGGTTCAGGGTCACGGCAGCAGGAGATCGACAGCCTGAATGCGCGCCTTGCGGCGATTACCCGGATCGTGAACCTGCCCCCGTTGTCGCAGTCCATCTCAATGTTCAACTGGTCCCTCTATACGAACTACGCTCTGCTCGACAACTTCGAGCAGAAGTTTCAAGTCTCCATGACCTACGACGAGACGGCGGAGACTCAGGACGACTTCCGGACGAAACTGAAACTCGGGAATCCGGACGAATTCGACCTCATGGTCGTCACGGACTACGCGGTCAAGGAGGCGATCGACCTCGGGCTCCTGGAGCGACTGAACCACGATTACATCCCGAACATCGATCTGGTCGACACCGGCTTTCCGACGCCCTGGGATCCGACCCACGACTATAGCCTGCCGTACCTCTGGGGGACGACAGGGATTGGCTGGAACACGGACCTAGTGACGTTCCCGCAAGGCCAGACGACGATAAATTCCTGGGACCAGCTCTTCGACACGAGCCCGCAGTCGTTCCTGCGGACGAACCAGGGACGGGTGACGCTCCAGGCGGACCGCGACGAGGCCCTCGCCGCCACGGCGATCTACCTGGGACACGACATCAACGATCTCTCTCCATCCGTCCTGAACGAGGTCGAGGCGACCCTGATCGACGTGAAACAATACCTGGCCCAGTTCGCGGACGCCACGACGTATTACGAGGGTCTGGCAAACGACACGTTCCACGTCTCCCACGCGTGGAGCGGCGACGTCCTGTTCGTCCGGGAGGCGACGCCCAAACCGGAGATCACGTACACGATCCCGAACGAGGGCGCCCACATCTGGGCGGACAACTACGTGATCCCCAAGAACGCCCCGAACAAGGACACCGCGATGGTCTTCATCAACTTCATGTGGGAAGCGGCGAACGCAGCGGTCCTCGCAATGTTCCGGAACTACATGGTCGCGAACCGGCTCACGCTCCAGGGTGGGCCGAAGAGTCAGGCGGCATTCGCCGCGTCCGAAGAGCCTCCCGGGATGATCCTGCCATCGGTCTGGGGCCTCCCGGACATCAACCCCCTCGTGGCCGATCCTCCGGACCCTCGAGCGGCCTTGATGAAGACCCTCCGACCTCGTACGGATGCGGAGAACGCAGCGTTGGCGGCCCTCTGGGACCGGGTGCAGACCGCGTAGAGCGCACTCTTAAGACAGACTGGGCATTCCCGCCGTCGCACATTCAGAGGACGGAATGACCGAGGTTGCAGACATCGAACTCGTCGACGTCGTCAAGAGTTTCAAGGAAACCGTGGCGGTCGACCATGTCAGCCTCGAGATCCCTCGCGGAGCGTTCTATTCGCTCCTGGGGCCCAGCGGCTGCGGCAAGACGACGACCCTCCGGATCATTGCAGGCCTCGAGAGCCCAGACAGCGGCGATGTGCGGTTGCGCGGAGAACGGGTGAACGACGTGCCGCCCTTCCGGCGCAACCTCGGGATGGTCTTTCAGGGTCTCGCCCTTTTTCCCCACCTGAACGTCTTCAACAACGTCGCCTACGGCCTGAGGATCCGCCGGCGCGGTCCTTCCGAGATTCGCCGCAAGGTCAAGGACTACCTCGCGCTCGTGGGTCTCGCGGGCCTTGAGCGACGGCGCATTCCCCAACTGTCAGGCGGTCAGCAACAGAGGGTCGCGCTGGCCCGCGCCCTCGTGACAGAGCCCCCGGTGATCCTTCTCGATGAGCCGCTCGGGGCGCTCGATCTGAAGCTCAGGATCCAGATGCAGCTCGAATTGAAACGAATCCACCGTCAGGTCGGCACGACCTTCGTGTTCGTGACGCACGACCAGGGAGAGGCCATGGCGATGTCCGACCGTGTCGCGGTCATGTCCGGCGGGAAAGTCGAGCAGGAAGGTACGCCGGAGGAGATCTACTACCGCCCGAAGACCGCCTTCGTCGCGGATTTCATCGGGGAGACGAACCTCCTGGAAGGGATCGCTGATCGTGGCGCGGTGCGTCTCGCGGGCGACCTTGAGCTCGCCGCGCTACCCGACCTAGGACTGCCAGAGGGGGAACGGGTGTTTGTCTCCCTCCGACCGGAGGCGATCGCCCTTGAAGCAGGCGCGGCGAACCGCCAAGTGCGTTGGACGGGGGACGTCGAGGAGACGGTCTTCCGGGGGACGAACGCGCTCGTGACGGTCCGGCTTGCCGAAGGGCTGCGACTCGTCGCCCAGGTGAACGGCACCTCGGGCACCCGGTTCCCCCTGGGATCGAGGATCGACGTCGGATTCGATCTCGAATCTGTGCGCATGTTCCCCGTCACTCGCGGCTGAGCCGACGGATCGCCAAGACCCGCACGATTGCGGCCGACAAACTAATGGCCACCATCACCGCGGCCAAGGCATTCAGTGTGGCGGAGATGCCGCCCCGGGCGGCTTCCGAGAAGACGATGAGAGGGAGCGTCCTCGTCGTCGCGGAAGTCGTGAAGCTCGACTTCACGACGTCGTCGAAGGAAGCCGCAAAGGCGAGGAAGGCACCCGCGACAATCGCGGGCGCGGCCATGGGGAGGTGGACGCGCGTGAACGTCTGCAGGCGTGTCGCGCCGAGGATCAAGGACGCCTCCTCGTATACGCGCCCGACATCCCCCATTCGCGCCCGCACGATGAGGGCGACGAACGAAACGGAGAACGCGGTATGCCCAACGATCGTCGCCTCCGTCCCGTTGCGGATGCCCGCGAACTGGTAGAACAGGACGATGGAGAACGCCTCCACGATCTCCGGGACGATCAGGGGCAGCAGGATGAGGGCGGTCCACAGGAGGTCGTACCGGATCGACGTCGAACGCGCGGCGGCGATTCCCGAAAGGGCTCCCAGGACCACGGAGAGGGCGGTCGTCCCGAGGGCGATGACGATGCTCGAGCCGAACGCGTTCGTATACCGAGGGATCGTGAGGAGGGCGGCGTACTTGTCTGTCGTGAATCCCTCCCAGACGTAGACCGTTCGTCCGGAGTTGAAGCCCAGGACGACGAGGACGGCCAAGGGCACGTAGAGCCCGACGAAGAACAGGATGACGTAGGCTCGGAGCGCAACTGCGCCAATCTTCATAGCCGCAACCCCTCCCGTCCCGCGATTCGGAGATACGCGAACGCGATCACGGTCACGATGACCATGAAGACGAGGCTCAATGCCGCCATCGGACCGGGGCTCTGTCCGGCTCGCTCGTAGATGGCGTTCCCCAGAAGGTATCCGTACTGCACGCCCCCCGTGAGGGACGGGATCACGAGCTCGCCCATCGAGATGATGAAAACGAGGAGGGTGCCGGCCATGATCCCCGGAAGCGAGAGCGGCAGGATGACGCGGAGGAACGTCTGAATCCGGCCCGCGCCTAGGAGGTACGACGCCTCGATCGAGGAGCGGCTCATGCGCTCCAGGGTCGCGTACAGCGGGAGGACCATGAACGGCATGAATGTGTACGTCTCCGCCCAGATCACGGAGACCAAGTTTCTCGTCCGGAACACAGGTTCGCGGCTGACCCCGATCGCTTCGAGGAGCTGGTTCATGAGCCCGTTCTCATGGAAGATTGTCATCAGGGCGAACGTCCGGAGGAGGAAGCTCGTCCAGAAGGGGATGATGAGGAGCATGAGGAGGAACTCCCGACGCTCCGTCGACTGGGATGCGAGATAGTATGCGACCGGGTAACCGAAGAGGAGGCTCATCGCGGTCACGATCCCGGCGACGTAGGCGGTCTTCGTGAAGAGGTCCACCGTGGATTCCGTCAAGACGGAATCGAAGTTCGCAAGGGAGAAGTTCCCTGTCCACTGGTAGCTCGAATTGTAGAAGCCGAAGGCGTACAGGAAGACGAAAGCGAACGGGAGGATGAAGAAGACGGAGAGGAAGACCACCATCGGGAGGGACAGGGCGACATTCCAGAGGCGATCCTGGATCTCGAGTTTCGGCAATTTCCGAATCCGGAAGAGCCAGAGGCGTCTCTCGACATCCTGAATCGTGGCCAACGGCCATGGGAACGATCCCATGGAATAAATCGATTTGCGGCACCGCGCAACCCCGCAAAGGCCTAAATAGAGGGACCCTCTTGGCACCGCGCCGGTTTTCATGTACCAACGGGTCCAGCGGGAGGACGTGGTCCGGATCCCGCCGGAGCGCCTCGGCGAGGACATCGATGCCGTGGCGCGAGAACTCACCCGCACCACCCTGGAAGGAAAGATCGGCGCGGACAAGACCCTCACCCTGATCGCGAGCAACATCGAGCGGGTCGGGGAGGGTCGCATCGTCCACGGGGACGGCGCCGTCTACCAGCGCGTTCGCTACGACGCCCTCGTCTTCGCCCCCACCCTGCAGGAGATCGTCGAGGGGACCGTCGTGGAGATCCTGAAGTTCGGGGCCTTCGTGCGGTTCGGGCCTCTGGACGGACTTCTTCACATCTCCCAAGTCATGGATGACCGCGTGGACGTCGACGAGGAAGGCCAGCGGCTCATCGGGAAGGACACGAAGCGGGACTTGCGGATCGGGGACAAGGTCCGCACCCGGATCGTCGCGGTCTCGCTGAACGAACGAGCCCCGCGGGAGTCGAAGATCGGCCTGACGATGCGGCAGCCTGCCCTCGGCAAGCTCGAGTGGATTGAGGAGGACCGCGCGAGGGCGGAAGGCCGGACGAAGAAGAGGAAGGGCTGAGCGATGGTCGTCAAGATCCCGAAGGCCTGCAAGAACTGTTCTGCGATCACGGACGAGGACAAGTGCCCGCTGTGCGGGAACGACACGTCGAAGGACTGGCAGGGCTACGTGATCATCGTCGACCACACGAGGTCCGAGATCGCCAAGAAGATGGGCATCCATGTCAACGGGAAGTTCGCCCTCCGCGTTCGATGAGTTCGCGGGCGCGACGCTTCGCCTCCCCGAGTCCTTGAGGGACCTCCTGCGATGGCCAATGGGTCCCCTCGTCCACGGAATCGATGTCCTGCCGACGATCGGCACGGCGTCGCCCGTCGTGACGGTCGGGGACTTCTGCACCCTCGACCTCGTCGCGAGGGGTCGCGCACCGGACATCTGCCTCGTCGACTTCAAGACGAAGCGCGAGGAGGATCCGGAGCTGCGGGACGCGTTGCAGAACGTCGGGTCGAAGGTCTTGCGGGTCACGAACCCCGCGGGGGCGATCACCCCGGATGCCTGGCAGGCCGTCTCCGAAGCGTTTAAATCAGAGGAGCGGGTACGCGTCGAAGTCCGGGGCGAAGAGGACCTTCTCGCCCTGGTCTGCATCGCCCTCGCGCCCGAGTCGGCCGCCGTCTTGTATGGCATGCCGTCCCAGGGGGTCGTCGTGGTGCGAACGGACCGGGCGGCGAAGTCGAAGGTCCTCGACATCCTGCGGCGGATGGAACGGTAACGGATGCAGCTCGAGGTCGTGGCGAAGAAGGAGAACCCGCTCCTGAAGCGCGTGGAGGTGCGGTTCAAGGCGATCCACAAGGCGGAGCCGACGCCCACCCGGGACGCCCTGCGGGCGTTCCTCGCGAAGGAGCTCAAGGCCACGAAGGACGTCGTTGTGATCGACCACCAGGCCTCGTCGTTCGGCCGGTACGAGACCCTCGGGTACGCGAAGATCTACAAGTCGAAGGAAGAGGCGGAATCGATCGAGCGCAGGCACATCCTCGTGCGGAACCGGCTTGCGGAGGCGGAGGTCAAGGAGAAGGAGGGCGCCCCGAAACCCGAGAAACCGGCCCTTGCGCCGAAGGCCGAGAAACCCGCGCCAGCACCGAAACCGGAGGCGCCGAAGGCAGAGGCGAAACCCGAGAAGGCGCCCGCGAAGGAAGAAAAGAAACCCGCCGAGAAGAAGGAAGAGAAGAAGGCCCCGAAGAAGGAGGAGAAGCCTGAGGCAAAGAAGGCCGAGCCCAAGAAGAAGGAGGCCAAGTGATGGCCGAGGCGAAGAAGGAGAAGGGCGGGGCGGGCCTCAAACGGATGTTCTTCACGGTCGAAGGGGACCGGATCTCCCGGCAGCGACAGAGCTGCCCGAAGTGCGGCCCCGGGGTGTTCCTCGCGCGGCACGAGAACCGCGTGTCGTGTGGCCGATGCGGCTACACGGAGTTCGCGAAGAAGTAGTGCGCATCGACATCGCTTTTCGATAAGTGTACCATTCGCCTTATCCCGGCCCGCGGCCACGGGACGGGGCATGCACGCCCGCGTGCCAGCCTTGTTCATCCTCGCGACGCTCGCCCTCGCGGCCTTCGCGGCCCCGGCCGGGGCCGTGCCGAACTTCACGGTCGACTACAGCGATCCGGCGAGCGACGTCGAGCAGCTATGGACCTCGAACAGGAGCGCCGTGCTGGATGCGAATGGGGATCCGATCTCGAGTCCGTTCCCGGACGCCATCAACATCCTCTGGGTCCGTTCCCGCAACGCCACGGACCCCGCCAACGTCACGATCTCCGTCGAGACCCAGGGCAGCATTGCGAATCGGGACGACACGAGCTATGAGTTCCAGCTGTACACGCAGCCGACGGATGCGTCGTACTTCCGAGTTACGTATGTCAACGGGACCACGATCCTGGACTCCACAGACTCGAGCTTCCCCTCGGTCGACATCTCAGGGAACTCGACGATCACCAGCACGGGGCCCAATCCCACGCTCCGGAATCTCCTCCGCATCAACGTGGAGAAGTCCCACCTCGATCCGATTGACTCCTGGAATGTCCGGCTCCTCGCGCTGCAGGTCGGGCCGACCTACACGTACCGAGATTGGGGATGGGAGCTTCCGGGAAACCCGGGTTCCTCGCCCACGATCCTCGAGGGGATCGTGACGGAAGCAGGAACGGGCACACCCCTCGCCGGGGCGAACGTCTCGACGGACATCGGGGGGTATTGGACCCTGACGAACACGACGGGCGGCTATTCCCTCCCGCTCACCTCGGGGACGTATAATGTGACGTTCGCGCGGGACGGGTACGCGTCGCAAGTCTTCCAGGTCACGATTGCGACGGGCGAAACGGAACAGGTCAACGTCCAACTGACGCGGCTCGGGTTCGGCCTCGGCGGGGACTCCATCCTCTGGATCGCCCTTGCGATCGTCAGTCTTGTCGCCCTACTCGCCATCGTCGCGATCGTCCTTCTTCGGAAGAAACGCAGCCCTCCGCCCGCTCCGTAAGTCACGGGTCGGTCCAGCGGATCGGAGGCAGAGAAAGCCTTATTCCGGAGGGGCCTTTCGGCGGCGAGGGCCTGTAGTCTAGCTTGGATAGGACAGAGGCCTCCGGAGCCTCTGACCGGGGTTCGAATCCCCGCAGGCCCGTACCCACATGCGCCTCATAGGAAGTCCATCAGGGGCGTCGGATCGGCTTGTCGATGTAGCAGCGGGCGGGGTCGCCCCAAATGTACACCCGCTGCTCCTGATGGGCTCCCGTCCCGCTGATGACGATCACGCGCCCGATCTTCCTGCCGACAGCCGCCAGCCTCTCTCCGGCCACGCTATCCCCAACGTCTCCGAACTCAGTCAACGATCTTTCCCTCCTTCGCAAGGGATCTAGCGATCTGGAAAGCAAGGTCCAGATCCATCCCCAAGGCCTCGGCGATATCCGTCACATAGGTCGCCCTCCGACCTTTCAGGTATCGGAGCATCGCTTGCCGGGCCTCCGTCGATTTCCACTCCTTCACGACGACGACACGGGCTTCCCGAAGCTCGTCCACATAGGCTTCCACCGCACGTTCCACGAACTCTGTCCGGGAACGCATGCGTGTCCGCCGGACGAGATCGTCGATTTTCTCGAGAAGCGGTCGGGGGAGGCGCAATGAGATAGTAGGCTTTCGGGCGTTGCCAGATTGCATGCAATACATGCATTGCCGTCGACATATTTGAAGGAGCACCCTGCCTGTGCGCTACCCGCCACGATTCGCCCAGCTCCCGCAATCGACACCGTGGTTCTGGGGCAGAGGCGTCGCCCGGCTTCGCTATCCGTTAACCACGGCAGAAGGTTTATGCGTGCGTGATGTATACAATACGCACATGACGGAAGTCGCGGTCTCCACGCGAATCTCTCGTGAAACGAAAGCCCTCGTCGAGGAGCTCATGCAGGAGGAGCGACTCGATCGGTCGGCCGCGCTCCGAAAGTTGCTGCATCTGGGAGCGGATGAATATCGTCGGCGAAAAGCCCTCGAGGCCCTTGCCGCTGGCAAAGCGAGCTTCGGAGAGGCGGCCGAGATTGCTGGGCTGACCCTCTGGGAATTTCGGGAACTCGTAAAGGAGCGGAAAGTCCACTGGGTTCCGGGCACGGTCGTGGAGGACATCCAGAGGGGCCTCAGCGGCGGGTGAATCCCTGGCAAGGCCGCCGCCGGTCGTCTTGGACAGCATGGTCCTCATCAACCTTGCCTCCGCAAGATTGCTCGACGCTATTCCAGGACTGCCGGAAGCCGTCCTCGTCCCTCCTCGAGTCTTGGAAGAGACCGCTGGCGTGGGAGAGCGTCTCGGCTATCCGGAAGCCATCGCCATCCAAAAGGCGGTAGAGACCGGAACGTTGCGCGTTGCGAGAGAGGCCGATGCCCGCGTTGTTCAGAGACTCAGACGGGAAGCGCGGTTTCGAGAGACCGATGCCTCGGTCGTGGCGATTGCCATAAGGGAACGCGCATACTTGGGGTCCGATGACGCCAAGGTTCGTCGAGTGGCGGAATTCAAAGGAGTGACGTGCGGCGGCACCGGATATCTCCTGTCGCGTCTGATTGCGGAAGACGTTCTGACACGGGAGGAGGCTCGGAGCCGTCTCGACGCTCTAATCGCCGGGGGATGGTATTGCGACGTGCATACCTATGCCCGGATCCTTGGACAACTAGGGTTGTAGGCGGCTTCGACTGCCAGAACTAGGTCGATCCGCTGCCTTCCTGGGGTTCGAATCCTAGCAGGCCCGAACCCCATGCCGTGGGAGGCCTTCAGTTCCCGACGGTGGACGATCCAGCGGCCGTGAACGGTTGACCCGAACCTTCACAGGCGCGGAGCGACAGGTGCGCAGGACACCGTCGGACTTTGCATCTCCGGGGAAGCCCGCTGACCACGGATAGCCTTCTCACCTGTTCGGAGTTTTACCAATCGATTGAAACCCACCATCGCCATTCTCGAGGCAAGACAGGTCTGCGATGGTTCCGGCTCTGCATCGAATCGTGACCATAGGCGTCTGCCTGATAGTGGGCGGCGGCCTTGTCGCGGTGACGGTATCGTCCCAAATCGGCGGAGCGATCTCCGCGACCTTCGAGGCTACGGTGACGGAGGGGACGTATGACAACAGTGTCAAGGTCGCCCCGCAAGATGAACTCGAGCCCCCGTACATCCTCGTCGATCTTAGCCCACAGAGCCCACACTATGGGACCATCTACGTGCTAGGAAGGAACGCTTCCTCCGTGTCATCCGGTTGTGCCCGATTCGGAGTCGCCAAGTCCACCGACCATGGCGTGAGCTTCCAGTTCCGTGGAGCGGGGCCTTGCGTCCCATGGGGAAGCGATTGGTCGGTGCGCAAGTTCGTGGAGGCCGCGATCGGGATGGACGGAACCCTGTATGCGACCTTCGGGTGGTACGACTTCATTCTGTCGAAGGACGGCGGGCTGACATGGGCGTACGGCCGCAACAGCACTGAAGGGAACCAGACGGGTTTTCCCTTTTTCGTTGTGGACGTGTTTGTGGACCCCATGACGGGTAGGCTCCACATTCTCGGGACCTCGTCGCTTTGGTTCCTCCCGCCTCTTGATTCGCTTCCTACCCTCTACCATGCGTCGTCGGACGATGGCGGTCGGACGTGGTCGCCGACGACCGTGCTGTACGCACCCGTGTCCCGAGATGGATCGAACCTTTCATACCCGGGCTGGCCGAGCGGGACCGCCTTTGGGGGTACCCTCGTCGTCACCTTCACCCTCTTTCAGGAGAACCGGAGCGCACAGTGGTTCAACGATCCGGTCGCGGTCGTCGTCCTTCGAGGGAACGAAACGCGGTGGACAAACATGACACCGGTCACAGCCGGCGCGGACTTCATGATGGGTCCTCGGGTAGAGGCCTCTCCGCATGGGCTTTTCGCCCTCACCTGGGTCGAAGTCGCGGATACCGACTCGCCGGAAGGCTCGATCCGCCAGTACCGCCTCGTGGGCTCATGGAGTTCTGACGGCGGCCTGACCTTTTCGCCCGCGCTGCATATCGACTCGCAGGTCCTCCCACGGCCGCCGTTCGCCGGTGCACCCCTTGCGTTCGATAACGAATCTCGCCTCTACGTCGTGTGGGGCACGACGGGGAATGGGACGTCCGGAGGTCGTGCCTCGATCCGCCTGTTCACCGCGGATCTGGTCCGAGACACCTCGGATAACACGTCCTTCGTGACCTTCTTCGACAACCCGACGGACGACGAGTGGATTCGGCAGGGACTCGCGACAGACACCGACGGGAGCGTGTATCTCGCCTGGATCGTGCGAAACCTCGCGGATCCCCAGTTAAGCGGAACATACATCCGGAGGATAGCTGGAGCTGCCTCGGGCGATATCCGGGATCTGGGTCTCTCTCTTCTAGGTTCGACGGTCTTCCTAGAGGTTCGGGGTCCGCAGGAGCGAACGGGCTTGCGAGTTGCGTGGCATGGTGGCCCTGTCGTCCTCGAAGACCTTCCGGCGAATAAGTATGATCTCTGGCTGATAGCGGATTCCGCTGCTTTGCGATTGGGAAGCCTTTCCGTGAAGGCATGGGGATGGACTGATTTCCGAGTTCGTATTGAGGGACCTCCATCGAGGATCTTGACGATGGGCTCTGGGCTCGCGGGCGGATTGCTTCTCTTTGGCGGGAGTCTGCTCGCCCTCCAGTATGCGCGCTTGGCAAGAGAGGACATTTTCCAGCGCAAACTGCGCCACCTCATATTCGAGTACGTCCGAAACAATCCGGGCTCACGCTTCGTTCAAATCCGAAATGCCCTTGGGCTGAGAAACGGCGTGACGGCCTATCATCTCAGCGTGCTCGAGAAACTGGGCCTCCTCCATTCCAAGGCCCGCCTGCACCGTCGATGGTACTACCCGAACGACGATATCTCAATCTGGAAGGACTTTCCCCTCTCTTCCCTCCAGCACTCGATCCTCGAAAAGGTCCGTAAATCGCCGGGCCTGGGAATCAGGGAGATCGCGCGGAACTTGGATCGCCGCGTGTCGGTTGTCTCCGACAATGTAAAGGCCCTCGCCCGAGAAGGATTCCTCCGGACTGTGCAGGAAGGCCAGCGGGTCTGCTGCTTCCCGACCGATGCAAATAGCGAACCGTGAGCATCGGGAGTCCAGGCCATCGGGCCCGTCGCATTGCCCGACGTGGAAGTGTGCTGTCGTTTGTTTCTTTCCCGATTGGGACGAATCCAAGCAGGCCCGTTTCACTCCGTACGATGCCAATTCAACCAACACCTTTGATGGCTTCGGGTCGTCTCCCAGTCTTGCCCCATCCACGAGGGGGTTCCCAAACCAAGCCTTTATCGCTTCACGGGTTCCTTTTCCCCTCTCATGGCGGTGGAGGCGAAGGTTGGCTGGTTC
>Ga0209002_10000782_pt1 | contig 25846 bp, 28 predicted proteins | sample Rifsed16ft2_FD_184010 | JGI IMG/M metagenome (GOLD analysis project Ga0209002, IMG submission 184010) | Soil microbial communities from Rifle, Colorado, USA - sediment 16ft 2 (version 2) | ecosystem: Environmental > Terrestrial > Deep subsurface > Rock core/Sediment | place: Rifle, Colorado... | reverse complement strand
CAAGGAGGAAACGAAGGAACCGAGGCCGGCGCGGTCGGAAAAAGAAGGCAAGGCCCTCTTTGCCCAGGCGAAGGACTCCTACCTCAGAGGCGACTGTTGGATGACGATCCAACTCTGCCAGCAGGCAATCGAGATCGTTAGTGACGATGCAGGGCTTTACCACCTGCTCGCCATGGCACAAAAAGAGAACCCGAAGTGGCGCAAGGATGCCGAGCGGAACCTGCAAATCGCAATCAAGTTGGATCCATGGAAACCAGAATATCTCGTTTCGCTGGGCAAACTCTATCGAGACGGCGGGCTACATTCACGAGCGGAGAAAGTCTTCGAGCAGGTGCGAGTCCTTGACCCGACCTTTACCATTCCCGAGTAGGCCCGAGCGCCAGGCGAACGTACTCAAACACCCTTCTCGAACCGTTTAAGCTTCCTCCAAAGTGTTGCGGTCGTGATCCCGAGCCTCTCGGCGGTTCTCTTGCGACCCCCACCACACTCGGTGAGAATCTCCAGAATGTACTCGCGCTCCAGCTCGCTGAGCGTCATAGATTTGCTCTTGGCCCGGTCGATGACCCTGTCGGCGACTGTCTGGGAGTCGGCAAACGGAAGGTCGTCCAGACCGAGGACTCCGTCTCGATCCAGAGCGACGGCTCTTGCGATGACGCTCTCCATTTCTCTGACGTTACCCTTCCAGGGATGGGCCATCAGAACCGACATGGCGCGCGGAGAGATGGCCGGTTGCGGGTTGCCCAGCTTCCCGGCGGTGGTCTTGAGGAAGTGCTGTGCCAGGAGCGGAATGTCCTCGGTGCGTTCGCGCAAGGCGGGTACTTGAATCGAGATCACGTTCAAACGGTAGTAGAGGTCCTCTCGAAACGTTCTCTCCTCAACACACTTCTCCAAGTCACCCTTGGTGGCCGCGATGATGCGGACGTCCAAGTTGCGACTGACGGGAGTTCCTACCCGTTGCACTTCACCGTTCTGGAGGAGACGCAGCATTCTCGATTGAGCCGCCAGGGACAGTTCCGTTACCTCGTCTAGGAAGGCGGTGCCACCATGCGCTTCCTCGAACAAACCACGTTGGTTGGATGAAGCGCCGCCGAGATCCCCCTCGGTGTGCCCGAAGATTTCGCGGTCCTGAAGGTTCTCGGGGATGGCTCCGCAGTTGATAACGACCAAGGGGTTTTCTCGCCGGCGAGAAAGGGCGTGGAGCGCGCGAGCGATGAGCTCCTTACCCGTGCCGGCTTCACCTGAAATCAGTACGGTGGAGTCCAAACGAGCCACCTGGTCGACCATTCTCAAGACGCCGCTCAGCGCCCGTGAGCTGCCGACGATACCCTCGAAAGAGGGCCGCCCGCGCACCATCTCTTCCAGCACCCGCACCTTGTTCATCAGGACCTTCCGTTCCAGGGCACGGCGAGCCACCAGGATCAGCTCCTGGGGCTGGAATGGTTTCGTCAGATAGTCGTAGGCTCCACCTCCGATAGCCTGCAACCCCTTTTCCATCGTACTCGAGGCGGTCATGACGACGACCTCGGTCTCTGGCGACAAGCGCTTGACGGATTGCAGCACTTCCAGTGGGTCGACGCCGGAAAGACGAAGGTCGCTGATCACCAGATCGAAAGCGCGAAGCGACAAGGCCTCTAGTGCCTGCTGGTGGCTCCCCACGTCCTCCACAGCGTAGTCGTTCTGTCTCAGGGTGGCCGACATGAGCTTGCGGACGGCCGTCTCCTCATCAATGACCAAAATGGAGGGCGACGGACTTCCACTTCTGCGAACAGGCGGTCTGCCCCGGGCCGACGGAACCTTGCGCATCGCGGGATTCGAGCAACCTCCGACGGAATACGCCCACGTTCCGTTCGAACTCAGCCAACAAACCGGAACCGACCCGTTAGGGGTTGTGGATGAAAGAGCGTAGCACTACAAGATGGTGAGACGCAATATGCTCCATCGCCCGTTATGGACGGGAAGGCTGGTCATGGGGAAGAGAACAACCTTGGGAGGCGGGAAGACGGGACCAGCTTCATGGGCGCGAAGCCACGATAGAGAGGAGCTGTCTCAGATCGTCGATGAAGTAGTCCGGAGAAAGGGTCCGGACTTCGGCGGCCCCGATACCGTAGGTGACGAGGGAGACCGGGATCTCAGCGTTGCGCGCGGTTTCGAAGTCCACTCGAGAGTCACCGACCATTAGAGTTCTCTCTCGTCGTGCCCCGGTGCTTCCTATCAAGGAATCGACTCCCATGCGATGCGGCTTGCGCTCACGGAAGCTCTCGCCTCCATAAACCTGACAGAAGTAACGCTCGAGGCCTAGTCCCTCCAGCACGGCCAGACTCTCTCTGGTTGGCTTGTTGGTGAGAACGGCCATGCTCCTTCCCGGGAGTAGTGCTTCCAAGGCTTCTCGCACCCCCGGATAGGGGAGCGTTGTATCGAGAAGGTGGCTTCCATAGATCGGTAGGTATAGCTTCACCGCACGGTCTATCTCGTCTTGCGAGACGGTGCTTCCTAGAGAGCGCTGCAGTAAGGTCCGTACGCCATTACCAATGAAATCAAAGATCCGTTCGGCCGGGAGCTCGCGCCGCCCCATCCGAGAGAGGAGCTCGTTGACCGAGGTAGCGATGTCCCGGCGGGAATCGACCAAAGTGCCGTCCAGATCGAAGATGATGAGATCCATAGATGCGTGCATGCTATCGGCGCGGAAACCTACCGTCAATTGCTCGCCACGCCGCAAGTGTCGGCGAATGGTACCGATCCCGGCCTGAACGGCACTATTCGGCCGCCAACTTGAACGGCCCGGGCGACTGCACTATAATTGCCGCATAGCCTGAGCGGCTGGTCGGGCGAGATAGAACATGCTGGAACTGTCGCGCAAGAGCGACTATGCCTTACGGGCGGTCATCTATCTTGCACGCTTGAGCTCGGATCGGTACGGTCGGGTGAGCGAGATCGCCAAGGCCAAAGACATCCCGCAAGCCTTCCTAGCTCAGATCCTTCCCATTCTGGCCAACCGCGGCGTCGTGAAATCGCTGCAAGGTGCTCACGGAGGATACGCTTTGGCCAGAACTCCCGCCGAGATAACGTTCCTGGACGTCATCGAGGCGGTGGAGGGGTCCCTGAAGCTCAACCGGTGCGTCGACGGGCAACATGATGATTGCTCGATCGTCGACGTTTGTGAAATGCACTACGTCTGGACCATGGCGCAAAGGCAGACGGTGGACTTCCTGAGCAAAGTGACCATGGCCGATATGCTCCAGGCTCCCCATCACCCCCTGGTGACCATCGACCCGGCCTAGGGTCGGACCCGGCTAGGAACGAGCTGAGCAAGGTAACTACCGGCCCTCCTCATACTCTTCGGCCCGATTGAGATCGAAGGGTCCGTGCTCCGGATTGACGGGGAACCCACGAAGCTCACAATGACATCGATAGCAGACCGCCACTTCCCCGAGGCGGTAGTACAGCAGGGAGTCGATCACGCTGGCCACCACCAGGACGGCCAGGGACGAGAGGAAACCCCAGACGGCGTAAGCGAACGTGGAAAGCGCTATGGTGGCGGTTACCGCCGCACATCCTAACTGCTGGGGGAAATCCTTTCGCAAAAAGAATTCTTTGTTGTCACAGTGCGGACATCGATCGACCGAACCGCCTGCCAGAAGCGCCTGGCTGAGATGGCTTTCCGACTGGTGGCCACACTGAGCACAAGTGTGAAGGGTCTCGGTGGGAGAAAGCTCATACTCGTAGTAGCGAGAGCATTGGGGGCAGAAGAAGCCCACCGTGAAGGATTTCACAGAGCTTCCCCAGATCTCAGGCCCATCCGTCGATCTCTAAAGGGGAAAGCCGGTGGCGAACGTGAGAAACTGCGCTATCAGCTCCCCAAAGAGCACCAGCACCAGGGCGACGTAGAGGAGGCCGGTAGCGGACTGCGTCGAGCGCATCCTTACCGTTTGCCAGATCGGGCCAGCGAGTAACGAGGGAGCGATCAGTCCGGTGATCGCTCGAAAAAGAAAGAACAGCCCGAGCGTAGAATAGAAGACATCGGCGGCTTGCGTCACTCGAACCACTTCCCACCCCTCGCGCGCCAAGACGGTCACCACGTTCAGCCACCGCACCGCCACCGCTCCCATCAACCATAGAGCTCCTTCCTTCAGGGGAGCGATGGAGAGGCTGGTGTCCACCAGGTACCAATGGCCGAGGACCATGCTCACCGTTACCGAACCGAGTAGGAGAGCCGAGCCGATCGACCCCGCTGTACAGAGCAGCCATCCAGCCGACTCGTTTCCACGACACTCGAGGGCAAGAGCTATGGAAGCGGCGGCTGCTGCTCCCACCACCGGAAGGAGGGGAGAGCTTCCCGACCGGCGCAACCGCCAATAGGCCAAGAAGGCCACCGCTGCCACGGCACCGTAGGCGAGCGCCACTTCGCCGCTGCTCAGTATGCTGGCGACGGCGGCGGAAAGAGCTGAAGCGGCGAGGCAGAATCGGAGGAAGGAATCGGGAAGGCGGTTCCGAAGTGCGAGAAGCGCGGTAATGATCAGACTGCCCGACGCCAAGTGAGCGGCGAGGAGGAAAACGACGGTCCCCATCACCGTCTCATCTCGTCATTAGCTCGTCATGCGGCAAGACGGGCGCTACTTCAGTTTGCCCTGAAGCCAGTATCTCAGATCGGGCGTGAGCTCAGCGAGGATCATTCCCGCGCGCACAACCGTCTGGCACCCGCGAACCCGTTGCGGCTCTGGCTGGTCTGGCGTCCGCCAGGTGAGCTCGCAGTTGCCGCACTCGTTGTTCCAGCAAAATCGGCCGAGAGCCACCTCGTCGACGATGAACTGCACGCAGCGGAGGAGAACATTTTTCTCGGGAACGGCGAAAGAGCTCCCCTCGATCTGAATGTCTACCAACCTCTCGAAGGGTTCATAGAGGGAGATGTCGCCTGAGCCCATGCCGCACCCGTCTTCCACGCTTTGATTGGAAAGCAAAAAAATACCCCCGGCGAGCTCCGAGGGTACCGCGATGAGTTAGGTGCGGCCACTGGCCGACACGGCTAGACCTGGAAAGACTCTCCGCAGCCGCAGGTTCCCTTCGAGTTAGGGTTGGTGAACCGAAAGCCAGAGCCCATGATGTCTTCCACGTAGTCGATCTCGGTCCCCTCGAGATAAAGGAGACTCTTGGCGTCCACGAACAGTTTCACACCGTTTTCTTCGTAAACCTTGTCCTCGGTTCCGGCTTGCTCGTCGAGAGCAAGCTGATACTGGAACCCGGAACAGCCCCCGCCGACCACCCGCACTCGCAGGCCCGCCTCGGGCTTACCGTGCTGAACGAGGAACTCCTTTACCTTGCCTGCAGCCGTTGAACTCAAGGTCAACATCGGTTACGCCTCTTCTAAGTCTGTGTTTGTCTGATCCTTACGACCAGGATGAACAATCCCTATCATATTAGTCAGACTAAAGTATACAGACGCCCGTCAGGAGTGTCAAGCGAGGAGGCGCTCCCTTCACCCGAGTAGCCTGTCTTTCGCGTAAATCAACTCCCGGCGCGAGCCAGCGCTTATTTCCAGAATCCCGGTGTCCATGCGAATCGCGTCCTCTGGGCAGGCCTCGACGCACAGACCACAGAAGACACACTTGCTGTAGTCGATATCGAATACCATCGGATACTTCTCGATGTTTGGATCAGGGTGCTCGCCGGCCACTATGAACATGCAGAAGGCAGGGCAGATCGTCTCGCACATCATGCACGCCACGCAACGGGGTGTGCCGTCTTGGCGTTTGGTCAAACGATGGCGAGATCGGTGGCGGCGGGCGAACGGTCTTCTTTGCTCGGGATACTGAAATGTCACGGCGGCGGTTTCGTCCGACTTGACTCTAAAGCGATGGGCAATGTGAAGCAGCATATTGCGAAAGAAATGGCGGGAGGTGACCAGGACGCCCCGCACTACGCCCAGAATGTAAATCCGTTCCCCGAACGTCAGAGGAGGCCGTAGCACCTTCTTGATCATTGTCACTCATGTTAAAGGCGAGCTTGACAACAGTCAAGGTGCACCGTAGCATGAAAAGTCCGACTCAAATCAAACAATGGAAGCACTTTACGATCTCCACTCCCATACGACTGCATCCGACGGGCGACTCGGCTCTGCTGAGCTCGTCCGGAAGGCGATTGAAGAGAGCTTGTCCGCTCTTGCGGTAACGGACCACGATACGGTGGAAGGGATCGACGCGGCGCGAGCGGAGGCCGAACGTTCCACCAAGGCACTGGAGGTCATCGCCGGCGTCGAGGTGAGCGCGAATTACAAAGACGAGTCGGTGCACGTATTGGGTCTGTTCGTTCGACACCGCGAGCCCTGGTTGGTGGAGTTCTTCTCACAGGCACGGGAGAGGCGCATCGAGCGCATCCACCGTATCGTGGCAAAGTTGGATGCCATCGGAATTCATATCGAGCCGGAGGATGTGTTCGCCAAATCCACTCACGGAACGGTGGGGCGGCCGCACGTTGCGGAGGTCATGGTCGACCAAGGAGTGGTCAGCAGCTTCTCAGAGGCATTCGAGCGGTACTTGGGACATGGCGCCCCGGCCTACGTTGGCTATGAAAAGGTTACCCTACGAGATGCCACCGAGCTGATACGGCGCGCCGGCGGCGTCGCCTCGCTGGCCCACCCGGGATTGTTGAAGCGCGACCAGCTTATCCCCGAGATGGTGGACGACGGCCTTCAGGCGCTCGAGGTGTACCACAGCGAGCACGGACAGAAGCTGGCAGCCCGGTATCTGGATATGGCAAAGCGGCTGGGCCTCCTGGTGACCGGCGGATCCGACTTCCATACTCTGGACGGTCACGGCCCGACCAAGTTGGGATGCCGCGAACTGACCCGGGAAGCCCTTGAGAAGATTCGCGAAACCGCAAAGAACTGACAAATCCATCTAGCAATTGGTTCTTGCAGGTTCCTCCGCTAGATCGACCATCAGGTCGTTTCCCTCCACTCGCGTTCTGTAGGAGCGAACCTTGGAGAGAGGGTTGACCGGCGACAGGCCGCTACGAAGATCGAACTGCCACAAGTGCCAGGGGCAGGCGACGACTCCCTCCTGAACGAAGCCCTCGTGGAGTGGGCCACCTCGGTGCGGACAGGTCTCATCGAGAGCAAAAAACTCTCCGCGATCTCGAAAAATGGCGAGGCGCTTGCCTTCCGCGACCACCACGATTCCCTTGCCCTCCGGGACATCCTCAACCGAGGCGACGCGGATCCCGGCCATTGGTCTAGGAAGTGAAAGCCTTTGCCAGGCTGGCCTGGGCAGCCTCCAGTGTCCTCTCGACATCCTGCTCACTATGGGCGACGGAAATGAAGAGGGCCTCGAACTGCGAGGGCGCCAGATAGACTCCGCGCTGCAGCATCTCGCGACAAAAGGCGGCATGACGTTGGGTTTGAGCGCGCGCCGTGTCCGAGTAGTTCTTGACCTCGGGATCGGCGAAGAACACGGTCATCATCGAGCCGACGCGGTTCACGGCCAGGCGGAGCCCCATGGCGTTTATGATCTCTCGAAAACCCGATTCGAGTCGTGAGGACGTTCCTTCCAATCTATCCCACGGTTTGTCTTGCTCCAGCAGGTCGAGCTGGGCCATTCCGGCGCTCATGGCGAGCGGATTCCCGGAGAGCGTGCCGGCCTGGTAGATGGGGCCGCAGGGTGCCAGTTGCTCCATGACGTCACGCCGGCCGCCGTAGGCGGCGGCCGGGAGACCACCACCCACGATCTTCCCGAGCACGGTCAGATCCGGCAGAACGCCAAAGCGCTCTTGTGCACCTCCCCTTCCCAGACGGAAGCCAGTGATGACCTCGTCGAAGATCAGAAGCGACCCGTGCTCGTCGCAGATCCCTCGCAACCCTTGGAGAAAGCCGGGGGCAGGGGGAACAACGCCCATGTTTCCGGCGACCGGCTCCACGATGGCGGCGGCGATGCGCTGGGGATGGGTCGCGAACAACGCGGCAACCGATTCCAGGTCGTTGTAGTCAGCAATGAGAGTATCCGCGGCGAGCTTGTGCGGCACTCCCGGACTGTCGGGTACACCGAGTGTGAGCGCTCCCGATCCGGCCCTGATGAGAAAACTGTCGGCGTGTCCGTGATAGCAACCGGCGAACTTGACGATGGCGTCTCGCCCGGTGAAGCCCCGGGCCAGTCGAACCGCGCTCATAGCAGCCTCGGTTCCGGAGTTCACCATCCTCACCATGTCCACCGAGGGGACCATGTCGCAAATCCTCTCCGCCATTTGTAGCTCCAGCTCGGTGGGTGCGCCGAAGCTGGTACCGTGCTCGAGCGTTCGCCGAATCGCTTCCAGCACCTTGGGATGCGCGTGTCCGAAGATGAGGGGTCCCCAGGAGCCCACGTAGTCGATGTAGTCGCGTCCATCCACGTCCCGAATATGGCTCCCCGAGCCGGAAGTGATGAACGGTGGCGTGATGCCCAGGCCGCGAAAGGCTCGCACCGGAGAGTTGACCCCTCCCGGTATCTTCTGCTGGGCGCGGTGAAAGAGCTCTTCGCTGCGATTCGGCATCAATTCTCGGGGCGATCTGTGCCTTGGGTGAGCTGTCGCGCCACGTCTTTCGCGAAGTAGGTGAGAATGACGTCGGCTCCCGCTCGTTTGATGGCAGTGAGGGTCTCCATGACCATGCGAGGCTCGTCGATCCAGCCCTGGGCGCCTGCCGCCTTGATCACGGCGAACTCGCCACTCACCTGGTAGGCCGCCACCGGCACGCGAAAGGTTTGCTTGACCCGGTAAACCACATCCAGGTAGGGCAGCGCGGGTTTTACCATCACTATGTCCGCACCCTCTTCCAGATCGAGGGCCACTTCACGCATCGCCTCGTCGGCGTTGGCCGGGTCCATCTGGTGGGAGCGACGGTCGCCGAACTGGGGTGCGGACTGCGCGGCATCGCGAAAAGGTCCGTAGAAGCTGGAGGCGTACTTGGCCGCGTAGGAAAGTATGGGTGTCTCCTGGAAACCGGCACCGTCCAGTGCCTTTCGGATCGCTCCCACCCGACCGTCCATCATGTCGGAAGGTGCGACAATATCGGCTCCTGCCTGGGCATGAGAGACCGCTTGTTTAGCCAGGAGCTCGAGCGTGGGATCGTTGAGAATCTCCTCTCCTCTTACCAGACCGCAATGCCCGTGGCTCGTGTACTCACAAAGGCAGACGTCCGTCACCACCAGCAGACCTGGACACACTTCCTTAATGGAGCGGACGGTCGTCTGGATGATGCCTTCCGGATCGTAAGCCTCGGATCCCTTCTCGTCCTTGCGGCCGGGAATCCCGAAGAGAATCACTCCCGGGATGTTCAGCTCGGCGACCTCTCGACACTCCTCGACGATCCGGTCCGGCGACAGCTGGTAGTTCCCTGGCATCGAGGCGATTTCTCGGCGCACGCCTTTGCCCGGACAAACGAACAGCGGGTAGATGAGATCGGAGACGTCGAGACTTGTTTCTCGAATGATTCTCCGCAGCGGCTCGCTCCGCCTGAGACGCCGGAGGCGGGTAGTTGGAAAACCCATGGACATCGCTCCCTTTCAGCCCAACGATTGTTATCCCGGACGGGCGGGCTCGTCCCCGAAATAGCGTTCGATGGCTTCGATCAAGCCGTCTACCGTATAGACGCCGGCCTCGATCGTCGGTTGGAAGCCCGCATCGCGAAGGGCCTGACTGGTGATGGGCCCAATGCTGGCAGAGGCGAACTTCCCATACAAGGGCTCCTTGTCTTGGACGGCCGACAGGAAGCTCCTCACCGTTGAACCGCTGGTGAACGTGACGACGTCGATGCCACCACCGGAAAGGAGACGAACGGCGCTGGCAAGCTCCTGGGAGACGGGAACCGTCCGGTAGGCAACAACCACCTCCACGGTCGCCCCGGCGGAACGCAATAGCTCGGGCAATGCCTGGCGCGCGATGTCGGCGCGAGGGAGGAGTATTCTACGTTCCGCGAGGGGACCGGCGCGCTTCAAGGCCGCAAAGACCTCTTCGGCCACGAACCGCTCCGGGACGACGTCGACCTTGAGCCCTTGAGCGGCCAAGGCCGCGGCAGTAGCCGGTCCGATCGCGGCGAGTTGGACCTCCCCGTGATCAGGAAACTTCTTCCCCAACTCGCGGAGTCTTGTCATGAGTGATCGCACGCCGTTCGCGCTGGTGAAGACGATCCAGTCGTAGTTCGCCAGGCACCCGATGGCCCTGTCGAGCGGGGCCTGGTCCAGCGGAGGCTCGATGCGGATGGCGGGTGCTTCCACTACCTCTGCTCCTCGCCGGCGAAGACCTCCCACCAGCTCGGCTAGCTGCTCACGGGGACGTGTGACCATGATCCGCTTTCCACGGAGTGAGCCAGAATTCTCGCGCATCGGGCTGCTACTTCCCTTGGGCTTCCGACCGGACCTCGTCGAGAATCTCACTCCCCCCTTCCCTCAGCATTTGCCGCGCCAGGCTCTCCCCGAGCTCGCGTGGCTGCTCCTGGGAGCCCTCAACCTTGCGCCTCAGATGCCGCCGTCCGTCAGGGGTGCCGATATAGGCTTCCAGAACCAGCCGGTGGTCGAGCAGGGTACAGCTCGCTCCAATCGGGACCTGGCAACCTCCCTGCAGACGGCGTAGCAGAGCGCGCTCTGCCTCTACCTGGAAGGAGGTTTCGTGGTGGTCGAGGTCGGAGAGATACTGCAAGACCTCCCTGTCATCGGCGCGAGCCTCCAAACCGAGCGCCCCCTGGCCGACTGCGGGCAGCATCTGGTCGGTGGGAATCGGGGTAAAGACGTGCTCGGCCACACCCAGTCGGACGAGCCCGGCGCTGGCGAGAACCATCGCGTCCCAGCGCGACTGGCTGAACTTGCGAAGCCGGGTGGTGATGTTGCCTCTCAATTCGACGATCCGGAGATCGGGACGAGCCGCCAGGACTTGCGAACGCCGCCGCAGGCTTCCCGTCGCCAAGGTACCGTCACGAGGCAGGGTCTCAAGAGAACCAGCCTTGCGAGCGATGAGCATGTCGCGCGGATCGAGTCTCTCGGTGACCGCCGCCAGGATCAGGCCGGCCGGCAACTCGGTGGGGAGGTCTTTCATGCTGTGGACGGCGAAGTCCACCGTCCCGTCCAGGAGAGCGCTCTCGATCTCCTTGATAAATAGGCCGCGATCGCCCATTAGGGAGAGCGGAACATCGGTGACCCTATCGCCTTGGGTGCGAATCGTCTCGATCTCGATCTCGAGCCCCGGGTGTCTTTGTTTCAAAGAAGTCACGACGCCTCGAGTCTGTGCCAACGCCAGCTCGCTCCCTCGAGTCCCCACCCGCAGAGCTCGCACCTTCCCGCTACTCCTCATCCTCGTCGCCCTGGCTGGGGTCTTTCTCGCCCCGCGCCAGCTCGAAGAGCTCGTAGATGGTGTCGATGCGCAAGGACCCGAGGTGTCCGCTTCCGCTCCAATTTCGGATCTGAACCATGGCAGGATGCAGGATCTTCTTCATCAAGCCCTCGGTCAGTCGCTCTAACTCCTCCCGGTCCTCGGGGCAGAAGCGGCTCCCGTATCGTGCTACCTCCTGACGGCGAATTTTCTCGAGCCGTTCCCGGAGGTGCTTGATAGCAGGTGTCGCGGCCAGGGAAGCGCGCCACGAGAGGAACGCCTCCAGCTCTTGCTCCACGATGACTTCCGCCTTCGGGATCTCGGCCCTTCGCTCCTCGAGGTTTTTCTCCATCAGGAGGTTCATCGCATCCAGGTTGTGGAGAAAGACTCCATCCAGGCGTCCGATGAGCGGGTCGAAGTCGCGTGGAACGGCGATGTCAATGATGTAAATCGGCCTCCCCGACCGCTTGGAGAGAATGGCCTTCATTCGCGCCTCGCTGACGATCGGCTGGGGGGAGCCGGTAGAGCTGATGACGATGTCGACGCGGGCCAGGGCCTCTTCCACACGGTCGAGAGGGAGCGCATTCCCATTGAGCTCCACCGCCAGCTCCTGAGCCTTGCTGAAGGTGCGGTTGGCGATGGTGAGGTGGGCGGCTCCTTTCTCCAGCATGTGTCGGGCGGTGAGCTCGCCCATCTCTCCCGCTCCGATCAGCAGCACCGCGCGCGTCGACAGATCCTCGAAGATCTTGCCGGCGAGCTCGGCGGCGGCACTCGCCACCGAAACGGCTCCTCCTCCCAGTCGCGTCTCGGTTCGAACTTTCTTTCCTGCCGAGACCGCCGCGTGCAGTAGGCGGTTCAGTATCAGCCCGCAGGCACCGACTTCCAGCGATAATTGGTGAGCCTGCTTGACCTGACCCAGGATCTGGGGCTCGCCCAGAAGCATCGAGTCCAAACCGGTGGCCACCCGCAACAAATGCCGCGCCGACTCGACGTCGGACAGGGTATAGGCGTATCCGGGATGAGCGGCCAGGTCCACCTGCTTCTGCTGGGCGATGAGGTTTCGGATGTACATCTCGGCCACGCCGTTATCGTTCGAGAGGCCGTAGAACTCAGTTCGATTGCAGGTGGAGAGCAGGAACATCTCACCCAGCGTCTCCTCGGTACAAGCGCGGGAGAGGATCTCTCGGACTTCTAGGTCGCTGAACGCCACACGTTCTCGGACCTCCAGAGGGGCGGTCCGGTGATTCATGCCAACGACGAGGAGGCTCATGTCAGACGAACCCATGAAACGAAGTGAAAAGGAGGTTCACCACCACGAACGAGAACAAGATGACCGCGAATCCCGCCAAAGATGCGAAGGCCACTCGTCGCGGTGACCACCCCCAGAGCTTCCGACCGACAGTGCACGCGCCGTAAATGAGCCAAGCCAGAAAAGTGATGGTGAGCTTGGGATCCCATTGCCATTGCGCTCCGTAGACTTTCGCCATCAAAGCCAACCCCAGGACCATCGCCAAACTGAGGAAAGCGAAACCCAAGGTGGCGGCCCCCTGGGTGAAATTGGCCATCACCTCCAAAGACGGAAGCTGCTTGTAGATCAGCCCGAAGCGGTGCTGCTTGATGTCGTAGAAGAGCATCAGGTAGAGCATTCCATAGATGGCGGAGATCGCCATGGCCGCGTAACCCAAGACCGCGGTCGAGACATGCAGCACGAAGGAAGGATCGGTGAGAAGCGGGTTAACCTCGGTGGGCCGAGTCATAAACGCCGAGGAGACCAACTGAAACGCAAAGATGACGCCTACGATGAAGAAACCGGTGGTGCGGACACCGATTTGCCACTCGATGAGAAGGTAGACGACCAGAATGGAAAAGGCCACAACCGAAAAGGCCTCGAAAACCGTCGCCACCGGGAAGAGCCCCAGCTGGATGGATAACAGGAGCAAAGCGACGCCATGCAGCGTTCCCGCGCCGTAGAGCAGCCAGGAAGCGGTCTTCTCGGCGAACCCGTCGTTGCGGAAGAACAGCAAGGCATAGTCTGCCCAAGCTAGGGCATAAAGCGTGGGGAGCACGATGTTGAGTGTGTTGATCAGGATGTCCATGATCGTCGATCCGAGAGGGCTCCCGCGCGCAAGTACAACTCCTAAAGCCAGTTAACTTTAACTCAGCCCTGGGTCGGTGGCAAGGTCGTCCGCTCTCCGAAACGGTGTGAGGGGGAGCACGGAAAACCCTACCAATCTACTGTGGATTGGGGGAAGATGAAGGCCTCCCTGGAAGCTCTTAAGGAACGTTGGGTCTCCATGAGAATGACAGCCGTTTTTCTCGCGGGGCTGGCACTGGGCCTCAATTGCCACTGCCGGGGCAAGGCGGAGGAGAGGCCTGGCGCGGAATCAACAGCCGTCGCCGATGCCCCGGTCTTTGGAGGCTCCTTACGCGTGGGCCTCCGCGGCGAGCCTCTCACCTGGAACCGCCTGCTCGCCACCGACGAGACAACCCATAGGATTACCGAGCAGATACACTCGGCGCTGGTGCGGGTGAATCGTCTAACCCAGGAGGTGGAGCCCGAGCTGGCCGCGTCGTGGTCCTTTTCGGATGACAGCCGGGAGCTGGTGTTCAAGCTCCGTCCCGACGTCCTCTTCTCCGACGGGACACCGTTCACCGCTGATGACGTGGCGTTCACGTTTCGTGCGCTGCACGATCCCGCCGTCGCCAGCCCGCTGGTAGAGACGGCGCAGGTGGACGGAGAGCCGTTGGCGCCCGAGGTTCTCGACCCCCTTACCGTTCGCTTTCGGTTGCCTCGTCGCACCGCCGTGGCGGAGCGGATCTTCGACAGCATTCCCATGCTTCCCCGTCATCGACTGGAGAAGTCCCTTGAGCAAGGGAGTTTCGGCGCGGAGTACGGTGTCGGCGCTCAGGAAGCGGGAATCGTGGGGCTCGGTGCTTTCGTCTTGCAACGCTACTTGCCCGGCCAGAGAGTCATCCTTCGTCGTAACCCCCATTACTGGAAGTACTCGGAGGAGCGCGAACGGCTTCCCTACCTGGATTCCGCTATCTTCGAGATTCTGCCGGATGCCAATGCTCTCATGCTCAGGTTCCGGGCCGGTGAGCTGGACATCCTGAGCCCTCTCTCGCCCGAGGATTTCCAGAGCCTCAAGGAGCGCGGAAGCGGCGATCTGCGCCTCCTCGATCTGGGTCCGGGCACCGCGACCGAGCGGATCTGGTTCAACCTCAATCCGAAGAGCCCGACCTCGGAAAAGGAAAAAGCCTGGTTTTCCGAAGTTCGCTTCCGACGCGCCGTTTCGCTCGCTATCGACCGTCAATCGATAGCCCAGGCGGTTTACTTGGGTCTTGCGTCGCCAGCGGCCGGGCCGATCTCCCCATCCAATCGGAAGTGGTGGAATGAAGCCATCGAGCCAACGCCCTTCGACCCCCAAAGTGCCAAGGAGTTGCTGGCCGAGGCGGGTTTCCATTGGAACGCCGACCAGGCGCTGGTGAGCCCGTCCGGCGACCCCGTCCGCTTCACCTTGATCACCAACGCCGACAACCCCTACCGCATCAAAACCGCCCAACTCATTCAAGAAGATCTCGCTCGGATCGGCATCGATATGAACCTGGTTCCTCTCGATTTTGGGAATGTCCTTGCCCGCGTTACGGGCAGTTTCGACTACCAGGCCTGCCTCCTCGCCATCAAGTTCACCGATCCCGATCCCTCGGCGGAGCTGCCTCTGTGGCTGAGCCGCTCGCCCCTCCACGTGTGGCATCCTTCGCAGACCCAGCCGGTCACGCCATGGGAATCGAGAATCGACGCTTTGATGGAAGAGCAGATGCGGGCTACCGAGTACCCGGCCCGCAAGGCACTCTTCGACGAAATGCAGGGGGTGGTCGCCGAGCAGCTGCCGGTCATCGATCTGGTGATTCCTCATACGCTTATCGGCTCGACCTCGCGAGTCGGCAATCTGAAGCCCACGCCTTTTTGGGACCCGCTGTGGAACAGCGACGAGGTCTACCTGCGGCCCTGAGCCCTTACCAATCGAGGGGAAAACCCCATTTTTTCCCCCGTGATCTCCATCACTGACGAATAGGGGCGAAGAAACTACCGTGCAGGCCTAAACTAGAAGTCTCTGAGAACGGCGGCTTTGCATTACCGAGACCGTCGATGAGGGGGCTGAGGGAGGTGGATTCGAGAGGGAGAGAGCGTGGGTAAAATCCCAGTGGCTGGAAGGGGCGATGCGGGGGGTTTCTCGAAGCTAGTCATTCCGAGACCTTCATCAAAATTCATCATCGTTCCAACGCGTCCCTTCTCCCAGGCTTTGCCCGACTAACTCCTCTCAAAACAATCCAACCCTTTACTGCTGCGGACCGGGACCGCCATGTTGGCGGCGTCGTTTCGCAGCCGTTTACCGGTGGCGGCGTGTCTCTGACGCCTCCACGAAACGCACGGAGGTGCCCGATGTGTCGAGGTATTCTGTGGATTTAGTTTTCTGAATGCAAAGAGTTAAACTTCCATTTAGGTCAAAACCATTTACTTAGACAGAAAGGAAAGAACACAATGGATACCCGAAACGAGAACATCGAAGTCGTGGAATTAATCGTAGAAGAGCTCGAAGAGCGAACCGCCGCCGGCATCGTTTTTGCCGGGTAACGGGCACCCACAGCCAGGCGAACGATCAGAAACTGGAGAGTGAAATGCAACACGGAATCCTCTGGATTTAGACAAAGTCACTGGCAATTTCGCGCTGATTTGATTGACCTTACGGGGGGAGGCTGCCCGAGGTAGCCTCCCAACTCTTGTCCTTTTCCCACCTTGACGCCAACCAACCCCTGTGCTACTATCCCCGCTCTCCATTCTGTCGCTGCTCTAATCTTTTTTCATGAAATCCCGGTAAGACGGGCGAAGAAGAATCCGTTTCGACTGGAATCTTAGCTAGGCGGTTCTTCGTTTCGAGGTTGTTTCTTTTGTGTTGACCGGGTTGGTGTGAAGTGGACCGGCAAAATCGGCCAGCCAGAGTCAAGCTCTACATCGCGGCGGTTGTCGCCGTCGCTCTCCCGATCTTCGGCTGGACTGCGCTTTCGCTTCTTCGCCTGGGACCGATCTATTCATGGCAAGATTGGATCTCCCTGGTGGGCCTCGCCGCCGTCGCCTGTGCCAGCTCCAGATGGGTCGTCCGAGTTCCCCGCACTCAGACTTGGATAGCGGTGGCCGACTGTCTCATTCTCTCGGTGACCATGATCTATGGGGTGGCTCCCGGCGTGGTGGCGAGCGGGCTTTTCCACTTGGCCGGCTATTGGTTCGCCATCACGAAGAAGCCGCTGGGGCACCGCGCCGAGGACTTGCACTGGAACTCGGGCCAGGCGACCTTCAACACTGGCTCCGGCGGGGTCTATGCCTTCCTCTATGGCCAGGTTTACTATGCTTTCCTGCCGGGCAGAATCGAGGGGGCCCACCAGATGCTCTTACCCGTCGTCTTGATGGCGGGAACGTATTTCTTCGTGAACTGCGCCTCCATGAACGCCATGATGGCGGTCACCGGTCGTAGTGGTTTTTGGAAGCTGTGGAAAGACAACGTCCCTCTGGTTCCTCTCTATTTCCTCGCATCGGCCTCCGGGGCAGGAGTCATCTTCTTCTTCCACCGAGTTGCCGGCCCGTGGGCTTTTCTTCTGGGACTGCCGATCCTGGTCGTCGTGTACTACGCACATCACTTCTACAATGAGAAGTACGAGGATCTGAACCAGCTCTACTTTCAGACCGCCGAGGCCTTCGCCCTTTCCATTGATGCCCTGGAGCTCCATACCGATTACAAGCACCACACCAGCACGCATGTTCACCGCACCCGCCTTCTGACACTCGCCTTGGCGCGGGCCCTGGGAGTCGACGACAAGACCTACGAGGGGCTCTGGTTCGCTTCCGTCTTGCATGACGTGGGTAAGATATCGATTCCGTCCTACATCCTGCACAAGCCGGCCCGGCTCACCGAGAGGGAGTTTCAGAAAATGAGCACCCATCCGGCGGTGGGGGCCGAGATCCTCTCCACCATCAACTTCCCGGTGCCGGTTATCCCCTTCGTCAAACACCACCACGAGAACTGGGATGGGAGCGGCTATCCGGACGGTCTCACCGGAGAGGAGATCCCCTTGGGGGCTCGGATCATGGCGGTGGCCGATTGCTACGAGGCGCTCACCGCGCGTCGTGTCTACCGGCGGTCGCTGGATCGAGAGACCGCCGTGTCGATCATGAAGCAGGAGGCCCACCGGTTCGATCCACGGGTCTTCAACAAGTTCCTGGAGATCGTGGACGACCTGGACGAGGAGTTGCGAAGAGTAGCGGTTCGGGAGCTCGCCCTTCCCAAGGAGCATCGGGACAAGAGGCGCATGCCGGACATCGTGGGGGTACCACAGGCTCCCGCTTTCAGCGGCTCGATTTCCGAGCCTCAGCGAGAGGTGTTCACTCTTTTCGAGATCCTGCAGACGATCGGCAACTCGCTGTCGCGGCCCGACACGCTGACCATCATCGCCGCCAAGATTGAGAAGATCATCCCATTCACTACCTTGGTCATCTACCTGGTGGACGATACCCGCGAGGCTCTGGCTCCCGCCCATATCGCCGGTCAGAACCAGGATGCCTTCAAGGGGCTTTCCATAGAGTTCGGCACCCGCCTGGCCGGCTGGGTGGCTGCCAACAATCGCATGCTCTACAACGTCCACCCCGGTCCGGACGTGATGCTCCTTCCCGAGCAGTTCCGAAAGGTGTATCACAATTCGATTCTGGCTCCCTTGGTCCATGAAGAACGGCCTCTGGGAACCATCGGCTTGTACTGGTCGGGAAGCGAGCGTTATTCGCACGATCACGTCCGGTTGATGGAGATCGTTGCCAATCGCTCTTCCATCGCCCTGTACAACGCCATTCGATTCGAGGAGACTCAGGAGGACGCTTTCACCGATCGGCTCACCGGCCTTGCCAACTCTCGGTTCTTGTATATCTTCTTCGAACAGACGCTTTCGGAAGCCAAACGCTATAATGAGCCCCTCACCGTCATCGAGATGGACCTCGATGATTTCAAGAGCGTGAACGATCGTTTCGGCCACCACGCGGGAGATCGCTTCCTCAAGGAGGTCGGGCGCATCCTGAAGGCGCAGATGAGAGATAGTGACGTCCTGGTTCGTTATGCCGGGGATGAGTTCATCGCCGTGCTGCCCAAGACCACTATGGAACGAGCCACCCAGTTCTCCCACCGCTTGCAGGAGGTAGTGGAGTCCGCGAGCATCGACGTGGGAATCGGAAAGATGTTGAACGTTGGTATATCGCTGGGCCTCGCCTCCTATCCGACAGACGGTTCCGATCTGGAGGCGCTCCTCATGGCGGCCGATCGGAACATGTACGATCAGAAGAGCCGTCGAAAGGTGCGTCGGCGGACGCCGGAAGAAACCGAGCGGTCCTCGCAGCAGCCCAGCCTCTTCGGCGCTGAAGACAAAAGAGGTCGCCGCGCGGTGTGAAATGCGTCGGGCTCCTCAGGCTCTGACTCGGTAGGCCGCTTACTGTCAGACCTAACTCGGGATGTTTCGTTTGGTGTTGGCGAGACTCCTCGCCCTGATTCCTTTGCTCCTGGGAGTGAGCTTCGTCTCCTTCCTCCTCATTCACCTGGCTCCCGGCTCCTTCGTTGATCGGCTGCGTCTCGATCCTGGGATCCCACCGTCGACGATCGAGGCGCTGGTGGTTCGTTTCGGGCTGGATAGGCCCTGGTACGAACAATATCTGTCCTGGCTGACAGGGGCAGTCCATGGCGACCTTGGATGGTCCCTCGCCTTCCGGCGACCGGTCGGTGAGCTGCTGGGAGGGGCGGCCTTCTACACCCTGGCGCTGCTGTTGACCGCGCTAGTGGTTTCCGCCCTCGTTGGTACGGTGCTCGGTCTCTTATCGGTGGTCCGGCCAAGAGGAGCATTGGATCGCGTCTTCTGCGGTTTGGCCCTCGCCACCGTCTCGGTTCCGACACTGGTGCTGGCGCTGGCCGGGCTGGGACTCGCCTCCGCCACGGCGGTTCTTCCCATCGGTGGTGGCTCGGTAACCGCAGCCGTGGACCTGAACTGGACCGCACGGGCGACTGATTTCATGCGCCACTTGCTGTTGCCGGCGTTGATCCTGAGCATCGCGACCTGCCCCCTCTTCTTTCTTCAGGCCAGGGGAGGTCTGCTAGATGTTCTCTCCGCGGAGTTCCTGTGGGCCGCTCGTAGCCGCGGGTTGTCAGAGACGCAGATACTTCTACGGCACAGTCTCCGGCCGTCTCTCGTGCCTCTGATTGCCTTCGTGGGAGCTTCTATGACGAGGATGCTCAACAGCGCGCTCCTCATCGAGGTCGTGGTGGGATGGCCGGGGATGGGGAGGCTCGCTCTCCAAGGATTGCTCGCCCGAGATTCCTTCTTGATCCTCGGGGTGCTGGTCTTGGGCTCCATCTTTGTCGTCTTGGGAAATCTGGTGACCGACCTGTTGCTGCCGGTGGCCGATCCCCGCATTCGTCTGGAAGAGGCATGAGGGAGTGGAGATGATGCAGCTGCCGAGCTGGTGGCGCGACAGGGGGGCCAGGATGGGCGTCGCCGGGCTGGTTTTGCTGGCTACCGTCGGCGTCGGTGCCCCTTTTTTTGCGCCCTACAGCCCTCGAGCTCAGGACCGCACGGGTTTCCACCGCCCTCCTTCACTGCCCGGTGAGGGCTGCTCCACGCGCTGGCTTGCTCGAGACGAGAGGGGGGACACTCACTTGTTCGGATTCGAAGGCTGTCGCGTCTATGTCTTGGGAACCGACGCGCTGGGAAGGGACGTGCTCTCGCGAGTTCTCTACGGCGCGCGCGTCAGTGTCACCGCTGCTGTTCTGGGCGTCGTCTTCACGGTCTCCTTCGGCGCCTTGGTGGGTGCGGCGGCCGCGCTCGGCGGAGGGGTCTGGGACCGGGTCTTGATGCGTGGCACCGAGCTGGTCATGGCCTTGCCGGCACTCTATCTGGTACTGGCTTTCAGAAACGTGTTCCCCGACGAGATCACCCCGGGGTGGTCTTCTTTGATTCTGGTAGGCTCGCTGGCCGTGGTCGGGTGGTGCGGCGTTTCGAGGATGGTGCGAGGTCAGGTGCTCTCGCTGAGGGAGCGCGATTTCGTAGCATCCGCCGTCGCGGCGGGCGCCGGACCAGCCCGTGTTTTTTTTCGTCACATCCTTCCCAACACATTACCTTTTCTGTGGTTGCAGGCTGGGCTCACCCTTCCTTATTTCCTGCTGGGTGAGGCGACTCTCTCTTTTCTTGGACTGGGAGTCCAGGAGCCCCACGCGAGCTGGGGGAACATGCTCGCTTCCGCTGCACAGAGCTACACGTCGATGATGCAACATTGGTGGACGCTGGCCGTGCCCGGAGGGGCGTTATCGTTGGCTGTGCTAGGGGCCAACCTCTGGATCGAGGGGTTGCGCATGGCTCAAGGGTCAAGGTGGGGGGCGTTATCGGCGCTAGGACCACCGCGATCCCCGGGAATCCTCGCGTCCAAGGACAGGACTTGAACCGAAGGACATGATGAGTAATATAGGAACCCTAGGAGGACGGGAATCTATGCGAAGCATCCTTTCATTTGCCTTGTTGGCGGTCCTGACGCTGTCCCTTTCGGCAGTCGCCCAGGAACAGGTGGAAGCTCCGGATATCATTGCTCCGGTGATGGATGGCGACTTGCGAGCCGTCCGTGCGGCGATCCAGGGAGGCGCCGATCCCAACGCTACCGATGACCTCTTGCCGGTGTTGGTTTATGCCGCTCTCCAGGGTCAAACGGAGATCGTCAGCGCGCTCATCGAGGCAGGAGCGGACGTCAACGCGACCGGGCCGACCAATGCGACCGCTCTGATGTACGCGGCCGCCGGTGGCCACAATGAAATCTTGCAGGCTCTCATCGAGGCGGGTGCCGACGTCAACGCCACCGACAGCTCTGGCTGGACGGCGTTGATGCGTGCCGCTTTTCCGGGGCACGCCGAGGCGGTGAAGATTCTCGTTGAGGCCGGTGCCAACGTGAATGCGGTGGATGCGATTGGGGGAACCGCGCTCTGGACGGCACGGATAAACGGCCGCGATGAGGTTGTTGCTGTTCTGCAACAAGCCGGGGCGAACTAGAGCTGGGTATTCTCCGAAGAGAAGGCCAGCCTTCCGGAAGGAAGGCTGGCCTTTTTTCTTTCTCGGCGGCCTAACTACGTCGTACCGGTTCCGTCCGCCGGCTCGATGCCAACGATGATCCAGCGCGACGGGGGTGTGTTCGAGCCGGCGCTCAGATCGTATTTTGCCAGGGTGAACTTGTAAAGTTTCGAGCCTTGTTCCTGGATCGTGCAATTGACTGTCACGACCTTGGTAGCCACCTGACCGGAGAAACCCTTGAGATTGGTGCTGGCCATCAGCGACATGGACGCCTGGGTCCGCTCCTTATCCACCGCAGCCTGGGCATCGCGGAGCATGCCTTCGTGCTCGCTGCGCTCCTCGCGCCACTTGTCCCACTCGGCTTGCAGCTCGCCACGCCTTCCGGAAAAACGGTACTCACCATCCTGTTCGACTCGCTGCCGAATGACTTCCAGCTCATCAAAATTCTCGTCCTGGAATACGCCGAACTCCTCCCAATGTTCGTCACGTACCTTCTTGGCATCCTCGGCCGCTTTCTCGAGCTCGGCCAGACGGAAGGGCAGCGCCGCCTCCTCGCTCACCTCGACGATCTCCCAGGCCTCCACCGTTTCATCGAAACCTACCGCCGACATGGCGGCAACGGTCGTATTGTCTTTCGTTTGGACGGCCGCGAAGAACGTACGGAGAAAAGTCCGCTCCGGACCACCTCCGCAAGCGAAGAGCTGAAGTGTGAGTGGAGTTAAGAAAAATATCAGTGCCTTGAATCTAAGCATGACTTCCTCCTTCAAATAGCCGTCCATGCCGATACGTCACTCTTTGCTGCGTACTTCCCCACCTGGCCAACCTTCCTGCAACCCATGGGTCGACCGGATGCACCAGCGGCCCAAGGGGAGCCGGGTTGAGTCGGGCTAAGGGTATCAGAACTCGACGAAGCGGGGCAAGATGGCTTCTGGATCTCTTCCGCCCTCGATGGCGGGCGCGAAGGGGGATGCAACGAAACTTCGGAGAGGCGGTCCACCAGAGGCTGGCACGGTGCAACTGGTTGTCTTTAGAGGCCTTGACATGAAGCGGGACCTTGACGCGGCGGTACCCCGGGCCAGCCGACACCCCCTCTGGGTGTCCTTTCGCCGCATCTTCATTCGTTTGCAGTTTGACTTCGGGATTGTCGACAATGTAAGGTGACCGGTCGCGGACTGCTTCATCGGCGGGGGTTGCCACTCCCGCCGGAAGAGCACACCGGGCTGGAAAGGGGGAGGTATGGACAAGAGAGTCCTCTCGGTCTTGCTTCTAGCTGTCGTCATCGGCCTATTTGCCAGTATCGTCGCCGCACAGGATTATCCCAAGATCTCGTACAGGGACGCGGCGGATCATCTCGGCGAGATCCGCTGGGTGGAGGGGATGGTTCTCAACACGGAAACCACGGACCAGGGAGTCTTTCTGGTGTTCAGCAACCAGAAGAAATACCTTCGCGTGGTCGTCCCCACGGAATTTCTCGGGAACTTCAAGGGGGGGCCTAAGTACCTGTACGGGGGAAAGAAGATACAGGCGGTGGGAACCATCGTCCAGCGGGACGATCAATTGTTGCTGGGTGTGGATGACCCCAGCCGGATCAAGGTCGTCTCGGAATAATCCAGGGACCCGGGAGCGCCACCGCCCCCCATCCCGGCTGGGAAGCGCGCTGACCCCAACCCTTGGCAGAGAGGTTCGCCAACCTGTAACTCGCCTGCGCATACGGGGCCGGCGGTTGCGCCCGAGATCAGTCGTCGGGAGGGGGCCCGGGCTCGAAGCAGCGTCGGCAACGCGCCTCGTAGGCTTCCGAGCCTCCCACCACGACCCTTTCCTTTGAAGGTACCAATCGCTGCGTGTGATTGGCGGGGTTGCCGCAGCGTACGCAGATCGCCAGCGTCTTGGTGATGTACTCGGCTATTGCCAGAAGTTGCGGCATCGGCTCAAAAGGCCTGCCCAAGTAGTCTTGGTCGAGCCCGGCAACGATGACGCGCTTGCCCAGGTTGGCCAGCTGGTTACAGACCTGCACCAGTTGGGGGTCAAAGAATTGAGCCTCGTCGATTCCCACCACCTCGGTGCGATGCGTCAGGCGTTTCTGAATTTCGCCGGGCGTGGGTACTAGCTCCGCTTCCATGCGCATGTCGCTATGGGAAACGATATGCTCCAGACTGTAGCGGCCGTCGATGCTTGGTTTGAATACCTGCACTCGTTGACGGGCGATTTGGGCGCGGCGTATGCGGCGAATCAACTCCTCGCTCTTGCCGCTAAACATGCTCCCGGTGATGACCTCGATCCAACCCGGGTGGGAGCGAAAGACTTCCATGTCGAAACGGCCCTAGGCCTCCGGAGGCGCTGGGCCTGATGGTGGCAGGCGCTTTCCCGCCCGCGCCTCGTTCCTATCTCGCCGCGCATAGGCGGAGGCGTTGTAGAAAGGTGCCAAGGCGTGCAGAAGGGCGCGGACGAAAGCCTCCTCACGCGTAACGAGCTCTGCCGTCAAGACCCCAAACGTTCCCTGTCGTCCTGCCACGTCTTGTTGGCCGTAGAACTTGTCCGTAGCGGGCCCCAGATCCTCGCCGCGATCGACCACCGCTAAAACGAGCTCCTCAGGAAGCGGCAGACATCCGCTACTTCCGAAGAAACCGTTCACCCCATCGGTCACGTAGGCCCACGCCTCGAGGGAGACGACCGGTTCATCGCGTCCCGCAGCGGTCTCGCTGCGGAGCCCTCCTTCCAGCCCAATCGCGAGCGCGGGCACGGTTCCCTCTTCGGATAGGGTTTCGAACAAGGCTTGCCCACGTGCTCGTGCGCCTTCCATGAGCTCGGCGGTCGACAGGGGAGTGGACGCCGTTCCCGAGGACACCGTCCTGGCGATCAGCCGGAGGTCATCACGCAGAAAGCCGGGAAAGCGCTCCTTGAGTATGGATAGGGCGCGGCGCACCGCCTCGACCTTCGGTCCGCGAGTGGAGCCGATAGCGACGATCAATAGATTACCTCACGATTTGACCCGTTCGACGTACTTGCCCTCGAACGTGTCGATTCGAATCACTTCGCCTTTGTTGATGAAGTACGGCACCTGCACCACCAGTCCGGTCTCGAGAGTTGCCGGCTTGGATTGCGCCTGGGCAGAAGCGCCCTTGATTCCCGGCTCGGTGTCCACGATTCTGAGCTCGACCGATCCCGGGAGCTCTACACCCACCGCCGTCCCTTCATGCATTTGTACCTTGATAGTCGTGTTCGGGACAAGGTAGTTGAGCGCATCGCCGAGTGCCTCTTGGGTCAGCGTGATTTGTTCATAGGTTGCATTGTTCATGAAGTGGTGCTCGTTACCGGACCCGTAGAGATAGTTCATCTCAACGATGGTGAGAACAGCTTTGTCCACACTGTCGGCAGAGCGGAAGCGATGGTCCAAGAGTCGACCATTCTTCAGACTTCGTAACTTGGTCTGAACGAAGGCCTTGCCCTTGCCTGGTGTAACGTGATCCATGGCGAGCACCGAGAAAAGCTCGTCGTTCATTTTGATTACCCATCCCTTGCGGATTTGTGTTGCGGTGGCCAAATCATCCTCCTGCCGAATCCACTTGTAGACCTTGAGTCTCGACGTGAAAGGCTACCAGGGAACCCCCGGCGGCGCGAATCGCCATCTCCACCTGCGGGCGTCTTGCGGGCTGCGTCGCGAGGAGCAGACATCCTCCGCCTCCCGCCCCACACGCCTTGCCGGAGTCCGCCCCGGCTTGGATCGCCGCGGTCAGAATCCGCTCTAGCTCCGGGCTGGAGACGGCGGGAGCTAGTCGTCGCCGCGCCTCCCATTCTTCGCCAATCAACTCCGCGATTCGATCTAGATCCTGATGGACGAGCGCTTCTCGCATGCGAACCGCGATGTCAGCGATGAGCTCCAACGCCCGTTGGGTGGTCGGGTCACCGTCCAGAAAGCGTTTCATGACCTCCCAGTTGTTGGCTCCGGACCGGTGCGGTTGGTGCGTGTAGGCTAGCAAGAAACGTTGCTCGAAACTCGGCGCGTCGATGGAAAGAGCCTCGCGCCGTTCCCTTCCCACGCCCCACCACAGGCAGCAAGCACCACCGTATACGGGCGGATAGTGATCTTGCGCTCCGGTCATCGTTCGCAGAATCCGTGCCTCGGTGTTCTTCACGATCTCGATCAAGTCCGAAGGTTGATAGCGAGAACCGGTCAGCGCATTCAGACCACCGGCGATCGCGATCCCCAGCGCCGAGGAAGCACCCAGTCCCGATTGCCGGGGGGCGTTGCTACGTGTCGTGATGAAAAGCGGCTGGTCGGGCGCAAAAAATTCGAGCAGTGTACCGGCGATCTCCGCGCCGGGATGCCTAGCGAGCTCCGCCGGTGAGGAGGATTCTACCTCCTGTCCGCTATCCTCGACCTTCACCC
>Ga0209002_10000780_pt1 | contig 25870 bp, 22 predicted proteins | sample Rifsed16ft2_FD_184010 | JGI IMG/M metagenome (GOLD analysis project Ga0209002, IMG submission 184010) | Soil microbial communities from Rifle, Colorado, USA - sediment 16ft 2 (version 2) | ecosystem: Environmental > Terrestrial > Deep subsurface > Rock core/Sediment | place: Rifle, Colorado... | reverse complement strand
TTCGCGCAAGCCCATGACGTCGGCTGCCTCTTGATCAAATACCTTGTCGACCACTTCAACTTCAATGAAGTGGTTCCCCGCACCCAGCGTGCCGATCTGGTTGGAGCCACGCTGTTTGGCGCGTTGGCTGACCCTGGCCGGGTCCGCGCCGGGGATGCGACCGAATTCCTCGGTGCGCCCGAGATCGGATTCGCTGGCGAAACCTTTCTTCAGTGCCCACTGCGCACCCTCGCGCATCACCTGGTCCAGCTCTCTTTCGTTCAGGCGATAATGACCACCGACTCCCACTCCGCTGGGACAGTGTTTGTTCAATGAAATCGCCAAATCGTCGAGTTCAGCTGAAACTTTTTCCAATTCGATCTGGGACGCAAGCAGTCGAACGCCGCAGTTGATGTCGTATCCAATGGCACCAGGAGAAATCACGCCATCGGGGTACTGGGTGGCGGCTACACCGCCTATTGGGAAGCCGTACCCCTGGTGCATATCGGGCATCACCACCACGCGACCTACGAGTCCCGGCAGTGTGGTTGCGTTCACCGCCTGGTCCAGAGATTTGTCACCGGCGATGGCTTCCAGCAGTTCGCGGGTGGCAAAGATGGCTACAGGCACGCGCATATCACTGCGATACGTGGAGGGGATTTCCCATTCAACGTCGCTGATTTTTTTAAGGTCAGATAGTGTGACCACGGTTCCCTTTCATACGTCGAAGACGATCTCCGCTTCCAAACCCTTGGATTTCTTTTCGATCTTGAGATTATGGTAAGTCACTGCTTTGATCTCTTTCTTGCGTTCCGCTACCGGCGACCCCTGCATCGACGCCTGCAACACAGTTTCGGATACGGTCAGATGGAAAGTATCGAAAACCAAACCCTCTTGGTCAACAAAATGCAACAACTCGGTAAGAAAATTCACCAGCAAGCCTTCGGCGTCGGTTGATTCCACTTTAATGCTGCGCTTAACCCGGCCGCCTTCTTTTGCCGTAATCCCCGAGAGATCCGCCATTCCTTTGGCCGCCTGCTCGAGCAATCCGGCCAGATCAGGCGCCCAGACGTGCAGAGACCAATCCGCAGTGTGCTCGCGTTCCGCGTAACCTGCGTTTTCCGACATGTTCAGACAAATATCCTTCAATCAGTATAACGAATTAACTGCGGATAAAAGTTATAAGCAATGGGCGCACAGAGGCGGAAAAAGATACAATACTTTTGATGAACTCCTCCCTCAGCCGCATTGAGGCCCGCATCCAGCGCATTATTGAAGAGGGTACGGCCAGACTCTTCTCATCGCAGGACACCAAAAGCCACCTAGCCGCCAGCCTGATCGAAGCCATGCAGGCCGAAGTGCAATTTGCCGAGGGAGACAATCTAATTGCTCCGAGTATCTACACGATCCACGCGAACCCCGACCACGCCGCCTCACTGAAGGCCAATCGCCTGGTAATGGACGAGATTAAAGACGCGCTGCTGCAAGCCGCTGCGCGGTCGGGTATTCAAATCCCCGGCGAGCTGGTCTTCCACCTGGTGCCAGAGGATGATCTTCCCGCAGGCGGATTCCGCGTGCGCTGCTCTGGCGCCGGAAACAATATTGGACAAACCCAATCACTGCGTACGTTGCCGAAGCCTGCAGAGCACCAGGTGCCCTCAGCCGCCTTTCTCATTGTTGCTGGCACCGAAATCTTTCCATTAAATCTACCCATCGTAAATATCGGCCGCAAAAGCGATAACCACCTGGTCATCGAAAACCCACAGGTCTCGCGCCGACATGCCCAGTTGCGTGCCATTTCAGGGCATTACCATTTCTTCGACCTCGGATCGACGGGAGGGTCGAAGGTCAACAACCAAGATGTGAAGACTGCGGCCTTGCTGGCCGGGGATGTGATCAGCCTGGCTGGCATTCCCTTGATCTATGGGCAAGACGCGGCGCAGTCGGGTTCCCAAACCCAAGAATTTAGGCCAAGCCCAAACGGCAGCAGCCCATCCTGAATCCGGATGGCGGATCTTAGCGCGACAATCCTGCTTGCCCTGCGCCTATTCATGGCCGTGGCCCTTTACGCGTTTTTGGGGTGGAGCCTTCTGGTACTTTGGCGGGATTTGAAAAACCAAGCACAAACGATCGGCAACCGAAAGGTGCCCGCCCTTGACGTTAAGTACCTAGGGGGAGGGTTATCTGAGGAGTTGCGTTTCACTTCTCCGGAAGTTGTTATCGGACGTCACCCCAGTTGCGAATGGGTGATCCCCAACGATACTGTGTCCTCTCGCCACGCGCGCATGGTATACCATCATGATCAATGGTGGCTGGAAGATCTTGGCTCGCGCAATGGAACCTTCCTGAATGAGGTCGCCTTGAGCGACCCCGCAGTGCTTGCTGACCAGGATCAAGTGCGCTGCGGTCAAGTGAACTTCTCGGTCAGGTTAGATGACGGCTTGGTAGACGCGCTCAAATGAAATCCAAACCCGAACTGGCCGTTATCGGGGGCTCGGGCCTCTATTCGATCCCTATTCTTAAAAACGTCAGCGTAAAGAACGTGACCACACCTTTCGGCGAACCCAGTTCGCCGGTGGTATTGGGCACGCTGGCCGGTCGTCGCGTCGCGTTTTTGGCGCGGCACGGAGTCAATCACAGCATCCCGCCGCACCGGGTGAACTACCGCGCCAACATCTACGCGCTTAAGTCGCTGGGCGTGCGGTTTGTGGCCGCAGTCAGCGCGTGCGGTTCGCTGCGCGAGGATTACGTGCCCGGCAACGTTGTCATTCCGGACCAGCTTTTCGACTTCACACACGTCCGGGCACGCTCATTCTTCGATGAGCCCGGTTTGGTGACACACGTCAGTGTGGCGGAACCCTTCTGTAACGCATTCGGCAAGCAGCTGTTCAAAGCATGCAAAACCGCCAAAGCCAAGGTGCACTATGGCGGCTCCTATATCACCGTGGAAGGTCCGCGATTCTCCACTCGATCTGAGTCCAACAATTTCCGTTCCTGGGGTCACTCCATCATTGGCATGACTACTTCACCTGAGGCGTTCCTGGCCCGCGAAGCAGAACTCTGCTATGCAGTGATGGCGCATGTCACGGATTACGATGTGTGGCACGAGGAACCCGTGAACGTGGAGATGGTCATGAAGACCATGGAAAAGAACCTTAAGCTGGCCCAAGAGGTCATTCGCCATCTCGCCGCAAAACTCGACACCAATCAGGATTGTGATTGCGACACCGCGCTCGCCGGCGCCATGGTGACCAGTGCAAAGCATATTTCGAAAGGGCAGCGCAAGAAATTGGGCATCTTGGTGGACAAGTATCTCAAGAAGTGAGGCGCCGATGTTTCTGATATGGATAGCTTGAGTAGGGAATTGCTCCATCAGCCGGAACGCGACCTGGGCGAGGAAAATCGTGTCCCCTCGCAACTTCGGAAAGCAGAATTTTCCCTGTCCGCCAATTTATTGAGACTGGCGACTTTATTCCTGGGGGCGTACGCGTTGGCGCTCACCATCTCGCCTGCGGTCCGTGATGGATCCTTTGATGGCTTTGGCGAACTGCGTTGGGCGCACTGGCTTGGCGTTATTGTTTGGGCTGCAGCCTTCTTTTTTCTTGATTACCAGGCCCGTCGTAGACTGCCCGGCCGCGATCCCTATCTGGTCCCGTTGGCCGGCTTGCTTTCAGGTTGGGGGCTGCTCACCATTTGGCGGCTCACTACCTGGTTTGGGTTCCGCCAAACGCTCTGGTTAGCGCTGTGTGTGGCACTATTTGCACTGGTATTGCGCTGGAAAGATCAGATCCTCCCCGTCTTGCGCGGTTACAAATATTTGTGGCTGTTTGCAGGTTTTCTGATCACTGCACTCACTTTTCTCTTCGGCACGAATCCCTCGGGTATCGGGCCGCGGTTGTGGCTTGGTGGCAATGGAATCTACTTCCAACCGTCGGAGATACTTAAACTTCTGCTCATCGCGTATCTGGCAGCATACCTTTCCGAACGCCAACCGCTGATGCCGGGTCTGCTGCCATTAATGGCTCCCACCGCATTGATGACGGGATTGGCTTTGCTGTTGCTGTTGATTCAGCGTGATCTGGGCACGGCCTGGGTGTTCATCTTCATCTATACCATTGTCATTTACGCGGCTGCAGGCAAGCGGCGAGTGTTACTGGCTGCGTTGATTATCTTAATCCTCGCCCTGGTCTCAGGCTATGAACTGGTCGGCCTGGTGCATCAACGCGTGGAGGCCTGGCTCAACCCCTGGGCAGACCCTACGGGTAGTGCCTATCAGATCATCCAGGGTTTGCTGGCCGTTGCATCTGGAGGTGTCTTTGGCCGCGGACCCGGCATGGGGCTGCCAGAAGTGGTGCCGGTCAATCATAGCGATTTCATCTTTACATCCATCGTTGAGGAGACTGGATTGCTCGGCGCCATAGGCCTGATAGTCCTGATCACGTTCCTATGTTTGCGCGCCCTGCGCATTTCTTTGCAAGCTCGCGATGCCTACCAGCGCTACCTGGCCATCGGCCTCAGCGCATACCTTGCCAGCCAGAGCCTACTGATCATAGGCGGCAATATCCGAATGCTGCCGCTCACCGGGGTTACCTTGCCATTCGTATCCTACGGCGGCTCTTCGATGCTGGCATCCTTCGTTGCAATACTTCTGCTTAGCCTAGTTAGCAATGAAAGCATTAAGCGCTCGGCGCCCGTGGTGAATTGGCGCCCAACCATGGTGGTGGCCAGCATCCTGATCGTCGCTTTTGGTCTTGCAGCGGTCATCACCGGATGGTGGAGCGTTGTGCGAGGCCCGGACCTGCTTACCCGAGCCGACAACGTCCGTCGTGCCCAATCGGACAGCTTCGTCCCGCGCGGCGCGTTGATGGATCGAGAAGGTCGCAGTATCAACGAAACAGGTGGAGGGCCTGGGGACTATTCCAGGGAATATCTGTATCCACAACTCACCAACGTGATCGGTTATTCCCACCCAAATCTCGGCCAGTCAGGGTTGGAAGACGGCCTGGACCCAATCCTGCGCGGCGAAGAGTTTCAGCCTGCTTTCACCCTTTGGCTGAATCATCTGCTATATGGGCAGCCGGCACCGGGCTTTAGCGTGCGACTCACACTTGATCTCGCCCTTGAACTTCGAGCTGCTGAATTGCTCAACGGCGAGCAGGGCGCGGCCGTGGTGATGGATGCGGAAACCGGCGAATTGTTGGCGATGGCCTCTGGACCGTCATTCGATCCGGCAACTCTCGACGAAAACTGGGGAGAACTCTCGTCCGCTCCGGATTCCCCGCTGCTCAATCGCGCTGCACAAGGTTCCTACACGCCGGGCTCGGCATTGGGTCCTTTTCTGCTTGCGGCGGCCAGGATGTATCGTGTCGAGCCAGCCGTGCCAACCGACCTCGGCTTTGCGGTTGATGGCCGGCGCTACGAATGCTCGCTCGAATCAGTAGATGTGGAAAGTTGGGCTCAACTTATCAAGTTCGGTTGCCCGGGGGCCTTAGCGCAATTGGGTATCGGTTTAGGCGGGGAGCGCCTGCTTGGCCTGTTCACGGATCTTGGCTTCTACTCCACCTCTCTATTGCCGCTGGATCTCCACGCGGAACCTGCCCCAACCAGTCTGGACCGCCCCGAGGCTGCTGCGATTGGGCAGGATGAATTAAGCGTAAGCCCGTTGCAGATTGCGCGAGCTGCATGCTCGCTCAGTAACTATGGCCACGTAGTTGCGCCTCAGATCACGCTGGCAATGCAGCAATCCAGCGGCCAGTTAGAGAACCTGCTGCCAGAGCCATCGCGAATAGAAACTTTCAGCCAAGGCGCGGCGGCCTCGGTGGCACAGAGTCTGGCTGTTAGGAACCTGCCGATCTGGGAGCTGACCGGCCAGGCCAATGGCGAAGACGGGCAAACCGTTACCTGGTACTTGGCTGGAACACTTTCTGGATTGACCCAGGATGAAAACGCGAGGTGCACTGTGATTCTGCTGGAAAGTGACCAACCTGCGCTGGCGCGTTCGATTGGCAGGGAGCTGTTGTTAGCCGCTATTGAATGAAAAAGAACGAGTAAGTCGCTCTATTTCACATCTCCACTCTTACGAATCTTCGCTTGCCCACTTGAAGGACCCCGGGGCCGGGGAAGGTCGCCACAGGATCTTCCAGGGTCTTGCCGTCCAGGCGCACCCCGCCTTGCTCGATCAGGCGGCGCGCTTCGCTTTTGCTCTTTACAAGTTTCGCCCCCATCAGTACATCCAAAACCGTGTGCTTTGCGCTCGCCTTGAACTCCGGCATCTCATCTGGGACGTCGCCTTCCTGAAAGACACGGGCGAAGGTCTCCCGCGCTTCCTTTGCCGATTGATCTCCATAAAAGATCTCGGTGATCTCAGTGGCTAGCTCCACTTTCGCGTCACGGGGATGCAGGCTGTTATCAGCCAGCGCCTTTTCCTTGGCGGCGATCTGGCCGGCGGTCCAGCGCGTTGTAAGGCGCATGTACGCGCCCATGGCGATGTCAGGCACGCTCATCACTTTGCCGAACATGTCGTTGGCATCGGTGTTAAGCGGAATGTGATTGCCCAGCGATTTGCTCATGCGGATCACTCCATCAGTGCCGGGCAGGATGCCCATGATGATGCCGATGTTGGGTTTGGCGCCCAAAGCAGTCATCAGCTTGCGCCCGGCGGTAATGATGTTGAAGAGTTGGTCGGTGCCACCCACCTGCACATCCGCCTTCAAAACGTAGGCATCGTAAGCTTGCATGATGGAGTAAAAAGTCTCGTGCAGGTAGATCGGATCACCTTTTTCCCAGCGCAGGTGGAAATTCTCGCGGGTGAGGAATTGCTGGATGGTGAAATTCGATGCGAATCTGATCAAGTCGGCAAACGTCACTTTGGAAAGCCATTCGCCGTTATAACGCACATCGGTCTTGTCACGTTCCAGCACGCGGAAAGCCTGCTCCGCATACGTTCGCGCGTTTTCCTCAACTTGTTCCTGGGAAAGCAGCGGGCGCAGCCTGTCTTGATCGGACGGATCTCCAATAAGAGATGTGTACGTTCCCACGACGAAAATAACGTGATGTCCGAGATCCTGGAACTGACGCAGCTTGCGCAATGGGATGGTGTGGCCCAGGTGCAAGTCTGTTGTGCGCGGGTCGATGCCCAGGTACACGCGCAGGTTGTTTCCGGTCTTCTCGGCTTCAAGCAACCGTGTACGCAGCTCCGCTTCCATGGCGCTGCGGAGTTGTTCGTCGCCGTATTCAGTGCCCTGCATCAACGTGGCTACTTGTGCATCGATATTCATACGTCTCCTCAATCAGCAACCTTGCGAAGGGTTAATACAAAAGACTGATTGCAAGTCCGGCCCATCCCCCTTCGCGCGGCTTAAGGTCAGGGCAGGCTCATCGCAAGGTTATGTTAAACAACAGCGCCCTCATGGGCGAGGGCGCGCAACCAGACCGTCACCAGAGGTTCGGTTCAGGTCTGATAATAAGAGGAAATAAAACCCTCACGCAACATTAAACGGCATTATAGCATGCGTATGCTATAATCTCGCCTGTTAATCAGGCGCCCGACGCGCCGACCTTATGGAGAGCCATCTTAAGGAACCTGTCCTTGTCCTCAACGCGAATTACGAACCGCTGAACGTCTGCACCATCCGGCGAGCCGTGGGTTTGATCTTCGCCGATAAGGCCTCCATGCTAGTCAACGGCCGCGGGGAGATTCACACCGCCCACGCTATGTTCCCCGCCCCATCTGTCATCCGCCTGGAGCGCATGATCAAGCGCCCCCGCCCCAGTGTAAAGCTGAACAAGCAGGAAGTGTTCCGACGGGATAATTACACCTGCCAGTACTGCGGCCGCAGCGATCTAGACTTGACATTGGATCACCTAATCCCCCGTCGCCTAGGCGGCAGGCATAGTTGGGACAATTTGGTGACCGCCTGCAGGGTCTGCAACCACCGTAAAGGGGGTCGCATGGCCGACAGCGCCGGAATGAGGCTAATGAACTATCCTATGGCGCCAACCGCATCGGCACAGTATATATTCGGACGCTATCTAAATCAGAACCAAGACTGGGGAAACTATATCCAAGGTTGGTAAATGCGCAAAGGGACGCGCATTTTAGGAGTTTCTAGAAGGTCAATCCGCTTGGGCAACTCCATGGGGGAGCCTCTTTTGTCAGGGACGGGAAGATGGTTTGGTACAATCCTTTATCTAATTACCAACATCAGGGTTGCGGTCGATCCGAACCCGGAGGTGAGTATGCCGCGTGGCGCCGAATGGATTGTTATCTTGTTGATCGTGATCCTTATTTTTGGTGTGGGGCGTGTGAGCAAGATCGGCGAAGATCTGGGGAGGGGTATCCGGTCTTTCCGCCAGGGCCTGGCGGGGGAAGAAGAAAATAAGGATAAATCGGAAGAAACCGAAGACAAATCCTAGCCATTTGATTTCCCATATTGATTTACTGCCAATTTTCGAGTAAATTATCACAAACCCATATCCTTTATTTCGCTTCCCTAAGGAGGAAGGAATGAAGAAATCCAAACTGGTTTTGTTTGCCTTGGTTGCAAGCAGCTTGCTGCTGGCCGCGTGCGGTCCTACCGCAACGGCGGGCACCTGCCAGGAGGTTTCCGGCGGCGGTTACGACTGTGGCGGCGCCGAAATCACCGTGGCGGTCGAAAACGCCTATTTGCCCTTCAACTACATCGATGAGAATACCGGCGAAGCCGGCGGTTGGGACTATGACGCTTGGAATGAGATCTGCGACCGCATCAATTGCACCCCGGTTTTCACCGAAGCTGCCTGGGAAGGCATGATCCAGGCTGTCGCCGATGGGCAGTATGACGCAGCCGCAGATGGCATCACCATCACAGCGGAACGCGATGAGCTCGTGGATTTCTCGATTGGCTATGTAGCCATCGAGCAGCGCCTGCTGGTTCGCATTGATGAGACACGGATCGAGAGCATCGAAGATATCGTAGCGGATGAAAGCCTGAAGCTGGGGACTCAGACGGGCACGACCAACTATGAAACCGCTCTGCAGTATCTGCCTGCCGAACGCATCGAGGCTTTTGAGCAGTTCCCGTTTGCCGTTCAGGCTCTGGTTGCCGGTGATATCGATGCAGTCATCATCGATGAGACCGCCGGCCAGGGTTACCTGGGCGCTAATGCAGAAGACTTGAAGTTAGTAGGACCCTCAATGTCCAGCGACCAATTGGGCTTTATCTTCCCGCCAGGTTCCGATTTGGTTGCACCCGTAAACTGGGCGCTGGAGCAAATGATGGCCGATGGCGCGCTCAATGCGCTGAATGCAATCTACTTCGGGGCCGACTTCAACTGCGATTACACTGACACCGGCATTACCTGCGGTGGGTAAAAACAGGTTCGCAACCTAGAGTTCGAATCCGAGCGCAGTGCAGGTTCCTATCTGCACTGCGCTTCTATTCAAGTTAAGTGAGAGGATATGGCAGAACAAGAGTTGCTCGACAGCGCTCAACGTGACGCGATTTCTTTGGCGCGCCGTACGGATCCACTGACAGGGCGGTTGTCAGGATTTCCCTGGTGGCTGGTAACCATTATTTTTGTTTTGGTGGCAACCGTGTACTTTGTTTCCACAAATGAAACCTATCGCGAGGCTTATGAATTCATTATCCGGGGGATTTCCATCACGATACAAACCACTTTGTACGCGTATGCCATTGCCATCGTGATTGGTTTGATTATGGGGTTGGGCCGTGTTTCAAATAACGTCATCTTTCGCAATTTTGCCCGCTTTTACGTGGAAGTCGTGCGCGGCATCCCTATGTTGGTCTTGATTTTTTACATTGCCTTCGTCGCGGTGGTTGATCTGGCGGAAATGGTTGGCATACCGGGTCGCAATGTTCCTATGAATTCCCGAGCAGTGATCGCCCTGGCGATCACCTACGGGGCTTTCTCGGCAGAGATCTTCCGCGCCGGTATCCAGTCGATTGGCCGCGGCCAAATGGAAGCAGCCCGATCACTGGGCATGAGCTATGCCCAGGCCATGCGCTACATCATTCTGCCTCAAGGGATCCGCAACGTATTACCCGCCTTGGGAAATGATTTCATTGCCATGCTGAAGGATTCTTCATTAGTATCCGTGCTTGCAGTTCGGGATATTACGCAGGTCGCCCGTCTTCATGCCGGGTCTACATTCCGCTTCCGCGAAGCCTACACGATCCTGGCCGTCTTATATCTCAGTATGACTCTGGTGCTTTCTGCGATTGTCCAATGGATGGAAAGGCGGTTGCATGTCAGTCACAAATAGCGCCATCGTCGTTAAAAACCTATACAAGTATTTCGGTGATGTGGAGGCAGTGCGTGGGGTTGATCTCACCGTGGAACGTGGCAAGGTGGTGGTCATCTTCGGACCCAGCGGGTCCGGGAAATCCACGCTGTTGCGTTGCATGAATCACCTGGAGGTGGAAACCGAGGGGGAGGTGTGGGTGAACGGAAAACGATTGGAAGAGCGGGCCGGCAACATTAACGAAATCCGCACCGAAATTGGAATGGTGTTCCAATTATTCAACCTGTTCCCGCATCTTTCGGCCGTAGAGAACATCGCCCTGGCGCAACGCGTGGTTCGTGGCCGCAGCAAACAGGAAGCGTTCGACGTGGCCATGCGCCAGTTGGTGCGCGTGGGCATCGGTGATAAGGCCCAAGTGCTCCCCGGGCAACTTTCCGGCGGCCAGCAGCAGCGCGTGGCCATTGCCCGCGCGCTGGCCATGGACCCCAAGATCATGCTTTTCGACGAGCCGACCAGCGCACTGGACCCCGAAATGATCAAAGAGGTTCTCGACGTCATGCTCGATTTGGTCAAAGAAGGGATGACGATGGTCGTGGTGACCCACGAAATGGGTTTTGCCCGTGCGGCCGCTGATCTGGGTGTCTTTATGGATCAAGGCGTGATTGTGGAACAGGGAAGCTGGGAACAGTTGTTCAACAATCCAAAGGAACTGCGCACCAAGCAATTTCTCTCGCAGATATTGAAGCATTAGGCAAGTAAATAGGTAAACAAGGTCATTCCATAGGAGTCAATCGGAGGATGACTTTGTGAACAAGAAGCCTGGGTAAATAGTAAGTACTAAAGTTTATGTGTCGTTTTGCCTTGTCTGCTTGTTTACCGGACACCTGTGTACTATCACTGTTTGACCGGTTGAGTATCCCGTCTTATAATGAAATTTCCATTATTTCTATCATTTGAGCAAAGGAGGTGAAGCTCCCACAAAAGAGCATCTCGCGCCTAACAAACTTTTCGGACGGAGAAGTAATAGGAGAATCTCACAATGTCAAAAATGAAACTGATCAAATTAATAGGCCTGGTGGCAGTGGTCGGCCTGATCCTGGCTGCCTGCGCGCCCGCCCAGCCTGCCCCGGAACGCGGCGAATTTGGAGAACTGGCCGCCTTCGGTAACCTGAAGTTGGACGCCGGTAGCTGCGACTACGGCGGCCAGGTGCTTTCCGTCGAGGCCGTGGATGAATTGACGGTGGTGTTTACGCTCTGCCGCCCAGATCCGGCCTTCCTGGCCAAGGTGGCGTTTACTCCCTTTGGCATTCAGCCTGAGGAATACATCGCCTTCACCGGCGGCACTGGCGCAATGCTGGATGCCCCGGTTGGTACCGGTCCTTACATGGTGACCGAGTGGGTTCGCGGTGAGCAGGTCGTCTACACTCGCTTCGACAACTACTGGGGCGAAAAGGCTCCTGCCCAAACGGCAGTGCTTCGCTTCCTGGTTGAACCTGCTGCCCGCTTACAAGAGCTGCAGGCTGGTACTGCTGACTATGTGACCAGCGTCAGCCCCGCCGACATGCCCACCGTTGAGGGAGATCCAAATCTTCAACTCATCCAACAGGATAACCCCAACATCTTGTACATCGGCTTTACCAATACCTTCCCTCCTTTTGACGATGTGCGTGTTCGCCAGGCCATTGCCATGGGCGTTGACCGCCAGCGCATCGTCGACAACTTCTACCCCGCGGGATCGGAAGTAGCCTCTCACTTCACCCCGTGCTCCATCACCAACGGTTGTGAAGGTGATGCCTGGTACGACTTCGATCCAGAGGCCGCACGTGCTTTGTTGGCCGATGCCGGCTTCCCGGATGGATTTGAAACATCCATCTTTTATCGCGCGGCCTCTCGCCCGTACATCCTTGAACCCGGGCGTGTGGCCGTTGAGATCCAGACCCAACTTGCGGAGAATCTTGGTATCACTGCTGAAGTGGTCGAGATGGAATCAGGCGAATTCATCGACCAGTCCACCTCGGGTTTGCTGGATGGCATCCACCTGTTGGGCTGGGGTGCTGACTACCCGCACGTGACTAACTTCCTCGATTTCCACTTCGGCGAGGATAATCCGCAGTTCGGCAACGCATATCCAGAGATCTTTGAACCTCTGCTAACTGCCTCCTCGATCGCTGATCCTGCTGAGTCTGCTCCGCTGTATGCTGAAGCCAACAATGCGATCCGCGAACTGGTTCCGATGGTGCCGGTTGTTCATGGTGCTGTCTTCCATGCGGCTCGTGCCGATCTAGGTGGCGCTTACTATCCGCCTTATGGCGCCCCGCAGCTCTACAAGATGGATCCGGGTGACGATGATCTGGTGTACATCCAGAACAACGAACCCATCAGCATGCTGTGCGCTGACGAAACCGACGGCGAATCGCTGACCGCTTGCCAGCAAGTCGTTGAGACTTTGTTGGAGTATGCAGATGACTCTGGCGACACGGTTCCCGAGCTGGCGACATCCTGCGATTCGAATGAAGATGCTACCGTTTGGACTTGCCATCTGCGTGACGGCGTCAAGTTCCACGATGGCTCCGACTTCGACGCGGACGACGTGGTGGCTTCATTTGCCTTTGGCCTGGATGCTGCCAACCCGTATCATGTCGGCAACACCGGCAGCTTCGACTACCCTGCCTACCTGTGGGGTGGTTTCATCAATGCACCGGCGGAGTAATCTCAGATCCTGAGGTGAACCCCGAGGCTTAGAATTCAGTAAAAACGCGGGATGGTGAGGCTGCATTGGCTGACCCATCCCGCGTCCTTTTATAGGTCCTGAATGTCGCAATACATTATCCGTCGCATTTTGCTGGCCATCCCGGTGGTGCTGGGGATCATGGTGGTTACCTTTATCATTGCCCGCGTCATTCCCGGTGACCCATGCCGCTCTGCGCTCGCCGAACATGCCACCGAGGCTGCCTGCGCCGCTTTTGCGGAGCGCTTTGGCTTGGATAAGCCGATCCTTGTGCAGCTGGGCATCTACATGGGCGACGTTTTTACCGGTGATTTTGGAAATTCCATTCGCTTCCGTATTCCGGTCTCACAGTTATTGATTGAGCGATTACCGGTCACGCTTGAATTAGGTACTGCGGCGATGATCATCGCAGTGTTGATCGGCGTGCCGGCAGGCGTGATCTCTGCTGTGCGACGCAATTCCAGCGTCGATGTGGCTACCATGATCGGCGCCAACGTCGGCGTTTCTATGCCGGTGTATTGGCTGGGTTTAATGTTGGCATTCGTTTTTGCCATTCTGCTCAAGGACACTCCTTTTTGGCTCCCGCCTTCCGGGCGTTTGACGGCGGGTGTTTTACCGACTCCCTTTTATCAAGCCTGGGGCTTGCATCTGGTGAGCGGAACTCTGCTGTACACCATTTTCGATTTCATTTCCAACTTTGCACTTTTCAATGCAATTATTACCTTCCAATGGAAGGTTTTGGGCGATGCCATCGTCCATTTGATTTTGCCTGCGGTTGCCCTCAGTACCATCCCCTTGTCGATCATTGCTCGTATTACTCGTTCCAGTATGCTGGATGTGCTGGGTCGAGAATATGTTCGCGCCGCGCGGGCCAAAGGGGTTCTTGAGAGCAAGGTCATACTCAAACACGCTCTGCGTAACGCATTGCTACCCGTAGTCACAGTCATTGGCCTGCAAACCGGAACCTTATTCGCAGGAGCAGTGTTGACCGAATCGATTTTTGGTTTTTCCGGAGTTGGCCGCGCCTTGTTTGATGCCATAACCGGCCGAGATTATTACGTGATCCAGGCGTTCACCATCGTGATTGCCATTGGGTACGTTTTCATCAATGCGGTGGTGGATATTTCTTATGCGTTCATCGATCCGCGCATCAAGTTGAGGTAACGGTTGACAACTGGAACCGGCGTCATTCGTTCGGATACGGCAACCCAGGTTGTGCGCTCGCGCAGCCTGGCGGCTCTCACTCTGCGTAATCTGTTCAGGCAGCGCAATGCCATTATCGGCATGATCTTGTTGCTGCTGCTGGTCTTGATCGCAATTTTTGCGCCTGTGCTGGCTCCTTTTGATCCGATAATCAACTTTATTGGGGAGGAAGGCGTGGTGGATCGCCAGGCTCCCTGCATTCATTTACTGGGTTGCCCGGTCACCCAAACAGAGCATATTATGGGACTCGACGGAAATTTCCGCGATGAGTTCAGCCGGCTAATCTATGGCACCCGTATCTCCCTGTATATTGGCTTTACAACCATCGGAATCGCGGTCATCGTGGGTGCATTCATCGGCGCCGTTTCCGGATATCTCGGTGGTTGGGCGGATAATATAATTATGCGTTTCATGGATGTCATTTTGGCATTTCCCTCATTCTTGTTGGCGATCTTCATCATTACCATTCTGGGGCGAGGTCTGCAAAACGCTCTTTTGGCAATTGCCGTAGTCAATGTTCCTGTGTTTGCGCGCCTGGTGCGCGCCAGCGTGCTTTCATTAAAAGAACAGGAATTCGTGTCGGCCACCCGAGCATTAGGCGCAAGTCACCTGCGCTTGCTTTTTGTTCGCATACTCCCCAATGCGTTGCCGACCCTGATCGTGCAAGCCACCCTTAGCATCGCGTCGGCAATTCTGGAAGCGGCTGCACTCTCATTTTTGGGCCTTGGGGCACAGGAACCGACCCCGGAGTGGGGGACCATGTTGGGCAGGGAACGCAACCAGGTGTTCACCGCGCCACATTTAGTCTTCTTCCCCGGCATCGCCATCATGATCACCGTGTTGTCCTTCAATTTGTTGGGCGACGGTTTACGCGACGCCATGGACCCGCGGCTGGGTCAAACTTCCAAAGCATAGACGCCCATTGAGCGACAGCACCGATGCAAACACTGCTTGATGTCCGCGGCTTGAAAACATACTTCTACACCGAAGATGGCGTGTTGACTGCGGTGGATGGTGTGGATTTCACCGTGGGGAAAGGCGAGACCTTCGGGTTGGTAGGCGAGTCCGGCTGTGGCAAGAGTGTTTCCGCGCTCTCGGTTTTGCGGCTGGTTGATCCCCCCGGGAAGATCATCGGTGGGGAAGTGTTTCTTGAAGGAGATGACTTGTTCCTCAAGAAAGAACGCGAGATGGTGAAGATCCGCGGCCAACAAATCTCAATGATCTTCCAGCAGCCCAAGAGCAGCCTGAACCCGGTGTTCAGCATTGGTGACCAGATCGTGGAAGTTTTCCAGATCCACGAAAAGATGGAAAAGGAAGAAGCCTGGAAGCACGCCGTGGACCTGTTGCGCCAGGTGGGCATTCCCGATGCGGAAAGCAAAGCGAGCGCGTATCCCCACGAGCTCTCCGGCGGCCAGGCGCAGCGCGTGATGATCGCCATGGCGCTGGCTTTGAAACCCAAACTGCTGATCGCCGATGAACCTACCACCGCACTGGATGTCACCATCCAGGCGCAGATCCTGGATCTCATTCGCCAGTTGAGCGCTCAGACCGGCACCTCAGTAATTTTGATCACCCACGATCTGGGCGTGATCGCCGAGATGGCGGACCGAGTTGCGGTGATGTATGCCGGACAAATTGTCGAAGAGACGGACACGAAAACCTTGTTCCGCAAACCGCTGCACCCATATACGCAAGGGTTGCACGATTCGATCCCCATCCTCGGCGAAGTAAAAGAACGCCTGGAAACCATTCACGGATCGGTGCCGAACCTGATCGGTCTTTCGAGGAATTGCCGCTTCGCCCCGCGCTGCAAGGCCCGAGAGCAATACAAGCTGGAGATTTGCTGGAACGTGGAGCCGAGCCTGATCGAGATCGAGCCCGAGCACAAGGTGCGCTGCTTCCTGTACGAATCTCATGGGGATCACAAAGCGCCGTTGCGACCATGAACGGACTTATGTCATTTCGACGGAGCCGAAGGCTTAGGAGAAATCCCTTTGTTAACGGATTCCGGTTTCCGCGTCCCGGATCCAAAGGGATTCCTCTTCGGGCAACGCCGTTAAAAGCGGCGCTAAACGCCCTCATCGGAATGACAATGTCGCGTGGCAACCTGAGTTAATTATCGAATATGGCTGCGAACTCAAACTCACGCGAAAACATCATCGAGGTCAAAGATCTCGTCAAATACTTCCCCGTCTACGAAGGACTGCTGCGCCGTAAGGTGGCCGATGTCAAAGCCGTGGACGGCGTCAGCTTCGATATCAAAAAAGGGGAAACGTTGGGGTTGGTGGGCGAATCGGGCTGCGGAAAGACCACGGTAGCCATGACCATGTTGCGCCTGGTCGAGCCGACGTCGGGCGAGGTGTTGTTCCGCGGGCAAGATGTCTTTGCAGCGCGAGGCAGCGAACTCAAAGATCTGCGTCGCAAAATCCAAATTGTGTTCCAGGATCCATACGCTTCGTTAGACCCGCGGTTGCCGGTGGGCGACGCGATCACCGAGGGGCTGGTCATCCACAATATCGGCAATCGCAATGAGCGATACGAAAAACTCCTCGCCACACTGAAACTGGTAGGGCTCGAAGAGTACCACGCCAATCGCTACCCCCATGAATTTTCCGGCGGCCAGCGCCAGCGCATCGGCATCGCCCGCGCCCTGATGCTGGATCCCGAGTTCCTGATCCTGGACGAGCCGGTTTCCGCGCTCGACGTTTCCATTCAGGCCCAGGTGTTGAACATCCTGAAAGATCTGCAGGAACAGCTAGGCTTGACTTACATGTTCGTGGCCCACAACCTGGCAGTGGTCGAGCACATCTCCGATCGTGTGGCCGTGATGTACCTGGGGCTCATCGCCGAGATCGCAACCCGTGAAGATTTGTTCAAGCAGCCGCTGCATCCGTATACGCAGGCGCTGCTCTCCGCCATCCCTATGCCCGACCCTGAGCGCGAGAAGCAGCGCACGATCCTCAGCGGCGATGTGCCCAGCCCGCTGAATCCGCCCTCGGGCTGCCGCTTTCACCCCCGCTGCCCTATTGCGCGCTTGTCGCACTGTTCCGTAGAAGGACCGCAACTGCGCGAACTGCGCCCAAACCACTGGGTCGCTTGCCATTATGCGGAAGATTATCTATAAGCTTAGCCACAGATAAACACGGATAACACAGATAAGCACTGCTAGTTCCTTGATAGGCGGCTGTTGTACTGCCGCTATTTGTATTGAGCCCGACAGTACAACTGTCGGGCATCGAATGCGGCAATATATGACCCGCGGATCAACGCGACTAATATTGGATAGTAGTTGGGCTCTCGCTTTCCCTTCTTGAACTAAGCGTGCCTATCGCTTTTGAGTACTGTCCCTGTTTGGTAGCAAAACTCAACCCAGGATTTTGCGGGCGAAAGCGAACATGTACAGCGGGTGGTGGTGCCCAACCGATTGTATGTGTTGGATGGGACGACGGTTAATCTTATTTAGCCAAAATAGCTGGGCACTTGCACCCGCTGTACCTTATCTAGAACGCGCAGCAATTGAACTGCAACGCGAATGCGTGAGATCCGCCGGTGCGACTGGCGGACTCACTGGGCCTCGGAGGAATTTCTATAAATCACGTCAGGTAACCGCAAGCCTGGCGCCACCCTGCAAGGCGAAACTCGGGTAGTGATGCCTCTGGGTCCCGGAAAAAAGGACAGGTCAGGTTGGCCATTGCTACCTTGCAAATAAGTAAGGGATAAATTATAGTTTGTCCATGATGGGTGGAAAGCGACTCAAGCGGCAGTACAGATCACAAACATCAAATCCATAATCAGGAGGAGTGAAATGAAAGCCTTGATGTCTGTTCGCGTTCTTTTAGGCAGTATGTTTTCCGCGCTTATTCTCAGCGCCATTTTGTCGTTTCCGGCCATGGCTGAAGGGGACGAGCCGCCTTCCGATCCCGTTCCTACTGCAGAATCGGATCATGCCGGCGAGCCGCTGACCGAGGAGGGAGAGGAAGTGCAAACAATGGAAACGGTTCCTGCCATTGTAGATAATCCTGGGGGAACAGGCGAATCTGGAACTGCAGGAGGTACGGAAAGTCAGGATGAAATAGGACCCGCGGGTGATTCCGGTGATACTCCCCTCCTGCCAGCAGAGATCCCGACGGACATGGGTTTGATAGTTGTGGCGGAGGATGGGACTCCCCTGCCCTTGGCCAGCGAGGAAGCCGCGGAACTCATAGAAGTCATCGATCCCCGCTGGTGCCCGGTGGGAGTGACGCCTGGTGGAGCGAGTTGCACAGCTCCTTACACCAGCCTGTGGCTGTTGATCAAAGCTATCGCTGACGGCGATATTCCGGAGCCGTCTACCAACGGCGTGATCTGGATCCAGGCGGGCGAGGACCAGTCCAATTTCGATATTGTTATGGATGGAAATGCCGCACATTTTACGAATTGGGCAAAATATCAATTAACTCTTAAAGGTGGCTGGAGCGGCGGAAACAATACCAGTATCAATATATCTAACCCATCGGTATTCGATCAAAGCATCTCGATTCTCAATTGGGGCAATTATGTGGGTTTAAGTGATATTACTTTTGACGGTGGTGGGTTGGAGATCAGTACCACCGGCAAAGTAACCTTGACTCGTGTTCACGTAAAGAATGGCAGCGGCGCGGAGATCGACAATGATGCCGGAATCCAGGATGTCGTCATCACCTCCAGCGAATTTTCAGATAATACCGGGGCTGGTCTGACGGTTTTCTCAAAAGGAGCTATTACGCTCAATAATGTGAGCGCGATAAATAACGCAGGCGACGGCGCCAACCTCAATAATGCAGGTGGCGTGGCAAAAGCCGTTACCCTGAACGGGACGAACATTTTTGCCGAGAATGAGGGATCTGGCTTGGTCATCCGCAGCAAAGGGGCAATCACAATTAACAACCTGATCGCAAACGCCAATGGAGCCTATGGCGCCGATTTGGCGAATGACACAGCATCTACCGCGCAACCCGTGTACTTGAAATACAGCAATGAATTCAAATACAACGGCTCGACCGGCCTGCTGATCAACTCGGTAGGCACGGTCACTCTGACCAAAATCACCGCGATCCACAACAGCGGCGATGGAACGCTCATCGATAACACCGGTCCCTTTTACGCCAACGTCACCATCAACGGCGTGAACCAGTTTAGTTACAACGGCACGGATGGGCTAGTGGTGTCCAGCTCCGGGAATATCACGCTATATAACGTGTCCGCTACCAACAACGGCCTTGGCGGAGTCTGCGGCTCGGGTGCCATCCTGGACAACTCGAGTGTTGCATTTCCGAAATCAGTGGTGCTGAAAGGGGCAAATACGTTCGGCCTGAACTTGGATGATGGTTTGGTTATTGATAGCTATGGGGCCATCACCATCAATAACCTCATTGCCAGCGGAATCGAAAACGGGTCCGGGGCGCTGCTGAATAACCGGATTCAGGCAACCAACCAGCAAAACGTAACACTTACCGGTCTGACAGTAGCAGATGACAACGGAGGCTTTGGCCTGCAGATATCCAGCTTTGGGAATGTCAGCATCGGCAAGTTGGCCGCCAGCAGGAATGGTGAAACAGGGTTGGAAATTGTGAACGACGCGGGTATCTACCCAAGGAATGTGTTGCTGGCTGGAGGAGCAATGCTGAATGAGAACAGTGGCACAGGGCTTGACGTGACCAGCGCAGGGGCGATTACGGTCACCAGCCTACTGGCCAATGGCAATGGCCTGGCTGGCGCAAGCCTGGACAATTCACCTGGCAAGGCCCCAGTCACGATAAAGGGCATCAACGGCTTTTCCGGCAATCTGGGCGGGCGAGGGCTGGAGGTTTCCAGCCAGGGCAATATCACGCTCTACAATTTTGTAGCTAGCGACAATTCTGGAGACGGTGTTTATTTGAACAATGGATTTTCTGGAGCTACGGGAAATGTAAGCATAGTTACCTCTGTAGCCAAATGGTGCAATGAAGCCAACTGGAATGCCGGGTCCGGCATCAGCATCAAAAGCAATGGGGCCGTGGTGGCAAGCAACCTTTGTGCCGAAGGGAATGGGAGCATCGCCACGCCGGGATACGGTGCCTTAATTGATAACCACAACGCGCTGGGTATCAAATCGGTCACCCTTACAGGTGGCAATTCATTTACTCAGAATTACACAGGTGGGATAAAGATCCTGAGTGCGGGCGCGATTAAGCTCACTAACATTACTGCCTCACAAAGCATCAAAGGCCCTGGAGCTGAGTTCAACAACACCCATAGCGGCGTGATTTCACCCCAGCTCATCAGTATTTCGGGGACGAATTCCTTTTCGGCCAACTATGGGAACGGATTGACTATCCTCTCCTATGGCGCCATCAGCGCAAGCAACCTGAATGCAAGCAGCAACGGAGCCAACGATGGCAGCGGCTATGGCGCACGGATTGACAATTGCGGCGCCGTCGAGGGCGCGTGCACGGCCCAGCTAGCCAGGACGGTCACTTTGACTGGCCAAAATTCATTCAACCTGAATTCGGAGTATGGGCTGACGCTAAACAGCCTGGGCGCAATCACTGTCAATAAAGTTCGGGCTCAATTGAACGACGAAAGCGGTGCGGAAATCAAGAATGATTTCCCAGGAGCCACCGCCGGGATCACAATTGTCGGATTCGCTATCTTTAATGAGAATGAAGTCAATGGATTGGAGATTGCCAGCCGGGGATTCGTATCGCTAGCAAACCTTCAGGCTTCTGAGAACGGTGCCTTCGGGGCGACCGTAAGCAATTTGAACTCCCCGTTTTCCAAAGGGATTACCTTGCTGGGCGCGAATGTGTTTGAAGGGAACAACGATAATGGGCTGCTCATTGAATCCTTGGGCCCAATAACGGCGAGCAACCTGGCTGCCTCCCACAATGGCGGCTATGGGGTTAGATTGGATAATGCAACCGGGATCGGGGCGATTGCTTTGACCGGCGCACAAAATTTTCAGCAGAATCAATCAAACGGGGTGGAGATTTATAGTAAAAGGGCCGTCACTATTAACAGCCTGACATCCTCCCTCAATCTCCAGTATGGTGCCTTGATCGACAACAGCGCTTTCGGGCTTCCTTACGATGTGAAACTCACCGGGACGAATTCGCTAAATGGGAATGGAGAATCAGGCCTGGAGCTGACCACATTAGGAGCAATCTATGTAAGTAATCTGACGGCCAGCGCTAACGGTCAGGATGTCGAAGCCGAATCTGGCTATGGCGCCTACCTTGATAACCAGACAGGCGCTTCCATCGCCAAGCCAATCACGATTGCAGGCATAAATACATTCAGCGATAACCGCTTGGACGGCCTGCGGGTTGTATCGCTTGGAATGATCAAGGCCAATTCGCTGACAGCGAATTGGAACAAGGGAATCGGCGTTTCGCTGAATAATGAGCCAGGCAGCAGTTCGGCGGGTGTTTACATTACGGGTAGCAATTACTTCGCAGGAAACACCGGCACGGGACTGAAGGTGGATAGCAAAGGCGTCATTGTTTTGGCTAATCTCACCGCGGAAGCGAACCTTGGCGGGGGTGTGAAGATCGACAATTCAACCTCCGACGCCTCCAACGGGGTGGCGATAACAGGCACCAGCAATTTCAATTTCAATGGGACGGCTGAGGCGGAAGGGTCCGGATTGGTGGTCGCCAGCCGGGGGAAGATTACGCTGAATAACGTGATGGCGAATGAGAACTATGGGAAGGGAGTATTCCTTAACAATATGGGTTTCGCAATTGGCTCGCCTGGGGTTACTCTAACCGGCGTTAATACTTTTTCTGGTAATAGCGTTACAGGGTTGTTCATATTGTCGGCCGGCGACGTCAGTCTAAACAACGTTGCCGCAGATGGTAATACGGGCGACGGTGTGTACGTCGCCTCTCTGAAAAATGTAACCCTGACGTGCGCCAGTATTACAACGAACGATGGCACTGGCTTGTTCATTTCGGCGCTTGTGGGCAAGGTTACTCTCAAGGGTGTCTTTGCCTATGGCAATGATTATGAAAACAGGCACATATCCGCCGGGGATTTCGTAGAGGCGCGCAACTGTTAGGTTCTGCGCCGAAGCTTTGCTTGGGATAAATGGGGCGACCGAAAAGGCGCCCCATTATTTCACTACCTTGAAGATACAAGCGCTGAATATTCGCCCCTCGTGTTTGTTTAATGCGTATCAACTTGCGATTGCTAATCCACGCCTCAATGCCAAAAGGGCTGCCAAACCCGCGCTTGCCCCCAATGCCAACAAAGGAGCCTGCCAGCCTTGCACAGCGGACCAGAGCAGGATCAGCAACATGGCAAAGCTCGCGTAGGACCAGCTCAGGCCCGGCCGGAGCTGGTTTCTCGAGGCCCTTGATGCGGACAGGGTTGCCACGATAAAGCTGGCCAGCAGAACCAGACCATTAACCCACACTGGCATTGGTAAGGCAAAAGTCGCCGTCAAATAAAGGATAGAGAAAAAAACCAGGAAAGCGCCTTCTACTAGAGTCTGAACGCGGCTGGCCGCCCGGCCCAGCAGCCCGGCGAACCCGAAGTGAACAATCAGCAAAGCCAACAAAGAGATGGTGTCAGAGAACACGGCATACCTCCAGCATAGCAGGAACTTGCAGGATTTATGCCTGTTTCGTTAGATAGTTGGATCTCGGTCTTTGGTGGTTAAGACGTGCGGGCGATAGCGGTGAACACAAGGACCAGCAACGCCAGAAAAAGGTTAAGGCCGATGAATTGCTGCAAGCGGGCTTGCCAGTATTGCTCGGAACCATCGCGGATGCCGCGGGCCTGCTTGAGTGCCGAGCGCTGGACCTCAGGGGCTACTTTCCAGGTCACGTAGGCGGAAACCGCGATCATGCCAACGAAGACAATGTGCTTAAATAGAATTGCTTGCGACCAGGCATTCGAAACCGCCAGGAGACCTACGTAGCTGGGATTGGCCTCCATTTGCACGAGACCAGTGAAGGTCAGCAAGCCCAGGCTGAACCACCCGATGGGGTCAAGCCGTTTGTTCAAGGTTGTAAGCCAGTTGGCAAAGACGCGCGGCTTCAGGCTGCGCCGCAGGGTTGGCAGCACGATGAGCGCCAGAGCTGCCAATCCGCCCACCCAGATCACCGTCGCCAGCATATGCAGCCAGAATGCCAGAGGCAGTGCCCAAGCGGGGAATGGCATCTATGCGGGGGGTGTCGGTGTTTCTATTTGGCCCGGTTCTTCGGTCGCTTCACCACCCGAAGTATCTGAAGGACCTTGGCAAATTTCAATGTAATTGACCCACAGTGCTTGTGCCTCTGGGTCCAGCGGACTGTAAGCGTTGGCCTGGTCCATCGCGTCGGCAGCCGCGCACCACTGTTTGTCGCGCGCGTAACGTTCAGCTTGCGCGATCAGCTCCAGGGAGAGACCGGCTCTGGCCTGCGTCAGGCGGTCTATTGCGCTGAAGAAACTGGTATCGTGCAATTGGGGAGCTGCGCCCGCCGGCCCGGCCAGATATTCGAAGTATTGGACCGCTTGGGTCCAATCCACTTCCCAGAAGCTGGTCCCAATGATGTACCACACCGCCCACTGGCGCACCTTCTCGGCCGTCTCGTCGAGCGGGCCGATTTGCTCAGCACGGTTGAGATCGAAGATGCCGCGCTCCAGGTCGCCAACTGGCGGCATGATGCGCTGGACGCCGCGGTTGCGATAAGCGATGTAGTAAAGGCGGTCTACTTCAATGGCGTGGAAATCGGGGAAATTCTTGCGCAGTGTATCCAGCGACGGCAAAAGGGCGTCCCAGTTTTGAGCACTGAGCAGAGTTTGCGCTTCCGCGAAGATCGTTTCTGCGTCGCGCAGATCCGGGGTTGGGGTCGGCCCTGCAGTAACCTCGGCGGCTTGCGTTGCGCCGGCATCTGCGCACAGCGAAGCCAGGATCAGTTGATCCTGGGCCTCGGGGTAATCTGGAACGAGTTGGATGACGTATACAAAGCGATCGCGTGCACGCGTGCAAAAGCCTTTCTTCAGGTCTTCCACGCCTAGTTGGAACTGGAAGTTGGCCTCAACCGCACTTTGCAAGGCTTGTTGAGACTTGCGCGCCGAAACGGCCGTCTGATATCCACTCCAGGCGCCGAGGCCCAAAAGCAGCACAAACAAACCTAACCCCGCCAATATCCAGCGCCAGCGTTTTGGCCCCTTCGTTGACTCGACACGCTGAGTGGCTGCCAAATCCTGCGGCTTCTTATCCTTTTTTGGCGCAGCGGGGACTGTGCCTTCGATGGATTCCGGATTGGACACGGCTGAAATTATACCTACCGCAGGCTTCTGACTTAGGGCGCCTATTAGCTGGAGATTAGAGATCGAAAAATGGCTATTAAACTTCCTTCAGCGCGTCGAGCAAAGCTGCATATTCTTCGTTGCAGCTCTGGCAATTCTCCAGGTGCAGACGGACCAGCGGAAGCAAAGTGGCCGCATCCTCTCCCTGGGATTCCAACTCGGCGAGCAGACCCAATTCCTCGCAGCAGGTCTCGCATCCTAATTCTTCGGGGCGCGTGGTCAGGATGCGGTGGAGTAAATTCGTTAAACTTTCGGCTTGGATCTCTGTCATCTCGTTACATCCTACTGACGCACATCTCGGTCAGCGTATTACCTATGCTTCCTCGAAGAAAGACAACAGTTCCTGGGTGGAAAGCCCGGTCTTTTCTTCCAGGCGCCGTTTCAACTTCTGGCGGGCATCGTGGAGCAATTTGTAGAGCGCATTAGGGTTGGTACCCATGCGCTCAGCGACGACAGGTAACGGGAAACCACCCTGGACGATGGACAAAAGGGCAGTGCGCTGCTTTTCGGTGAGGTCATTGAAGATCAGGCTTTCCACGTTATGGAGTAGATCAGCTCGAGCGGATAGAGCCTCGGGCGAGGAATTTGGCGAAGCGAGCAGCTCAGGAGTAAACTCGCCACCATCTTGTCTCCGGGTGAAGGTTTGGAGTGGGACATCCTTCCAGCGGCGGCGGCGGAGTTCCGAAAAGGCGACATGGACGGCGATGCGCTGCGCCCAGGTGGTGAAGCGGCTCTCCCCGCGAAACGTTTCCAGGCTCGCCAGGATTTTGAGCAAGGCTTCTTGCGCAAAATCTTCGGCCAGCGCGTCCACGTCGCCGTTGACGCGAGCAGCCAGGGCCGCGCGCAAACCGCGCAATAGCAAGGCGCGTAGTTCTTCCAGCGCTTCCGGTGATGCAGGTTCACGCAGGGCCTGCAACCAATCCTGGTTCGTTCGCGTTTTTACGGTTTGCTGTTCCACGGGATGGGGAATCATACCATCCGGGCAAGCTTAGATTAGGCCTTAGTCCCAGGCGGGGCCAAAACAGGATAATTCTTCTCCTGAAAACGTGAAAGTATTTCCTTCCGTGATTTCGATTATTGGGAAACCTGGATCAGCTTTCAAAAAGTTCCATGAAGACAACGCGGCCTGCCGGGATCTGTTCCACGATTGCCAGGGAGTTTCACCCGGTTGGTTGACGATCTTGAAATGGCAAGTCAAAGTTGTCGCCAACTGCTGGGTTAACTGTGAGTCCTCATCAAGCCGAGATTGTCGATAAGCGGATTCTAAAGCCGGAACTGCGTCATCCGATAATGTGCCCAGATACGCATAGTCCAATTTTCCGGACCCGCTGCCCGGGTCGGACACGCTAAATTGCTGACCCGCGTGAATCAAGCCAATGTTTTGACGGACTATGAAGGCGTCCACGTTGAGCAAGGATAGG
>Ga0209002_10000777_pt1 | contig 25908 bp, 22 predicted proteins | sample Rifsed16ft2_FD_184010 | JGI IMG/M metagenome (GOLD analysis project Ga0209002, IMG submission 184010) | Soil microbial communities from Rifle, Colorado, USA - sediment 16ft 2 (version 2) | ecosystem: Environmental > Terrestrial > Deep subsurface > Rock core/Sediment | place: Rifle, Colorado... | reverse complement strand
GGGGGTTGGCTGCTCGCCATCCGTCCGTCGGACCCGGAGGAAGTGGGCGCCCTCCTGAGCGGGGAGGAATACGACCGGCTTTTCCCGGCGGAGGAGTAGAGCGAAGACCCTACCGGATCCTGAGGGTGTGCATCTCGTAAATGAAGCGGGCGCGTATCCGCAGGTTGGGGATCTCGTAATGCTCGGGGATCGGGTTGTAGGGGGCTGCCTTGCGGATGGAACCGAGCGCCTCGTCGTCCAGGATCTTGTGGCCGGAACCCTGCAGAAGCTCCACGGACTCCAGCTTCCCGTTCCGACCGATGACGAAATCGACGGTCAGCTCTCCCTGGATCCCCGCGGTCGCGGCGTCGTGCGGATACTGCCAGACGAGCTCGATCTTCCGCTTGATGCTCGCGAAGTAGGAGATGTACTGGATCTCCGGGGCGTTCAGGGCCGTGAGGTGGGCCCCGCCCCCCCGTTCCTCGGAGATCGCCCCCTTCTCCACGGCCTTTCCCCCCGTCCCTACCGCGTTTCCGGAGGACGTTCCCTCACCCCGTCCCGCTTCGGGGTTTGCTTTCGCGATGACCATCTTCCCCAGGGAGGGGGTGATCTCCCGAAGGGACCTGGGCGGTGCGGGCACGGACGGCTCGGAAGTCTCCCCGGGGGTCCGTGACGTTTCCTCCGTGCGGGGAACCCGGGTCGGCTCGCTGCTCTCGGGGGTCAGGGTGGGCTCCGCCTTCGGCCGGGGGACGGGGAACTCCTTCTCGGGCGGAAGGTCGGGGTTGACGGGCAGGTCAGGGACACGCCCCGCGAGTTCCCTCGGCAGGGGAACGGGCGGTTTCTCCTTTCGCGCCGGCTTCGGGGGAGAGGGCGGGGGAGGTTTCGGACGCGCGCCCTCCACGATTCCCGGCCGGGGGGTCGGGAAATCGGCAGAGCGGGGCAGATCGGCCAGATCCACGATCATCACGTCGGCGGGGCGGTGCGGGGTCCAGGGGATCATCGACGCAAGCACCAACAGCGTCAGATGGAACAGGGCGGAAACGGGGACCCAGTTTTTCAGCAAATGGCTGTTAGGCATAAAATATAATTATATCCGACTATTCCCCTCCCTTTTCAAATTGCGTGGCTCCCGCTACTATAAAAAGACATCCCGCCATCGAAGGAGCATTCCCATCATACCTCTGAAAGATACGATCCCGTCTTCCCGGATACCGTACGTCAATTACGGGCTGATCGCCCTGAACTGCGCCGTGTTTCTTTATCAGCTGGCCTTGGGCGAACGGCTGACGGACTTCGTCTATACCTACGGGGTCATCCCGTTCCGCTTCCTGCAGATATTTCCCCGGGACCCGGGGGAACTCCTGACGCCCCTTTCCGCCATGTTCCTTCACGGCGGATGGATGCATCTGCTCGGCAACATGCTCTACCTCCACATCTTCGGAAACAACGTGGAGGACATGCTGGGCCGCGGCAGGTACCTCCTGTTCTATCTGACGTGCGGCGGCCTCTCCTTCCTTTCCCAGATCGCGTTCCAGTCGAATTCCATGGTTCCCAACATCGGGGCATCCGGGGCGATCGCGGGAGTGCTCGGCGCGTACTTCCTGCTCTTCCCGCGGGCGCGGGTCCTGACGCTGGTGCCGCTTTTTCTCTTCTTCCCCGTGGTGGAGATCCCGGCCTTTTTCTTCCTGGGATTCTGGTTTCTCATGCAGTTTCTGAGCGGTGCGGCAACGATCGGGAAAACGTCCGCCCTCACGGGGGGGGTGGCGTGGTGGGCCCACATCGGCGGGTTCCTGGTGGGCATGCTTCTGTTGAAACTTCTCCTCCCGCATGACTCCGCGCGCAGGCCCGTCATTGTCTGATGATTGATGATTGCAGAAAGCCCGAAAACAAAGGCCCGGCGGGGCACCGTCGCCGCGAAAAATTCCTTGACACCCCATACCCCCTCGGCTTTCAATGAAATCAATTTACCGACGGTAGCCGATCCACCGGTTTCCTTGCATCCGGGGATCTTGAACCATACCCCAAAACGACAGGAGGGAAAGCGATGACGAAGGCGGAACTGGTTACGTTCATTGCGAAAAAGGCGGGCATTACGAAGGGCAAGGCGGAAGGGGCCCTCCACGGGTTCACGGAGGCCGTCACGGCGACCTTGAAGAAGGGGAGCAAGCTCGCGCTGACGGGGTTCGGGACATTCACCGTCAGCAACCGGAAGGCCAGGATGGGGCGGAACCCGCAGACCGGCGCCCAGATCCGGATCAAGGCGACGAAAGTCCCCAAGTTCTCGGCAGGCAAGTCCCTCAAGGAAGCGGTCGGCGGAAAGAAAAAATAGAGAATTCCTGTCCGCGGCCCACCAGGATCCCCGGCCGGCCATGCGCGGCCGGGGTTTTTTTTTGCCGGAGGGAGCATGTTCGCGAAGATCCTGCTGTCCACGGATTTTTCGGGATGCTCCGCGGAGGCCGCCGGGATGGCGAGGTCCCTGGCGGAGCGGTTCGGTTCGCGGGTCGTGGTGCTCCACGTGCTCGACGAGCCGGCAACGCTCGACCCGATGTTCCGCGGGGACATTCCGCTGGAAATGCTCCGCAGCCGGATGGAGCAGTTCGCCCGGGAGAACATGGACGCCTTCCTCGCGCGCCACTTTTCCGGTTTCGAGAATTTTGACACGATGCTTTCCACGGGAATACCATACAGGGAAATCATCGGAAAGGCTCGGGAAGTCGCGGCGGACCTCATCGTGATCGGGACGCACGGCCGCACGGGAGTGGAGCACGTGGTCTTCGGAAGCACGGCGGAAAAGGTGGTCCGCATGGCCCCGTGCCCCGTCCTCACCGTCCGTCAGGGGGGGAAGCAATTCGTTTATCCATGATCTTTTCCCATCCGGAGGACTCTCCGTATGACCACGATCATTGATGTGCACGGGCGGCAGGTGCTGGACTCGCGGGGGAACCCCACCGTGGAGGTGGAGGTGCACCTCGAGTCCGGGGCGGGAGGACGCGCGATCGTCCCCTCGGGGGCGTCGACCGGGACCCGGGAGGCCGTGGAACTCAGGGACGGGGACCCGGGGAAGTACCTCGGCAAGGGGGTCACGAAGGCCGTCCGGAACGTGAACCGGGTGATCGGGCCCAAGATCATCGGCTTCGATGCGACCGAACAGGCGCTGATCGACAAGGTGCTGATCGAGCTGGACGGGACCGAGAACAAGGGAAAGCTCGGTGCGAATGCCATCCTCGGGGTCTCCCTGGCCGTCGCACGGGCGGCGGCGGAGGGGTGCGGCCTCCCCCTCTACCGGTACCTGGGGGGCGTGGGGGCCCGCACGCTTCCCGTCCCGATGATGAACATCCTGAACGGCGGCTCCCACGCCGACAACAACGTGGACATCCAGGAGTTCATGGTGATGCCCGTCGGGGCGAAGTCGTTCTCCGAGGCGCTCCGGATGGGGGTGGAGACGTTCCACCACCTGAAGAAGGTGTTGAAGGGGAAAGGGCTGAACACCAACGTAGGCGACGAGGGAGGGTTCGCCCCCCTGCTCCGGTCGAACGCCGAGGCGATCGAGGTGATCCTCGAGGCCATCGGAAAGGCGGGATACAGGCCGGGCAAGGAGATCGGCATCGCGCTGGACGCCGCGGCATCCGAGTTCCGGGAGAAGGGGAAGTACGTATTCCGGAAATCGGACGGCTCGAAACGGTCCGCCGACGGGATGGTGAAGTTCTACGAGGGGCTGTGCCGGCAATACCCCATCTTCTCCGTCGAGGACGGGTTTGCCGAGGACGACTGGAGAGGCTGGAAGATGTTCACGCAGGCCATGGGGAAGAAGATCCAGATCGTCGGCGACGACGTGTTCGTGACCAATCCGAAGATTCTCCGGAAGGGGATCGACGAGGGGATCGCGAACTCCGTGCTCATCAAGCTGAACCAGATCGGGACCTTGAGCGAGACGATCGACGCCGTGGAAATGGCCAAGCGGGCCGGCTGGACGGCCGTTGTGTCCCACCGGTCCGGCGAAACGGAGGACAGCACGATCGCCGACCTGGTCGTCGCCCTGAACACGGGCCAGATCAAGACGGGCTCGGCGTCGCGGACCGACCGGCTTGCCAAGTACAACCAGCTGCTGAGGATCGAGGAGGAGCTTGGACAATCCGCGCGGTTCGAGGGAAGGGGAGTGTTCTATACTGGTTGACATGAGGCGACGGTTCATCGCTCTGATCGTGCTGGACGGCTGGGGCTACCGGGAGGAAACCGAGGGCAACGCGGTCGCCCTGGCCGATACCCCGTTCTTCGACCGGCTGTGGGCGGAGTTTCCCCACACGCTGATCCATGCCTCCGAGGAGCGCGTCGGACTTCCCTCCGGGCAGATGGGAAACTCGGAAGTCGGACACCTGAACCTGGGGTCGGGTCGGGTCGTCTACCAGGACATCGTCCGGATATCGAAGTCGGTCCGGGACGGAGAGTTCGCGAGGAACCCGGTCTTTTGCAAAACGATGGACGCCTCCCGGCAAAACGGGAAGGCGCTCCATCTCGTGGGGCTCCTCTCCGACGGTGGTGTGCATTCCCTCCACACGCACCTGGTCGCCCTTCTCGAGATGGCGAAGAAGCGGGGGGTGGAGAGCGTGTTCCTCCACCCCATCCTGGACGGCCGCGACACCTCCCCGAACAGCGGTGTCCACCACCTGCGCAACCTCCAGGAGGAGATGGAGCGGATCGGGGTGGGGAAGGTGGCCACGGTGGGGGGCCGGTATTACGCGATGGACCGGGACAACCGCTGGGACCGAATCGAACGGGCCTTCCGTGCGATGGTGCGCGGCGAGGGGAAGGAGAGCGGCGACCCCGTCGCCGCCGTGTCCGTTTCGTACGAAGCGGGGAAGACCGACGAGTTCATCGAGCCGGTGGTCATCACGCGGGACTGCCGACCCGTGGGGTCCATCTCCGCGGGGGACTCGGTCATCTTCTTCAACTTCCGGGCGGACCGCGCCCGGCAGCTCACCCGTGCCCTTACCCAGGAGGATTTCGACCGCTTCCCGCGGCCCGAGCGGCTGGACCTCGTGTTCGCCTGCATGACCCCCTACGACGAGACCTTCCGGCTGCCTGCCGCGTTCCCGGCGCAGCCCATGAACAATCTCCTCGCGGATCTATTCGCCGCCCGCGGGGTCCGGAATCTCCGGATGGCGGAGACCGAGAAATACGCGCACGTGACCTACTTCTTCAACGGGGGAGCGGAGAAGGTGTTCCCGGGAGAGTCGCGGATCCTGGTTCCGTCCCCCTCGGTTCCCACCTACGACCTGCAGCCGGAGATGAGCGCATACGAGGTCGCGGAGCGGGCGGTGGCCGAGGTGGGGTCGGGCAGGCACGACGTGCTCATCCTGAATTTCGCGAACGGGGACATGGTAGGGCACTCCGGGATCCTGTCGGCCGCGATCCGCGCGATCGAGGCGGTGGACGAGAACCTGCGCAGCGTCGTGGAGAAGATCTGGGAGGTGGGGGGCTTGGCGCTCGTGACGGCCGACCACGGGAACGCCGAACAGATGGTGGACCCCGAGACGGGGGGGCCGCACACGGCCCACACGACCAACCCCGTCCCCCTGGTTCTCGCCGATCCGCAGGGGAAGGGGACGGTGCTCAAGAGCGACCGCGCGTTGGAGGACTTCGCGCCCACGATCCTCCGGATGATGGGGATTCCCCCGCCGCCCGAAATGACCGGCGAGGACATCCGTCAGCGGGAGAAAGGGAACTAGGGGATGATGCAGAAGTCGGTCCTGATCATCAGCAACGAGGCAGGCGTCCGGGACATGATGGCGAACCTCCTCACCGACTCGGGCCTCCGGGTGTCCCTCGCGGCCACCGGCGCGGAGGCGATCAAGATCGTCTCCAACTCCACCCCCGATTTCATCCTGTGCGAGCAGTTCCTCCCCGACAGCTCCGGGGTGGAGCTCAAGCGGCGCCTCCTCCGGCTGTCCCCGAAATCCCGGGTGATCGTCCTTTCGTCCTTCACCATCATCCGGACTTCGGACGACGTCCTGCGGTTCGGGTCCTCCGACTTCATTCTGGACCAGCGGGAGCTCCTGGACCTCCTCGAGGCGGCGGGGGAGGACAGAGCGCCGGTGGCGGTTCCGGTGACCGACTTGCACCTGAAGAAGTGTCTCACCGAAACGATCGACGTCCTCGTCGGCCTGCTGGAAATCAACGACCCGTTTTTCAGCGGGAATTCGCACATCACGATGGAGTACGCCCGCGCCGTTGCCGAGGAGATGAAGCTGTCGAAGGAGATGGTGGACGAGATCGTGGTGGCGTCGCTGCTGCACGACATCGGCAGGATCGGCATCCGGTCCGAGATCCTCATCGAGAAGAAGGAGATCTCCAACACCGAGTACAACACGGTGAAATCGCATTGCGAGAACGGGGTCAAGATCCTCGACACGATCGACTTCCCGTGGAAGATCAAGCCGATCATCGTGCATCACCACGAGCGGTACGACGGGAAGGGATACCCGGGCGGCCTCAAGGGGCGGGAGATCCCGCTGGGGGCGCGGATATTGTCCGTGGTCGACGCCTACGCGGCGATGACCGCCAACCGGCCACACCGGAAAAGCCGGCCGAAAGGGGAGGCGATCGAGGAGCTGCACCGGAACGTGGGAACCCAGTTCGACCCGGAGATCGTCGAGTTGTTCACCCTCGTGGCGGAGCGGAAGTTCCATTACCACGGGAACGGGGTGAAACCGCAGATCCTCATGGTCGACGACGAGGTCGATTACCTGACCCTCCTCAAGCTCAAGCTCGTCAACGAGGGGTTCGGGGTGATCGTCACGGACAACGGCGCCGACGCCCTGGCTCTCATGGAGAAGGACCGGCCGGACCTCGTCATCGCGGACGTCCTGATGCCGGAAATGGACGGCATCGCGATGTACAGGAGGATGCGCGAGATCCCCGGGGTCGGGGATACCCCCCTCCTGTTCCTTTCCGGAAAGGATGATACGAACCTGAAGGTCGAGGCGCTCCACCTGGGCGCGGAGGATTACCTCGTCAAACCGGTGGACCTGAAGGAGCTTGCCGCGCGGATCCGCAACATCATCCGGCGGGAAACGACGAGGAAGAAGAGCGCCGCCGGGGCAGGTACCAGCCAGGGGGTGATGGGGGACTTAAGGAATCTCGGGATCCCCGAGATCGTCCAGACCCTCCACCTGGGCCTCAAGACCGCCTGCGTGGCCCTGAAGACGGGGGAGAGGGATCAGGGACGGATTTACTTCACGAACGGGCGGCTTTCCCACTGTGAGACCGGGAGCCTCGCGGGAGAGGAAGCCTTCTACCGGCTCTTGCGCCTGCAGGAGGGATCCTTCGTGATCATGCACGGCCAGACGACCAAGAAGCGGACGATCGATATGGACGAGATGCAACTGATCCTGGAGGGATTCCGACGCATCGACGAGGAGAGGAAGGAAACCGGACAAGGATGACCCTGTTTTCCAAAGACCGAAGGAAGAAGGAGAGGAAACAGCGCATGGCTCATGTTGTCTTCACGGTCCAGAGCGGCAAGCATCCGAAGAGGGTGTCATCCCCCGTAACGGCCACAGCAAAGGATTTTTCCTCGGTGGGGATGTCGGTCGTGACCCCGAAGATCGCCCCGGACGGGATCCACGTGATGTACGACACGCTGATGATCACGAGCAACCGCGTGGATGCGACGATCTTTCCGGAAGGAGGGGGGGCGCCGATCCGGGTATCGGGAAAGGTCATCTGGTTCCGCTCGGCCGCCGCCCCGGAGGGGTCCTACATCTTCGGCATGCAGTTCGACGAGCCGTCCTCGGAACTTTCGGAGTGGCTCTACCTCGAGTAGGCCCTTGAAAGCGATCGACGTGCACGCCCACCCCAGCACCCGCCCCTGGTACGAATCGATGCGTCCGTACCTCGAGGCGCTCGAGTCCTACTACAAGTCCCCCTTTCACGTCCGCACGGACGAGGAGATGGCCGAGGAGTTCCTCCGGGCCGGCGTGGGGGCGATGATCCTGGCATGGGACGCGGAGACCACTACCGGGCTGCCGTCGACCACCAACGATTACGTCGCCTCGATCCGGGACCGGTTCCCCGGCGCGGTCATCGGGGCCTGGGCCTCCGTCGACCCGTGGAAGGGGGAGGAGGCCGTCCGGGAGCTCGACCGCGCGGTTCGAACCTTGCGGCTCGCGGGGGTGAAGTTCCAGGGGGTCGCCCAGGCGTTCTTTCCGAACGACCGGCGCTTTTACCCGCTCTATGAGAAATGCGTCGAGCTTTCCGTCCCCGTGCAGTTCCACACCGGCACCACCGGGCTGGGGGCGGGGACACCCGGGGGGATGGGACTCAAGCTCAAGTACACCCAGCCGATCCATCTCGACGATGTCGCGGCCGATTTTCCCCGCCTCACCATCATCGCGTGCCATCCCTCGTGGCCGTGGCAGAGCGAGATGATCGCCATTCTCCTCCACAAGTCCAACGTCTTCATGGAGACGTCCGGCTGGTCCCCGAAATATTTCCCTCCCGAGCTGAAGAAGGAGATCGCCGGTCGCCTGCAGGACAAGGTCATGTTCGGGTCGGACTATCCCGTCCTTGCCTACGAACGGCTCTTCCGGGACTGGGACGCCGAGGGGTACCCCTCCGGTGTCCTCGACAAGGTCTTCCTCGCCAACGCGCGCCGCATCCTCGGGCTCCCCTGACGAAAAGCAAAGGGACGTTCATACACTTTTTCATGTTGGCGAGGCGGGCCACCAGGGCAGACTTCGGCTTCCGGGAACCCTGGCTCGCGGGGGGCTTCCTCTGCGCTACGCTCGCGACCTGCGACCGCTCGCTGCCGTTCCGCTCGCCGCAAGTTGCACCTCGCTCCACAGGCCGCTTCGAGGAACCCCCCGCATCGCCCCGGTCCCCGGAAGCCCGCAACTGCCGACTTCGGAGTCCGGGGGGGGTCGAAAGGCCACAGTGTGCTGTTCCGTCTTCCGGGAAGCATGGGAGAGGGGTTTCCCCGGGCGGTCGTTTGGGCTTGCCAAGCGGAAATATATGTATATACTATAGTTTTCCGAATATTGACCCGACGGCGGAGTGCGAGAGTGGCGGAATGGCAGACGCGCCGGATTTAGGATCCGGTGGGCAACCGTGAGGGTTCAAATCCCTCCTCTCGCACCAACTGCCCGCGTGTTTTAATCTCATCTTTTGGGAGAACACGGTTGGTCATGAAGACGAACATCGAATCGGTCAGCACCGTGGAGAAGCGGATCCGGGTGGAAGTCCCGGCGAACGAGGTATCCCGGCGCGTCGAGGAGGGGTACGCCGAGGTCCGGAAAATGGCGCCTCTCCGCGGGTTCCGGAAGGGGAAGGCCCCCATGTCGATGGTCCGGCGGGCCTTCAAGGAGTCCGTCGAGGCGGATGTTGCCGAGCACCTGGTCCGGGATTCCCTCGCCGAGGCAGTCAAGGAGAACGACCTGAAGATCCTGTCGCTTCCGAAGATCGACGGCGCAATACTTGCCGAGGGGCAGGAGTTCGTTTTCACCGCCACGGTGGAGGTTGTCCCCGAGGTGACCCCGGAGGGGTACAAGGGGATCTCCATCGTGAAGGAGAAGGCGGGGATCCGGGAGGGGGACGTGGACGCCGCGGTCAATCATCTCCAGGAGTCCTTCGCCCAGTACCACGCGGTCGGGGGACGGGGCGCCACCGGGTCCGACCTGGTCGAATTCGGGTTCACCGCGACCTCGGAGGGGCAGACGGTCGAGAAAAACGACTCCGCGAGCGTCGTCCTCGGGGGGGGGGTCCCCTTCGGAAAGGAGTTCGAGTCGCACCTGGCGGGGGCCCACGCGGGGGAGGAGAAGGCGTTCGAGGTTCAGTTCGAGACGGATTTCCCCAACCGGAAGTACGCCGGGAAGCGGGTGGCGTTCCAGGTGAAGGTGAACGCCGTCCGGGAGAAGAAACTCCCCGAGATGGATGACGAATTTGCCAGAGGTTTCGGGGAGGTAAAAGACCTTTCCGACCTCCGGGAGAAGATGCGGGCACGGCTGGTCCAGGAGGCGGAGGAGGCGGCGAGGCGCAACTCGGAGGAACAGATCCGGCGCACCCTGTTGGAGAGGAATTCCTTCGAGGTCCCCAAAACCCTCATCGACCGGCAGGTCGTCTCCATGATCGAGGACACCGCGAAACGGCTCGTTTCCCAGGGGGTCGACCTAAAGAAAGTGACCATGGATTTCGAAAAGATGAGAGAGAGGTTCGCACCGAACGCCGAACGGGCGGTCCGCCTGTCCCTGCTTCTTTCGGCGATCGCGGAGAAGGAGGGGATCGACGTCCCCTATTCCGAGATCGAGACGGAGATGAAAGAAATGGCGGCCGGCGCAGGGATCGGGTATGAAAAGATCAGGGAGATGTTCGGGGACGAGGAGCGGATGGACAACCTGCGGAACCGGCTGCTGGACAGGAAGGTGATGGCGTTCCTGCTCGAGAATGCAGAGGCCAAGGAGGAGGTGGCGGGATGAACCTCGTGCCCATGGTGATTGAGCAGTCCAGTCGCGGCGAGCGGGCCTACGATATCTATTCCCGGCTGCTCAAGGACAGGATCGTGTTCATCGGAAGCGGCATCGACGACGACATTGCCAACCTGGTGATCGCCCAGCTGCTCTACCTCGAGGCGGAGGACCCGGACAAGGATGTCAACCTGTACATCAACTCCCCCGGGGGGTACGTGACGGCGGGGATGGCCATCTACGACACCATGCAGTTCATCAAGCCGCAGGTGGCCACCGTGTGCATCGGGCAGGCCTCGTCGATGGCCGCGTTGCTGCTGGCCGGGGGCGCCGCCGGGAAGCGTACGTCGCTGCCGAACGCGCGGATCCTGATCCACCAGCCGATGGGGGGTGCGAAGGGACAGGCCACCGAGATCGAGATCCACGCCCGGGAGATCCTCCGGATGCGGGAGGAGCTCAACAAGATCCTCTCCAAGCACACGGGACAGCCGCTTTCCCGGATCGCGGCGGACTCCGAGCGCGACTTTTTCATGTCGGCGGGGCAGGCGAAAACCTATGGTATAATCGACATCGTGGTGGAAAAGAGGGCGTTGCCCGCAAGACCGCTCGTAGACTGACGGAGGCGCCATTGACCCGGAAAATCACCGACAAGGCGAACATGCTGGTGTGCTCGTTCTGCGGAAAGGCCCAGAACGAGGTGCGGAAGCTCATCGCCGGTCCCACCGTGTACATCTGCGACGAATGCGTCGAGCTCTGCAACGACATCATCACCGAAGAGTACGAGGTCGACGACTCCTTAGAGGAGAAGCGCCGCCGGCTCCCGAAGCCCACGGAAATCAAGAAGATCCTCGACGAATACGTGATCGGCCAGGAGCGGGCCAAGAAGATCCTGTCCGTCGCGGTGTACAACCACTACAAGAGGGTCGAGACCCGCACCGTCGACGGGGTCGAGCTCCAGAAGTCGAACATCCTCCTGCTGGGGCCCACGGGGAGCGGGAAGACCCTTCTGGCCCAGACCCTGGCCCGCATCCTGAACGTCCCGTTCACGATCGCGGACGCGACCACGCTCACCGAGGCCGGGTACGTCGGGGAGGACGTCGAGAACATCATCCTGAGCCTCCTCCAGGCGTCCGACTACGACGTGGAGAAGGCCCAGAAGGGGATCGTCTACATCGACGAGATCGACAAGATCGCGCGCAAGTCGGAGAACCCGTCGATCACGAGGGACGTCTCCGGCGAAGGAGTCCAGCAGGCGCTGCTCAAGATCCTGGAGGGAACGATCGCGAACGTCCCCCCGAAGGGCGGCCGCAAGCACCCGCAGCAGGACTTCATCAAGGTCGACACGGGCAACATCCTCTTCCTCTGCGGGGGGGCGTTCATCGGGCTCGACGGTATCGTGGAACGGCGGACCACGAAGAAGATGATGGGGTTCGCGGCCGACATCGTCTCCCGCTCGGAGAAGAACATCGGCAAGCTCCTCGAGGCGGCGCAGCCGGAGGACCTGATCCGGTTCGGGCTCATCCCCGAGTTCGTGGGTCGCCTCCCGGTGATCGCAACGCTGCACGAGCTCGACGAGGATGCGCTGGTCCAGATCCTCACGAAGCCGAAGAACGCACTCGTGCGGCAGTACCAGCGGCTGTTCGAGTTCGAGAACGTGAAGCTCGAGTTCAGCGAGGACGCCTTGCGGAGCATTTCCGGGCAGGCCATCGTGCGCAAGGCGGGGGCGCGGGGGCTTCGTTCCATACTCGAGCACATCATGCTGGACGTCATGTACGAGATCCCTTCCCAGAGCAACATCAAGAAGTGCATCATCACCGAAGACGTGGTCACCGGCAAGGTGCCTCCCGAAATCGTTCAGGGGAAGAAGGCCGAACTGGCGTAAGCCGGCCCGGCCGGATTCCCCGCCCGTCGGGGGCACTTCCGTTCGGAGCGGAGGTCGCATGGAAGACAGGAAGAAGATCCTGCCGCTACTCCCGTTGCGGGACATCGTCGTGTTCCCGCACATGGTGGTTCCTCTTTTCATCGGGAGAGACAAGTCGATCGCGGCCCTCGACGCCTCGCTCGCTCAGGACCGGCTCATCTTCCTCGCCGCCCAGAAGGACGCGGCGACGAACGAGCCCGGGGAAGGGGATATCTTCCGCATCGGGACCGTCGCCCACATCGTCCAGATCCTGAAGCTCCCCGACGGTACGGTCAAGGTGCTCGTCGACGGGCGGTTCCGGGCGAAGCTCCTCCATTACCTGCCGAACGACCGGTATTTCCAGGTGAGTGTCGAGGAGCATCCGATCGAGCGGTTCGGGGGGCCCCTCACCCAGGCGCTGGTCCGCAATGTCGTCTCCTCCTTCGAGAATTTCGCGAAGCTCAGCAAGAAGATCCCCTCCGAGGTGCTCATGCAGCTGGGCTCCCTCGACGATCCGTCGAAGCTCGCGGATACCGTCGCCGCCCACCTGCCCATCAAGCTGTCGGACAAGCAGGCGGTCCTCGAGCTTTCGACGGCGAGAGACCAGATGGAGAAGCTGTTGGCCCTCCTCGAGGGTGAGATCGAGATTCTCGAGATCGAGAAGAAGATCCGGGGGCGCGTCAAGAAGCAGATGGAGAGGACGCAGCGGGAGTTCTACCTCAACGAGCAGATGCGTGCCATCCAGAAGGAGCTTGGGCAAGGCGACGAGGGGCGCACGGAGCTCGACGAGCTCGAGGACAAGGTCAAGAAGAAGAAGATGGGCAAGGAGGCGCAGCAGAAGGCCGAGAAGGAGATCAAGAAGCTGCGCCTCATGTCGCCGATGTCGGCGGAGGCCACCGTCAGCCGGAACTACGTCGACTGGCTCATCTCGATCCCCTGGCAGGAGCGCACCGAGGACAAGCTCGACATCGAGGCCGCGGAGCGGATCCTCAACGAGGACCACTACGGCCTGGAGAAGGTCAAGGAGCGGATCCTCGAGTACCTCGCGGTCCGCAAGCTGGTGGCGAAGCTGAAAGGCCCCATCCTGTGCTTCGTGGGCCCCCCGGGGGTGGGAAAGACCTCCCTCGCCAAGTCGATTGCACGGGCGACGGCGCGGAAGTTCGTCCGCATGTCCCTGGGCGGCGTTCGCGACGAGGCGGAGATCCGGGGGCACCGGAGGACCTACATCGGAGCGCTTCCGGGGAAGATCATGCAGCAGATGAAAAAGGCCGGTACGGTCAACCCCGTGTTCCTGCTCGACGAGGTCGACAAGATGTCGATGGACTTCCGCGGAGACCCCTCGGCGGCCCTCCTCGAGGTTCTCGATCCCGAGCAGAACAACTCGTTCAACGACCATTACCTGGACGTCGACTACGACCTGTCCGACGTGATGTTCATCACGACGGCGAACATGCTCCACGGCATACCGCCCGCCCTGCAGGACCGGATGGAGATCATCCGGATCCCCGGCTACACGGAGGTGGAGAAGCTGCACATCGCCATCGACCACCTCCTCCCGAAAAAGTTGGAGGAGCACGGGACGCCGGCGGACAGGATCTCCTTTTCCGGCAAGGCGATCCTGCACATCATTCGCTACTACACCCGGGAAGCGGGGGTCCGGAACCTGGAACGGGAGCTGGCCTCCATCCTGCGGAAGATCGCACGGGAGATCGTCAAGGAAAAGGGCCCGGGGAAGGTCCGGGTCACCCCGCAGTCGGTGCGCGGATACCTGGGGGTCACGAAGTACCGGTACGGCGAGGCGGAAGAGAAAAGACAGATCGGGCTGGCAACGGGACTTGCCTGGACCGAGTTCGGGGGCGAGCTGCTCCTCATCGAGGCCGCGATCATGCCCGGGAAGGGGAACCTGAAGGTCACCGGCAAGCTCGGGGAAGTGATGCAGGAATCCGCGCACGCGGCGCTCTCCTACATCCGGACCCGGGCGGAGATCATGGGCCTCGAGAAGGACTTCTACCAGAAGATCGACATCCACATCCACGTGCCGGAGGGAGCGATCCCCAAGGACGGCCCCTCGGCGGGGATCACGATGGCGACGTCGCTGGCTTCCGTGCTATTGCGCGTCCCCGCGCGCAACGACCTGGCGATGACGGGGGAGATCACCCTGCGGGGACGGGTCCTGCCCATCGGGGGGGTGAAGGAGAAGCTGCTGGCGGCCCATCGCGGCGGGATCAAGACGGTGATCCTGCCCGCCGAGAACGAGAAGGATCTCGCCGAGATTCCGTTGAAGATCAAGAAGAACCTGAGGATCATCTTCGTCCAGCACATGGACGAGGTGATCTCCGCCGCCATCGAGATGCCCGAGGTGGCGAAGGCGCCGGAACCGGTTCCGATTCCGGAACCGCCTCCGGCGGCTCCGGAGGGGGCGGGCGGGGACGTGGTACGACATTAGATTCGATCCGGTGGGTCCACCTCCGGCGTTGCGTGACAGGACGAGGCGATCCGTTCGGCCTCCTCCCTCCCGAGGATTTCGGGAAGCGGCAGAAGGCCTTTCCATGTTCCCCGGTTCCGTGCCAGCAGCAGGACGGTTTCGGCAAGCAGCGTCCCCGCGAGCCGCCCGTCCGGGTCGGCAATGGCCGCATGGCCCCCGCGCCCCCCGGCTGCCGGGAACACCCCCGCCGCTGCGGCAGGTCCCCCCGCCGCCCCAAGGAACCGGCGGAGCCAGAACAGGAACGCGGCGGACATCTCCTTGCCCATGGTTCCCAATACCCCGAACCCTCCCGTGATTCCCTTGCAAAGCCCCGAGGACCTGCCTTCCGGAAGACCGAAGGCGTTCCCTTCCCCCGTCTCGAAGTAGCTGCCGGCCGGGGCTCCCGCCGGGGCGGCCGTGGGGCGCCCGATTTCCCGGACGACCCGGCGGAAGAAGGCGTAGCCGCCGAACCGGTCCGGGGCGCAGAACAGGAACTTGCCGCCGTCCCCGCGGGACACGAGCTCCGAAGGGATCCGCGCCGCCGGTAGGAAGTGGACCGCCAGCAGGTCCGTCCAGCCCGGCAGCAGCCCGCACCCCGAGACGGCTCCCGCCCCCGCCCGGCGGAAGGCGTCGTGGATCTCTCGGCGGTCGGCGTCGGAAAGAACGCCGTCCCCGATGCTGGCCGCTGGCTGCTTCGAACCGGCGCACGCGAGGAGGATCCCCTTTTCGTACTCGGCGCACGGTCCCGTGGCGTTCGCCACCGCGTCGACGGCGCCCAGGAGCCTCTCGAGGTCGGGGATCCGTCCGACGTCGGCCATCGCCCACCGGCACTTCGGGGACAGGGTCCTGGCGAACCTCTTGGCTTCCCGGACGTTGTAGTCCACGAGCAGGAGTTCCCGGACGTCCTGCCGGCCGGCGAGTTCCCGGGCCGCGACCTGTCCGACGAATCCCATTGCGCCGAGAAGGGCGATCTTCATGGCGTCCATAGTAGCAGAGGAAGGGAAGCCTAAATCGCGTTGACACATGCGAAAGAGATTTGGTAGGTTATACAGTCCTTGTTCCCGGGATGCGGACGGGCGGATAGCTCAGATGGTAGAGCATCGCCCTTACAAGGCGAGGGTCACAGGTTCAAGTCCTGTTCCGCCTACCATCGGTTTTCTGTTCGGGGTGGTAGTTAAGCTGGTTATAACGCCGGCCTGTCACGCCGGAGGCCGCGGGTTCAAGTCCCGTCCACCCCGCCATTCTTTTCAAGGGGTTACAGAGATCCCTCTGTAACCCCCTTTTTCGCCCGATGGCCTTCTTGCCCCGATGCCCCCGGAAAAAGGAGGACCACGAGGAGGGCCCGATGGAATATCCCTTTGTTGCCGAGAATGCGGAGGAACGGACACGACTGCGGGTTCTGGTGGGCAGGTTGAATGACCATGATTTTGCCGTCCACGTAGGGGGAGGCTGGACGATAGCGGCGACTCTTGCGCACCTGGCCTTCTGGGATCAGCTGGCCTTGGGTAGCACCCGCCGGTGGAAGGAGGGCGGGGTGTTTTCCTCTGCCCTGGATCTGGATCTCATCAACGATGCCCTCCTTCCTCTTTTCCTGGCGATACCGCCCCGAGCCTCCGCGCAACTGGCGGTCGCGGCGGCGGAGGCGATTGACCGGGAGCTCCAGCAACTGTCGCCGGACATGGTGGCCGATATCCAGGTGTCGGGGGGGAGGTTCCGGCTCTTCCGATCGGAGCACCGTAAAAAGCACCTGGATCAAATGGAAGCCGCTCTGAAATCCAGGCAAGCGTAAACCGGTACTGCAGCCGGCAAGGTTTTCGGGGCGGAGGCGGGGAAAGGATACCCGGCTTGACATGCGCAGGAAACAGGCGTACGAGGAAGGGAAAGGAAGGGCAGCGCTGCTTCTCCTCCTTCTCGTCCGGCATCGTGCAGGGAAGAAGCCCCCCTTTAGCCCGGGTATCCGAACCATGAGCCGGAAAACCATACGCAGTCGTCCCATGGGGCTTGCGGTCCTGTTGCTGATGTGCCTGGCGTTCTCGCCGGGCACGGCGGCCGATGACTATCTCTTCCTGTTCCCGGTGGAACAGGGGGAGGCGAATTCGGGATGCGCGTTGCCCCCGGAGTCAGAGATCTCCGGGGAATTCGAGCGTGATGGTCCGGCTTGCCACCATATCTGTTCCTGCATGCTCTGCGCAATGGTCATCGGGAAGGCAAATACGGCCTGCATCCTTGCTTTTCGGGCAGCCGAAGAGGTAAGTCCCCTCTCCATTGTTCCCGTCCTATTTTCCTGCTATTCCGAGATCTTTCACCCTCCGCGCGCCTGAACCTGTCTTGGTTTCTCTCGTACGGTACCGGCAGAAACTTTGCCCCCGAGGCGGAGCCGTTTCCGCCCGGGGACCAACCGTTCCCCGCTCCTTTCCATCTGGTGCGCATCGCTGGAGGAAGAAGCGGGATTGCATGGGGGGGAAGAGCAATGAACACGTACACCTACACCGTTACGGTAGCGAAAGGGGACGGGGGTTATCGTGCCCTTTGTCCCGCCCTGCCCGGATGCCGGGCATACGGAAATACGAGGAAAGAAGCCTTACAGAACATAGAGATCGCCATCACCCATCGGTTGGAGGTCCTGGCGAAAAAAGGAAAACCGGTCCCCAGGGAGAAAGACCCGGCGTAATCTCCCGGACCGCAGGGTCGCGGTGCGGGCGGGTCCCATGGGAAGGCGGGGAAATATCGGGGGAGTCACGGGAACCGAAGCCCTACTCCCCCAGCTTCTCCCTCACCGACCGGACCTTTCCCTCGATCGAGTGATCCTTGTCGCGGCGATCGTCGATTTTGATCAGCGTAGACACGCGCAGTGCCCCCTCGGTAAACGGCACCTCGTGCATCCGTCGCAGGACCGGAAGGATCGCGTCGAGGTTTCCCTCGATGATCGTCCCCATGGCCGTGAGTTGGTGGGAAAGGCCGCTGTCCCGGAGAACCCGCTCGACGCCGGCCACGTAGCGGGAAAGGCTTGTCGTCGCGGTACCGAGGGGCGCAACGGTTACGAAGACGATGGCCATGGTTTCCCTCCCGATTTCTTCGTGCGGTCGATTTTCCAGATGTACCATGTTCCCGCTGTTTGCGCAAAACCCCGTCCCGCCGGAGAAAACGAATGGACGGCGAGAGACATCGCAAGGGGATAGGGCGCCTCTTTCATGACGAGCGGCCCGAGGGAGGACCGGTCCATGGACACCGTTTTGCCGGGCGTTTCCGGGCTCGACCCTGTACTGATCCGACGATTCGAGCAGGCGAGGGAAGCGAGGGGAGATGGGTATCGTCCGCGGACGAAGCACCTGCGGCCGGACGGCTTCGCGAAATACACGAACCGGCTCTTTCTCGAGACGAGCCCGTACCTGCTCCAGCACGCGCACAATCCCGTCAACTGGTACCCCTGGGGGGACGAGGCGTTCGAACAGGCGGGACAATCGGGCCGTCCCGTGCTCGTCAGCATCGGGTACTCCACCTGCCACTGGTGCCACGTCATGGAGGAGGAGTCGTTCGAAGACGAGGAGATCGCCCGGTTCCTGAATGAACATTTCATCGCCGTCAAGGTGGACCGGGAGGAGCGTCCGGACGTGGACGCCATCTACATGAAAGCCGTGCAGGCTCTGACCGGGCACGGGGGCTGGCCGCTGAACGTCTGGCTGACGCCGGACCGGATGCCCTTCTACGGGGGGACCTATTTCCCCCCCCGGGACGACGCCTCGGGACGGGGGATCGGTTTCCTGGGCCTCCTCAAGGGAGTGAGGAGAGCGTACGATGCGGAGCCCGAGCGGGTGACGGAGATCGGGCGCAATTTGACGATGTACATTCAGCAAACCCTGTCGCCGGAAGGGGGAAAGGATCTGCCGGCCGCCGATATCCTCGCCACGGCTGCGCGATTTTACCGGAGCCGTTTCGATCCCGTGAACGGAGGACTGGCCGGGGCGCCGAAGTTCCCCGGCAGCCTGCCCATTAGGTTTCTGCTCCGTTACCACGGGAATACCGGGAACCGGGATTTCCTCGACATGGCGGATCTTACCCTGAAGAAGATGGCGGCGGGGGGGATGTACGACCAGGCGGGCGGAGGATTTCATCGCTACTCGACGGACGACAAGTGGCTCGTCCCCCATTTCGAGAAGATGCTCTACGACAACGCGCTCCTGGTCGTCGCCTACCTGGAAGCCTGGCAGGCGACAGGCGAGAAGGAGTTCGAGCGGGTCGTACGGGAAACGCTGCGCTTCATCGAGCGGGACATGACCGCGCCCGAAGGGGCGTTCTATTCCGCCACGGATGCCGACAGCATCGGCCCGGGCGGCGAACGGGAAGAGGGGTCCTTCTTCACGTGGACCCCGAAGGAGCTCGAAGCGGCGCTCGGCCCGGAACGGTCCCGGATCGTCGGCCGGTATTACGGGGTGAGCGAAAAAGGGAACTTCGAGGGGCGGACGATCCTGCGTGCGCCGGATTCCCCCGCGGCCATCGCCACAAGCCTCTCCCTTCCGGAGGAGCGCCTGCGCTCCATCCTTTCGGAAGCGAAAGAGCTTCTGTACCGGGAAAGAAGCCGCCGCCCCCCTCCGCTGCGGGACGAGAAAATCCTGACCGCATGGAACGGGTTGACGATTTCGGCGTATGCGCGCGCCGGTCTTGTCCTCGACGATCCCCGCTACGTCGAGCAGGCGGCCAAGGCCGCAAGGTTCCTCCTGGACAACCTGTATCGCGACGGCAGGTTGTACCGGACCTACATGGACGGGAGGGCCAGGAACAACGCGTACCTGGAAGACCATGCGTTCCTGATCGCCGGTCTCCTGGATCTTTACGAGGCAAGCGGTGATCCGCTATGGCTGGAAAAGGCGGTCGAACTGGACGCGATCCTTAAGGACCGGTTCGAGGACAAGGTCCATGGCGGGTATTTCCTGACCGGCGACGATCACGAGAATCTGCTGGTGCGCGAGAAGCCGGCGTACGACGGCGCGGAGCCGTCGGGCAATTCCGTGACGGCCCTGAACCTCCTGCGGCTTTTCGAGTTCACGACGAAAGACGCTTACCGGGGCAGGGCGGAAAACACATTCCGGTATATGGCGGAAACGTTGCGGTCCAATCCGGTCGCCCTCTCCGAGATGCTTTTGGCCGTCGACTTCTATCTCGACACGCCCAGGCAGATCCTCATCGTCGCCCCGCGGGGGAAAAAGGAGGAGGGGGCCCCCCTGCTGTCCGTGTTCCGGAGCCGGTTTGTCCCGAACCGGATCGTTTCGGTCGTCTCCGAAGGGGAGGAACTGGACAACAACGCGCGGCTCGTTCCGCTCCTGGCAGGGAAAGTGGCTGCGGACGGCCGGGTTACCGCCTATGTCTGCGAAAACCGGGTCTGCAAGCTTCCCACGAGCGATCCTTTCGAATTCGCAAGGCAGCTCCGCACGGGGAAAACGGACCCGGACGTTTCGGGGAAGTAGCGACCCGGGCGGTTTTTCACCGGCCTCCCCACACCCAGTCGGTGATCTCCGGCGGGTCGAACCCGTGTTCCCGGATAAAGCGGCGGTGGTCCCCGATCTTCTGTTCGTACCGGACCACCAGGGATTCGGCTTTCGCGGCCACCCCAGGGTTGCGGGCCGCAATTTTCCACGCCGCCTGGATCACCAGGTGATACCGGCTGGTGCGGTTGCGGATCTGCATGTCGAAGGCCGTGGTGGTGGTGCCCTCCTCCCGGTAGCCGTTGATGTCGAACCGGGAATTCTCCGGCCGCTCCCAGCACAGCTGCTTGATCGCCGCGGTGTACCCGTGGAAGTTGAAGACGACCGGGCACCCCGGGGGAAACAGCCTCTGGAACCGGTCCTCCTCCAGGCCGTGGGGATATTTCTGCGGGATCCCCAGGACGAGGAGGTCCGTGACGTTGACCACGCGGACGCGCCATTCGGGCGCCTCCCTGCGGAGGATGTCCGCCGCCGACATGACCTCCAAGGTCAGGGCGTCGCCGCAGCAGGCGAGAACGATCTGGGGATCCTCCCCGCCGTTGGTGCTTGCCCACTCCCACACCGAGGCCCCCACGCGGCAGTGTTCCCGCGCCTCCTCCCTCGAGAGCCATTGCGGCATCGGATGCTTGCTGGCGATCACCAGGTTGATGAAGTTGGTGATCTCCAGGCAGTGCGCCATCGTGCAGAGGAGGCTGTTGGCGTCGGGGGGCAGGTAGACGCGGTAGGTGTGGCCCTTTTTCGTGAGGACGTTGTTGATGAAGCCCGGTCCCTGGTGGGAGTAGCCGTTGTGCTCCTGCCGCCACGCCTGGGAGGTGAGCAGGTAGTTGAGCGACGAGATGGGATCGCGCCACGAAACCTCCAGGGAGGATTTCAGGAACTTCGCGTACTGGTTCATCATCCCGTCCACGATCGGCAGGAACGCTTCATAGCAGGGAAACAGGCCGTGGCGCCCGGTCAGCAGGTATCCCTGGAGCCACCCCTGGCAGTTGTGCTCGCTTAAGACTTCGAGCACGAGACCGTCTTTTCCGGTGTGCTCGACGACCTCTGCGACATCGGGAAGCGGCCAGACGTACTGGCGACGGGTGGCGGAAAGGACGTCTTCCAGCCGGTTGGACTCCAGTTCGTCGGGGCACACGATGCGGAAGTTCCGCTCCTCCCGGTTCCGGCGGATCAGGTCGCGGAGATACTTTCCCAGTTCCTCGACGCCGCTTGCGTGTTCCTTCCCGCGGGCCGTGAGGTCGACGCCGTATTCCGACAGCGGAGGCAGGCGAAGGGGGCGACGCATCCTTCCCCCGAAACTGTGCGGGTTCGTGGCCATGCGCCGGTCCCCCTTCGGGCAAAGAGACAGGATGTCCTGTGCCGGGCGGCCCTCGGAGTCGAACAGTTCTTCCGGGCGGTAGGAGCGCAGCCAGGTTTCCACGATCGACAGGTGGTTCGGGTTCGTCCTGGCTTCCTTGGCCGGGACCTGGTGGGACAGGAAGGAGCCTTCCACTCTCCTGCCGTCGATTTCCTTCGGGCCGGTCCATCCCTTGGGCGTGCGCAGGATCAGCATCGGCCATCGCGGGCGTTCGACGGGTTTCCCGGAGCGCGCACCCTTTTGCAGCGTCCGGATCTCGTTGTAGGCCCACGTCGTCGCCGCGTCCATGTCGTGATCGATCCGGTCGGAGAGCTCCACGATCCGGACCAGGTACCCGTACCCGATGAAGAGGGCGTTGAGTTCGTAATCGGCCATGGTCCCGAAAATGGTGGGGTTGGCGATCTTGAAGCCGTTCAGGTGCAGGATGGGAAGCACCGCCCCGTCGGTCGCCGGGTTGAGGAACTTGTTGCTGTGCCACGCTCCGGCCGTGGGACCGGTCTCCGCCTCGCCGTCCCCGACGATGCAGGCGACGATCAGGTCCGGGTTGTCCAGGGCCGCGCCGAACGCCGTGGCCAGGGCGTAGCCCAGCTCCCCCCCCTCGTGGATCACCCCGGGGTATCCCGGGGTGAGGTGGCTCGGGAAGGCATCGGGCCAGGAAAACGATTTCAGGAACCGCGCAAGGCCGACCCTGTCCAGGGTCAGGTCCGGGAAGTATTCGGCGAGGGTTCCCTCCAGGTACATGTTGGCCAGGTTGGCGGCCGCGCCGTGCCCCGGCCCGGTGATCAGCAGGATGTTCGCGTCGGTGCGCAGGATGAGCCGGTTGAGGTGGGCGTACACCAGGTTGATGCCCGGCGACGTCCCCCAATGGCCCAAAAGACGGTCCTTGATGTGCTCGGGGTGCAGGGGCTCTTCCAGCAGCGGGTTGTCCCGAAGGTAGATCTGCGCCGCCGCGAGATAGTTCACGGCGCGTCGATACCGGGCCACCGCCGATGCCGTCGCCTCATCGAGGCCGGAAACCACGGCGGCCGATCCGTTTGCCGGTTTTGCTTTCTTCTTGTCGATCAGGCTCATCGGGGTCTCTCCTTGTTTTCCGTTCCGTTCGTTCCGTCCCGGGGAGGGAAGGAGGTCCTCTTTCGAAGGCAGGCGACCGTTTCCCGCGCGATGACGAGTTCCTCGTCCGCCGGGATGACAAAAATGCGCAGCCGGGAACCCGGCGCGCCGATCTCCCTCTCGGTTCCGGCCGCCTCCCGGTTCCGGGAGGGGTCGATCCGGATGCCGCACCATTCCATCCCCTCCAGGATCCGCGCCCGGACTTCGGGTGCGTTCTCCCCGATCCCGCCGGTGAAGACGATCCCGTCGGCCCCGCCCAGCGCGGCGAGATAGGCGCCCAGGTACTTTCGGGCCCGGTAGCAGAAGATCTCCACGGCCAGCCGGGCGCGCGGATCGTCTCCCTCCCGGCCCAGCAGGTCCCGCATGTCCCGGCTTCTTCCGGAAAGCCCCAGGAGCCCGGATTGCGTGTTCAGGAGGTGCTCCACTTCCCCGGGAGACAGCCCATCCTCGTGCGCCAGGATGCCGAAAATCGCCGGGTCGATGTCGCCGGATCGCGTTCCCATCACCAGCCCCTCCAGCGGGGTGAACCCCATCGAGGTGTCGACGGACGCCCCGTTCCGGATGGCTGCGGCGGAACAGCCGTTGCCCAGGTGGAAGGCGACGAGAGTCGCCTCCCCGGGCGGTTTTCCCGTCAACGCGCAGTAGCGGGACAGCAGGTACTGGTAGGAGATGCCGTGGAACCCGTATCGCCGGATGCCGTGCCGCTCCGAAAGTTCGAAGGGAATCGCGTACAGGGAGGCGCGGTCCGGCAGCGTGACGTGGAAGGAGGTGTCGAACACCGCCACCATCGGGACCGGCCGACCGACCGCCGCACGGGCGGCCCGTATCCCGGCGATGCTCGGCGGATTGTGGAGCGGGGCCATTTCCTCGAGGGAGTCGATCGCTTCCGTGACCGTCTCGTCGATCAGGGTCGTACCGGGGAAATACCTCCCGCCGTGGACGACCCGGTGCCCGATCGCTTCGATGCGGTTCCTTCCCCCGGGGAACAGGGTGGAAGAGATCGAATCGACCCATGCGAGAACGCGATGGATCGCTTCCGAGTGGGTTGCGACGCGTTCGCGAAGCCGGGCAGGAGGCTTACCCTCCGGGCGGAAAGAGAGAAGCGAATCCCCGCCGATCCGCTCGACCACCCCCCGGGCCAGGCGCTGTTCGCGCCACTCTCCCGTAGGCTCCACCTCCAGGTCTGCCACCAGGAACTTGACGGAGGAACTTCCGCAATTAAATACCAGGACGTTCACGTTGTCCCCTTTGGCAAGAAGAACCTCCCGCCGGTTGTCCACCGGATTCATTGCGGGGCGGTCGGAAGCGTTCGGGAACGCGAGAAAAAGAAAAAAACCGGGTTATTGCCGTTCCCTTTCAGTATAGGAGAACCGGAGGGCGATTTCCAACGCGGAGCCTTTCGCAAGGGATGTTCCCCCTTTCCCTCCCGGCGAGAAAGCGGGACCGCGAAATATTTCGCCGGGATGGTGTTCCCGGTCCGCAGGGGTTGCTATCCTAAGATGACAAGGGGAAGAAACGCCGGACCGGAAGGGGAACGAGGAGAAAGCGATGGGGCTGGCATCGAGAAAGTGCGAACCGTGCAGGGGGGCCGTTTCCCCCATGTCCCGGGAGGAGGCGGAGGCGTTGCTCCGGGAAACCCCCGGGTGGGACCTTGAGGAGGGCGCGACGAAGATCCGGAGAACGTTCCGGTTCCGGGACTTCGCCCAGGCGATGGAGTTCGGGCGGAAGGTGGGCGATCTTGCGGAGGGGGAGGGGCATCATCCCGACATCACCGTGGGATGGGGGTACTGCACCGTCGTGTTCCAGACCCACAAGATCCGTGGTCTTCACGGAAACGACTTCATCATGGCCGCGAAAACAAACACCTTGCTCCCGTGAGGCCCCCTGCCTCCTGCGCTGGCAGGGGCGAAAAAGCGGCCCCGGCCGGCGGCGTTTCCGCGTCGACGCAAGGGTCCTGCGTGTGACAAAAGGGGTGCGATCGGGACCGCGGAGTCTCGGGAGGAGCGGGATGAAGGACGGCAGGCACGTGGGTCTCCAGGCGCTCATCTTTTTCCTGGTCTCCTCCACCTTCATGACGATCTACATCACCCAGCCCGTCCTGCCCGTCATCCGGTCCGAGTTCGGGGTGAGCGCATCGTACGCCTCGCTCACGGTCTCCGCCGTCATCTTCGGGATCGCCCTGGCCACACTCCCCTTCGGGAGGCTGGTGGACACGTTCCCCGTTCGCCCCATCCTGTTCACGGGCGGGTTCGTGGTCATCGGGTGCAGCCTGTTCTGCGCGGTGACCGGAAGCCTTCCGCTTCTGGTGGCCGTCCGGTTCCTCCAGGGCCTTTTCATCCCCTCGCTCACCACGTGTCTCGTGGTGTACCTGGTCCGGAGCCTGCCTCTTTCGCGCCTGAACGTCGTGATGGGGTCCTATGTCTCCGCGACGGTAGTGGGGGGGCTGGGGGGGCGCCTCCTGGGGGGATGGATCCACCCGCCGCTTCATTGGCGGTACGCGTTCGTGACCGCTTCCGTGCTGCTTGCCTTAGCCATCCTGGCCGCCGCCCGGTTCCTGCCTGGAACGGAAGAGGGTCCGGAGCCGGTTCGGGAAACGACGGGATTCCTTGCGCTGCTGTCGCGCCGCGAGCTGCTCCGGACCTACTTCGTTGCCTTCGCCGCCTTCTTCGTCTTCTCCTCCATGTTCAATTACCTTCCCTTCTACCTCGCGGGACCCGACTTCCGCGCATCGACGCAGGTCATCACCCTCATGTACCTCTCGTACGTCGTCGGCGTGGTGATCGGGCCCCTGGCGGGAAACCTGAGCGACCGGATCGGCAACGGGGCCACGATCGCGCTCGGTTCCACGGTATTCGCCCTCGCGATCCTTTTCACCTTCCTGCATTCGATGATCGCGATCATGGCGAGCCTGGCGGGCGTGTGCGCCGGCTTCTTCGCGGTGCACGCCGCTGCCGCCGGGTCGCTGAACCGCAGGCTTTCGGCCGGGCGCGGTCGCGCCAACTCCCTCTACGTGCTGTTCTACTACCTCGGAGGGTCGATCGGGATCACCGTCAGCGGCCACGCTTACGCAATGGGGGGATGGCGGCTGGTGGCGGCCATCGGCGCCCTCATGCTTGGCGGCACGTTCGCCGCCGGGATCGCCGAGATGCGGACGGAAGGGG
>Ga0209002_10000776_pt1 | contig 25916 bp, 26 predicted proteins | sample Rifsed16ft2_FD_184010 | JGI IMG/M metagenome (GOLD analysis project Ga0209002, IMG submission 184010) | Soil microbial communities from Rifle, Colorado, USA - sediment 16ft 2 (version 2) | ecosystem: Environmental > Terrestrial > Deep subsurface > Rock core/Sediment | place: Rifle, Colorado... | reverse complement strand
GCCTGCGCGTCGATGTCCACGCCGAAGATGTTGTTGAGCAAAATTTCCTTCTTCTTCGCGGTGGTTAATTTCCAGCCATCTTTGGATTGATAAATAACCGCGTCTTTGCCCTTCGCCCACTTCTCAGGGTCATGTTCCGCGTCAGCGTACCACTGCAGGTGCCAATCCAGCAAATATTGAAACGCGCCCAAAAGGAAAGTCCCCGAACCGCAGGCGGGGTCCAGGATTTTCAAACGCGCCGCTTCCTTTGGCGTCAATCCCAGCAACAATTTTCCAAGCGTATTGATAACGATGTAATCCACGATAAACGTCGGCGTGTAAAACACCCCGCCAGCTTTGCGGACTTCGGGCTTCTCCTCCACCTTCGCCTGATGCCCAGCCGTGAGCCGAATCACCTTGCCAAGAAATTGCTCGTAGATCTGCCCCAAAATATCCGCAGGGATTTGCGAGAACACGTATGGCGCGGGGTAATACAAATCCTTGATGATGTCCTTCAAGACCTTGTCGTCCACATCCAAATGCGGCGTGAACGTATCCGCGTGCCCGCGTCCCTTTTCAACCTTGAAGTGGAACAAGCCGGAGTTGTATCGTCTATCCGCGCGCTCGAACAACTTGACTAACTCGCCATACAACCCCCTCCCGTCCTCCCCCAAATCCGCACTACTTTCTTGTCGGGACGTCTTATCGCCTGCGGATTTGGGGGAGGTGCCCGAAGGGCGGTGGGGGTTGATTAAATCCTGTAATTGATTCTCTGATTCGAATCCCCGATCTTCGCAAATCCGCAAAAAGATGATTCGGTCAATGATCATCTGGACTGCGAAATTTAGATCCCGTTCATTCTCGACACTTCGACTGCGCTCAGTGCCAGCCCTCGGCTTGTTCCGCAAAGCCAGGTTTTTCGCCAACGCCTCGCGCCAGCCCTCGATCTCGGCGAGGAAGGCATCGTCCACTTCGGCGGTGCCTTTCTTCTTTGCCGCACTGTTGGCAAATTTATCGAAGCCTCCCTTCATCACCGCGTCGTACGAAAAGATCGACGCGATCTCACCCCACTTCTCCACGTACTCCTTGTAATTCAACAACAGCACGCGGCCCGTCCTGACCTTGTCACTGGGCGTGGGCCTGCTTCGACATTCATACACCGCAAACTCCTCGAAGTCCGTGAGAATGCCAAGCGGCAGTTTCGCCGACCAGACATAACGGCGCAATTGAAAAGCAAATTCGGGATTGGTTTCTATTTTGACGGACGGCTTCTTCGCTTCCACAAAAAACTTGCGCTCTTTCCCGATCTTGAACGCGTAATCCGGAGCCTTCTTCACCCCTTCCACTTCCAGCGAATCTTCGTGGATGACGTGCTTGTATTCTTCGGCGTTGCCTTCCTTGTTGAGCACGTCCCAGCCTAACGCTTCGAAGAACGGATTCAAAAACTCATTCCGTAACTGCGTCTCGTTATACTTCCCCGAACGATACGCATCCAGATGTTCTTCAAAGCGATTTACAAGCTGACGGATATTTTCAGGTGCTGGCATGTGATTTGTCCCTGTTGGATGGGTCAATTATAGCAAACTACATCGTGCCGCACGCATGTTTGACATGCGTATTTGAACCTGAACTGGGAAATACAGCCTGAAATTTCTTCCAAAAAGCCTGGTAAATTTTGAGACAAGCGGTAACTGCTGTAAAACCGTGGATCGATTGGAAAGGTGAAAGGAAGAGGTTAGAGCAGTCAGAATGGCAAATCATCGTATAATACAGAACCCTCATATTGGAGGGTCATTTTTTGTGCCCTTATGATCAATCCTGAAGACAATCAAGATACATCTTTTATTCATCGCACCACAAAGCAGGAACCAACTCGTAATTTTAGTCATTACCTGATCGGTCGTCCGCTTCAAACCGCGGATGCTCCACACCAGACGATCGGCAAAGCAGTCGGTCTGGCCGTCTTCGCCTCAGACGCGCTGTCGTCCACGGCGTATGCAACCCAGGAGATCCTTGTCATCCTCGCCGCGGCGGGGACTGTGGCATTCGGTTACGTTTTCCCCATTTCAATCGTCATTGTTGGGTTGCTCGCCATTGTTGTTATTTCCTACGAGCAGATCATCCATGCCTATCCTGATGGTGGGGGTGCATACGTTGTTGCGTATGACAACCTGGGTCGTTTCCCTGCACTGGTCGCGGCAGCCGCGTTGTTAATTGATTACATTCTTACGGTATCCGTCTCGATTTCCTCGGGAGTGGCGCAGATTGTTTCAGCATATCCAGACCTGTTTAGCTACCGTGTGCCCATCTGCATCGCCTGCGTGTTTCTGATTACAGTGATCAATTTGCGAGGTGTGCGAGAATCGGGGGCGGCGTTTGCTTTTCCAAGTTACTTTTTTATTGTGATTATGTTTCTGACGATTGGGACAGGTTTGTTCCGCATGTTCACTGGTTCATTGGGAACGGTAATTGATCCTCCGGAACTCGAGCACTTCGGTGAAGCTGTATCAGGTATAACGGCGTTTCTCCTCCTCCATGCGTTTTCAAGCGGGACCGCGGCTCTTACGGGTGTGGAAGCGATCTCGAACGGGATAACAGCTTTCAAGGAACCACGCAGTCGTAATGCAGGGATCACATTGATCTGGATGGCGTTCATTCTCGGTCTTCTATTTACAGGAATTTCCTTCCTCACAAAAGAGATAAAAGCCGTGCCGTCTGAGACAGAAACTGTCATCTCACAACTGGCGCGCACAGTTTATGATGGACAAGGTTGGCTTTACCTGTTCGTGATCGTGGGAACAACGGTCATCCTCATTCTCGCCGCGAACACCGCATTCGCAGGCTTCCCGCGTTTGAGCGCCATGCTTGCGAAGGATGGATTCATGCCGCGCCAACTGACCTATCGCGGCAGTCGTCTTGTGTATTCCTATGGGATCGTTTCGCTTGCGGGGGTGGCAACGTTGTTGATCATCATTTTCCAGGCAAGCGTTACCCGCTTGATCCCGCTCTATGCCATCGGCGTATTCCTTTCCTTCACACTTGCGCAGGCAGGCATGGCGCGTCGCTGGTGGCGTTCGGGCCGCCTCGACCCTGAAGATACTATACGCGTGCATGCCCATAATTTGCGATATGAAAAAGGCTGGCTCATCAAGATGCTCAGCAATGGATTCGGTGCACTCTGCACAGCCGTCGTGATGTTCGTGTTTGCCATTACAAAATTCAGAGATGGCGCATGGATCGTATTGATCCTTACACCTGTTATGATCGGAATTTTTCTCTGGATTCACCGGCATTATTCGGGGCTGGCGAAGCGTCTCTCTCTTGAAAAATATGGAGAACCGCCGCCTTATAACGTGCGGCACCGGGTGATTGTCCCGATCAGCAATGTGCATCAAGGTACGCTAGCTGCGCTTCGGTACGCGCGCACGTTATCGGAGGATGTAACAGCCGTCCACGTCTCGTTAGAACCGGAGGATACGGAAAAGGTCCGCAAAAAGTGGGAAAAATGGGGAAGAGGCACCCGGCTCGTCATCGTGGATTCTCCTTATCGCCTCTTTCTGGAACCGTTGCTGGGTTACATCGATGAAATCCTCTCCAGCCGCCAGGCCAACGAAGCCATTACGATTGTTGTGCCGTATTTTGTTCCCCGAAGAAGGGCCCATAAGGCTTTGCACATGCAGACCGCCGAAATGCTGCGCCGCGAACTGCTTACCACGCCTGGTGTGGTCATCACCGAAGTCCCGTATCAAACCCCTTAGGCGTATTCCAATTTTGATGATTTGGACTATAATCATTTCCACTCCTCGCTTTGCGCGGGGGTGTCTTTTTGTTGGTAGTAAAGAAATCCATGTTAACCCCTGAAAACGATCAAACCGAAATCATGCGGCGGCAAAGCGATTACGCGCCGCCGCGTTCCTTGAGTCACTGGTTTATTGGGCGGCCATTATCCACAGCCGACGCACCGCATCAAACCATCGGGAAAGCCGTTGGCCTTGCTGTTTTCGCGTCTGATGCCCTGTCCTCCACTGCATACGCCACACAGGAAATCCTGGGTGTACTGGCTGTTGCAGGGGCGATGGCATATGACTTTGTTTTTCCGATTTCGATTGCCATTGTTGCGCTGCTGGCAATTGTGACCATTTCCTACGAGCAAACCATTCACGCCTACCCGGGCGGTGGTGGCGCATATATCGTATCCAGAGATAATCTGGGTGAATCACAGGCACAGGTTGCGGGCGCGGCTCTTCTAATGGATTACATTCTGACCGTCGCGGTATCCATTTCAGCGGGCGTTGCGCAAATTGTCTCTGCCTATCCGTCACTGGATGATCTCCGCGTTGAAATCGCTGTGGGAGCGGTATTCATTATCATGCTCATTAATTTGCGCGGCGTAAAGGAATCCGGCACAGCTTTTGCAGTTCCGACATATTTCTTTGTTGTGATGATGTTCACCACAGTGGGGATTGGATTATTTCGCTACTTCACCGGCTCGCTGGGAACTGTCGTTGATCCGCCCGAAGTCCATCTCGTCCATACGGTTGCACCCTTCACCGCCTTTTTATTGCTTCATGCATTTGCAAATGGAACCACCGCATTAACCGGTGTGGAAGCCATTTCAAATGGGATCACAGCCTTCAGGGAACCTCGCAGTCGCAATGCTGGAATCACCCTGATCTGGATGTCCATGATCCTTGGAACGCTATTTCTCAGCATCTCATACCTGACAGGAAAAATTGCAGGGGTGTATTCGGAGGATGAAACGATCATTTCCCAACTGACGCGTACGATATTCGACGGACGGGGTTCAATGTATCTCGCAACGATTACCGCAACCACAGTCATCCTTCTTATGGCCGCCAATACAGCTTTCGCGGATTTTCCCCGTTTGAGCGCGCTGGCAGCAGGAGATGGATTTCTGCCGCGCCAGCTCACCTTCCGCGGCAGTCGTCTGGTTTACTCTAATGGTATTGTCACGCTTTCGGTCATTGCATCGATCCTGATCATCATCTTCAAAGCCAGTGTTACTTCACTGATCCCACTGTACGCCATCGGCGTATTCCTTTCCTTCACACTTTCGCAAACAGGCATGGCAAGACGCTGGTGGAAGATCGGACAACTGAGAGAAGACGAACAGAGGATTGAACCAGGATCGGTCTTGCGTCATGACAAAGGCTGGCGATTCAAGATGTTCGTAAATGGATTTGGCGCCATCTGCACAGCCATCGTCATGGTTGTTTTTGCGGTGACCAAATTTGCCGAAGGGGCGTGGGTCGTACTTATCCTTATCCCATTGTTGGTCGCAATGTTCTTCACCATCCACCATCACTATAAAGATCTTGCAAGCCATCTCACACTGGACAAGTTTAGTGGGCTACCTGCACGCCGCACACGCCATCGTGTCATACTGCCGGTCAGTGGAATCCACCAGGGTGCGCTGGAAGCCTTGCGCTATGCCAAATTACTTTCAGATGATGTGACGGCCATCCACGTTTCGATCGATCCTGCAGAAGCTGAGAAAGTCCAGAAGAAATGGAAAATCTGGGGGGAGGGGACGCGCCTCATCATTCTCGATTCACCCTTCCGCTTGTTTATCGAGCCTTTGCTGGAGTATATTGAAGAGATTATTGACAACCGCCAGCCGAATGAAACGATCACCATCGTCGTCCCGCAATTCATTCCATCAAAACGCTGGCATCAGGCCTTACATATGCGGACGGCAGATTTTTTGCGCCAGGAGTTATTATCCAAACCTGGGGTCGTCGTCACGGACGTTCCCTATCAGGTACGTGAGGAACAGAAGGAGTCAGTCTTATGAATTTCATTATCGTCGGATGCGGTCGTGTTGGGGCAGAGTTAAGTCATCATTTGTTCAAGCGCGGACATCAGGTCGTTGCTGTAGATAGCAACAAGGAGGCTTTCAACCGGCTGCACCCCGATTTTCGCGGGCGCACGCTGGAGGGGGAAGGGTTGGCAGAAAGTGTGCTCGAACGGGCAGGTATCCGCGAAGCGGACGGGTTGGCGGCAGTCACGAATTCAGATACGTTGAACGCGGTCGTGGCTCATACCGCACGCGAGTTCTACAATGTGCCGGTCGTGGTCGCGCGCAATTATGACCCGAATCTGCGGGCGGTGCTCGAAGCGTTCGGTTTGCAGATCGTCGGTTCCACTTTTTGGGGAGCGCAACGCGTGGAAGAGCTGCTCATGAACCCCTTGCAGAAAATGGTCTATTCGGCAGGCAACGGTGTAGTGGAAGTGTATGAGGTGCGGATCCCTGAAGAATGGAATGGCCGCACGTTGGGCGAATTGCTGGATCCGCTCAGGCAGTGCTACCCGGTCGCTTTATCGAGAGCAGGCCGTGCATTCCTGCCTGACGCGGGGATGAAGCTTCAAACAGGTGATCTGCTCAACGTCAGCTCCACGTTTGAGGGCATAGGCGCCCTGACCGCGCGTTTGTCCAAAAAGGCGGAGGCGTAACATGTTTGTATTGATTGCTGGCGGCGGCCGCACGGGGGCGCGTCTTGCCAACCTATTGATCAACCAGAATTACAAGGTTCGCCTGGTCGAAAACCACCGCGATCTGCTGGGACATTTGCACCAGGAACTGCCCACCGAGGTGATTTATGAAGGCAACCCTGTTGATCCCAGCATTCTTGAAGCGGCTGGCATTCGTGAAGTGCACGCTGTTGCGGCAGTGACGAGCGACGATTCGACCAACCTGGCAATATGCTTCCTCGGCAAGACCATGTTCGATGTGCCGCGCACGATCGCGCGTGTGAACAACCCGAACAATGCCTGGCTCTTCAATGAAAGGTTCCATGTGGATGTGGCGCTGAACTCGGCCGATGTGCTGGCACATCTGATAGAGGAAGAAATGTCGTTGGGCGACATGATGACGTTATTCAAGATCCGCCGCGGGCGTTACGCAGTGGTGGAGGAAAAGGTTCCTGCAGGCGCAAAGGTAATCGGTGTGCAGCTCAAAGATATGGACCTCGCCGAACATTGCGTGATCGCCGCCATCATTCGAGATGGAAAAATGACCCTGCCGCGCGGCGATAGTACCTTGCAACAGGACGATGAGATCATCGCAGTTGCCAGCCCGGAAGGCGCCCAAAGACTGGCCGAGCTGCTCGCATTTCCCGTATATCCCACGAGGAATGGAAAGAAGAAGGAGTAAATGTCGTTTCCCAAATGGAACGCTGGCGAGCTGCTGCGCGGTTCCTGGCAACGAAGTCAAAACCAAATTGACCGAATCGAAACCATTACGGTATAATATCCTGTCGGTCTTGAAGAACCAACTACGATTATAAGTACTGCAAATATCTAAACCAGGGCTTCCTGCCCGCAAAACAAAGGGCACATTCAGGTTTAGGGATTAATACAAGAAGCAGTATTTTCAAAGTGAGGAACGAAGAATGCCTAAACGTACGTATCAACCGAAAATCCGCCGCCGCGTGCGCGTGCATGGTTTCCGCAAGCGCATGTCCACGGCTGACGGGCGCGCAGTTCTCAAGCGCCGCCGCCTGCGCGGTCGCCAACAACTGGCGTCGACTGCCAACAAGCACGTTAAGAAAGTCCGCTGGTAGGCGGTAATTCAATTCGAGTGGGTTCGAGGTAACGGGTGCAGAGAAAGTTCCGTCTGACCCGATCTGAAGACTTCAAGCGGGTGCGGCGTTCCGGCAAGTCCTATGCCCACCCGCTTGTTGTGTTGATTGTGCAGAAGAATGACCAGCCCCGCGTACGGGTGGGCGTGGCGGCGGGGCGTACGGCAGGGACAGCTGTTTATCGGAACCGCGCCAAGCGTCTCCTGCGAGAAGCGATGCGGACTCTCATCCCGAATATCGCATCAGGCTTGGACTTGATCCTGATCGCCCGTCCCGGACTCACATCTGCCACCCTGGAGGATACCCGCCAGGCCCTGCTCAACCTCATGCAACGCGCACAAATATTGACCCCCGCGCATGAAAACTGAATTTCATCCATCGCACGATTACCCGAATGAACCGCGTCTGCGCGACCTGCCGCGCACGATCACCAATTGGCCGCGCCTTGTTATGCTTGCATTAATTCGTCTTTATCAAATGACAATTTCAAAGGGCCTGCCCGAAAACACCTGCCGTTTTTATCCATCCTGCTCCCATTATGGATATCAGGCCGTGTATAAACACGGCGCGATCAAAGGTTCGCTGATGGCAGGCTGGCGCGTGCTGAGATGCAATCCGTTCAATCCCGGGGGCTACGACCCCGTTCCATAGGAGTATCAATTTTTCAATGAGAAAGAAACTTATTTTGGCAGTCATGGTTCTGCTTGCCGCTGTTCTTCTAAGCGCCTGTGGTGGACCTGTGCGTGGCACAACCTGGGCCGGTTTAGCCGCTGATGACAGTACAGCTTATCTGGCCGATGGCCCATATGTATACGCCGTCAACGTGAAAGATGGCAAAGAACTCTGGCACTACCCTGAAAATGTTGATTCCAAATTGATTTTCTATTCAACTCCGGTGATTACCCCGGATGGACTTGTCATTGTCGGTAGTGCGGGCAACGACCACAGTCTTATTGCGCTCAACCCCACTGACGTTAACCCTGAAACCAATGCTCCTGTCGAGGCCTGGAGATTCAGTGCAGCCACGGATCATTGGGTAGCTACCCCGCTCGTTGTTGGCAATAAGCTCTTCGCGCCAAATTCAGACGGTAATCTTTATGTTCTTGATCTGCAGGATGGACAATCCACCAAAAAAGCAGTTGAAACCATCGAACTTGGAGGTCGCCTCTGGGCACAGCCTACTACCGATGGGGAGCGCATTTTTGTAACATCGCTCGATCCTAGTGTAAGCGCAGTTGATGTTGAAACGTACGAGGTTCTCTGGCATGAGGAGCTTAATGGTGCTATTCCCGGTTCCGCTGTACTTGGGGCGGACGGTATGCTATATGTCGGTTCGCTTGCATCACAATTGGAAAAGTTCGATCCTGCGACCGGAAAGCATGAGCCTGTTCTCGAAGCCGAAAACTGGATCTGGAGCACACCCAGTCTGGATGGTGATACACTTTATTTTGGCGACCTGGACGGCAACTTCTATTCATTCAACACTTCGACGGGTAAATCGAACTGGCCACCCGTGAAACCTGATGGCCCCATCACAGCAAGCCCGCTCATACAGACCGACCATCTTCTCGTCGCCACAGAGTCAGGTTCCTTATTTGCCATAAACCGCGACGGCGGTGTACTCTGGTCTGAGGAAATCGGCGGAAAGATTTATACAACACCTGTCGCCGCAGGAGACCTCATCCTTGTGGCTCCGTTGGAAACGGAATTCTATCTCGCCGCACTCGACCAGAACGGCCGCCAGGTTTGGACATTCGCTCCAGGAAATTAAAGAGGAAATATGTGGGATCTTTTTGTCTCCCTTTTCATCAATGTATTGTTATGGATCTATGATGTCATTGGTCACAACTTTGGTATCGCGATCATCCTGTTCACCATTCTGATCCGTATCGTCACGTGGCCGCTCAACGCGCAACAGATGAAGGGCGCGGCCGCCATGCAGAATTTGCAGAATGATAAGGAATGGCAGGCTATTCAAAAGAAATACGCCAAAGACCGCGAGAAACTCGCGCAGGAACAAATGCGTATTTATCGCGAGAGAGGCATTAGCCCCTTTGCTTCCTGTCTGCCTACGTTGATTCAGTTTCCCATTATCATTGCGTTGTACCAGAGCATCATCCGCGCTTTGGCATCCACGCCGCTGGATCTTTTGAAACTATCGCGCAGTATCTATCCCGCCCTCAATGTTTCAGATTTGATCCCGCTTAATAGCAAATTTTTGTGGATGAATTTGGGCCAGCCGGAGGGAATCCCTCTTCCTTTTGATATTTCCTTCCTGCCATACGGATTTCCTCTTTTGGCGATCATCGTGGCAATCACCACATACATCCAGGCAAAACTGACCATGCCCGCATCCACGAACCCGAACGACCAGAGTGCGGCCATGAGCAAGATGATGAGCGTCTATATGCCCTTAATGCTCGGCTACTTCGCACTTACATTTGCATCCGGCCTTTCGGTATACTTCATCACAAGTAACGTGTTAGGCATCGTCCAATATGCCATGCAGGGCAAAGCAAACTGGCGCAATCTTTTGCCTGGCGGTCAAAAAAAGTAAAATAATAAGGAGGCGGGTATGAACGAAAGAACTACACTGGAAATCATCGCACCCACGGTGGAGGAAGCCATTGCACAGGGGCTTGCTCAACTGGGTCTTAGTGCCGATGCGGTCAGCGTTGAAGTGTTGGATGCAGGCAACAAAGGCCTGTTCGGATTCGGAAAGCACCAGGTACGCGTGCGTTTGACGGTGAATGCATCAGGCGCCGAACCAGCTCAACAACAGGAATCACTCCCCGCGTCCAGGCCCGCAGCGCTGGTTGAATCCGCTAAAGAATCGGAATCTCCCTCCGAAACTGATCCGCTGCTCGACCATACCGAAGTGGTCATCTCCAAGCTGTTGCATTTGTTGAACCTTGAAGCGCAGGTCTCTGCCCATTATGGCGAAAGAGACCGGGAGGGCCGGCGCAACGTGCATGTGGATATCCGAGGCAATGACCTGAGTATACTGATCGGGCGCCGCTCGGAAACACTGAATGCATTTCAATATATCGCTTCGCTCATCGTTGGCAAGGAGATTCAGGATTGGGTCCAACTGGTCGTAGATGTGGAAGGTTATCGTGACCGGCGTGAGAAGCAGTTGATCCAGATGGCACAACGCATGGCGGACCAGGTTGCCAAAAGCGGACGGCGCCAGACGCTCGAACCCATGCCTTCCGCTGAACGTCGCATCATTCACATCGCCTTGCGCGAGCACCCGGATGTGGTTACCGAGAGCACGGGCGAAGACCCGCATCGCAAGGTAACGATCGTTCCGAAAAATAATTGATCCCGTAGTGGGGCAGGCCTCAAGCCTGCCCTTTTTTCATCCCGTATCTCACCCCAATGGGGTGATAAGACGGGGTCACACGGTATAATTCGTTCATGCCCAGCCTTGTTTTATCGGAGCCGGTGGATTATCTCGTTGTCGGTCATGTTGCGCATGATCTGGCTCCAGGGGGTCCCCGTCTGGGTGGGACGGTTTCATATTCTGCATTGACCGCGCGAGCGCTGGGTTTGCGCGTGGGCGTGGTCACTGCTTCCGGCCCTGAAACATCGCTCGAACCTCTGAAGGACATTCCTCTTATTTCAATTGAATCCCCGCGGTCCACAACCTTCGAAAATATTTACACCGAACACGGGCGCATCCAATATCTGCGGGCGCAAGCCTCACCGATTGATTTCAGCCGCGTGCCTGCAACCTGGCGGGGTACACCCATTATCCATCTTGCCCCGATTGCCAACGAAATGGGTTCTGTCCTGCCAGAAGGGTTTTCTCCCACTTTGCTCGGGATCACCCCACAGGGCTGGATGCGCCATTGGGATTCTGAAGGCCGCGTATCACCCCGCGCCTGGATAAATGCTGAAGCCGCGCTGAGGCAGGCGGGTGCAGTTGTAATGAGCCGCGAAGATGTTGATGGAGACGATGAACTTATCGAACACCTGGCACATCAAACGCGCGTGCTGGCAGTGACCGAAGGCGCGGGAGGTTCTGTCCTGTACTGGCACGGTGACCGGCGCCGCTTCCGCGCCCCCCGGATGGCTGAGGTGGATGCCACAGGTGCAGGCGATGTTTATGCAGCGGCATTCTTGGTTCGTTTATCCACCACACACGATCCGTGGGAAGCTGCGCGCTTTGCCACATTACTCGCATCCCATACCGTCACACGCCTCGGGTTGGTCGGCATCCCAACGGCAGAAGAAATTCGAGATTGCATGATGGAAGTCCTGCAATAAGGAGGAGAGAATGCAAGGTCGAAACCCGTCTCTATTCCGTGTGATTTCCACAGATTATCCTTCGTTCCTGTCTGTTTTGTTTCCGATCGTTTTTGGTGCCTTCAGCCTATACTTCTTTTTTGCCGGGAACGATGCTTTGCGGTTATTCCTGCCCCTTGCGATTGGCGTCACGGTTGTCGGCGTTCCAGTCCTGGTTCAGAGATACCGAACCATCTCCTCCGTTTTTGCAGATGGGATGCAAACCAAGGGCGTCGTGACCGGTCTCAGTTTCTTTCGCGGACGGGGCCGCGTCGAATACTCTTATACCTTTCAAGGAGAAAAGCAGGTGAGCGGTAATGCAATCAATAAAAACAGCCGCACAAGAAAACTAAGGGTTGGACAGGCAGTGACGGTTATCGTGGACCGTAACAATCCAAAACGGGCTTTCATTCAGGAAATCTACTTGTAACAATGAAGGGCTTTTCGTGACTCGCATCTACACGCTCGCCAATCAAAAAGGTGGGGTGGGAAAGACCACAACTGTCATCAACCTCGGCGCGTATCTCGCGCAAATGGGTCAGCGCGTGCTGGTCGTTGACCTCGATCCGCAGGCGAATGCGACATCCAGTCTCGGCGTGGATAAACGCGCTGTACAGGGAAGCACGTATGATGCCTTGCTCAATGGCGATATTCCGGTTTCATCCATTCTCTTCAATGAACGACTCCAACTCGCGCTCTTGCCATCTTCACCATCACTTGTTGGGGCGGAAATTGAACTCGTGGAAGAATCAGGCCGTGAGTTCCGTCTAAGGAGCGCGCTCGAATCCGTCGATGGAAAATATGACTACATCCTGATCGACTGCCCTCCCTCACTTGGAATTCTGACGGTCAATGGACTCATCGCTGCACGGGATGGAGTGCTTGTACCCGTTCAATGTGAATATCTCGCGTTGGAGGGACTCGGACAATTGACCCAAACGATCGAGCGGGTGCAGTCAGCGCTCTTCCCGGGCCTGCGCGTGCGCGGCGTTATCCTGACGATGTTCGACCCGCGCACGAGGCTCTCTTCAGATGTGGTGAGAGAGGTCAACAACCATTTCCCCGGACAGGTCTTCAAAAGCATTGTGCCGCGCAGCATCCGTCTTGCGGAGGCGCCCTCGTATGGACTTCCCATCTCCGCCTACGCGCCTTCGTCTGTTGGTGCAAATGTGTATGCAGCGCTTGCAAAGGAATTGCTGCAGGGCGATGGAGTAGCGGTAGTGTGATCCCGCTACCAGTCTGAATTGTAAGGAGAAAACATGTCCAAACGTTCCGGCCTCGGCAAAGGACTCGATGCCCTCATCCCCACCGGTCAAACAAAGCCGAGCGGGGATGGAAGCGGCGTCACACAGGTCCCAGTTGACCTAATCCAGCGCAACCCGCGCCAGCCGCGCGAAAAATTCGACATAGAGGAACTGGAGAACCTGGCCGCCTCCGTCCGCGAGCATGGAGTGATCCAGCCGCTCATCGTTACGCCGGGCAAAAGTGGAATTTATGTTCTGATCGCAGGGGAACGTCGTTTGCAGGCTTCACGCAAGGCAGGATTAAAAACTGTCCCGGTTGTTATCCGTCACGCGACCGACCAGCAATTGCTCGAACTGGCTCTGATCGAAAACATCCAGCGCGCCGACTTGAATCCGATCGAAGAAGCGGAAGCCTACCAGCACCTTGCAAAAGAATTCAGGATGTCGCATGAGGCCATCGCGGAGCGCGTGGGAAAGAGCCGTGTGGCGGTGACAAATACGATCCGCCTGCTGGACGCGTCCGCCGCGGTGAAACAGGCACTGGTGGATGGACAGATCACCGAAGGTCACGCGCGTGCCATGCTGCGGTTATCTTCTGCAAACGCGCAGGAAGAGTTGTTGAAAAAAGTTGTCACTCTCGATTTAAGCGTCCGCCAGACGGAAATGTTGGCAAGAAAATATTCAGGGCAGAAACCCGTCTCCGGGAGGAGAGCAAGCCAAAGCGCGGATGTGATCGATGTTGAACGCCGTCTGCGTTCCAGCCTCGGGACGAAAGTCCTGCTCAAGCATGGCAAAAAAGGCGGCACGGTCACCATCTATTATTACTCTGATGAGGAGCTGGATTCCCTGCTGGAGAAATTGACATAATAAAAAATAAGCGTCCCGCAGGTTGGTGTGAAATAATCCTGATCGTTTGCGAAGAAACCTGCGGGACGATATGCTAACTCGAAAATAAACATGCAACTCCTTTATAACGCTTACATCCACACCCAGGACCCATCCCAACCAGTTGAATCAGCTATTGTGATTGACCGCGAGCGAATTGTCGCGGTCGGAGAAGCAAAAAATCTCTTGGCACGATATCCAAACGCCGAAAAGCAGGATATGAACGGGCGAGTGATACTGCCCGGCCTCACCGATGCTCATCTCCATTTGAAGAACTACGCGCTATCTTTGCAAAAAGTGGATTGCGAAACCGAAACAAAAGAAGAATGCCTGCGCTGCGTCGAAGAGCGCGTGAAGAGAGCGAAACCGGGTGAATGGATTCTGGGTCACGGCTGGAATCAAAATGTGTGGAATTCCCCTCGCCCCGCTTCGTCTCCGCTGACGCTCCGCTCAGCGCGAGTGGGAGAGGGGCCAGGGGTGAGGGATTGGCCTTCGGCCTCTGAACTTGATGCGATCGCACCCAACAATCCTGTTTATCTCACTGCCAAATCGTTGCATGCATCCTGGGCGAATACGGCCGCGCTGAAACTCGCGAACATCACCGCACAAACACCTGACCCGCAAAACGGACAGATCCAACACGATGCGAATGGGAATGCCACAGGTGTTTTGCTCGAAACCGCGATGGAATTGGTGGGTGACGCAATCCCGGAATCAAGCATTGAAGAGATCGCACTTGCGATTGAAAAAGCCCAGCTTCTTTTATGGAAAATGGGATTAACAGGCGTTCATGATTTTGATCGCCGCGATTCATTCATGGCTTTGCAGGGACTTCACGCACATGGCAAACTCAAACTGCGCGTCCTGAAGAACATCCCCATCGAATTGCTCGATCAGGCTTATGAACTGGGTCTGCGCGCAGGCTTCGGCGATGACTGGCTGCGCGTTGGTTCCGTGAAAGCCTTTATGGATGGCGCGCTCGGTCCGCACACCGCCGCAATGTTCCAGCCCTATATCGGTGAAGGTGAAAACCGCGGCATCCTCAACATGGATGGCGAGGAACTCTTCGAGCATGGCCGCAAGGCCGCGCAGGTTGGTTTGGGCATGACTGTGCACGCCATCGGTGACCGCGCCAATCACGAAGTGCTGAATGCATATGAGCAATTGCGCAGCTATGAAAGAGAGAATAACCTGCCGGCGCTCCGCCATCGCATAGAACATGTACAGGTGCTTCACCCTGATGATGTGGCGCGCCTCGGCAGGATGAACATCATCGCCTCCATGCAACCCATCCATGCTACATCCGATATGCTGATGGCGGATCAATTCTGGGGGGAGCGTTCGCGTTTTGCTTATGCGTGGCGGACTCAATTGGATCACGGCGCGCGGCTTGCCTTTGGATCGGATGCGCCGGTTGAAGCACCGAATCCGTTTTGGGGATTGCACGCCGCGGTCACACGAAGACGCGCCGACGGTTCCCCCTCAGTCGTGGGTTGGTACCCCGAACAAAAATTGACCATGGCTGAAGCGCTGGAGGGTTACACCCTCGGCCCCGCCTACGCCGCAAACATGGAGGACCGCCTCGGCAGGCTCGCTCCGAACCATCTCGCGGACCTGATCGTGCTGGATGCTTCGCAAGATCCCTTCACCTGTGAGCCTGATGAATTGCTTGCCATGCAATCATCGGCTACAATGGTAGGCGGAGAATGGGTCTGGCAGTCGTAAGGATATTGCATGGCAGATCAACAGCGCCTCACACCCGAAATGCTCGTACCTCGCATGGGGGAATATCTGATTCAAAAAGGTCTCATTACTGCTGAGAGCCTGCAAAGGGCGCTGGAGTATCAACAGGAAGAAATAGCCAAAGGCAACCTGCTCGTCCTGGGCCATGCACTGATGGATCTTAAGCTGATAGACCGCGCTGATCTTGATCAGGTGGTTACCGAACAGATCATCCACCTGCGTTCTGCGTTGCAGGTGGCGAATCGCACGCTTGAACGCCGCGTTGAAGAGCGCACGGCTGAACTGCAAAAAGCGCTCGAGCGCGTCTCGGAACTCAACCAGCTCAAAGCCAATTTCATCGCCAACATCTCGCACGAATTGCGCACCCCGCTTACACACATCAAGGGCTATATTGAATTGCTTATCAGCGAATCGCTGGGGGCGATCACGGAAGAACAGCGTCATGCGTTGCAGGTAAGCCAGCAATCAACAGGCAAACTGGAGACATTGATCGAAGATCTGATCATGGTCTCGCTCGCATCACGCGGTGAATTGAGCCTCAAGCAGGAGAGTGTGGATATTCGTCGTCTGTCAAATCTGGCGATCAAGTCTTCAACGAACAAGGCGCAGGAGCGCGGCGTGCATTTGCAGGCTGTAATCGACGACAACGTGCCGTTCGTCCAGGCGGACGCACAGAAGCTCGTCTGGGTATTGGGCCAGCTTATCGATAACGGGATCAAGTTCACGTCTTCGGGTGGAAGCGTAGTGGTCAGCATCAAACGCGAAGGGGAACAGCTCGTCGTCGTTTCAGTCACAGATACGGGAATCGGCATCCCATCCAATCGCCTGAGCGACATCTTTGAACCATTCCATCAACTGGATGGCTCAGCCACACGTCATTATGGTGGCACGGGCCTGGGGCTTTCGCTTGTGAGGCAGATCATCGAAGCGCACGGCTCGATGCTCGAGGTCCAATCCACTGAAGGCCACGGTTCCACATTCAAATTTCCATTGCTCGTGGCGGGAGACTCGAAGTAGAAACCATGGATTACAAGACGCTCGAGTACCTGCAGGGACTGTTGCAAACTGCCGTAAAGGCGGGTGATTCGCGGGATGCCATCGAGAAGTTCCTGGCAACGTTGCGCGAACAGTTTGTCTTTGACAACGTAGCGGTCTATCTCCAGGATGACTTGACACAGACCCTCGAAGTGGTCTACGCGCGTGCCGTTGGACGTGCCAAGTCCGCTGAGGCTGATGCGGCATGGGGGGAAAGCTTCGCAGGGCAGGTGCTTGCAAAAGGCCAATTTCTTTTGCAGGATCCAAAGCCTGATAGCCCGACTGATGATCGCTTGCATCAGGCATACCTGCTCGGCTTACCGCTGCGTGGTGATGGATTGATCAAAGGCGCCCTGGTCTTTGTACGCTTTGGCGGACCTGTCTATGAAAAAGAACATCTCACGATAGCATCTGTTGCTGCAGAGCTGATTTCATTGTTATTCGAGCGCATCGCGTGGATGGAAACACATAGTAAACTCCATGAACTGAAACGACAGATGCAATTGCAGGAAGATTTCGTGAGCACGATCTCGCATGAACTGCGAACGCCTCTCGGATTCATCAAAGGCTACAGCACCAGTCTCCTCAGGCAGGACACCAGCTGGGATGAAAGTACACAGCGCGAATTCCTGATCATTATCGACGAGGAGGCTGACCGCCTGGCCCTGCTTATCGAGAACGTTCTCGAGTCCGCGCGCCTGCAAAGCAAAACACTCCCGCTTCGCTTCCAACCTCTCAGGCTGGATGCCATATTACGGGATGTGGCGGCGCGAATCCGCGCCCGCTATAAGGACATTGATATAAGCATGGATATCAAGCCTGTGCCCTCCCTTCGTGGAGATGGTGTGCGCCTGGCACAGGTCTTTGAAAACCTGTTTACCAATGCTGTGAAGTATGCACCAAGTTCGCCGATCATCGTGCTATTGAATCAAGTGGGGGAGAGCATGCTGGTTTCGTTCATTGATCGCGGCCCCGGCATTCCAAAAGAGTCGCTGCCGTTTATTTTCGAACGTTTTTACCGTGTGCGCAGTGACAAGAGCGTCACTGGCACCGGGCTGGGACTTTACATTTGCAAGCAGATAATTGACGCACATCGTGGTAAGATTTGGGCAGAATCCCTGCCCGGTCAGGGAACCACATTTTTCATAGAACTGCCCATCAACTCGTCGAAATAACACGAAGGAGGCCCTATGGCAAAGCGCATTCTTATAGCAGATGATGAACCTCGTTATCTGCGTTTGCTCGAAGCCAATTTGCGAACGGAAGGCTATGAAGTGGTCACCGCGCAGGATGGCGCGCAAGCCGTTGATGTCTTCTCGAACCAGCCCATCGATCTGGTATTGATGGATGTGATGATGCCCAAGCTGGATGGATTCGGCGCCACGCAGCGCATCCGTGAATTCTCCAACGCTCCCATCATTATCCTCACAGCAAAAGGCGACGAGCAGGACCGTGTGCGCGGCCTGGACCTGGGCGCGGATGATTATCTCGTCAAGCCGTTCTCGGCCACAGAGTTGCTGGCACGTGTGCGCGCTGTTTTACGCCGCGCACAACCCCCAAGTGAGGTGGGACAGTCCCGTTTCTTTACGCACGATAACTTAAAGATAGATTTCGCCCGCGCGGAAGTATGGCGGGGTGAAACTCCCGTTTCACTTTCAGCCACGGAATATCGTTTGTTGCTGCAGTTTGCCCATCATGTCGGCAAGATTATGACATCGGAAGAACTTCTGACCAGCGTGTGGGGACCCGAATATCGCACAGACAAAGAGATTCTCTGGGTGAGCATTGCCCGCCTGCGCCAGAAGCTGGAAGACGACGCGCACAATCCCAGACATATCGTTACGCGCTCCGGCCTGGGATACCTGATGCCGCCCATGGAAGATTGACCATGCCAGAGGCCACTGTGGTTGGTAAATCCGTTCTGGTACTGGATGAGAACACAGCCAGCCGCCATTTCCTTGCCAATACTCTTCTCGAAAAACAGTTCAAGGTTTCAGGGGCCGCTTCCGGCAAAGAGGCGCTCGTCATTGCCTGGCGTGACGGACCTGATGTTGTGCTATTTGATCCCGTATTAGGGGATATCAAGGTCGAAGAATTCATTCAAAAGCTGCGTAATCATCCACGCACCAGCAAGACCCCGCTTGTTGCGCTTTCCAGCGATTCCAGCCCGGCTCTTAAAGAGACCTGCCTTAACGCTGGCGTGTCTGAATACCTGGTCAAATCGGCACAGACTATTCCCGCACTTGAAGAAATCCTCACGCGCCTGTTTGGCACGGATAAACCAGCAGAGGTGGAGAGCAGGGAAGGTCAGGAGACCGGTCTGCTGATCGTCTTCCTGAGCGCGAAGGGCGGCACGGGTACTTCATCGCTGTGCGCGAACCTTGCAATGAATATTAAACAGGCTCAGCCTGAAGCGCGTATTGTTGTCGCCGATCTCGTCCTGCCCATCGGCTCGATTGCTCCCATTGTGGGTTATGAGGGGGGACTCAATCTGGCAACAGTGGCAGACCTCTCATCCGGACAAACGAGCGGGCAATACTTCCACAAAAAATTGCCGGAGCCGGAGCTATGGCAATTCCAGTTGCTGGCTGGCTCACCTGATCCACAACATGCAAACATCCTCAACGGAGATCGCATCAACGAAATTGTGGAAACTCTCTACTCCGCGTATGATTTCATTATCCTGGATATTGGACGTTCGCTCTCACGCATCAGCCTGCCTCTGATCCAAAAAGCCGATCTCATCACCCTGATTGTGTCCCCGGACCAGAGCACCATCAAACTGACCAAGACCGTATGGGATTATCTTCAAACACAGGGCATAGACAACCGGAAGATGTATGTCATTTTGAACCGGGCAGTCGGGCTGGAGGGAGTGACCAAGACACAAGCCGAAGAGATCCTTGGTTTAACGATCAAGACAGCCATCCCTTATATGGGGAGCAATTTTTCGCTGGCAAACAACTTACACCAACCCATCACAACGAAGTATCCAACCGATACAGCATCCATTATTCTCAAGGAAACGGGAGAGAATATGATAAAGCTTGCGCGCCTGCACCGCGCTCAACACGGCTCCTAATGGAAGTGAAAGGCAATTTCCACTCCATTTCGACTACACTTTGACCGTAGGCCTCCACAATTCGAATAGTGACAGTTCATCGTCGTGTGCTGCCATTTTTGTCGACATGATCGGAGGGATGGTCTGCGAAAGCATCATCACCAGGCGAGACTCCAGGTTTAAAGGAGAAACACCATGTCCATTGAGTACTATGATGAAAAAGGCAAGGTCTTCACTGATATTGTATCCAAGGTTGCCGTCCAGGCTACCATTCAGACAACCACCCATAGGATGCGCGGGCTGCTGCATGTTCGCAGGGACCAGCGCATCAAAGATGAATTGGATCATGATGAAAAGTTCCTTGCGCTTACTGAGGTGAGCGTATTGGGCCCAGACGGACAATCGCTGTTTCAGGCGCCGTTTGTCGCAGTGCAGCGGGCACAGATCGTATGGGTCATTCCGGAACAAAATAAAGATGAAGAGAAGGGTTCCTGATGGCTGCCCCGATTTTATCCGATTTTACGAGGCTCACTTCCGCTGATCTTCTTAAGTTCAAGCGTTATCTTATCGAAAACGTTGGCCGTTCAATGGAGGGTGAGGAGTTGCAAATCGGCGACCGCGCTGAATTTATGAAACAGCGCCTGGGTGAGGTCTACATCCAAACAAAAGTGAATTTGCCCGAAGATATTCGCAAGCAGATCTTTGACGATATCCTTGATGAACTCACAGGCTTCGGTCCCATTCAACCTTTATTGGATGATCCTGATGTCAGTGAAGTGATGGTAAATGGGCCGAAGAAAGTCTACATAGAAAAAGGCGGCCAGTTGACCAAAACCCCCATCACCTTTGACGACGATGACCATGTTTTGCGGATCATTGACCGCATCATCCTGCCCCTCGGCCGCCGTGTGGATGCAGACAGCCCCACCGTCGATGCACGCCTGCCAGACGGTTCACGCGTCAATGCAGTGATCAGACCTGTATCGATTGACGGGCCCTGCATCACAATCCGTAAATTCAGAAAGGACAAACTCTCGGTCCAACAATTGGTGGATTATGGTTCTCTGACAAACCACATGGCTGAATTCATTCGGGCGTGTGTGATCGCGCGACTGAATATCGTCATTTCAGGCGGAACAGGCTCGGGCAAGACGACACTTCTTAATGTGCTCTCAAGCTTTATTCCCGAGAATGAACGTGTTATTACGATAGAAGACGCGGCCGAGTTGCAGCTTCAGCAGGATCACATTCTGCGCATGGAAACGAAAGTCGCCAGCGTGGATGGGACGGGCGCAGTGACGATCCGTGATCTCGTCCGCAACTCCTTGCGTATGCGACCTGACCGCATTGTAGTAGGCGAGTGCCGCGGCGGCGAGGCGTTGGATATGTTACAAGCCATGAACACGGGCCACGACGGTTCACTGACCACTTTACACGCAAATACGCCGCGTGACGCGCTTTCTCGTTTGGAGACCATGGTATTGATGTCGGGCATGGAACTGCCACTCAAGGTTGTGCGCCAGCAGATTTCGTCAGCAGTGGATCTCATCATCCAGCAGACGCGCCTGAAAGACGGCTCTCGGAAGGTGACAGCCATTACCGAAGTCGTTGGCATGGAAGGTGAGATTGTGGTTCTGACCGACATCTTCAAATTTGAGCAAACAGGCATTGGGGAGAATGGCAAGATCCTCGGTGAACTAAAACCAACCGGCATCCGTCCGATTTTTGGTCCGCGCCTGGAGGCGGCAGGCTTCAAACTCGGCGCTGAAATCTTCATGCCGGCAGGCGGGCTGAATTTGGGTCAAAGACGGTAATAGGAGACAGCCTCTGCTATAATCGGGTCAATGCCTGTGTATTTACTATGATGGGCATTCCAGAGGTTCCATGGATACCAAGTCCCAGGTAACTATTCGGACAAAGAAACTCGGCCTGTTGATCCGCGATGCGCGCCTTGCCGCACGTAGAAGTATCGAGGAATGTGCTGAAGCCCTTGGTATAAGGAAGATTTTGTTCCGCGCCTATGAGGAGGGGCTGAGAGCGCCTTCTTTGCCGGAATTGGAAACGCTGGTTTTTTTCCTTGATCTTCCAATTGACCATTTCTGGGGCAAGCAGGTGAAATCAGAACGCACTTCTCCACACAAAAATCTCGATTTGCCGAAGCTTCTGGCTGTGCGCCAGCGCAAGATTGGCGCGCTTTTGCGGCTGGAACGAATGAATGCCAGTATCTCCATTCGTAATCTCGCGCATGCAACAAACATACCAAATGAGCGTATCGAAGCCTATGAATTAGGGGAGTACCCCATCCCTCTGCCCGAGCTGGAGTTACTGGTCAAAACGCTGGGCGGAAGGATCGAATCCTTCTTTGACCGGAGTGGACCCATCGGACAGTGGATGATGAATGAGGAGGCGGTTCAACACTTCCTTGAGCTGCCGATGGAGTTGCGCCAGTTTGTTGCACTGGCGGTCAACCGTCCCTATTTGGAGCTTGCGAGGAAACTGAGCACCATGTCCAGGGATAAACTGCGTTCGGTGGCGGAAGACTTGCTGGACATCACATTTTAGGATCGCGTGTGGATCAGCCTAATCCCATAACATTTGCTGAAAAAGGCAAAAGAGAATACGGGAACGGAAATTACGCCGCCGCGGCGGATCTGTTTTCGCAGGCCGCGCAGGCTTATGCATCGGTGCAGGACGAGTTGAACGCGGCAGAAATGAAGAATAACCAGAGCGTGGCTCTATTGCAGGCGGGGAAGGCAGAAGAGGCATTGCGAGCCACCGAGGGGACGGAAGAAGTCTTTCGAAATGCGGGTGATTTAAGACGACAAGGCGTTGCAGCAGGCAACCGGGCCGCCGCACTGGAGGGACTTAAAAAATGGGATGAGGCGCTGGCGGAATATGACCGTGCTGCCGCCCTCTTTGAGCAGGCAGGCGCGGGTGACATGCATTCGGTGGTGCGTAAAGCTGCGGCAAACCTGAATTTAAAACGCGGCCGCATTACTGCTTCACAGCTGGATGTGTATGATTCTCTGCGTTTGGTTGAGAAGCCCACGCTCACCCAGCGCATTATGAAATTCTTGATTCGTATTGGAGTTAGATAATATTACCGCTCGCGCAGGATCAGAGACCCTGCGCTTATTGCGGAGAATACGGCGGTCGGAGACCGCCTTTGAGCAATCCATGCAAGGTGAATAGTGATCAACACCCTGGTTCGCCCGGCGGATATCAACGACCATCAGCAGTTATCGAACCTGATCTTTTTTGAAACCCGCCTCCATCGTCACCTCGATTGGCGCTCGCCATTGGAATGGCTGGGCGCTCCGTTTTACTGGGCGTTGGATGAAGGTGGACGGATTACAGCCGCACTGGCTTGTCCCGCGGAGACAGTGGGAATCGCCTGGGTGCGGTTGTTTGTTTATGCGGGTCATGGGTCTGCACAAGACGCATGGCATATTCTGTGGCCTACTGCAGAATATGAGATTGCCCGGGCGGGAGGCGCAACGGTCGCGGCAATTGCCATGCAACCCTGGTTCCAAACTTTACTGGCCGCCAACGGATTCGTTAACCGTCAGCAGATCGTCATGCTTGAGTGGCACGGCTTTGCCAGTCAGCCGTGGGCTGCGCGTGAAGCGGACGGGATCCGCGTCCGCAGGATGGCAGAGGCTGATCTTCCCCAGGTCGAAAAGACCGACCAGGCCTCCTTCGATCCATTGTGGCAAAACCCGTTGGGGACTCTTCAACGGGCTTTTTCACAGGCGTTATTCGCGACAGTGGCAGAGGATGCAAAGGGAATCGTTGGTTATCAAATAACCACTGGTGGCGGGCCACGCGCCCACCTTGCGCGCCTGGCTGTGCATCCATCCGTGCAGGGACGCGGTGCCGGTAAAGCCTTGTTGAGTGACCTGTTCAGAACGTTGACACATCATGGCATATCGAGGCTCACTGTGAATACACAAAGCGATAATGTGACTTCCTTGAATTTCTATCAGAAAACGGGATTTGTTCGCACGGGTGAACAGCACCCCGTGTATACTTTGGATGTGCCTGCCAGTGCATAAGGAGGAAGCATGATAACCAGAGAGGATGCAATGATCGTCAATGCCCTGGTGCGACAGGCATTGACCTCGGCCCAGGAAGTGATGGGTGAAAACGGTTTGAACGCTGTGTTACGCACCAGTGGACTGGAAAGATTTATCGGCAGCTTTCCACCTGATAACCTTGAGCCTTCCATTCAGGCTTCACAATATGCAAAGCTGAACGAAGCCATTGAATCTTTTTATGGCCGCGGCGGTCGCGGCATGTTGCGTCGTATTGGCAAGGCATCTTTCCAATATGCGGTGCGCGAACAGGCCGCGCTGCTCGGTATCGCGGGCATTGCGCTGAAATTATTGCCTGAAAAACAACGCATCAAATTCATTTTGAACAGCATGGCTGGCGCGCTCAAGAAGAGCAACCCGCAGGTGGCAGCATGGCTGGACGATAGCGGCGAAAGGCTCGCATACCTGGAATCCACATGCGGCATATGCTATGGACGTCAGAGCGACATGCCGGTTTGTCACCTCTACGTTGGCTCCATCACCGAAGCGGTCCTATGGGCAAGCGGAAAGGAACATCAAATCATCGAAACGCACTGCCTTGCAAAGGGCGATCCGTACTGCAGATTTGAAGTAGGAGAAGCACGCGAGTGAATGATCCGAAATTTTCGGGCCGCATCCTTCGTCGTTTCGTGGAAACTGTCGCGCTGGAACTGGGTGCGGATCAATTCAATGCAATGCTTGCCCTGTCAAAATTGCCTTCTGAATGGGCAGGGCCTGGCACATTCCTGAAAATGGATTCAGTTGAAGCGGCGAACACGTACGCGTCCCTTCAGGCTGCAATCCGCACGTATTACGGACGCGGCGCACGCGGGGTTCTCGTTCGTGTAGGACAACGATTGTGGGATCATCTTTTGGATGATGCTGCGCTTGGAGGGAAGGCCCAGGCGGCGCTGATCAAAAGACTGCCGATCGCTGCACGCCGCAAGTCCACACTGGAACTGTTGGGTCGTTTAATCGGGGATCAACCGGGCGACATCACGGTTCACACTCTGGACCTCGACCTGCTGCTCGTTGACCATGCCTCTCCCGCCACCCGCGGCATACGCAGTTCAGCCCCCATCTGCTTTGTGACCCAGGGTTTGATCCGCGAAAGTCTCTCGTGGGGGACAAGACAGGGACATGATGTGGAGGAAATTTCGTGCAAGGCAACCGGCAGGAACACCTGCGAATTCAAAATCACCACGGGTAGGATGGTATGAAGACCTTTGAATCAAAATGGGAAGGCGATGATGGCATTACTTTCTTCGTGCAGGGCTGGGAGCCGGATACTCATCCCAGGGCATTGCTCGCGCTCGTCCATGGGCTGGGAGAACATACCGGGCGTTATGCTCATGTTGGCAGGGTAATGACAGACGCGGGCTATGCATTGGTCGGCTTTGATCTGCGTGGCCACGGCAAATCAGGTGGCGCGCGCGGACATTTCCCCTCCCTCAATACCGTTATGCAGGATATAAAAGAATTCCTGGTTTTTCTTGTGCAACGCTATCCCGACATTCCACACTTCTTATACGGGCTTAGTCTTGGAGGAATATTAGCTCTTTCCTATGCAATTCAACATAGCGCAGGAATAAAAGGTGTAATGGTCACCGGTGCCGCATTGCGCTCACCCCTGCAGGAACAAAAAACCAAGATTGCATTAGTCAAATTACTTGGATCGTTCCTGCCCGCCATGACAATTCACAGCGGACTGGACCCGACAACCCTTTCACGTGATTCAAAAGTGGTGGACGCATACGTCAACGACCCGTTGGTACATTACAGCGCGAGTCTGGGGTTTGGCAAATCGGCGTTGAGCGCCATTGATCTGTGCTTTGCGCGGGCGAAGGAATTCTCCCTTCCATTGCTTATCATGCATGGCACGGCCGACAAATTGACCTACCCCAGCGGAAGTGAGGATTTTGCCCGGCTTGTGAGTGAAGCAGGCGGAGATGTGACATTGAAATTATGGGATGGCATGTATCACGAATTACACAACGAGCCGCAG
>Ga0209002_10000774_pt1 | contig 25921 bp, 27 predicted proteins | sample Rifsed16ft2_FD_184010 | JGI IMG/M metagenome (GOLD analysis project Ga0209002, IMG submission 184010) | Soil microbial communities from Rifle, Colorado, USA - sediment 16ft 2 (version 2) | ecosystem: Environmental > Terrestrial > Deep subsurface > Rock core/Sediment | place: Rifle, Colorado... | reverse complement strand
TCCAGGGCTGCTTTCGCGTCCACCAGGGTCTCGCCGAAGCCGCGCCGGGTCGCCTCCTGCCACCCGCGAGGAGGGGGGTCATTCTCATTCACCGCCTCGACGTGCCGACCAGCTGTTAGCTGGTCCGAACCACCGTCGATCCATGCGTACCAGTCCATCGTTCAACCTTTCCGCCTGGCGTCTAGGCTAGATCACAACCCGGATCCCGTGGAACCGCCCGCTGACCACCGTCCCGCTGTTGGAGCTACGGTCCAAGCGGACGAGACCCACCGTGGGGATCACGACCACTGCGGCCGACGTCTGGATCCCGCGGATCAACGCCAACGCCAAGGCAACCCCGTGCCGCTTCGGGAGGCGCACCGTGTCTCGCGTCCCATCCGGCCACTCGACCACGATCGGCGCACCCTGCCACGTCATTTCGGCGGCACGGCCAAGGTCGTCTCTCACGATGAGCCAGCCGGGAACCTCGCTGCAGCCTAGCTGCTCGGCTGCGTCTCGATCTGCACATTCCGTCAGCATCACTCGCACCTTTCCGCCTAGCTCTCGCCAAGCATCCTGACTCCGCCGCGACAACCTGCGGCACCGCGCAAACCATGCCGTGCGTGCCGCCAGTCGCTCCGCCTTCTTCCCAGCCTGCTCTGCAGCGGCCGCACGCTCTACCGCCGCCCAGTACGCGGTGTCCGCACCGTCGCTCGCGCGCAGACCTCGCAGTTCTTCGGGCGGTTTCATGGCCGACCCCTCGCAACCTCCATGCCAGACGCTTGCTCTTGCTTGCTACCGGTGCTTATCTCCTTATACCACAACGGCATAAGCAAAGCATCGTATCAACTCCGCGATGCAACAGCTGTAAGCTTTCCGCCTCCTGTCGCGGAACCGCATCATTCCCGTAACGCTTGCCTTACGCTTGCGAGACGCTTGCCGTAACAATTCCCACCGGAATTCTCTTGACACGCAGCTCGCCGCAAGGTCGACTAGCGCCAGCGGCGCAACATGCTGGGGGTGGAGGTCGGGCTGCAGTGTTACCAGGCCCGTGGCTCCGGGCTGCAGTCCATCCATGACCCGTGCTCTGAACGACATGGTGCGGCAAAACGCCGCGGTGAGTCACAGAGGAGCATCATAAATCAACGCCCTCGCGCGCAGGGTGAGGGGAGGGATCCCCCAGTGTCCGAGAATCACAGACGAAGGGCCGATAAGGACCATTATGCGGATTGAGTGCATCTCGTGACGCGGCACCGGGTTAGGTGCGGTTTCGACCCGGGCGGTGGCGTGCGACCGGGCGCTCGACCGGAGGCGAGGCCCCCCCCCCTTCACGGGGGCCGCCCCCTCGCCCCGCGCCCATAAGGTACCCAGTCCCTCTCTCAAGTTGGAGCGCAATGAGCTCCCTGGAGGGAGTTACGGTGTTTTTTACGGAGGGCGCGTCGCATCCGAGCTTCGTAGGAGGGGTCAGCGGCGAGTTTCTTGGATCTCCAGGCTTTGGAGGCGGCTTTCCAGCAGGAGCGGCAGGCGCGAGCGGAAGGTCGAGGGTGGATGATGTTGTCAGGAGAGAAGGGGTGCCCGCGTTTGCAGTGGGAGGGAGGTTGCCGAGGAGTTCGAGCGGCGAGGCCGCGGCGGATGTTTTGAGAGTGGGAGACAGGTTGGAGGTGGTTTGGGTTACAGCAGGCGCGGTTTCGGCAGGTGTGATCGAGTTCGAGTTCAGGAGGCATGGGGAGGCGGTGGGTGAGGAAGTAGGCGACCCGGTGGGCGTAGCCACGGAAGCGGGAGCCGCGGTCGAAACGGGGGTAGCCGAGGGAGTTGAGTGGCCCGCGCCAGGGCCAGCAGGCGGAGGGTCCGGCGGAGGAGTCAACGAGGGAGTGAAAGGCAGGGATGAGAGAGTCCGGGAAGGAGGAGATGGGCTTTCGGTAGACGGTCATGGGGAGACGATACATCAGGCACCGGAGTTTAACAATCGGACATTTAAGAATGTGAGCAGGCTCTTGACAGGTGGCTGGTGGAGGTGGTAACCCGGTGACCAGTGGCACAAGATGTAGTGTTTCACGTGGAACAAGAGTGCCCTGGTCCACAAGGGTTAGTGGTTGGAGTTCGGAGTGAGGGTGGTGGAGCGAGGAGTAGGAGGAGTGCGGGGACACCGTTTTCGTGGGCGAGGAGGATGTTCGGTCTGTGGCAGTGCGAGTGCAGGGAGTACGAGAAGGAGAGTGTGTGTAGTGGTGGAGTAGTGGCGGTAGGGGACATGTGGGCACGGCATCCGAGCGGGGTGAAGTTCAAGTTGTTCATCCGGTTAGGGGAGGGAGGGTTTGAGGCGGGGTTGGCATGTAAAAGGGATGTGGAGTGGCCGGAGCGAAAGATGCGTCGTCGGTTGGAGGCGGTGAGTCTGAAGCACTGGCGAGGTTGTGAGCGGAAGGGTTCAGGGGGTTTCCACGGGTTACTGAAGGGGGTGGTGAGGTGACGGTGTCGGTGGGAGCGAATCCGCAGTTGGCCGAGGCGGAGGCGTACTTCCGGAAGCGTGGGACGACGTTTGCGGCGGCGATGGAGAGGGCGCGGGTGAAGGGAGGTGGGTACGAGGTCCCGAGGGCGGAGGTGGGTGGACAGGCGTGGGAGGACAGGGCGAGAGGGTTGGAGAGCTTCTTCTACTTCGCAGGGGAGTTGATCGGCCTGAACCAGGCGAGGTTAGCGCGGGAGGGGTCGCTGAAGGTTGACTTGGATGTGAGTCTGCACGGGGCGATCTGCGAGTTTTTGCAGGGGGTGGAGAGGGCACGAGAGACGGTGAGTAGTCTGCTGATCCCCCGGGAGCACTTAAAGACGAGTCTGTGCATCGCGTACGTGTTGTGGAGGCTGGTGAGGCAGGCGGACATGCACATTCTGTACGCTCACGGGAACGCGGTGTTCGCGGAGCGGGTGATGCGGGAGATCAAGTGGCACCTGGAGGGGAACGAGCGGTTTCGGTCGGCGTTCCCGGACGTGGTGTGGGAGAACGGGCGGAAGCAGTCGGATGTATGGCTGGCGTACGAGCTGAACGTGCGGGGTCACGACGGGACGAAGGTGCCGAGCTTGTGCGTGAGTTCGCTGGCGTCAGCGCAGGCGGGGTTCCACTACCACCTGGTGCTGGTGGATGACGTGGTGAACGAGACGAACTACAAGAGTGCAGAGGAGCGGCAGAAGGGGAAGGACTTTTTCCAGCACATCGACCACACGTTGCAGCCTGGTGGGAAGATCGTGGACGTAGGAACGCGGTGGCACTGGGATGACGCGCACGGGTGGCTGTTGGATCCGGAAGGGGTGTACGCTGGTCAGACTAGGAGTTTCGTGCGGGGGGTGTACGGAGAGCCAGGGGAGTTGGACGGGGAGCCGATCTTCCGGGCGTTGTGGCCGAAGGAGCGGCTGCTGGACAAGCAGCGGCGGTGTACGCAGTGGGAGTGGAGCTACCAGTACCTGAACCATCCGACGCCAGAGGGAATGGCGGTGTTCCGGCGGGAGGATCTGCGGTGGTTCGACCTTGAGAAGGACGGGACGTTGGGTGTGAGCCCGGTGTTGTTCTTCACGGCGGTGGACCCGAACAGGTCAGAGAAGACGCAGCACGACCCTGCGGTAGTGATGACGGTAGGAAGAGATGCAGACGGGCACTTGTGGGTGGTGGACATCGACCGGGGCCATCCGTCAGGTCCGTTGCTGGTGGACTGGATAAGGCGGCAAGTGGAGCAGTGGAAGTCGGCGATGGTGATGGTGGAGGTGAACTCCTACCAGCTTCAGCTCTGTCAGTGGTTGCGGGAGGACATGCTGAAGCACGGGACGGCCTACAACATCAAGGAGATGCACCGTGGTCCGACGACGCGGAAGTACGACCGCATCTCAGCCTTGGATCCTCTGGTGCGAGCCGGCGGACTGCATATCAGACACGGGTACGACGTGTTGTCGATGGAGATGGAGCAGTTTCCGTCGAGCAAGCACGACGACTGTCTGGACGCTCTGTCGGACGTATGGGCGGCTGGATGGAATCCGCAGAGGGACGAGGAGAAGCGGAAGACTCCGAAGACGGGGTGGCTGATGGGTGAGATTCTGGATGCGATCAAGGGCCGCCGGTACACGATGCACCGGGCCTGGAGAAGGAGAGCGTAAGATGGCGAACAGCGGACCGTTCTCGTGGGACAAGTTCCTAGGGGCGAGGCAGTGGGCTAGCATCGTCACTTCAACGCAGAGCAACCTGGACATCAGCTCCTTGGGAAACGTCCACCGGGTGGTTATCGTCCCGACCACGGTGACTGACGTATGGAGGGTGGCTCTCAGTGTGAACTCCGCAGCCAACCCCACACTGAGCACGGACGTGAATGCGTTGTCTGCTACTGGGATCATCCACAAGGCTGACCAGACCGGGGGCAACTGGATCATCCTGGAGTCGCACTCGCCGATCACGGGCGTGCACATTTATAGTTCCAGTTCGAGCGGCAGTGTGACCGACAGGGCCTTGGTGCAGTGCTTCGGGGGATGATGGATGGCGACCTTCAGCGAACGGTACCAGCTCCGAGGGACGCTCGGCGGCAATGAGCACGCCGTCAACCTGAGCCAGAGTCCGGCCTACACCAACATCATCGACCACGTCATCACGATAGGGACGACGGAGGTGCAGTTGTTCACCGACGGGACGGCAGTGGCGGGGGCGACGCTGACGGACTTCGACTACTTCTACGTGGAGAACCTGGAGGCCACCAACTACATGGAGATCGGCCTGAAGCAGACGGGTGCAGCGGATGTAGCGTTCTTCAGGCTGCCAGCAGGGAAGCACTTTGCTATCTACTCCCAGAGCTTCCAGGCTGACGGCGCTGACGAAGCCATCGGGACAGCGAACACCATCGTAGACATCAGCGGGCGGTTCAACACTGCTGCTGGCTTGTGCAGGATCATCGTGGCGACATGAGCATCATCCGGAGAATCCCTGAAGGCGCGCCACACAGTGTAGGCTCAAAAAGCCTGAAGCGCGACCGGATGAAGATCGCGCGAGGCTCGCCGGAGTGGTACCAGCGCCTCGTGGACTACTACCTCTCCAGGCGTGAGCCTCATGCTGCGATGTGGGATCTCGTGGAGGCGCGCTACCTGCACGACCGCCGTGGGATCAGAGGCGAGGATGAATCCTTCCTTAGCGATGAGATCAGGGTCGGCAGGGTGTACTCCATCGTCCACACCATCGAGAGCATGGTTTTCAGCCGTCGGCCGAAGTTCTTCCTGGAAGGATGGCACGGCCGCATCACCAAGGAAGAGGTGCCGGCGCTGGCGGCGATGCTCAACAACGAGTGGTACGTGGACTATTCGCTCGTCCGGGAGATCAAGCTGTGCATCCGGGACTGCATCAAGACCGGCTGGGGCATCCTTCTCACCAGCTACGATGCCGAATTCGATGCCAAGACCCAGCGGGATAAAGCCATCGCTCAGGCCGAAGAAGCCGTGACCAACCCGTTGCTGTTCATGGCGGAAGCCACCCAGGGACAGATGCTGCCGGAGGGGCTACAATCGCAGGAGTACCAGGAGACATTCCAGGGTGACAGCCGCGTCATCATGGACGCCATCAACAGCCGGCGGATCGACCCGTGGATGTTTCTGATTGACCCTGATTCGACAGGGCCGGAGGACGCCAAATGGATGGGTCGTATGGTCTGGGCCGATGTCGAGGCGCTTCAGGCTGACGAGACGCTTGACAACAGGAAAGAGCTGCATCCGAACGCGACTGGCACCCAGACGTGGCGCGATCTCCGTTCCAACAAGGACATCAGGAACCCCTACGATCTCGTGCTCCTCTACGAGATCTTCGAGCGCCTTCCAGGCGGCGGCTGGAAGATGGTCCTCTTCGCCAAGGACCACGGGAAGTTCTTGAAGCAGGTGGAGAACCCCTTCTGGGTTGGCTGCCCGTACAAGGTGCTCCGGTGGAACGATGACGGGCGGTCGCCGTTCGCGCAGTCGGACATCCTGCCAGCCTTGTCACTCATCGAAGCGGAAGAGTGGATGCTCACGAAGGTCATCGATGGCTACTGCCGCGAACACATGGACACGACCTTCTACGACAAGATGGCGGGAGTGTCGATGGAGGAGTTGAAGGCTGCCGCCAGCCCTGAAGTCGGGAAGTACGTCGGCGTCACGATGGCCAGCGGGAGAGCGTTGCGCGACCTGATCCTGAAACTGCCGAAGGACGTGAAGTCGCCAGAGGCCATGAACCTCCTGTCGCTAGTGGACCGCTCCATCCTGATCTCAGTAGGACTCGGACCGAACCAGTTCGGCCAAGCACTCAAGTCGGCCACATCCGCCACCGAATCTAACGAGATCGCCACATTCGCCCGTGCCCGTGGCGGCCACAAGTACGACGCCTTCGAGCACTTCATCGCGGGCAGCGGCAGCCTGCGGTTAGGCATGAGCGCCCAGTTCTACCGGGATGAAGACGGCAAGCCTGACGCTGATCGCGTCCGCAGGATCGCGGGAGATGAAGCGGCGGATGTCTGGAAACAGACCCGTTGGACACCAGCGGACGTCCGTCAGGGTCTCCGGGTACGTGTCGAGCCAGGCTCCATGCGTCCCATCGACGACGACACGAAGGCATCCCAGATGATCCAGTGGGCGAGCATCGCCGGCCAGATCCCGCAGTTAGCGCAGATCACTGACTGGAACGAGTTCGCTATCCAGCTCTACCGAAAGATGGGCTTCCAGGACAGCCAGGGGCTCATCTTCGGACTGCAACAGATGGCACTGATGGCCGCCATGCAGACGATCGGTCAGACGGCGATGAATGGTGGTGCCGCTGGTGCTCAGATAGTTCCGCAAGGGGCTGGTGCTGGCGGTGCCCCACCTTCTGGCCAAGCTGGCATGATGCAGGAACTCCTCGGGGCTAGGAATGGGGGGATGGCTCTGTGAACCACCGGCAGTACGAGAAACAACTCATCGACAGCTTGAGGATGAAACTGCCGCGAGAAAACTGCCCGCCGTTACAGGATACATGGGAACTCATGCCGCCGGATGAGTGGGAGAAGGTTCCTAAGGGTGATACTCCTCACGAGGTCCATTCCAGAGCTATTTACCTGAACGAGTTCAGGGATGGCCGGTTCAAGTTTCTCATCCACACGAAACGGCCGAAAGACAGGCAAGAGCAGCCGGTCATCGAGGACTATGCGTGCGACGAAGGGCGGGCAGACTGGCCAGACTATGTGATCCTGCCAGACGGGCGGGAAGGGCCCAGACCGTTCCGTAACACCGCCGAACTGCGCGACTATCAGAGACTCACTGGTCTCCGTCCGAAGGAACCAGGGGAAGCGTCGATCAACAAAGGGGCTGAGAAGAAGGCGCGTCTTCGAGCCCGCATCAAGGAACTCAAGGCGCGCCTAGGACAAGGAGACTGAAAGGATGAAGATCAACAAGAAGGTAGCGCAAGGCGAGTCCCGCGCAGCGGGCGTCGAGCGCCAGAAGGGCGGCCCTGTCCGTCGCATCCCCGTGGGTTGGACCAACACCCGGAAGTCGGTCAAGAAGTAGGCCATGCCGAACCAGTTCAACGCAGACGACCTGAACCCTGACGCCGCTCCTGTTGAGCCGGAGGCGAATCAGCCTCAACCGGACCAGCAGGCGGATCTCCAGGACCAGTCAGCGTCTGAATCACCAGAGCCTTTCACGTCCGTCAACCCCAATGAACTGCCGCCTGAACTGCAACAGCGGTACAAGCAGATGGAGGCAGACTACACCCGGAAGACCCAGGCCGCCGCCAAGATGCGGAAGGAAGCTGAAGGTCTCCAGGAAGACGCTACCGCATGGCGACTCTTCCAAAGACATCCTGAACTCCGGCAGGCTTTCAATCAGAACGTAAGCCAGACCCAGACCCAAGCCGGTGCGTCCGGCCTTGTGAATGGGGAGGAGCCGGACGAGGACGCGCCTTTCATCGAGAAGCTGGAACCGGATGCTTTCCGCGGGGTGAGAGGGATTGTGAAGAAGGAACTGGTTGAGATCAAGCGTGAACTCGAAGCGGTGAGAGCGTACAAGGGACACATCGACTACATGATCCAGGATAACGTGCGGCAACGCTGGGAGGCGTTGCAGCGGGAATATCCTGGAGCCGGCAGATACCAGGCGCAGATTGCCTCTTTCCTGGCAGCCAACCCGGCCATCCAGGACCTGAAACAGGCGTTCTTCGCCGTCGCGGGGGAAGCAGCCTTGAAAGAAGCGAAGCAGACCGTTCGTACCCAGGACACTGCTTCGCGCCAACAGGCCCAGCTCGTCCGTGGTCAGACCCCTCCCAAGGGAACGACACCCCAGCCGCAGAAGCGGAAGCTCGCGGACATCTTCAAGGAGCTGATGCAGAAGCAGCAAGGGTAGACCACGATTCCTCAGCCCCAGCCTGAGCGTGAAACTAGCGCGGCTAAGGACTGAGGCGGTTCGCCGAACAAGAAAAGGAAACCAACCTCATGGCGAACTGGGCAGCAGCGACCGGCACCCGCCGGTCAGCGAACCTCAACACCCTCCACACAACTGGACTGGAGCAGTGGTGGAATCCTGGCAAGGCCGAGGAGATCATCTTCGATGCCACTCCAGCCTGGTGGATCTTCGCGCAGAACAAGAAGGTCGGAGTCTACGGCTTCGACGTTCTCGTCCGCATCCTGGAGTCCAAGAACCTCCTGGGAGGATCCTTCCAGTACTTCGACAACGTCAACACCACCAACACGCGGCTCACCCAGGGCGCGCGTTTCCCCATCGCCAACTACTCGTGGCCCATCTCGATCGCCTGGCAGCAGGAGAAGGAGAACAAGGACCCCGTCAAGTTGGCTGACATCGTGGAACTGGCTGTCACGCAGGCCGAACTGTCGGCTGCCGACATGCTGGAGACCCACCTGTTCAAGGGCAACATCGCCAAGGCGACCGACATCCTGGGCATCGAGCAGATCGCCAGCCCGACGACCGACCTCGGTACTGTCGGCGGCCACACCAACCGATTCCAGTACCGGCAGGCTGCCGAACTCTTCGGCACCATCCAACAGGCTGCATGGACTTCGGACACCGCAGGTGGCACCGGCTGGGAACCCTTGGCCGTTGACTTCGATACCAACTCCGCCTTCCGGTTCGAGTACGACTCCCTGAACGGGCAGCCGTCAACCGGCCTCCAGGAACTCCTCGACATCTACACCTTCGCTAGCCAGGGCATCATCCATCCGAACCTCATCATGATGTCCCAGGTCCCGTTCCGGGACTACGAGATGGCAGCCCAGACGAAGATGCAGATCACGAAGGAGTCGGCCAAGTTCGGAGACATCGAACTCGGCTTCGACAACCTGAAGTACAAGAACGCGATCATCATCCGCGCTGAGTCCGCCGTGACGCAGAATGCCACTGGGGCCATCGCGGACGACACCAACGGGGAGCAGAACGTCTACCTGCTCAACACGGACTACATCGAGCTGCTCGTGGAGGAAGGCTGCGACTTCGTGCTCGGGGAGCCGCGCACGCCAGTCGATCAGCACGCTTCCACGAGGCACATGATCTGGTCGGGCCAGCTCGTGTGCGTCAACCCGCGCTACCAGGCGCGCATCTACGCCTACCCGACGTCGTGATGCACCTGGACTTGGCTGGGGGTGTTCCCCAGCCAGGTGGGATCTAAACCGCCAGCCCTGCTCATCGGGGGCTGGCGGCGTAACCACCTTCCACAAGGAGGCTCAACAGATGAAGATCACGCGCTTGGGTGGCATCACCTACGCGAACGACACGGTGCTCGCCAACGCCGACAAGATCGAGTGCATCTTCGAGGCCAACGGGGCGATCACGGTCGGTTCCAGCGTCATCCACGAGAACACGTCCGTCAACGGCACCCTCGTCGTCATTGGGTCCACCGCGGCCGACATTGCCACGTCCGACCACAAGTTCGTGGGCATCTACGAGGGCATCGGCGGGTCCGGTGCCCTGACCACGACGTCCGGGCTCACCGGTCGCGCTGCCGCGGATGGCGACATCATCATGGTCACGACCTACGGGCCGGCCATCGCGCTGGTCTCCGGCGAGACCGCGGATGTGGCCGCCGGTTCGGCGCTGACACTCAGCACCACCGTCAACGGCGAGATCGTCAACCTCGGTACGACGTTCGACGCTGGCGACGTTCCGATGCTCATCGCCTGCGAAGGCAACCAGGGGACCACCGCCGCACGCGACGTGTTCGTGAAGGCCATGTGACGATGGTTGAAGACCGCGAGTACAAGCGGTGCATCCAGTGCGGACGGCTTCGCAAGGTATCTTGGTTCGCCAAGGCCAAGGGCTTTGCGAAGTCGTTCGGCTGCCTCTGCGGCTCGCGCAGAACGAAAGACCCCAACCACGTTTCCTTGTGGGAACGTCTCCTGCTCCTGATCGGAGTCATCTAGAATGCCCAACGTCATCGACAAGCGGACCGACACCAAGAAGCGCATCGGCCGGCCCTGGGAGAACCTGAACTGGCGCGAGAAGCCAGCCATCCCCTTCGAGAACCTGCACTGGTGGTTCGACACGAGACACGGACACGTCCACCAGCACGCTGAGAAGTGGGACATGGAGACCCAGGAATCGCTCGGGATCTACGGGACCTACGACCATGAGGTCGCCAGGCTCACCTACCACGACGTGGACGCCATCTACGACATCATGGAGCGGACGGACTGCACCCAGGCGGAAGCTACCATCAAGCTCGTCGGGCCAGAGAACCTGCGGCCGGAGTGGATCCAGAAAGCCCTCGGAAGCCCGGCCATCCGCTGCCTCAAGAGCAAGCCGCTCCAAGACGAGATCGAGAAGACCAGGCCACTCTACGTCTACCAGGACCCAGAAGCCAGCGTGGAAAGCCCAGCCAAGGTCACGGAAGCCAGGATCGACAAGGAGGACGACACCCCTCCGAGGGAATACGGCAAAGGCCCGCTCATCAAGGCCACGATGGACAGGGCGCAGAAGCTCGGCATCGCGTGGTCGAAGGTGCAGGCGATCGCCTCCGAGCGCATCGGCAAGCCGTGGAAAGACCTCTCCAAGGACGACATCCGGCAAGTCAGGACGTGGCTCGTGAACGGCACCCTGATCCCGGACGTGACCCCCGCCTGAGGATGTAACCGGTGGCGTACAAAACCCTCACCATCAGCAACATCGTTGCGAGGGTGAAGACGTTCCTCATCGGCATCGGTGTCACTGACACCTCGCTAGACACCGAGATCAAGTACGCCCTCGACTACATCGTCCAGACGACGATCGCCCAAGCGCATCATCCTGCCTTCAGAGTCGAATCCGTCCTCCAGCTTGCCAAGAGCGTGTCTGACTACACGATGCCGGACGACTTCCATGCCATCATCGAGCCTGGCGTGAAGTTCACGGACTCGCCCAACTGGACACTCATCTGGTTCGACCAGCAGGACTACGATCGCCTCGAACTTGATAACAGGTTCTCGAATGAGTCGCGCCCCAGGTACTACACGCTCCGTGGCAGGGACCACGACAGCGGCCTGTTCACGTTCAGGGTGACGCCGAAGCCTGATTCCGGCTACACGCTGGTCTACAGCTATTTCGGCCTGCCGGACGACATCATCGGTGCTGCTGACACCGATGTGATCGACCGCCGTTTCCCGATCGAGTACCACCGCCTGCTCGTACTCGGAGCTGTCATCCAGTTCCCGCAGTGCCTGTCCAGGGACTTGCTCCTGTCCTACAAGGCCGACTACCAGGAGATGCTGAAGAGGATCCTGCTCACGAATCATCCCGTCATCGGGAACATCGTCCAGAACAGGCCGTACAGGGGATTCCGGAGCCGGACAGGGACCCTCGAAACGACCATCACGGCAGGAGAGGACGTGCCCTCAGTGTGATCTATGGGTTCTAGACCCGTCTACGCGACGATCGACAGGTTCGCTGGTCTCAGCGACCGCTCCATCCCTGTCAACCTCACGCGGATCGAGTGCCCTGATCTCAGGAACGTCGAGTTCGCCAACCGGGCGCTGGAGCGCAGGAACGGTCACACCAGGATTACGAGCACAGCGTTCAAGGATTCGTCGGTGCAGTTGGATGGTCTGGACGACTTTATCATCATCCAGCACCTCTCGGCGTACCAGCCAGGGGCCAGCGACAGGCTCTACCTCTCCTGCTGCGTGAAGAAGCAACGCTTCCCCGCGGCCGAGAAGACCATCATCTCCAAAGGGTCAGGAACGACCACCAGCCGGTTCTTGTGGATCACCTACGACCCCACGATCAACACCAACAACGGAGGCTGGCGGCTCAGGGTCTACGACAACACGGCTGGCACCCTTAGGAACGTGACCGTCAACGATGGCAACGGCTCCAGCGCCGGCATCGTCGGCCTCTTCCGGCATCTTACCCTCGTCATCACCGACGCTGCCACCAACACCTACACTTTCACCGTGAGGGATGACGCTGGAGCCACGGTAGGCACCGCCCAGACGCTCGTCATCGGATCCTGGATCACCAACTCGAATCCGTGGACCATCGGCGTCAGTACCACCAACGGGACTGTCAGGGATACGGACTACGGAGCGTTCTCCATCGCTGAACTGCGGATGGATATGACGACAGGAGCAACGCAGCCATCGTTCGTGTCGGTCTACACCAGGGAACTCACCACGGATGAAGCCCTCACAGCTATCGGCTACTGGAAGTGCAATGATGGAATCGGAATTACTCTCGATGATTCCAGCCCCAACGCCAACGACGGCTACGCCATTGGTGAGGGAACCAACTGGCTTACCGGAGACCTTGTCAACGGGGTTTCAGGGCTCCAGTTCGCCGGATCTTCTGATCCCGGAGCCCTTGTCGCTCCAGCGCACTACGGCGGCTTCGTCCACTGGAGGGTTGCCAACGTTGCCTCCAACACCGCTGGAGACCTTTTCACCAACGACATTTCGGGAGGGAGAAACTGGGTTGTCTCTCTGTTGTATGTACCACTTCTGGCTGCCAACGAAACGACAGTTCGGAATCAGACGCTCCTCTGGGCTGGAACAGACGCAACGAATCCCGCCCCGATAGCGATCTCGGTCTTGAGCGACAGGATCATCGGGCAGTATTACGACGGCACGACGCTCCACCCGACGCTGACCTTGAGCAGTCTCACCTTGTCGGCGGAAGCCAACGTTGGAAAGCGTATCCGCATCAACCTCCGACTCTATCAGCATCCCACCGCCACTCCAGTAGACGATGTAGTAGAGCTGGTTGCATTCGTAGAGACTGCTGCGGGCGGATACACGACCTACACGACAAACACTGTCATCACTGCACCTATCGACCCTTCGGCGGCCGCCAGAAGCGCGCACTGGTGCATCGGGGACAAGTTTTCCGATATCTCAGTCGTGCCTCCCGCAACGCGAGGGACAACGGCCTTCGGGGTCATCGACTCGGTCTATGCCATCAAGGCCAACGCCTCTGGCTTTGCCGCGCTCCCAGCCCAACACCAGCCTCCGTGGGGCCAGGAGACCGGAGCAGTGTCAGCGTTCTACACCATGCTTGCTGGTCTGCCGCTCGACGATGGCCAAGGCACCCAACTGCGCACTGTGGGCAGCCAGACGACGACAGCTCAACTCTACCCTGAAGATGGCTTCGGCCTCTCCAGGGATGAGGGCATGGTGGATCCCTACGATCCACCGTTCTGTCAACTCGTCCACGACTACAGAAGGTTCGACTCTCTCGGCAGTCTGAAGCGTGAGATGCTGATCGTCTCCGGGACATCGCTATACGCCGTGAATGTTTCGAACGGTAGCATCAAACTGTTCAGTGGTGGTCTAGTGAAAGGCACGCTGTGGACCGCTGCTCAGTACAGTGACCGGGTGTTTCTCGCTTCCGACAACGGCAAGCGGCCGATGGTCTATGATGGCGACAAGTTAAGATACGTCGGCATCAGAGCCCCCCAAGCGACTCCAGTCATCACTACAGTAGGTGCAGGCGGGGCCTTTGCTGCCGGCGATTACTACATCTATGTGACGTACAGGAACGCAGAGAGCGGGACGGAATCGAATCCGAGTCCTGGGGTGCTGCAAACGTTGACACTGAACCAGCAGATCACCACGATCGAGCTTCCGGTATCGGCGGACAAGCAGGTGAACCAGCGGAGGATATGGGCAACCGCTGTTGCGACCACTGGTAGTGCTGCTGATGCGCCTCCCATCTATCTCATCGCCACAGTGGAGGACAACACCACCGTCACCTACGCTCCGTCAGGAGGAATCGACGGGCCATCAGCTACTGGGACCACCCTGGCAGATTTCACGATCAACGAGGAAGCCCCCCAGGGCAGCCTTGTGGCGACGTGGAAAGATCGGCTCTGGGTCGCTGGTCAGAGTGAGAATCCCACCCGCATCTACTTCTCGGATGCCGGAGCTCTCGACAGCTTCGACCAGACCGTGGACTACGTGGACGCTGACCTGGACACCGGCGACGCCTGCACCAGCTTGAAGCCGATGTTGAACCAGCTCCTGGCTCACTTCCGGGATGGCCGCGTGGCCATCACCTTCACGGGCTCAAGTACGGATCCATTCTTCCCGAGCTACCTCAGCAAGGACACAGGCTGCGTCGGGCCGATGGCGGTCATACCGTTCGAGTCCGGCCAGTTCTTCGTCTCCGAGCGTGACGTATTTCTCTGGGATGGCTACAACGCCCTGAACCTATCGAGCCCGACACAGACCAACCGGCCGTCCATCCAGACGACGATCCGGACCGGGCTCAGCTCCGGCCGACTCAAGTACGCATCGGTGGCCATCCACCGTTCCCGGAACCAACTCTGGATTGCCTGCTCATCGTCCTCGGCGTCGCGGAACGACATGGCCCTGGTCTTCGACATTTCCCAAGGGATCTGGAGCCGGTACGACATCGACCTTGACTCCATCCTGGAAGTCGAGGATGAGAACGACGAACCTGGTCTCTACGGGACGTCCCGAGGATTCCTCGTGCAGCTCGATAGCGGGACCTACGACGGGAATCAGGACACCATCGCTGTGCTTGCAGGCACAGCCTTGGGAACTCATGGAGCTACATCGCTGCAAGATACGAGCAAGGCATGGACGACTGACGAGTACAAAGGTCTCTACTGCTACTGGTACGATATCAGTACGGCGAATCTCTACCGTACACGCATTGCTGGTAACACGGCAACTACGTTGACCTTCTACGACGATCAGGTCTACCAGCCAGCGGACTCCGATCCGTACGCCATCGCTGGCATCGACTGGTACGCGGACTTCATGATCGACTTCGGCGATTTCTTCCAGAACAAGCGACTCAAATGGTTCAAGGCGATCGGCGAGTCCGACGTCACCAACAACTTCCACCTGATCCTGAAGCCGAACAATCCAGGGCGGGCGTGGACCTACGCAGGCGCGGCTGACTACCATAGGACGTGGACGGCGACTGAATCCTTCAAGCGCATCCCGATCGGCGGCGTCGGGCGATCATTCCGGCTCAGAGTCGCGGAGACAGGCTATCCATCTGCGGCAGTCTTGGATGCGATCCCTTCGGCGAGCGGCAAGATCAGCGTGTTCAAGTTTGAAGTCGAGGCGGAAGCCTTGGAGGCATTGTGAGCTTCAAACTGGAACTACCACCCGTCCCTGATCCTCGGGATCCTGCACGTCTGCGGTGGTGGCTGGATGAGCTGAAGGAACGGCTGCTGCACATGGTCTACCAACAGGCCGACGCAGCGATCGACCACGGGAGTCTCGGAGGACTCACAGACGATGACCATACGCAGTACGCGCTTAAGAGCACCCTGACGACACGAGGAGATCTCTACGCTGCATCGGCCGCATCTACCCCGGCCCGGCTTGCTCTCGCGCTTGCTGGCACGACCTTGCGGTCAAACGGGACGGACCCGTTCTGGGATCCTGCGGCAATCCCGGTTGGGGCCATGAGTGCATCGGATCAGGCCCCGGTGGACGGCCAGAGCGTCGTGTTCCGCTCCGCGACCGGCTGGGAGTTCGAGCCTTCTGGTTATCCGAAGCACCTAGGGTATGCGGCAATATGAGCACCTTCACCACCAAAGCTCTTGCAGATGGGCAGTTGGCGAATAGCAAGGGGACGGTCTATACGTGTCCCGCGAGCACGACGGCGTACATCAAGAGCATCACCGTCTACAACTCCAACAGCACGTCGGAGACCGTGACGCTGTGGCTCAACAGGACCGGCACGAGCCGGGTGGTGTTCAAGGCTACGCTGACGACAGGAGATTACGGCGAGGCTCTGGATTCGGTGCTTGTACTGGAGGCTGGTGACATCATCCAGGGCCAGGCTACGACGGCGAGCATGGTGGATTACACGATCTCAGGGGTGGAGGAAACCTGATGCCGCTCTACGACAAGAACGGCAATCTGAAAGCGTCCGGGATCGCTGACAACAGCCTTGTGGCCGCGAAGCTGGCGATGACCGCGACCGACAAGCTGGTTGGACGATTTACGGCGGGGGCCGGGGCGGGCGAGGAGATCGACTGCACCGCTGCCGGCCGAGCGTTGATCGACGATGCTGATGCGACAGCGCAGCGGGTCACGCTCGGGGTTGTCATTGGCACTAATGTTCAGGCTCAGGATGCGGAGTTGTCAGCTATCGCCGGACTCACGTCAGCGGTTAACAAAGGGATTCAGTTTACAGGATCAGGGACTGCGGCGACGTATGATCTCACGGCAGCGGGACTCGCGCTTCTTGACGATGCCACTGCGGCGGCGCAGCGGACGACCCTTGGCCTTGGCGCGGCGGCGCTGCTCGCGGATCCTGTCCCTCTTGCCAACGGCGGGACCGGCACCACGACTGCGGCTTTGGCTGACGATGCCATCGTATTGATCCGTCTCGTATTTGCATTCAATGTCACGTCCGCGCTAGCAGCCGGGTCCAATACTGCCGGATTTATGGGCAGTACGAACACGAATCAGAAGTGGACCGTACCCGCCGGTAAGACTTTCAAGGCGATTACCGCCTTGGGTGTTGCGACTGCGGGTGCTGCGGTAGACACATACACGTTCCAGGTCGGCGTCAAGAAGATCAGTACCGGTATATTCACGTCGTGCGCGAGCAACACCGGCGCTGAAAACACGCAGATCAGAGTGTACGCGGAAGGCACGGAGGCTTCGCCGCTTGCGTCCTACGCAGCGGGCGATGACATCATGGCCGCCATGAAAAACGCGACTGCCGGGAATGCGTTTGCAAATACCGTGCACTGGGCAGAGATCATAGGAGTGCTTGTCTGATGCCGAAGACACTGGCTGAGTTGCAAGCAGGAGGCTGGGAACGGATCGGTTCCGCGACGCGGCGTTTCCAGCACTGGACGGGCGCGGTCCAGGGGGAGTGCGTGGAGATCCTCTGGGATTCCGAGACCGGCCGTTACCGCCGTGTCGGGGACAGTGGCGATCGTATGGACATCGCCCGCCTGGCGGCCACGCTGTGCATGGTCCTGGACGAGTTCCTTCAGGCTGCGCCCGTGGCCCTCATCTCGGCCACACGGAAAGCGGCGCTCAGGCTCGCCCTCCTGGAAGCTCTGGAGGAGGGGCCATGAAACTGACGATGGCGACATGGCAGGACTACGGAGACCTGATGGCGCTCAGGAGACAACAGGGCGAGCACGAGATGAACTGTGAACCGACGCTGCGCCCAGGAAACGAGGCGGTGGGAGAGTTCGACCGGAGCCTCCAGACTGCCGGCTGGCTCAGGGACAAGGACTGCCTGGTCATCCTGGCATGGGACGGCGCAGACGCCGTCGGCTTCATCGCCATCAACGCTGGCGGCATCATGGGACTCGGCCGCGAACTGACGACCAAGATTGACGGGTTCTACGTCCGGCCGGATGCGCGCCCGGAGGGCGTGGCCGGCAAGCTCTACAGGGCAGCCATCAAGGTCGGCAAGGGCCTGGCGGCGATGCACCAGGCCGATGTCTGGACGCAGGCGCTCGTCGTGTGTGGTAACGTCACGATGTCACGACACATGGAGGGGCTGGGCTTCGAGCCCATCGCCACTCTCTACCAGCGGAGGATCGCTCATGGGAGGTGAATCTTCAGCGCAGAAGCGGGCTCGGAAAACGAGTCAGTCTGCCATCACGACCAGCCAGCGGGCAGAGACGGAGTACGCGAACTCGCCGCTGTACCAAGAGCTTTTCCAGCGGGCTCTGGGGCTGGCTCAGGACCCCTACAGTCTCGGTCCTGATGACATCGCCAAGATCAACCAGAACGCGGCTTCCAGGGCGCAGATGGGCTCCAGGAACTTCCTGGACCAGGAGTTCTCCAGGCTGGCTGGTAGCGGCTCTGGGATGCGGTCAGGGGCCAGGAACGCGGTGATGGGCAGGGCGGCCACAGGACTCGGGACGGAGCTTGCCCAGGGATCACGCCAGGCGGAGATCCAGGGGGCGCTCCAGAGCAACGCCGACTTGGTGAACGCCTTCAACCTCATCCAGAGCTTGCTCGGGCAGAGGGCGGGGATGAGCCAGAGTCTCGCAAACACGCAACTAGGCGTCGGGAACACCCTGACGGGCCTAGCCGGGCAGCCGAGCCCACTAGCCCAGGCGTTGGGCGGGGTCGGTCAGCTTGGCGGCAGCCTCCTCGGAGCTGCCGGCATGGCTGGTGGATTCGGGAGCCTGTTCGGCGGTGCTGGCGCTGCTGGAGCGATGCCAGGAGCAGGATTCACCGGCCAAGTGAACACGATGGCAGGGCTGCTCTGCTGGGTGGCCGAGGCGATCTTCGGCAAGGACGCCTGGGAGACCCACGCCGCGCGGTACTGGGTCCGGTTCAAGGCCCCGTCGTGGTTCCGGTGGACGTACCTTGCCATCGGTCGCCCCGTGGCCTGGCTGGTCCGCAGGAGCGCCTTCCTGCGCCGCACCCTTCGACCGTTCTTCGTCCGTCTCGCGCACGCCGGCCAGGAGGCCATGTATGGAGTTTGACCTGAAGGACCATCCGAAAGACTGGCTCTGTGAGCGCGTTGCTCCGTTCGCTCGCAGCATCGGAGTGACGGGAGAGGAGTTGGTCACATTCTGGGAGTTAGTTGCTGCTGGCAGAGTGTATCTCGGCGACGGTGGCTTCATTATACTGCCCAACACCCCGAAGGATTCATGACCATGAGCGACCTCGGAGCCGGCATCGGAGCCTTCGCCAGCGGGTTCTCTTCTGCCATCGCGCCTGGACTCCAGGAGGCTGCCCGGCGGCAGATGATGCAGGAGCAGGAACAGACCCGGCAGCGGGAGCGCAAGGAGGACGTCGCACTCGAAACGACGCGCCACGGCGAGCGCATCAGTCTGTTGAAGGAGGAGCGTGAGGAGGGCCGTCGTGGGCGGCTTGCGCAAGAGGGCATGGACATCGAACGTCTGGCCGAGGCCAAAGCCACGGGGGCTACACAGCGCCGGCTAGCAGAGCTTGGCGAGACGCGCTTGACCAAGGCCGAGGAACGGGCGGCCTCTAGCCAGAAGACAGCCGAAGGTTTCCAGCGACAGAATCTCATGCGCCAGGAAGTCATGGCCGAAGAGGGCGGGCGGCGCGAGACACAGCGTATCGGTATCGAACAAGAGCGGCTGAACCTGGCGCGTCAACAGGCGGAGGATGCCAAGAAGGCCGCAGTTCAAGACCGGCTTGCGAGAACCAAGGAAGCTCTCTTCACATTCGCACTTGGCAGGGCCAAGGATGAAGCCTCGGCGAGAGCCAGCAGTGATCAGTTGGCTCTCCATACCGAACTCCAGCGCATCACGGACGACGATGCGCTCGTACAGAAGTTCATGCTTGACATGGCGAATCCTCAGTACATTCCTATTCTTGAAGGTTTTGGCATGACGCCTGAGCAGGCTATTGACAAGATGCACAAGCTGCGTGCTCGTGGCAACGCTGTGAACGCCGCCACGGGAGGCAAGGAATTGGCCGACCTGTTCCTTGAAGAACCTGATGTCATCGGCAAGGCTCTTGAGGAGCGGCAACTGGAGATCGACGCCATCGACGCCGACTTCGCCAAGGGGACGATCACCGAAGACCAGGCCGAACAGCGTCGCTTGAAGATCATTGCCAGGCCGCTGCCTTCAGTACCAAGCCGTGCTGGGAAGATGGTCAAGATGCTGCGGGATGTCCGCGCTGGTGCTGGAGCACCCAAAGAAGGCGAAAAGACGCCACTCATCAACGTGAAGGAAAGCGCCCGCAAGGAAGCGATGAGTGCCGCAACTGACACATACAAGATGCTGCGTGAGAAAGGCGTCTCACAGCCCATCCTTGATCAGATTGTTGAAGTTGCTGGTGACGATCCTGCGAAGCTGCGCCATTTGCTGTGGAAGATGGAGGAAATCCGTCGCTGGCCCAGAGCAGACCGATACGGCATCCATAACGTCCAAGAGATGGTGGATGCTGGCGTGACCGAACTCAGAGGATGGTTGAAGTGATGCCAGACCCGAACCCCTACGGCTACGGTGATCCTCCTGGCAGCCCTGGCGGTCCTGTTCCACAGCCTCCGCCCACGGTCCCGCCGCTCCATCCCCTCGCCCAGAGCCTCTTCAGCTTGCCAGCCGCCGACCTCGCGCCCACCCTCAACCGCCAGTGGGACTTCCCGGCACTCAGGCAGACGACACCCCCAGGACTCAGCTTCGGCCAGATCCTCCAACCTCAGCAGAATCCGCAGACCCAGTACGATCCGCGTGTGGTGCAGGAGACAGCAAACTCTCCCTGGTTCATGCTCCTTCAGCAGCTTTTGAACAACCAAAACACCGGCCGCTTCTCCAGGAGACTCCAGAACCCGGCGATCCAGGTCATAGCGCAGATGCTTGCCGCCAAGGGAGGACAGGCGTAGTCGATGCCGGATCCGCTCCCACTCTTCGCTCCGAGCGGCCTCCTCCGGCCGTCCTTCAACCTGCCGGCACTCCCTAGCTTCGGTGGCACGCCTACCGATATCTCGGCGTACATGCCCCAGCTCCCGCAGATCGTGAGGGCCTACCAGGATCAGGAAGCGCAGAAGCCGTGGTGGGTCGAGCCGCTGGAGTTCTTCGACGAGCTTCTTTTCGGCCAGATGGTCAAAGGCTTCTTGGCCGGCACGGGCGAAACTGGCGCGGGAGACAACCTCTGGGAAGGGTTCCGGAAGAACCCGATCTTCCAGGTGATCGACATGCTCCTGCCAGGGCAGCCGTTCACTGGGAGAGACGTGCGGTTCACGGATGTGCGTGAGAGCCTCGGCTGGAGCTTCGGGCAAAAGAACGTGAACGAGGGAGTCGCCAACTTCTTCATCAACCTCGCGGGCGAGATCATTCTGGACCCGTCGAGCTTCTGGAACCCGTACGGGAAGATCAGTGGGACAGCGATCGGCCTCAGAAGGGGCGGGCAGGCAGCAGCTCGGGCCGCGAAGCCGATGCTTCAGTGGGACCAGATGTTCAAGGAGATTGCCAAGGCAGAAGGGCACACTGCTGATGCCACGATGCGCTTCCTGAAGCTTGACATGGGCGCTCTCGTGAAGCAGACGGAGACGGCCCGTCGCGCACTGTTCGTCTGGAACATCCCCATCATCGGCCAACAGTATGTGTGGCAGCCGTTCAAGGCGATGGACATCAACATCGCCAAGGCGCTGGAGGGCGTCGCGGAGTTCCTGAACACGAATCCAGTCACCCGCCCTGTGCTCGCAGCTACCCAGAAGATGGCCGTTGGCATCAAGGGAGCTGCCACCAGAGCCTTCGTCCGGGATGCCATCACGGAAGGCGGCGTGGGAGCGCGCATCCAGAACCAGGCGTACTGGGAGCGCGTGATGGCGATCCAGCACGATCATCCCGACATCCTCCGCAACCCTGACGGGGCCAGGGGGGTCATGCTGTCGATGGAGTGGGGCCTGAACGAGCGGGAGTTGGACGACCTGGGGGCGCTCTCCGAAATCTTCACGAATGAGAGCCGCGAAGTCCGGCAGGCGCAGAGCCGATTCGAGAGGTTGACCAAGGAGAGCCCAGAGTTCGCGCAGCTTGTGGAACAGGCCAGGACATCGGCTGACCCTCTCATCGGTCAACAGGCGGCCTTCCGCCTCTACGATGAGTTCCCGAACGTCGCCATTCCGAAGGACATCCGGGAGGCATGGAATCTGCCAGCGCGGGCGGGGCTGGAGTTGAAGCGCCCCATCCAGGTAGCGGTCCAGGAACGCAACATCCTGGACGTGATGCAACCTCCGGGAGTCCCGGAGACCTTGCCTTCAGCCGCGCCTCTTGGTCCGACTCCTGGCCAGGAGGCGCGTGCTGGCCTTGAGGGTGAAGTGGCAGGCATGAGCGCCGCCCAGATCGAGGCTGCCCAGGCTGAGCACATCGGCGTGTTCCAGCGCATCCACGCTGCCGGCAAGCAGCAGGACGTCGCCGCCGTCACTGCTGAGTTCCAGTCCATCCTCAAGGGCATGTGGGACTCCGAGCACCTGGCCGGTTTCATCAACAGCTTCACGGAACTGTACTTTCCGCGCATCGTGAACCCCGAGGTGCGGAAAGGCATCGAGGAGAAGCTGTTGTCCTCGGTGGAGCATGGATTCAACAAGCAAGCCCGGGCCTACGTCGCGGCGTTCATGAAGAAGCGTGGCGGATTCGACCAGCTTGACACGTACACCGTGAACAGCATCGCCTGGGAATTGGGGACCAAGTACACGGAGTGGAAGCCGATCAAGGATGCCTTCCGGCGGGATCCTGTCGAGGGGATCCATCGTGTGCTGGCCCGGTGGTTCGATCCCGTCAGGGCTGATGTCGAACGCTTGGCTCCCGAGGCGCTGCACATGTTCGACACGCAGCCTTTCTCTGCCGTGTGGCGGCGGCTGGAGGACTCGACCAAGACCTTTGACAGCAACCTCATCAACAAGAACCTCCTGGATCCAAATGGGCCTATTGCTCTGGCTCGCACCAGAGGATCGGCCTACTATGAGACGGTCAGCAATCTGACGCAGAGGGAAGGCCATCCGGTCGTGGCCTTGGCTATGAAAGAACGCGGCACGACGGCCACGACCTTCCGCACGCCAGAGCCCGCGACGCTGCTCGACCTCTCCACGCGGAACAACCAGAAGGCCCGCTTCTGGCTAGCGAAGGACCAGCTGGAGGAGCAGGCGCACCAGCTCTTGGGGGAGGGGAAGAGGGAATTTGGGGACCTTCTGGACGAGTGGGACGGCGCGCTCGGCCTGACTCACAAGGGCGACCTCGCCGTGAAGGACACGGACACTTGGGCCGTAGCAGCCATGAAGAGGCATCTTCAGGCGCAGAAAGACTGGTGGGCACGGGCCCAACGGGAAAAAGGGGCGGTACGTCAACTTAGTGCGCTTATACACGGCAAGCCCGGCACGCAGCTTGACGCAGAAGACCTCGATGCTTTCCTTGGTCTTTGGGAAGCGGCTGCTATAGAACGTGTTCCGGAATCATCTGCACTGACGGCGATCAAGTCTCAATCTGTCCCAGGGCCCACAACAGCAGTTGGCGGCACGGAATCGTCAATGGATCTGGCTGCCGCCGTCCTTGCACGCAAGCGTTGGGTGGAAGAGGCTCGTAGGTCATTGGAGTGGGAGATTAGTCTTTTCGGGCCCCATAGCCAGCGTACCAAGGATGCAGCGGCACGGCTGCGTTTGGAGGAAGAAGGACTGGCAAGGATGGAAGCAGTGGGAGGCCTAGCCACAGAGGGCACCGTTATAACTCCTGTTACACCAGCGCCACAGGCCGCGGTACCGTCACGCAAAGTCGTGGCACCACGCGGCTGGGAATCCTTCCGCCAATACGCTCGATGGTTGCGTAATGATGACTTAGAGGCTTTGCGCCACAGCAAACTCCGTATCCAGGAACTGAAGGACGTGATCCGGGCGCAGCAAGGCGAGATCCGCGGGATGCGGGACGAGTACCTTGCCGGCATCAAGGCTGGCTCCAAGGACAAGCAGCAGATGCTCCGGGAGATCGTCGGGCGGAAGCTGTCTCCTGAGCAGACCAGGGAAGCTCTCATCCTCCACCGCTGGCAGCATCGGGATGGCGTCCTGCCGCTGACGGAACTCCAGCAGACGGACCCTGCCCTCTTCGAGAAGATCATCAAGAACGATCCCGAACTAGTCTACGTCAGGAAGGACCACTACGACGCGATCTGGGGGCCGAACGGGACTCTGAGCAACATGCGCCGGCCGGACAAGCTCGGGGAGAACTGGCTGATCAAGCACTGGGACCAGAACACGTCCTGGTGGAAGGCGTGGACGCTGATGCCGGCGGTCTTCCTCCAGCGGTGGATGCGGGACTGGATGACAAATGAAGTCATGCAGATCGCAGAGGGTGGTTTCAATGCAGTGCAGCTCGGCAGTGGATTCAAGGATTCATACAAGTTTTCTCACGCGATACAAAGAGCCTTGAACGGCGACTATTCGTTGCTTCCTACCACTTCGACAAGGCGCGCTTCTGATGGCATGGAATTGACGGCACGTCAGGTCTTCGACAAGCTCCAGCCGCGCGGGCTCGTGGGATCGCCTCTGGTGAGAGACGAGATGTTCCTGGGGACTCAGGAAGCTCTTAGGCTCCAGGGCGTGGCCCCCTCAGAAGGAGGCTTCAAGCACTGGCTCGCTGGCATCCTGCCGCCGATCATGGGCGGCAACAAGTTCGGCAAGGCCACCGACAACGCTCTGATCCAGGGCGGCTACAAGATGGCTGTCTTCGGAGACAACCACTCCAAGCTCTCGGGCTTCCTGGGCCGATGGCACGGCGGCATGGACATCGACGAGGCGGTCCAGCGGACGGCGGCCGTGGCCTACGATCCCATGCGGACGCTCACGACGTTCGAGCGCCACACGCTCCGCCGCCTGATCCCCTTCTACGCCTGGCAGAAGTTCGCCATCTCCACGACGCTGAAGCAGTATTTCACCAAGCCCGGCGTGGTGACGTGGTGGAACAAGATGCACGACTCCCTGACGAAAGCCCAGGGACTCGACCCGGCGAACATTGAGACCATCCTGCCGGAGTTCTTGCAGGACAACCTCGGCATCCCAGTGGCGCAAAGCCCCGAGGGGCCGAAGTACATGGTGCTCGGGAACTACCTGCCGCTCGGGGAAGTCACCCGGATAGCCCAGGCGCTTCAGGACACCGTGAGCGGCGATCCGAAGGAAGGGAACATCTTCACCTACTGGATGGAGCGGTTCGATCCCTTCGCCAAGCAGGCCATCGAGCAGGTCTTCAACAAGAACTTCTACACCCAGGGGCAGCTGGTGAACATCCCTGGGGAGCATGACGAGATGTTCGGCATCACGATGCCGAAGCGTGTGACTCATGCGGTCAGGGCTCTGGTCCGGGGCTTCAACGAACTGGACCGGCTGAACATCGTGAGCTTCCAGGACTTCAAGGAGTTGCGGGTGGCGCTGGGGAACGCCGCCCCACGCGGACAGGCGCTCGGCTCCAGGAAGGAACTGCCCTGGTGGGAACGGCTCATCTCTGGCGCTTTCGGCGTCACCCCGAGGGCGTACCTTGTGGACGTGCAGGAGCAGACGCGGCACAAGAAGCAGCAGCAGGAGTTCGAGTTGAACCGCTTGAAGGGCCTGCTCCGGAAGCGGGTGGAGGACGACGGCAAGCCGGCCAAGCAGGCTGACATCGGGACGATCCAGGAGTTGATCGCGGAGCAGCTAGCGAAGCAGGCGCGGCGGGAACAAGTGGAGCGGGATTACCGAGTGCCGCTCCTGAGACGATAACATGGCGGTAGTGAAGCGAAGCCCAAGCGAGGAACCCGGAGGATGAATGACATCGGAAGCAAATCTGGAGAAGCGAACGATGGTCCTTGAGCAGACGGTAGCGGTCCTGTCGGAGCGCTGGTCGATGGTCTCAGGACAGGTCGCCGAGGTCCGGTCCGACGTGTCGGCGCTTCGGGAGGAGCTGGTGAACTTGCGGCTGAGCATGAAGTCAGTCACGACTAGGCTGGCGTTGCTGGCAACGCTAGGCATCCCGCTCCTCAACGTGGGGCTGTGGCTCTTGACGAGGCACTTCGTCCCGTGAAGAACAATACCACCGACGCCATCCAGATCGGGG
>Ga0209002_10000769_pt1 | contig 25954 bp, 32 predicted proteins | sample Rifsed16ft2_FD_184010 | JGI IMG/M metagenome (GOLD analysis project Ga0209002, IMG submission 184010) | Soil microbial communities from Rifle, Colorado, USA - sediment 16ft 2 (version 2) | ecosystem: Environmental > Terrestrial > Deep subsurface > Rock core/Sediment | place: Rifle, Colorado... | reverse complement strand
AGCCGCCCGCCGACTACACGGTCCAGCTCGGACCCGGTCTACTCGAGCGACTCCCTTCCACGCTCGCTTCCCATGGGCTCCATCCACCGTACATCGTGATCAGCGACAGCCACGTCGGCCCGTTGTACGCCGAGGACGTTTGCCGGGCGATCGAGGGCCGTCTGGTCACATTCCCAGCCGGTGAGCAAAGCAAGACGTTGGCGACCGTCGAAAGGTTGAGCGAGCGCTGTCTGAACGCGGGGCTTGAGCGCGGGGGAACGGTCATCGCTCTTGGAGGCGGGGTTGTCGGCGACGTCGCCGGCTTCGTCTCAGCCGTGTATATGCGCGGCGTTCGCTGGGCCGCCCTTCCGACAAGCTTGCTGGCGATGATCGATGCCAGCGTGGGAGGCAAGGTCGGTGTCGATCTCACAAGCGGCAAGAACCTCATCGGGGCATTCTATCCACCGGGTCTGGTCCTCGCGGACACGCGGACCCTCGAGACGCTTCCCGACGAGGAGTTCCGCGCCGGGATGGCTGAACTGGTGAAGGCCTCGCTCGTCGGTGATCCAACTTTGTTCGATTGGTTGGAGGCCGGTGATGCTCGGCCTTCACCGCGCTGGCTCGAAAGGTCCCTGACAGTGAAGCTGGCCATCGTGGAGAGGGATCTTTACGAGCAAGGCGAGCGAGCTGCGCTCAATCTCGGGCACACCGTCGGCCATGCTTTGGAGAGACTTTCGGGCTACACCCTCCGTCATGGCGAGGCCATCGCCATCGGCTTGGTGGCTGAGACCCGCATGGCAGAGAGACTCGGGCTGGCCGAGGCGGGCCTGGCTCGCCGGATCGAAACGGTATTGTCCCGGTTGAAGTTGCCGGTCCGCATTCAGAATGGGACGCCTGGCCAGGTGAGGCTCGCCATGACCGCCGACAAGAAACGTGTCGGAAATGCCCCTCGCTTCGCGCTCCCGATCAGCCCGGGGAAGGTCAAGACCGGCTGTCTCGTCCCAGATCACTTCGTGCTTGAGGTCCTGGAGGAGATGGTGAGATGACGAAAGTCCTCGTCCTGCATGGTCCGAACCTCAACCTGCTGGGGGAACGTGAGCCCGAGCTCTATGGATCGGAGGGACTCGAGTCGATCGACCGGCGGCTCAAGGAAGAAGGGGAGAGCCTGGGCCTGGAGGTTCGCACGCTCCAATCGAACCACGAAGGGGCATTGATCGACGCCATCCACCAGGCGCGCGGCTGGGCCGATGCACTCATCGTGAACCCCGCAGGCCTGACGCACACCTCGGTCGCCCTGCGCGACGCCATCGCCGCAGTGCTATTGCCGGCGATCGAAGTCCATCTCACCAATATCTTCGGCCGCGAGAAATTCAGACGCAAGTCGATCACGGCCGGCGCCTGCCGTGGGGTGATTGCGGGTTTCGGTCCGGAGGGCTACCTCATGGCCTTGCGGTCGGTGGCCAAGATCCTCCATGTCGAGGGTTGAGCGAAACCAGAAGACATCGTCGGGCGCGGGCGGCGTCAGGCTGTCATTGGGCGCGTGTTTCGGCAGCCCGGGGCGCCTTGCAGGACAGGAGCGCGGGGCATTTTGAGCGATAGACCGTCACACTTCGCCGAGATTAGCCGTCTGGTCGCAGAGCTCGCCGCCGACGGCAGAGATGTGATTCGCCTGGACGTCGGTTCCCCGGACTTGCCTCCAGCGCCGTTCATCATCGAGGCGCTCCAGCGTTCGGCGCAGAGGCCGGATCGCCACGGCTATCACCCCTTTGCAGGACCGGTTGAGCTGCGCCGCGCATGGAGCGAGATGTATGAGCGCGTGTTCGACGTAGAGTTGGATCCGGAGACGGAGGTATTACCCCTGCTCGGGTCGAAAGAGGGGATCTTCCATCTAACCCTGGCTGTGGCCAAGGCGGACGACATCGTGCTCGTGCCCGATCCGGGATACCCGACCTACGCTAGAAGCGCACGCCTTCTCGGTGCCGTGCCCTCCCCTTTTGCACTCGACCCGCGCCGCGGTTACCTCCCCGATTTGAGCAGCATCCCGGCGGCGATCGTCGCCCGAGCGCGGATGCTCTGGATCAACTACCCCAACAATCCGACCGCGGCTGTCGCCGACCTCGCCTTCTTGGCCGAGGCCGTGGATTTCGCCCGAGCAAATGGGCTTCTTCTTTGCCACGATGCGGCCTATACCCAGGTGAACCTTGAGGGAGACGTTTCCCCGAGCTTGCTCCAGGTGCCCGGGGCCCGGGAGGTGGCCGTGGAGTTGAACAGCCTCTCGAAATCGCACAACATGGCCGGGTGGCGGCTAGGTGTCGCCGTTGGGAATCCCGCAGCTCTGGAGAAACTGATGCGGGTGAAGGCTGAGGCCGATAACGGTCACTTCTTGGCGGTCACCGAGGCGGCGATCGTGGCGCTCACCGGCGACCAGGCCTGGATCGCTGAGCGGAACGCCGAGTATCGCAGGCGGAGAGACCTGGTACTGCAGGGCCTCAATCAGGCCGGATTGCGCGCCAGCCCTTCCAAGGCGACACTCTACGTTTGGGCAGGTCTCCCAAACGGGTGGCGATCCGAAGCCTTCGCCGCCGGATTATTGGGAGAAGCCGGCGTCGCCGTCACGCCCGGCGACGTTTACGGCGCGCGGGGCGAAGGTTACATCCGAATCTCCCTGGGGACCCCGCATGAGCGAATCGCCGAGGGCATGCGGCGCCTGCAGGTTTGGGTTACCTCGACCGAGGCACGGGCGTGACGATCGGCTCTTCCGGCGGGATAGCCCGGGCCGGAGTCTGTCGGGGCGGGGTGCCCCTGGAACTCGAATGCCGACGCAGGTCTGAGATCTGTGGTTTCCAGAGCTGCAACGGAGGGAGCCCGGTAGCCGCACCCCTTACGGGTGCGCGGGCAGCGGGGCGTGCAGTTACTGGACTGAGCTTTGCGGGGGGAATGCCGGCCAGGGGACTTTGATCCACTGGGTATAGCCGTGCTTTTCGGCCGTATACAGCCGGGCGCCGGAGGGCTGGCTGCAGCCGGCTTCATCGTGGAGCGTCAGGATGGTTTCGTCGGAGCGGACGGGTGTGAAGATCAGCTCGCCTCCCTGACACAACCAGGCCTCGATCAGATAGCCGCGGTAATCGTCCTCCGTCATCCAAACCGGACCCCAGGCGACCGTGACCTCGTCTCCCTGCCGCGTGGCGCTCACGTTCTGCGGCGGAAGATACAGCTCCGAGAAGGGCAGACGCCCGTAGTAAGGCGGCGCCTCGAACAGGTCGCCCCGAAATACGTCCAGGACTGAGGCGCTCACCCAGCAGCGATCGACGTAGGTCCACGGATCGACATAGACCCACGTACCAAGATCGTTCCGGCCGATGATTTCAACCCTGTCGCCCGGATACAGCCCCCACTCGTACAGGTAAGCTGCTCCCGGTCCGTACCGGCAATTGGCCTGCTCCAGGACTCGCGCATCCGGAGGGTCGTAGGTTGCAGTGGCGGTGACGGTCGGCGTCCGGGTGGCGGTCGGCGTGATCGTCGGCGTGTAGGCCGACGTCGGGCTCGAGGTCGCGGTCGGAGTGGGAGAAGGAGCCGCCGTCTCGGTAACCGTAGGGGTCGAGGTGGGCGTCAAGGTGGGGGCCGCCGTCAGCGATGGTCTGGGGGTGCTGGTGGAGGTCGGCGCCGGCGTCGGGACTGTACGGAAGGCCCAGGCTGTCCCTCCGCCGAAGCCAACACCCAGGAGCACCAACGCAATGGGAAGGCGTACAAGGAGCCAGCGACGCATGGGGGCTATCTTCGCGCGGTTTGGGCCCCTCGCAAGGCGTACCTTCGTCCTGTGTCCTTATGATGGACCACGCTCGAGGGGCCTCAAGCTGCGGGGATCAATCCGGCACGGGGCAGACCGGTCAGGGCTCCGCGCATGCGATCAGGGGGCCGCCGGGGCCTTGATGACAATCCACGGAGCGAACGATGCCCAAACAAATCGTCTTACGCGGCCCATCACTTGCGGTCCGGTCGTAGAGAAGGACTTCACTTCCGGAGCAGCTGCACGCCGTCATCGAGGCCCCCATCCCGCCGAAGTACGAGCATTCGTTGACCAGGATCGCTCCAATCCCGACCAGGATCACCAAGATGACGACCACCCACAGGAGCTTCCTGGATACCACAAGGGCCTCAACCGGCGCGGGCTACCTTGCCTCACCTGACTTGAAGGGTCGGGCCGCGAATGCCGACCAGACGGCGTTCACCGACACGAGGGTCAGCCACTTCAAGTCGGCCTTCTCGAGGGCCTCCCACCCTTTGTCCCGGGTCAGGTCCGTCTGGATCTTCGACGTCCCCTTGGGGAAGGAGATCCACAGGATGCTCACGGGCTTCATGGCCTTGATTGCACGGGGGAGGGTCTTCTCGAGCTCGGCCTTGTTCTTGACAAAGATCTGGATCCAATCAAACGACCCCTGGAGCTTGTCGCCCAGGGAAACGCCATTCGGAAGCGGTCTCAGCTCGGCCAGGTAGCCGTCGGGAGGATTCACGACGACGGCCTTTGCACCGGACTTCAACTTCATCTTGCGCGCCAGAGCACTCTCAGGCATGGATCACCCCTCTGCACGGTTCGGACCGGCGCGTGTTCCGGACTGTTTCTTGCTAATGCCGCGGCCACGATGTCGGCGCGCGAGTTTGCCCAATCCGTCACTCGTTCCAGAAACTCGCTCACTCGGCCCGCAAGGCTGTCCTTTTGAGTCCGCTTCCGACGATGCCGGAAACGACCGGTGAGCTTGCTTGATGGGACATCGTGTGATTCCGGCCTGACTTAAGGACACTGCCCCTCGCGCAGTCTCCCGGGTGCCGACGATTATCCGTGCACGTTCTCACCGGGTCTCAACACCCATGCTTGCGGGTGATGTGTGAATCCGATACGCGAGTAGTAGTCCACAGCCGCCGGCGCAGCCAGGACTACCACAAGGGCCTCCTCAGCCAGCTCGGCCTTCGTCAAGCGCAGGAGTTCCTTGCCGATGCCCAGGCGTTGATGCGATTGTCGGACGGCCAGATCCGCCAGGTACGCCACATAGCAGTAGTCGGTCAGGGTCCGGGCAATGCCTACCAACATCTCCCCCTCCCAGGCGGTGACGACCAGATTGGCCTCCTTGATCATTTGTGCCATGCATGCCCTGTTCTCGACCGGCCTGCGTTCACTCAGGGTGGAGGCGCGGTAGACGTCGATGACGAGTTCGAGGTCGAGCTCATTCCCGACGGAATAGCGGATCTCGGGATGTTCGTCTGCCAAGGAGCCACCTCCAACCGACCGGGGTTGTGCCGCCGCGGCGGATGGTCGGGCGATCCGAGATCCGCTCGATCCGACTCTACCATGCGCCGGATCTCTCGGTCGTCCGGGAGCGTGGCAACTCCGGGACCGATCCCGAGGTCTTGCCTGGAAGATCCCTTCGTCTCACTCGCCGCGGTTGCGGATCTGAATCTCGAACTCGATTTCATCTTCGATCGGCTTGCCGCCGTGGCCGATCAGCGGGATCTCCGGCTTCAACTTGCGTGACTCAGCCAGCGCCCCCCGATGCACTGCGACCTGCCGCAAACCGGTGCTCAGATAGAAGGCGATCGCCGGGTCATTGTCATTGGTCGTGATCAGCCATAAGCGCCGGCAGCCCTCACCCTTTGCCACCTGGCGGGCAGATTCCAGGAGCTGCCTCCCGACTCCCCGCCGTCGCTGTCTGACATACAAGGCGACGACCTCAAGTTCGCCGGCGTCGATCCGATATGTCAGGAGACCCAACCGGACACCCGCATCAACCGCCACGAACCCGGGAAGCTGATCCGCCTGATGCAACCTGCCGCGCGAGACCACACGCGCTCCCCCGGCTTCTTCCTCGAGGAACTCTCTCGCCCATCGGCGATCGGTCTCTTGGAGGGGATGGATCTCGATCGACACGTATTGCGGGACCTGCGACCGTTGCCGGTCACGTTCGGCGTTCGCAGCGATATTCACCTCAGAGGCAGTTCCCCCTGCCCGGCTTCCACGCTCCCCAGGACTTCATAGTGTGTGACGTAGGTCTCCTTCTCGAGAAGGAACTCCTGGTCTTCGGGGTAGTAGCGACCGAGTTCGACGTCCTCACCGGCGAAGGACTTGATCGATTCCAGGGAATCCCACAGGGTCAACAAGAGATAGTGGGCCACATCGCCCTCGATCTTGCGCAACACCAGGACGCCTTGATTGCCCTTCGTCGCCCGATAATCGGGCACTCCGGTTCGCAGGAGGAACGCATAGTATGCGTCCGCCTTCTCGGATGGAACGACGCCGTGCCACGTGCGCGCGATCATCGTTGTTACCTCCTGGCTGTCCATGCCTGAGACATGGGGATTCCCTTCAGTGACCTAATGGGCCAATCCAACCTCGTACATTGTGGGAAGGAGGCCCCGGACGCAGGATCGGCGGTTACCGCGTGAGTCTATGGTCTGGTGCCAATGACGCAAAACAACGCCTCTCCCACAACAGCCGGCGCATGCGTGAATCCCGAGACTGCGCTGACCTGTGCGAAGCCAGCGGATTGCATGAGTTGTGTGATTTGAGGCAGGCTGTAGTTCCGAGTAGCCGGGGATCGCGAATGGTGTTCGGATTCAACCACCTTCCCGTCCCGCATTACCTCGTAACGGTCTTCGGTACTCTCAAGCTGAGTGGACGCATCATAAGTCGAACGACCCCAGCGTCTGATCGTGAGCCCATCGCCCGGCCTCACGCACTCTTTGACGAGTTGCCAGGCTCCATCAGCGCCGCGTGAAACGTCCATGATGGACATGACCAGTGTCCCACCATCCTGGAGATGCCGGTACAACCTGCGCAGCGTTTCATCGGCCTGAGCACGATCGGTGACGAGTTGAAATGAACTCGAGGGCACGAAGATCGTTCGATAGCGACGATTGATATCAAGGGCCGGCATGGATTGATGAAAGAGGCGCACATCAAGCCCACGGGCCAGGGCCTTCTCACGGCAGATGGCCAGCATCTCAGGTGAATTGTCTACCCCATCGACATCCAGCCCCTGCGCCTGGTAATCCAAGAGAAGCCTTCCAGTGCCGCAGCCGACGTCCAGCGCCGGTTCGCCGTTGGCGCGAATGATCTCCCGATAGAAGGGACGATCCGGCCAATTGGCTGTGTCACCCCGAAGGAGGTCCCAGGCTGAAGCCATGAGACCCCGGTATTCGTATTCGGACTGCGGCTCCAGTGAAACGTTCATTCAGACCAATCGCATCTCAGCACAACTTGTGTCTCGGTGCGGGCGGCTCCCAGGGCGAGATGGGAAAGCTGGCCCTGGGGAAGCCTCACCAGATGTGATTAGGATTATCCCCCCTCTCGAGCGTCCCCTTGGCGCGCTGTATCGCCTGCACCGAGCTACGATTCGCCTCCGCCGCGCGGCTGAATCCCTCGGCGATCCTGGCTAGGGCGTCGTAGTCAGCTCGAATTCGTGGGGCAGGCATACTGTGTTCAGCCTCCCGGTGGCTACGGCGTCAGATAAGATGCACAGCCCCTGGCACGGCGTACATCGAGGTTGCGTCCCGCCATAGAGAGGCAGGTCCTGATACCTGAAAGGTCGGAATCAAGGACGTCGTGAAGGACACGGAGATAGTGAATCACTTTACCAGTTTTCCGGGTCGCGATCAATCACGAGACGTCTGGGGCGAGATACCCCTACGGACTATGAGGTAGTCGTCGAACTCGCGATACGGGGCAAAGCCTGCCTGCAAGTACATTGAGAGCGGTCCGTGGTAGTTGGAGGCATTGCTCTTCGCCGCTCGCCTCGGGTAGCCCTCAGCGATCCGGACCCCCTGCTCGACGAGGCCCTGACAGGCTGCCTCGAGCAGCATTTGTCCCACGCCATGGGCCCGATACGCAGGAGCTACCAAGAAGCACAGGATCGCGCCTACCTGATCGAGATCCTCAGAATGAAGTTCCGCGTTGATTTGCAGGTTCGGAACCTGCATCCTCGGGGCAGCCTGACACCAGCCCACGGCCTTGCCGCTTGCGTAGGCCAGGTGTCCATGCAGGCGGCGTTGATGGATGAGTTGCATTGCCGCACTCCGGTTCTCGTCGCCGGACCGATCGCTCCAGTCCTTTTCTTGATGATCATCATGGTAGAACTGGCAGTAGCAACTCGACCATCCCGGATTGTCGATGAATGCATCGTTGTCGAAGAACGTCAGCCAGTCTGACAACAAGGCAGGCGTCAGCGTTTTGATGATGATCTGTTGTTCTTGCATAGCTTCGACTCGCCTCGAAAGGAGAGGTTGCAGACCGTTCCGATGGGTCGCCCCGTCTCATACCGGGCGCTTCGCGATCGATGGACGATGTGTCGTTCCATCGTAGGCCCCACCCCCAGCTCTGACTTGATTTACCCGGAGTGTGGCCTGGCGGCTCCACAGAGCCTGGTCCCCTCCGGGGCTCCCACTCGATCGGCGCTCGAACCCCGCGCAGCTTCTGCCTGCCTATGATATCTGTTCTTTGGATCTGGCTCTGCGGGGACCGTCGGCTGGAAGGTCATCCTTGCCACGATCCTCGTCCCGGCCGCACCTGCACCCCCGGCATGTTGGATCTACGCGGCTGCCTCACGTATACTTGTCACTCATGGAACAAGGTCTGTCATCCGCCCCAGATGAGGTCCCGGTGACCTCCAGTCCGATCAACCCAACACCCAGCCGCGCGTGGGCCGCGGTCGCCATCGTTCTGATCGCGCTGGCTGCGGCGATTGACTGGCTGTTGGTCGACAAGGGCGTGGCCTTTCCCGTCTACTATCTTGTTCCTGTCATCGGTCTGTCCTGGTTTATGGGTTGGCGGCCGGCACTAGCCGCAGGACTGCTTTGCGCCGCCGTCGGCCTCTTGATGGAGCCCGTCTTCGGCCGCCCGCCAGCGCCGGGGTTGACCTTCTACCTCGGGCGGATCTCCACATTCGCCGGCGCGCTTATCCTCGCCCGGGTCCTGTCGATCGTCAGGATGATGATCCGCTACTATTCGCTCGGCGAGTACCTCCGGTCGCGCCTTGTTCCCATCCGTATCGGGCCTCGGCTCGTGTCGATCCCCACCCGCGAGGCGGACATCCAGACCCGAGACTTTGAGCTCAAACCGGGCGATATCCCCCTGCTCATCCGGCCGGGAAGCGCCTTTGGCAGCGGCTCGCATCCGACGACACAGATGTGCCTGATGCTGCTCGAGGCACACCTCGAGCCGGGTCAGGTCGTCTTCGACTTCGGATCCGGATCAGGGATCCTCTCGATCGCGGCCGCCAAACTCGGCGCACGCGCCGTCCTGGCGGCGGACATCGCCGCAGAGGCTGAGGAGACAATCCGCGAGAATATCGGTCTCAACCAGGTCGGCGAGATCGTCCACTTCCGGCGTGGCTCGTGGCCCGTCTTCTTGGATCCGGCTACTTCCGAAGCGGCCGAATCGCATCACGACCGCGGGCAGCAAGACCACCTGGCTTCGTCCCTGGCGCGCGGGCAGGCCGACTTGCTTCTCGCCAACATCCTGACCTACATCATCATCGAGGCTCTGGAAGAAGGTCTCCTGCGCTGCGTCGTGCCAGGCGGGAAATTGATCCTCTCCGGGATCCGGACCGACCAATGGGATCCTATCCGCGCCGCGCTCGAGAAAGCCGAGCTGAGCGTGATCGGCAGGCGCGAGATGGGGGAATGGCTCGCCCTGGTCGTGTCATCCCCTGCCTGATCGTTTCCCCTGATCCTGCTTGACCATCACCATACAGCCTCCTTTGGCGCTGCCTATGGTCGGACGCGAGAGCCGGCGACACGGGTGTCTTTCGCTCGACCAACACCCCTCGGAGTTCTGCCTCGAACGCAGTGATCAGAAGACGAACGGGATGAATCGCTTCGTTGTTTCCATGTAGCCGGTGTATGCCGTCCCGAACCGATTGAGATTCTCGTTCTCTTCGGCTCGTGAGGTCAGAAACAGGAAGCCGGACCCTCCAAGAGCGAGCACACCGGAAACCAGCGAGGGCGCTTTGAAGAAGACGCCCCAGCCGAAGTAGAGGAGAGAAGCGTAGAGAGGGTGACGGATGTATCGGTAGACGCCCGACGTGACGAGTACGGTCGTGGTCTCGAACGAGGCGGATGGTTTGCCTTCTCGACGCAAGATTGTGAAACCATGCACGGCTAGGAATGCGGATGTCAGGAGGAGAATCCAGGACATCAGCTGCGGAATCGACAGGGGGTCCCGGAACCAGACAGAGACGTTGATAACGACCAGGGCGAGCAGCGACTCGAAGGCAAAGAACCGATAGAACCCGTGAGAGGAGGGATCTCTGAGCGACGCACGCGAGCCATAGGCGATCCCGAGGGAGAGAGCAACAAAGACAAGGATCGCCGGGGTCGAGACGCTAGTCATCGACATCGCTCGAAGGCTGTTGCGGCCGAGGCCCAGGGCCGATGCGGTACTGCCGCAACCTGGCAAGGTGGATCAGCCCGATCGCCAGCGAACCGGCGGAGAAGACAACCTGCGAGAGTGGATATCCGGGTCGCGACACCAGGCCACTAAGATCAGGGATCACCAGTAGGCGGCGCAGGGTATATGGCGTCGCGACCAGGATCGTCGAGGGCGAGTGACCGCGACCCCCACCCTTCCCCGGTAAGTTCATCCGGGGCGGACGGCAGCGTTCGTTCACGGACAACCAGGTGGGAGAGAAGATGGCGGGTTGACTCAGCGATCTCAGCCACGGCCGCATCAAACGCGTCGGCATTCGCCCTGGAGGGCGTCCGATATCCGCTGACTTTGCGCACGTACTGGAGCGCGGCCTGACGCAGCTGGTCATCCGAGGGACCATCGTCCAGACCACGAAGCCGCTTGATGTTCCTGCACATCTTCGCCCTCCAGCGCCGCGGTTTAGCGGATCGAATCCAGGTAGACCAGGAACGGCTTCATGAGCTTGAGACCTTTCACGGTCTCCTTCACGAGGTCCGGCGCCAGAAGTTGGCGATCCGGGATCCGGTGGTAGGCGGTGATCTGCTTCATCCGAAGGAGCTCGATCTCGGGATGGTCTTTAGAATAGCCTCTCGGCGCCGTCGCCAGTTTCTCACCTTCCACCTCCCCGAAGTACTCACGAAACGCCTTGGCGCCGATGATCTTCTTGAACGGCCGCGGGTCGCGTTCGATGACCTGGCGGAACTTGGCCAGGCGCTTCGGGTCGGGCTCGTGCAGTCCGCCGGCAATGATCGACTCTCCGCCGGGACTGATTTGAATGTAGTAACCGACCGCCATGGCTTTCCGCCCCCCAGGAGCGATGTAGGCGCTCATGTGGGTCTTGTAAGGCGTCTTGTCTTTGGAGAAGCGGACGTCGCGGTAGATCCTGAATATGCACTCCTTCGGGGAGACGCCTCGAAGGTCCTCCGTCGGTGCGAGCTCGTCGATGAGGGCGACCACGAAGGCTTCGAACGCTTGACTGGCTTTGTCGAAATCGGACTTGTGCGCCTGAAACCATGCGCGATTGTTGTTGGGTATCAGGCCCTTCAAGAAGTCCAGCGTCGGTTTCAGATCCACCTGTGTCGCCATGCGTATGTACTCCTGGAGGCCGTACCTACACGAAACCGAGTCTGGGGCCGTCTGCCCCGGGTCAAATTGGAGCTGACTGACCACCATCTTACCTCATCGCCGCCAGAGAGCAGGAGATCTCAGGCACCCCTTGCCCAGCGCCGGATTGCCCCGTCCTCTCCGAGCTTGGGAATGGATTCCACCGTCGCAGGATTCGCCTCCCGTTCCCTTGACAGCTTACCCCCTCACCCCCTACCCCCTCTCCGCCGGGAGGCTCGATCTCCGTCGAGGTCGCAGGGCGGAGAGGGGGATTGTGCAATTGGAATGGGGAGGGGGTGAGGTCAAGAGCCAGCGGCCTCAGGCCGCGGTCCGGGATACGAGGGCAGCTTCCCCGCTGCGGAGACTGGTGAAGAACATCCCGGCGTACTCCTCGGCCAGCCTGCGGCGGCGAGGAGAGTCCGCCGGCAGGTAAGGCTTCTTCAGTTTGAAGAAGTTCGGGGCGAGCATCGCGAACATGATCGAGCCAAGAAGGTGGGAGAGAAGGAAGCGTACCTGGGCCGGATCTTCCCGTGGCAGCTCATCCGCCGCGCGCGCCGCCAGGCGATCGAAGGCTTTACGGAGGGCAACGGCTCCCGGCGAATCGTACTCCTTCTCGACGACAGCTCGGTAGAGATGGGCCGTCGTGGTCTTTGGAAATCGCAGCCCGCCGTCGATGAGATAGAACAGCACATTCTCCAGAATCTGACGGAAGGGGGTCCCTTGGACCTCAATCTCGGCGAAGACGTCCTCGAGCATATGGTTGGCGGTCATCGTTAGCGCTTCGGCCACGAGCTGGTCTTTGGTCCGAAAGTGGTAGTTGATCGAGGCGATGTTGGTCCCGGCTTCTTGGGCGATGCGTCGGGTTGTCATCCGATCGATCCCAAACTTCTCGATGCAGGTCACGGCCGCTTCCAGAATCGCCCGGCGGGTTGACAGATCGTTCTTGGTCATGCAGCTTCCGCCTCCAACGCCAATCCACACATCAATGACGACAGAGCCCACAAGCGCCGGCCGGCATCAAGATCCAGGGCGGCCGGATCGGGCGCCTTCGGCCGGCCGTGCTTCCAGTAGATTTCGGTCGAGCAGAGCACTTCTGGCTCCAATAGCAGGGAGAGTATCCCCTCGGCGGCTCGCTCAGCCGGTATCCCGTTTTTCCGCCTCATCGACCAAATCCAACGCGCCAGGCGCGAGTTGGCTTTGTGTCCCATCTCCGTGTTCACCAAACCCGGATCCGCGGCGACGGCGCGCACATGAGAGGATGTCCCCAGTCGTCGACCGAGTTCGGCAGTGAAGAGCACGTTGGCCATTTTGGTCTGTTTGTAAGCCTGCAGCGGGTTGTAGCGCCGCATCAATTGGATATCGGCCCAGTCGAGCCGGGTGCCGTAGTGTGAGCCGGAGCTGACTGTCACCACCCGGGCGCCCGCGCTGGCCTGCAAGCGCGGCAGGAGTTCAAGGGTGAGCAGGAAGGTCGCCAGGTGGTTCACCGCCCACTGCGTCTCGAAGCCCTCCGCCGTCAGGGTCTGCCAGAAGGTGAAGGTCCCGGCGTTGTTCACCAGTCCATCCAGCTCTGCAACCCCCCATTCGTCGAGGCGGCCTCCGATCGCTGCCGCAAGGCCTCGCACCTGATCCTGGAGCGAGAGATCGGCCACCTCGATTGCCAGACGGGCGGGCGGAAACTCCTCTTGCAGAGCCACAGCCGTAGCGCCGCAGCGCTCGGCCGACCGCCCCGCTCCGATCACGGCGTGCCCCCGCCCGAGCAGCCCACGGGCAACTGCCAGGCCGATCCCCGAGGTGACGCCGGTCACCACGAAGAACCTGGGTTGGATCTTGCCGGCCAGCTCGGCCATTTCCTATCAACCTCCGTTCCGCCAGGCATGATAGAGGCAAAGGGCTTCTTTGTCAAGTGTTTTATACATCTGTTTCCAACAACTGTTTGACTTTTTCGTCATTTCCAGCTAGAGTCCTGGGAGCACAACCTGCCGGCAAAGGTCGACCTGGAGGTGGACATGCGCAGCAAGGTCTTGATCACCGGGGCCACCGGAGGACTGGGGAAGGCATTTGCGGTGGAGTGCGCCAGGCGGGGCTGGGATCTCTTCCTGACCGACCTGCATCAGGAGAAGCTGGAAATACTTGCTGCAGGCCTCAAGCGGGCCTACGGCGTGGGGATGGTCTGCCGCGCCTGCGACTTGACGGACCCGGTCTCGCGCGCCGGGCTCTTCCAGTTCATCCGCTCCGGCCGCACGAGATTCAGAGGCTTGATCAACGTCGCCGGGGGGGACTTCGAAGGCTTGTTTCGTGAGCGCGAGCCGGATCAGCTCCGGACGATCTTGCGCCTCAACATCGAGGCGACACTCGAAGTCACCCATGCCCTGCTGGAATGGACCGACCCAATCGAACCATTCCGGATCATCACCGTCTCCAGCCTGGCGGCCTTCTTCCCAATGCCGGTCAAGGCGACCTACGCCGCCTCGAAGAGATTTCTGTTGGATTTCTCGCTTGCGCTGAGAGACGAAGTCGAAAGGCTCGGAGCGACAGTTACCGTGCTCTGCCCGGCCGGGCTGCCGACCAACGACATCTGCATCGAGGCGATTGAAGCTCAGGGGCTTCTCGGCCACCTGACCACCCAGAACATCGGACAGGTCGCCGCCCGGACCGTGGATCACGCGCTCAAGGGGCACGCGGTCTATGTGCCCGGGTTCCTCAATCGATCCATGCTACTCTTAAGCAGGCTTGTCCCGGCGGCAAGCATCTCGACCCTAATCGGTCGCCGCTGGCGAGCGGCGCATCGACACCGGGCTGACGCAGCCGTGAACGTCTCTGGGGCCCTCCTCCACCGTGACGGCAAAGCCGACCGTTCAAGCCTGCACGAGGACTCGCTCGTTGGTGTTTGACCGACGGGACGGTCGACAACTGTCTTGAGACCGCCTCCCCTGGGGAGGGGGAATCGACAATCGAAGCCCCCTTGATTCAGCTCAGCCAGCCGTCGAGAGTGCCCGATCGGTCAATCGAGATCTCTCTAGCCAGCCCGACTGATCAGGGTTCCCCCGCCTCGTATCAGTCATTGCCAATCACCAATCCGGATCCCGGTCCGATTCGTCTGCGTGAGCCCATCGAGGATCACATCATGAACAGCGGGCCGAAGAAGATGTACCGCTCGAAGTCACCGAAGTCCTTCTCGCTCATGAAGATCGCCGTGAACGAGTCCATCTTGAAGCCACGGGCGAGGAGGTGTTGGATGGCCGAGCGGTTCACCAGAGGTACCTCCACCCCGAACCGGCCCCACTTCCCGCAGGCGTAGCTCTCGGCATGGCTCAACACAGCTGGAGTATCCTGTCGCTCCAGGAGCGCGAAAGGACCACTCACCTCTCCGACGTATCCGTAGCCGACGATCCCTCCGCCCCGCCTGTAGACAAAACCGTCGCGGTCGCTCAAGAGCCAGCGGTGGTCCTCCTGGCGTTCATGTCCAAGCAGGTCCCGATCGATCCGGTTCATCGCTTCGACGACCTCAGGGATCAGCTCAAGTCTCTCGATCTCAAGGTCAGTGTCGACAAGATCCGACTCCGGCTCCCGCTCGAAATACTTGACGGGGAACCGCCCGACCATTCCGGCTTTGAGGTAGCGGATCAGGGCTCGCTCGTCGAGCGTGGCGATAATCGATCGATGGAGGCCGCCGTCTTCGGGGAATGTCCGCCGGAAGAGCTCTCGCCCGACGCCCGAAGACTGCACGCCGGGGATGACGAAGAACTCCGTCAGTTCCTGCATCCCCCCGCGCCGGATTGCCCGGGCGTAGCCGATGGGTATTCCATCAAGCTCGGCAATCCAGAACGCCGACGCCGTCCGAGCGAGATGCTCGAACATGGACTTCCGCCGCGCCCACAGGTTGCGCACAACTTGCGGATCATTCCCTCCTGAGATGGGCACCGCGCCAGTCCGTTGGCCAAGATCCATGATGGCGCGAAAGAAGATCTCGAAGACAAGATCGGAATCCTGGACGGCCCCAGGGCGGTAAGTGATGGGCATCGGTTGCTCTCTCCGGCAATCGGAGATGCTATAGGTGAACGGGGGCGAATCTCCCGGGTGACCGCGGCGAGCGTCGTTGCCGATATGTGGCCAAGAGCCCGATCAGGCGTCGGCCGCTGACGGATTGACGCTTCTGAACACCCCTGCGGCAAGGGCTCCCCCCAGGAGCTCCGCCACAAGGAAGATCCAAATGTTCGCCGCGCGCGACAAGCCCATCACGGTGATCCCGAGTGCCACCGCCGGATTGAACGCACCGCCGGAGACGGAACCCACGGCGTAGGCTCCGACCAGGACCGTGAACCCGATCGCGAAGCCAAAGTAGCTGTTGCCCTCGGTCTGTTTGGCTGTGGCGACGTTCAGCACCACGTAACACAGTGCGAAGGTGAACAAGAATTCGGCCAGAAGCGCCGGAAGCACTTCAGGTTCTGCCGGGGTAAGCACAGGGCTTCCTTTAAGATACGAGACGATGAGCGCAGCCACCACACCGGCGACCGCCTGGGCGACCACATACTGGACAGCCTGCCTTGGCCCCGTCTTGCCGCGCAACCAGACAGACACGGTTACGGCCGGGTTGTAGTGGCCTCCGGAAATGTACCCACCCGCATAGACCATGACTGCTAGTGCTGTGCCGATTGCCAGAGGCGCCAGCGCCCCGGCCCCGGGATCGATCGACACCATTCCGACCGTGAGAACGAGGAAGAAAGTCCCGATGAACTCGACCAGGTACTCCTTCATGCTTGACCCTCCCCGATTGATTAGCGTGATCGGAACCCGTCGCCCGACAGTTCCTTCGTCTCAATCCTGAGTAATCGGGATGTCCGGAACCCAATCGTACCCGTCCGGATCCAAGATGTGTGCTTCGCGCAGGCCGTATGCCTTGTCGGCGGCCGGTGACAGTACCCGAAACCCCGATCTCTCAGCCGCCGCCTGCGCCGCGTCCGGATCACATCCATGCAGCCTGAGCTCCACCCCTGTCCCTCGACCTTCGTCTCCGGTAAGCAGAGAGTGCAAAGGGTGCTCCAGGTAAGTGTGATCGGCATGCAGCATCCACTCCGCCCCGTACCCGCGCAACACGGCGAAGTCGGGGTCGCTGTAGATCACACTCGAACCCAGGACCTCCTGCTGGAATACAACAGACGCCTCAACCTGGCGCACGATCAGATTGACGGTGAACCCCGTGAGGCTGCCCGCGTAGTCATTGGCCGGCATCCAAGGCGAACCCGTTCGGAGTTTCATACCAACCCTCTTATCTGACATCGGATGTGATGGGTGCGGATCTGCTCATCGGCCGAGTTTACCATTCGGGCGTCGTCGCTCACCTCGCATTTGTCCGAGACGAATTTGTCGGCGTCACGAGCCATCTCTGCTCAATGCGCTCAGGTAGAAGTGCCAGAGGACGCGCGCCGCTACCGCCCTCCACGGTCGCCAGGGCTCGCCGATCTCGGTCATCGCCTCGGCGTCCGGGCGGATGTCCAGCCCCTTCAATTCCTGAACCGCGACGGCCAGGGCGAGGTCGCCCGTGGGCCAGACGTCGGGCCGACCCAGCGCCATCAGCAGATAGATGTCCGCCGTCCAGCCCCCGACTCCATTCAACTTGGTGAGCTCGGCCCTTGCCGTCTCGTCGTTCAGCTCTGCCAGCTTTTCAAGGTCGATCTCCCCCTCCAGGATCGCCCAGCAGAGTTGCCGGGCATAGCCGGCCTTCTGCCGGCTGAAACCGATGGCTTTCAGGCTGGCGTCACCCTGATCGAGGAAACCGGACGGCGTGAGCGGCGAAACCACATCACAGAGCCGATCGAAGGCCGCCCTGGCCGAAGCCAGGGACACCTGCTGCTCGAGGATGATGTGGATCAGCGTGGCGAGCCCGCGTTCCCTCTGCCACATCGGAGGATCGCCGAAATTGTCGAGCACATACGCCAGGTCTCGGTCCTGGTCGTGAAGCTGCTTCAGGGCAAATGTGAACTTGCCCGAGGTGAGCCGCGCTTGTGGCATCCGCTCCTTCCGCTAAGACTCCAACCTCGCCGAGGCCATCGATGGGGTCAAGGGGTCTGGTCGCCCTGCGGGCGAGGGATCGGCCGACCGTTCGGGTCAGAGGTCACTCCACGGCTCATGAGAGTGAACACCGACTCGCCTACCCCTCTCCGAGGAGTTCTGCGAGTCTAGGGTGGTCCGAGTACACTCCGCGCCGGTCGGGAGGCAGCAGAGCCGCGATCCGGCACATGATCTCGTCGTCGTAGGCGTCGAGCGCGCGATCCCGGTCGGCGCCGGCCAGTGGCGCAAGACGGAACGGCTCCCCGAACCGCACGTGGATATCGATCCGCCGGAGCCGGCGGAGGCGGGCCTTCACCTCCGCATCCTCGGTTCCAGTGACCGCCGAGGGCAGGATCGGGGCCCCACTCTTCATAGCCAGGTATCCCGCCCCGGATTGGGCCCGGATCAGCGAGCCCGTCGGGCTCCTTGTTCCTTCGGGGGCGATGACCATCATTCCCCCCCGCTTCAGCCGCCGCAGGCAGGCGCGAACTGCGCTGAAGTCGGCGTTGAAACGATCGACCCAGATCCCATCGATCGCCCATGTCAGCCAGCGAAAAATCGCCGTCTCGCGGTACTTCTCGGCCACGAGCATGATGATATCGTCCCGGTCGATCAGAACGTAGGCCAACCCCGGATCGATGCGCCCAACGTGGTTGGTCACCGCAACCAGACCGCCTGATCGAGGGACGTTCTCCATGCCTTGGACTTCGATCCTGGCGATAAGCCGGAAGAACAAACGGATGAGGGCTCGAGTGATCTTGAAGGTCATCGGAATCTAGGTTCAGGATCGGGACAAGAACGAAGCCCGAAGTTCCCGGCTTTGGCCCCGGGATCCCTGGGTCTCTGTCGGACAACTCCGAATTCTACTGTATCGGCGCGGGATAGCCGCGTTAGAATCTCGCCATCCTTATGGGGTATTCGCGCTGTCGCTCGGCCGTCGAACACCTGCCCCTCAGCCACCCTGAACCGGGAGATCTCCATGAGAGTCGGCATCATCATAGTTGGGCTCACGCTTGCCAGCAGTCCCCTCATCCGCCTGCAAGTCCTGCCCAGACCCCCGGTTCAGACCCCGGCTCCACAGATCCAGGTGCTGGATAGGGACGGAGCCGCCGTAACTGGGTTGACCGACGGTGACATGATCCGCCTCCGCCTCGAGCTGTCTGAGCCGTCTGACACGCAGGCCGAGGTGATGTTCCAGTTGGAGGGGTCCACCTCGTCGTTACCAGGCTGCAACATCGACCAGGGTGGGAGGGATTGCGAGACCCAGCCATTCTATGCACTCGGATGGTATTGGACCGAGACCGGCCTGCCCTCTCCCAGCCGCACGCTCCAGGCCCGGGTGGCTGGTTTGCCAGAGATCGGGACCGTGTCGGTGCAGATGGCGCCGCGGCCGGTGGTCATGGTCCACGGTTTCTCTTCCTCCTGGGAGGCCTGGGTGAACTACCTCGGCCCGTCGGGCTACCTGGAGGCGGACGGACTGCCGGGATTTGCCGTTGGTGATGGTCAGGTGGCTGGCGTGTTGAATACGGGCAGTCTGACTGACCCCAGTCAGGAGACAAACACGATCGCCGAGAACGGCGCCATCTTGGGTAAGTATATGGAAGGCGTGAAGCAGAAGACCGGCGCTCAGCAAGTGGACCTGGTTGCCCACAGCATGGGCGGGCTCATCGCCCGCTATTACATCGACAAGTTGATGCAGGCGCGGGATGTGGCCCAATTGATCATGCTGGGTTCGCCAATGGCCGGTACCGATTGCGCTGACCTGCCTGCCTCGCTGGGATTGTATCTCCCGGCGACCCTTGAGATCCGGCCGAGTTACGTTGACAACGTCTTCAATGTCGACATCACCCACAGGCATGGAGTTCCCTTCCGAGCTCTGGCAGGTGTCCCGATCCTGGAGGGATTCAAAGCTCCATGTACCGCGGTGCCATCCGATCTTGCCGTGTCTTTGGAGAGCGTGACGGCGATCCCCCTGCTCTCTCGTCAGATGTCAGTCCTGCACATGAATCTCAACCTCTCCAGGGAGGTGTACTCGGAATTCGTTCAACCGTTACTCCGGACGCCGGCCGGCGGATTCCCCGACGATCCCGACCCGATTCTGGGCGAAGCCAACAATGCGTCGTTGCAGTTCTCTCGGCTCTTTACCGGACATGTCGGACCCGGGGGAACGCAAGAAGTGACAGTTCCTATCGACACCGGGATCGCGCTGGCGAGCTTCGCCCTATACGACACAACGCGTTCACTGGCTGTCACGGTCCGCGGTGCGAGCGGGAATGTCATCGAGTTGACCGCGGAGGCAAACGGGCTGGTTGTCGTTCAAGACCCGGATACCCTGTTCTACCTCGGTTACGGCTTCCAAGATCCCAGGCCGGGGTCTTGGCGCGTCACCCTGGAAGCGACCAGCCGCACTCCGGGAACAGGCGCGGACTTCGCTCTAACGGCTCATTTCGTCGGTGGAGCGACAGCAAACGGGCAATTGGGCACTTTCCTCCCCCGGATCGGGGAGCAGGTGATCATCACCGCGGACCTCGGCCCCCCTGCCGCCGGGGTCGCGCTCTCCGGCGCTCAAGCGGTGATCCGCCGACCCGGGGGAGAGGTCGAGACTGTCCCGCTTTTGGTGACGGGTTCGCACGCCACCGGCGCCTGGACGCCATCGGTTCCGGGCTTGCATGGTGTCGACGTGACCCTCACTGCAACGGGGTCCGACGGAATAGCGATCGAGCGGACCGTCTTCTTGGCGTTCGAGGCGCAGCCGATCGGAGGACTACCAGCTTGGTCTGCAATGTGGCCTTGTGCGATCGTGGGGTCAATCCTGTGCGTCGCGGCCGTGGTATGGCTCCGCGTACGCCGGCGCCGCAGGAGATCGAGCGCTCAGGCCTGACCAGGGGTTTGATTGGAGGGTTTCGCCCCCAGGCGCGCCAGCCCCAGGCCGATCCGGCCGTAGAGCAATCCCAGGCTTGCGGCAATCGCCGCGCCGAGGGCGATGTCGTACCAGGCGATGCGATAGCCGCTGAGCATGGGAATTCGATGGAACCAGACGGCTGAGGCGACGACCAGGGAAACGCTGTACACGGGCGCAGCGATGAGGGGGTGACGGCGGGCCCACGCCCAGAGCTGCAAGAGCGAAACCAATCCAAGCGGTACGGCCGAGAGCATCATCGTCCAGGCCTGCTCGAAGCCGATCAGGCCGTTGAACCCGATCCGGCTTGCGAACTGGCGAGCCAACGCGATGGTTGAGTCTGGGTTCAAGCGGACGAACTCCTCCACGACCGAAATGGGTTTCAGGGCGGCGAACCCGACGGCAGCCAGGCCCACGCCGACATACTGCAATCCGAGGGCGCTGACGAAGATGAGCGCCGCCAGCCAGAACCGCCGCCCCAGCCCAAGAATCAGCAGGAGGGACATCGGGAAGAGCGATCCCACCATCAAGGGAAACAATAGGGCGACGAGGCCTGTCTGAGTGGTATAGCTGACAATAAACGCTTGGGCCATCTGGAAATTGACGGCTTCGAAGGTATACGCGCCAACCAACACGAAAGCCCAGAAGAACGGGCTGTCCCATCTGAGCTTCAACCCCATCCGCCGGGCCGAGACCGATAGGCCGATTAGCAGGCTGTAGTCCACGATCATAGTGGAGAACATGATGGCCAGATGCGGTGGACTCCATAGGGTGACGTCGATGCCGAACATCCTGTGCCACAATTCATCGAACCCGCCGGATAGCAGCGCGGCGGCGTAACCGACGAAGACGCCAAAGAACCCGAGGGGAGCATAGATCGGCCCTAGACGGATGGTGTCTGCGAGATGCTCGCCGGAGCGTGTCAGATGAGTCTCGTATGCGATCATCCAAGTCACCAGGCACACCCCCGAGACAAAGGCGACGATCACAAGCAGATGAGGGGGAATCCAGAGGCTGTCGCGACCGATGGCTAAATGCCACTGGATGTCCCAAATGCCCCCGAACAGGTTGAGGAGCTTGAGCACCGCGATTCCAGTCAGGACCCTGAAGCGAAGCCACTCATGGGTCTCGGCCCGATATCCCAACGCAACAGGCGGGCCCTGTCTCAGGCCGGGTCGTTCAAGAGGCTTCGCGAGCATCGAATCCCCTCCATTCCAATCCTGACGAGCGTGGCCAATACAGGCGACCCCATGGCCACGCCTCTCTGCGAACTGTAGACTGTGTAGGTCATTGGCGGATCGGCGTAGAAGCGGCAAGCGTACGCGATCCCGCCTCGGTTGTCAATCTGTATGAGCTGAAATCCCCCCGGCTCGCAAGGAAAGGCTTACGCACAGACTCTGGTGCGATCGCGACGCCTCAGCAGGCAGTGGGCAAGAGCTTAGAACTCCATCACGGAGTCGAGACCGCGATGCAGACCGGTGAGACGTCCGACCTTGCGAATCGCCATCACCGCCCCGGCGACGTAAGGCTCGGCGCTGGCTCCCGAGTCGAAACGCAGCGTCAGGCGTTGATCGGGCAAGCCGAATATGGCTTCGAGAGAAATCACGTAACCCGGCAGCCGCACGGAGTGAACCTGGGAACCGCCCAGCCGGGCACCGCGGCTTTCACGCGGGCCACGCACCTCATCCAGGGGGACGTCCAGGGTCGATTCTCGGATCGTCGCCAGGCGGTTCGCCAGCTCCAGCGCCGTCCCGCTCGGCGAATCGACCTTGTCGGCATGAGCATAGTCGATGATCTCCCAGTGGGGAATGTGTTTGGCCGCCATGGCAGCAAACTTCTGCAGAAGGACCGCGCCCAGCGCGAAGTTACCACAGGCCAACACGCCCTTCCCCATCTCCTGGGCGACGGCATCGATCTCACGATAGTCCGCATCGCTCAGACCGGACGTGCCGACCACCACATGGACGCCCCTCCGAAGAGCCATAAGAATGTGCCCCTTGGCGACATCGGGATGAGTGTATTCAACCAGCACATCGGGACCCAGCTCGAGCGCCTGTCCGACCGAGGCGGAAATCTCGAGGGTCAGCTCCGGCCTGCCGATGACCGACCCTAGAGCCGCTCCGGCGTGTGTTCGGGAGACGGCCGCCACGAGATCGAGGTCAGCGACATCGACCAGCGCCCTGGCCAGCGCTGATCCCGCCCATCCGGTCGCGCCGGCGATACAGACTGCGATGTTTGTGTTCATAGGCCCTCACGCGGATCCAAAGATGCCGGCCATTGCTTCCAATAAAGCGACATGTTACCTCCACCGCCGGTCGAGGCACAAATGGCCGCGGTGGACATCTATGTGCGAGAGGGATCAAAGGACCAAGGGCGACCCCCCACCCAGCCCTCCCCCTTGCAGGGGGAGGGTTGGGTGGGGGTGGATCTCCCCGGAGGCACTCCACCTGCCAGGCAGATCTCTCCCGTGCGTACTTGTGAGTTTTCTGGTGTCTTCTACGGCTCCTCGACGATGCCTTTTAGGGTGATACTCATGCCGTAGATGTGCTCCTTGAGGTTGAACGTGACCTGTTCACCGTCGAAGGTCAAACGGAAAGTGAAATGCTCCAGGCTGGGGAGCGTGTTGTAGTCGATCACGAAGGTCGTGTCGTCTTCCCAATGCCCGCGCCCCAGGCCTGGCACAGCGCCGTCGGGGGCGGTCCGGTAGATCCCGTCCAGTCCTACCCGGACAACACGCGGGGCGTCTTCACCGCTGCCGCTGAATTCCATGGTGGCTTCCGCCTCGCCGGCGAAGTCAAGCCGGAACCAGTCGAGCAACGCGGGGTTGGCCTCGAATACATACCTCCTTCCTGAGATCGCCTCCGCGATCTCAGGAAGCGCTGCTACGGGCGAGGCGGCCGGCGGAAGGGCGACTTCCTGAACCGCGGCCTGCAGGGCCGCCACCCCGTCGGGGTTGGCGTCAAGTGGCTTCTCGAAGTCACCGATGGCCGCGATCAGGTAGGGGTCGATCTGATCCATCTCGAAACCCCCACCGGTGGTGACTAGGATCAGGTCGAGATCAGGCAGCACTTTGATCAACTGCGTGCCGATCCCCGCGGCCTGGACGAAAGCCAGGTCCTCCACCTCCGGATCCGAAACCCACCAGCCGTACCCATAGTCCTCCGGTCGGCCCGCAGCCTCCGTCATGCGTCTCTCGGAGGCGGCTCGGACCCATTCCTCGGAGATGACCTGCCGGCCTTCCCAGCGGCCTTGGTGCAGCCACAGGAAGCCCAGCTTAGCCGCATCACGCGGGTGCAGGAAGAGGTCGCCCCATCCTCGGTTGAACCCCTGCGGGTCGGCCGTCCACTCGACTTCGCGGATCCCCAGCGGTTCGAACAGGTTGGCCTGCGCGTACTCGAGCGCCGTCATCCCGGTGGCCTGCTGCAAGATGGCCGAGAGCAGATGGATGGCCGAGTTGCAGTAAACCATCTTCGTGCCTGGCTCCCACGCAACGGGGAGATCGAGGGCAAATTGGACCCAGTCGCCGGTGGCCATCATCTCCTGCTGAGTTTGCTCGTTCTCCTCGGTGCATTGCAGGCCGGAGCTCATGCTTGCCAGATGAGCCACCGTGATGCGCTGCTTGCGCTCGTCGAGGTTGGCGATGGTGCGATCGGGGAAGAACGAGACCATCGGATCGTCGAGGGCAAGCTTGCCCTGATCGACGGCGATGCCGATCAGGCTGGTCATCACCGACTTTGTGACCGAGGCCAGGTCATGGACCGTCGATCCGTCGTAGGGATAGAAGTACGCGTCCACCATGAGCGAGCCATGACGGATGATCGCCAGACTGTGGATCGGTATGCCCTGCTGGCGGATCGCCAGCAACCCTTCCGCCATCTTGCCGGAATGAAAGCCGGCCGTCTCGGGGGCGGCCGCATGCCAGCCTTCCGTCGGCCAGTAGGACGGCTCCGCCACAGCGGCACGCCCGCTGAACCACTGGCAGCCGGCGAGGGCGAGGCCGAGAAGTACGGGAATACCCGCGACGATCTTTCGCATGGGCGGTCGGGAATTGTGAGGCTTGTCGGTTTGGGCGTTCATTCTGATCCTTCCTTTCGCATTCTCTGCTTATGACTTCTGCTTCCCGTGACCTGTGCACGGTTATGACACAGGTTGAGCCGCCAGATCCGCTACCGGCAAGGCCGGTTTGCGCGGCTTGAGCCCAAAGATCCGTCGAACCGGGTTGAACCGGCGGACGCCGAATTCATACAGCCCCAATGTGATGCCGAAGGCCTGAGAGGCGATCATCAGGTACTTGGCCAGGATGGGCAGCGGCAGGGGGATGATGAAGTAGCCGAGGATCAGGATCACCGGCTGGTGCAGGATGTAGAACGGAAGCACCGCTTCGTTGGCATAGGAGAGCAGGCGGTGGTCGGCGGTGAGATAGCGCATCCCGTAGCCCAGGATCGCCAGGAGCGAGCTCCAGCTGAGCAGGCTGGCCAGGGCCATCACGAGCGCGTAGAGCAGGAAGTTGGAATCCAGCCCAGGGAGGTTGCTAAACGTCGGCATACCCAGGGTCAGGGTGAAAGCCAGCGCCAGGGCGATCCTGCGCTGGCCGATGATCGCCTGCTGGACGCGGCCGTCAGAGAAGACCAGGAAACCGTAGACCAGGCAAGGCGGGTACGCGATCAGGCGGATCAGGTCCTCGGGGAGCTCAGGCCTGAGGATGCCAAACGGATCGACCAGGATGAGCAGCAGCGCAAGCGGCAGCACCCATAGAAAGATCGCGCCGGGTGAGGCGGACAGGCGGCCGAGAGACTCCGTGAACCGTCGGCCGGATTGGCTCTTGAGGGTTGCGAAGAGCGGTAGCAGGACGAGCGTGAACAGGAAGAGGTCCTCGAGGTACCACAGGTGGACGCCCGACCAGGCGAAGTTCCCGTTCCACATGCGCCAGTCTTGGAAGTAGTGCGGCAGGAATTCCAGGAAGTTGCCTTGGAACTCACCGTGTGTCAATCGCGTCAGATAGATCTGCGGTGGAGCCAGGACCAGGACCCCGAACGCCAGCGGCACCAGAAGACGCCACACTCGATCCCGCAGAAACCGGGGCGCCCCGCCGGGGCGCAGGGCAAAGTAGATGCTCGCCCCGGAGATCAGAAAGATCAGCGCCATCCCCCACAGGTCGAAGATTCCCTTTAGGGCATCCACCAGAGGGCTTGTCGTGCTGTTCTTGATATGCCACCACTCTTGGTCAAAGAACCGGCCGTTGTGGTAGAAGAAGACCAGGGCGAACGCCAGCACGCGCAGCCAGTCAACATCGTGCCTGCGCTGAACGGGCTTTGCGAGCATTTCCTTGCGATTCATGAGTGGCCTCCTGGGGCAGACCGCGTACCAGCGTCTTGGCCCCCGATCGCTTCTAGCAGGCTCTCCAGGGACGACCCCTTTACGATGAAGGCATCGACACCGGCCTCGGCGGCTCGCCTCCGATCCAGGGGCTC
>Ga0209002_10000766_pt1 | contig 25976 bp, 32 predicted proteins | sample Rifsed16ft2_FD_184010 | JGI IMG/M metagenome (GOLD analysis project Ga0209002, IMG submission 184010) | Soil microbial communities from Rifle, Colorado, USA - sediment 16ft 2 (version 2) | ecosystem: Environmental > Terrestrial > Deep subsurface > Rock core/Sediment | place: Rifle, Colorado... | reverse complement strand
TCACGGCTTCGCAGCGAGTTCCTTCTTCAGCTTCGCCACGAGCCCGCCCGCCTCGAGGATTTCGAGCACGTTCGGCGGGATCGGTTTGAACCGCATGACCTCGCCCGAGGAGAGTTGGACCTCGCCACGCGCCAGGTCGAGCTCAATCGCATCGCCCGCGGTGACCTTGTTCCGCAGGCCGGGACACTCGATTGCAGGGAACCCGAGGTTGATCGCGTTCCGGAAGAAGATTCGCGCGAACGAGTTCGCGAGAATCGCGGAGATGCCAAGCGTCCTGAGCGCGATCGGCGCCTGCTCCCGACTCGAGCCACAGCCGAAGTTGTCACCCGCGACGATCAGGTCACCGGCCTGGACCTTCTTCGCCCACGTCGGGTCGACGGCCTCGAACGCGTGTTCCGCGAAGACCTTCGGATCCGTCGTGCCGAGGTACCTTCCCGCGATGATGTGATCCGTGGAAATGTCGTCGCTGAACGTCCACACGCGGCCCCGAAACCGGGTCTGCACTGCGTCTTGGAACGCCCGCTCGAAGATAAGGCTTGGCGGGAGGCGGAGAGTGCTCGGTGAGTGCCACTATTTCGATTCTCTGCCCGAGTCGCTCGCTTCGATGAATGACCCCGCGATCAGTTCTGTTCGGGCCCGTCGGCGGGCCACCCCGAGCGCGGCCGTCGCAATCGAGAGAAGAACGGTGAACGGAATCAGCAGACCATACAGGAAGACGAGCGCCAAAGGCGGGAACCCCCGGCTGGCGAGTAATCCTGCAAACGCCCACAACAGGGATGCAGCTATCCATCCGCCGAGGATCTTCATGGGCGTGAGTGCACCTCGCGGTGGACCGGGAAGGGCTCGCGGCCACGGCCATGGCGTTGTGGGCTTCCACATCGAATGTCTCGAGGGCGCGGTGGGATGATGAATTTTTCCTGGGATGCCACGTCGTCCACACGCGACCGCCAAAACGGGCTTGCATGTCCCGGAATCAATCCCGAACAGGTCGGCCGGCTAGACCTTCCGCGGGTCCGTAATCTCCCCGTGGATTACCGACGTCCGTACAGGCTGGGGGCTGGCCCCCTTCGCAGCCGGAACACCGTGGCCAACGCGAGCGCGATCGTGAGCGGGAGCATTAGACAGACGACACCCCACATCGCCTCCGGATAGTCAGCGACCAGGATGAGGTACGCGAACGGGCTCCACAGAATCCCGAGGAAAATCCATCCGAAAAGATGTAGTGTCATCCCCGACCACCGCGGCCCGGGCGGTCCCTTCGCGGTCGTCGACGGCGACGCCATCGAGGCTACAATAAGTCGTGGGGGAAAATGGTTTCGCGAGGAGCCACCGGTCGACGAGGCCGTTTCGCAGAGCCTGGCGAGCCTAGACCGCTCGCGGGTCTGTGATCTCGCCGTAGATCGCCGAGGCCGCCACGGTCCACGGCGACGCGAGGTACACCTGCGCCTGCGGCGAGCCCATGCGGCCGGGGTAGTTCCGGTTCGTCGAGGAGATGCACACCTCGTTCCCCGCGAGCGTGCCCATGTGCCCGCCGAAGCACGGCCCGCACGTTGATGACGTGAAGATGGCGCCCGCGTCCATGAAGACCTCCACGAGCCCCTCCTTCAGTGCCTCTCGATAAATCCTCTGGGATGCGGGGGTGATTTGGAAGCGAACGCCGGTCGCGACCTTCTCCCCCGTGAGCAGCTCGGCCGCAATCCGGAGGTCCTCGATTCGCGCGTTCGTGCACGACCCGAGGAACGCGACGTCGATCTTCGTGCCCTGAACGTCCTCGACCGGCTTCAGGTTCGCAGGGTTCGACGGGCACGCGACTTGCGGCCCCATGCCGTCGACATCGAACGCATGCGTCTTCGCGAACGCCGCATCCTCGTCCGAGGCGATCCGGTGGAACGGACGTCCCGTGTGCGCGAGGTATTCCTTCGTGACCTCGTCCGCGGCAATCATGCCCACCTTCGCGCCCATCTCCGTCGTCATGTTGCACAGGACGAGGCGCTCGTGCATCGGGAAGCCCGCGACGGTCGGGCCGGAAAACTCGACGGCCGCGTAGCGGGCCCCGTCGTCGCCCGTGGTCCCGATGACCTTGAGGATCACGTCCTTCGCACCCGTCCGCCTGTCGAGGGTGCCGTCGACGACGACCCGCATCGTCTCTGGAACCCGGAGCCAGAGGCGGCCCGTCGCCATCACGGCCGCGGTGTCCGTCGCGCCAATCCCCGCCGCGAATGCGCCGACGGCGCCGACCATGTTCGTGTGGCTGTCGCTCCCAATCACAAGGTCCCCCGGATGCGCGTACCCGCGCTCCGCGATGAGCTGATGGACAATGCCATGGTCTCCGACGTCATGAAAGTGCTCGATCCCCTGCTTCTTGCAGAACTCTCGGATCGTCTGGTGCATCTTCGCGATTTCCGGCGTCGGCGGCGGAACCCAGTGGTCGAGGGTGACGACAATCTTCGACGGGTCCCACACCTTCTCGACGCCAATCTCATTCAGCGGAAGGATGGCCATCGCGAGCATCTCGTGCATGTACAGAAGGTCCACGTTCGCCTCGACGATGTCGCCGGGGGCTACGCGCTCCCGCCCGCTCGCTTTCTCGAGGATCTTCTCCGAAATCGTCTGGCCGCCCATCGGCCTCAGCGGTCCCTATTGCACCCGCGCTTCATAAGCCTGGCTCCTTAATTCGCGACATCGGTCCTTCCGGGGGCGACCAACCTTTTAGGCGGCGTGCGTTTCCCCCAACCGTGGCGAAGGCGTCACCCAAGCTCGCGTTCGAGTCGCGGTTCCGCGTGAAGGGGAAAGTCGTCGAAAGCGTGATGTGCGACTGCGAGGAGGAGGGCCACGTCGGGATCCGCGTGTCACGACGGCCGAACCGGAGTTGGGACTACTCGAAAGATTCCCGGGATACCTACTACGACATCGTCGCGTACAGTTCGGACAACGCGTTCCAGCGCCTCCGTCCGGGCGACTGGATCGAGGCGGACGTCACGATCCGCGGGCAGATTGCCAGGGTTCCCTCGGGGGACATCGACCGGCGCGGGATCAGCGACGGCCACCGCTACGAGGGACGTGTCGTGAAGCTGAGCCCCACAATCGAAGTGGACTTCGGGACTTTCGTTGCCACCGTGCAGTTCAACGACGACGCGGCGCGGAGGACTGTAGTCGAGGCTGAGGGCCTGAGGCAGAAGGCCTACGTGGAGTCCGAATGCGCGGTTGAGGCGGCTGTGCTCCGGCACGGGCCGAAGGAGGAGATCCTCGGCCGCTCCCGCCGTGTCTTCCCGCGGCGGAGCCATCCGTAGCCCCCGACAGTGCTTTGCTGTCGAACGCGATGGCGGACCGATGGCGATTGTTCAGGACATCGGACACGTAATCCTCCAAGTCGGCGACATGGACGCCGCCGTTCGGCTGTACCGCGACGTCCTGGGCCTGGGATTGCCAGGTGGGATGAACCCAGTGTGGACCGTCGCAACGACGGTAGGCGGGTCCATCACCTTGTACCGGACCGAGAGCCCCGTACCGTGCGCGCTTCCTGGAAACGAGACGCCGTTGAAGCTGCATGTGCGGAATTTCGAGGAAGCCGCGCGGGAACTCGGGGGGAAGGGATACACCGTGCGCCGCGAGGACGCCCACAGCGGGGTCCTCATCGACCCCTGGGGAAACGTGATCGGACTCCACGACCACCGAGAATCGGAGTAATCAGGCGGAAACCCGAGTCGATCCCTAGGGTTTCGTGTGCTCCTTCCCGAGGAGGCGGCGCGCGACGATGAGCTTCATGATCTCCGTCGAACCCTCCGCGAGCTTATAGGACCGTACCGCACGGAGGATCGACTCCTCCGGGCAGTCCTTCGTGTACCCGTACGCGCCCTGCCACTGGACGGACGCGTTCACCGCGTCGAACGCCCACTCTGGTGCGAGCATCTTCGCCTCCGCGACGGCCTGGGAGACCTCGAGCCGCGAGAACCGGCCGGACCGCTGCTCCTGCTCGAACATCCACAGCGCGCGGTACGCGAGCTGGCGGGCGGCCTCGATCTTCGCGTGGTGCTCCGCGAGCTCGAACTGGAGGGCCTGGAACTGCGCGAGCGGTTTCCCGAACGCTTTGCGGGCCTTCAGGTACTCGATTCCGTCGCGCTCCGCACGGCGCGCAGCGCCAACGCACGCGAGTGCGACGAGGCAGCGGGCGAACTCGTACCCTTCGTGGACGATCCGCATCCCCTGGCCGGGTATGCCAATTACCATCGATGCGTCGATCTTCGTGGCGGGGACCTTGAAGCCGCCCCACGAGCACGAGTGGCGGCCCATCCCCTCAAGGTAGCTCACCTCGAAATCGGGGCTCCACGGGAGGTAGAACGCCGTGAGCCCGCTGGCGGACTCGTCGCGGCCGAGGCACACGAAGCCCCCGCCATGGCGATCGACCTCGCGGATCATCGAAATGTATTGCTTCTCGCCCTCGACGCGGTATCCGTCCCGCTCGCGGACCATCGTCATCCGCGTGCCCGCGATATCGGACCCGACGTCGGGCTCCGTCGTCGCGATGCCGACGAGGGTCTCGCCTCGCGCGACGGGCCTGAGGACCTCCTCCCGCAACTTCGTCGAGCCGTGCTTCCACGCGAAGTAGGACCAGGACGCATCGACGAGGTAGAGCACGGGGATGCCGAGTGTCGCGTCTGCGGCACCGATCTCCTCTGCGACGATCCCCGCGGACACTGGATCGAGCCCGGGCCCGCCAAGGTCCGGCGGGAGACACGGGGCGAGCAGGCCCATTCCTCGCAGGCTCTCAATGATCGGTTTCGGAATCTCGATGCTCTTCGCGAGGAGCGCCGCGCGGGGGGCGATCTCGCTCTCGCAGAACTGACGCACGACACTGCGCAGGAGCTCCTGCTCCCCGTCAAAGGCGTAGTCGACCATGGAAGCCCCGCATCGTGCGGGGCGGGGTGCGGTTTGAACGTTCGGAATGTACAGGCTTGACACGAAGGCGCAGCGCCTACGGGACTCCGGATGGCGGCGCAAGTCCGACCTTCCGGGTGATGTCCCAGAATTCCGTGTCGCTGACCCCGCGGCGCTTCTCCTCCCGCTCGCGATACATGTCGATCCACGCTTTCTGTTCCTCCTTCGAACGGGATTCCGCGAGCTCCTTCACCATCTGGACGATCGTCTGGACCTGTTCCTTCGTCGCGTCGACTCCGTGCTTCCGGAGCTTGTCCTCGACCGCGGAAGAGCCCGTGTGTTTGCCGAAGATGAATCGCCGCTGTCGGCCGACCCACTCGGGTTGCATCGGTTCGTACGTCGCGGTCATCTTGATCACCCCGTCCGCGTGGATTCCGCTCTCGTGGCTGAAGCTGTTGTACCCGACGATCGCCTTGTTCACGCCCACGGGGACGCCGCTCAGCTTCTCGACGAGGCGGGACACCTCAGCCATGCGGGAGAGGTCGATCCCCGTCTTGTAACCGTACAGCACCTCGAGGGACATCACGAGCTCCTCGAAGCTCGCGTTCCCCGCCCGTTCGCCGAGGCCGTTCACGGTCGTGTGCGGGACCTCGACACCGACCTCGCACGCCGCCAAGCTGTTCGCGACCGCGAGGCCGAAGTCATCGTGGCAGTGGACGCTGAGCTGTGCGGGCTTCAGCCGCTGTCGGATTCGGGCGAGGAACCACTTCATCGTCGACGGTGTCACGTACCCGACGGTGTCGCTGAAGACGACGCGGGTCGCGCCCGCATCGATCGCCGCGTTGTACAGCTTCACGACGTACTCGGAGTCCGCCCGGAACGTGTCCTCCGTGACGAACGTGACGCCGACGCCGTGGGCCTTCGCGTACTCGCACTCCCGCACGGAGGCCTCGACGACCTGTTCCCGAGTCATGTTGAGCTTGTACTTCAGGTGGAGGTCCGAGCACGCAATGAAAATCGAGACCTCGTCGACGTCGCACTCGATGCACGCCTCGACGTCCCGCCGCACGGCCCGGCACGCGCCCAGGATCGACGCCTCGAGCCCCGCGTTCGCGACGAGCTTCACCCCGCGGTGCTCCTCCTTCGAGACGACGGGGATCCCGACGTCCATGATGTGGATCCCCATCCCGCTCAGGAGAGTCGCGATCTCGAGCTTCTCCTCCGGGGAGAAGTACACTCCGGGCGTCTGCTCGCCGTCCCGCAAGGTCTCGTCCCAGAACAGGATCTTCCGCGGGAGCGATGTCCCGAGCCCGGACTCGATATTGTAGTTCCGGGTGAGGTTCTCCTCCGCCAACTCCGTTCCCCGCCACTCCAGATGTGAGGAAATCGGCGTGCGGAATATAAAGGGCACATGAGAGGGGCTAGCACGAATCACACGCGGAGGCGCGCGGTGGCCTTATGGCGTCCCTCTCCATCGTGGGCCCCGTGGCACGGAAGCCGATCGAGACCTCCGTCGAGTTCGAGGCCCGCTTCCCGATCAAGGGCCGCGTCCTCTGGACCGTGATGTGCGACCACTGCGAGGCGGAGGGCGAGCTCCGATTCCGGATGGCGCGGGACCCGACGAAGGGCTGGGACTACCGCCTTGACGACAAGGCGAGCTTCGTCGATGTCCACGCGGTCGACGCGAGCAAGGTGTACGACAAGGTCCGCGCAGGGGAGTGGGTCGCGGGGCAGCTCATCGTCTTCGGGTCGCTGAAGAAGGTGTGGAGCGGCCGGGTCGGCTTGGGGGGCCCGCTCCTCGGGGACGGCACGCGCCTCACCGGGAAGGTGTCCCTCGGCGAGCGCCACGCTGAGGTCGACTTCGACCTCTTCAAGGCGTACCTCCGGTTCGAGAACGAAGAGCAGATGCGACGGGTCCTGAAGTACGAGGGGATGCGCGAGGGCGGGTACGTCGCGACGGATGTGAACGTCGACGTCAAGATCGAGCGGTGGGGCCGGAAGCCGGAAATCCTTCATGAGAAGGCGCGCCGCTGAGGTCAGGGCTTCGACTTCCTCTGGGCGAGGAGCGACGCGAGGAACTGCGCCTCGAGGAGGAACCCGTTCCGGTACGGCTTGTCGAGCTGCTCGACGAGGACGCGCTTCGCGGCTCGGACCGAGGGCCAGGGCCGCGCAGCGATTGTTTGGGCGAGCTCCTCCGCTCCCGCCATCGCGCCACCGGGAGGCGTGACGCGGTTCACGAAACCGATCGCGTGCCCGTCGGCGGCGGTCACCGGCGTCCCCGCCAGGATCACCTCGCGGGCCCTCGCGCGCCCGAGGGCGTGGCGGATCCGCTGCGTCCCGCCAAAGAACGGGATCCAGCCCTCGCCGACCTCGGGGCTCTCGAACCGTGCGAACTCGGAGGCGACGAGCAGGTCGCACGCGAGTGCGAGGTCGAAGCCGCCGCCGCGAGCGACGCCCTCCACCGCCGCAATCCAGATCTTCTCCGACCGTTCAATCCGGAGCGCGACGTCCTGCCCGAGCTGTGCGGCCGCGAGAAACGGCTTCGGGTCGAGGGACTCCAGGCCCCTCAGGTCGGTCCCGCCGCAGAACGTGTTGCCCGCGCCCGAGAGGATTGCGACCCGAACGAGCGGGTCCTGATCGACCCGGGTGACCGCCGAGGCGAGGTCCGACACGAGGGGGAGCGTCAACGCATTCTCTGGCGGCCTCTGGAAGACGACGTGGATGAGGGGAGGCTCCGCGGTCACTCGCAGGTCCGACGCGCTCACGCGCCGCGGAATCCCTGGAGACGGGAAAAGGTTTCGGCCCCACCGCCCGGTGAGGGGGCGGAACCGCCGCTTCGCTGTTCCTCCAGGGAACGAGATGCTGCCGCGCGGCTAGAATTCGTTCTTCGAGATCGCGAGCAGGATGAGCGCGACCAGCGACAGGATGCTCGCCTCGAAGACGACGAAGCCGATCGTGAACAGTCCCAGGATGGAACCGATCAGGGCCAGGCTCCACTTCTTGCGCTGCAGGGCCATGACGCCACCAATCAATGCGATCAGGCCAAAGATGATCCCGATCGCGCCGCAGACGACGATGATCGCAGCGAGGCCCTCGGCGCCCGGAATTCCCGCGAACACGCTCGAGAGCACGCCTCCAGCCGCGGCGACGAGGCCCCACAACACCATTCCCTCGATCCCGGCGATGATCATGAAGATTCCCGCGATCGTGGGCTTCATCGTCTTCGGTTTCATCGGCGGCCCCATCGGCGGGCCCATCGGCGGCATGGCGGTCGGTCCATACATTGGCGGCGGAGCTGTACCTGGGGGAGCGCTCATGGGGGGAGGCATACAGTTTCATTACTTAACTGAAACGGGTCGGGAGGGGCCGTGGCCCCCGTACGTCTTTTATCCACCACGGTATTCGGGACCGGGGGAGAGGATGGAGCAACTCGCGGCAGAGCGACCGTGGCACAAGCACTGGCCTAAGGACGTCCCGAAGACAATCGACTACCCAGAAATCCGCGTCGATATGACCCTGAGCCGGGCCGCGCAGAAATGGCCGAACTCCGTGGCGACTCGGTTCTACGGGGCCGAGCTCACCTACAGGGAGATCGACGCGGCCGCGAGTCGATTCGCCGGCGGGCTCCGGAAAATCGGGGTGAAGCCGGGCGACCGGGTGTCAATCCTGATGCCGAACTGCCCGCAGTTCGTGATCGCGTTCTTCGGGGTCCTCCGTGCGGGCGCGATCGTCGTCCAGACGAACCCGCTCTACACGCCCCGGGAGCTCGAGGAGATGTACCGGGACGCGGGCGTTGAGACCGTCGTGTGCGTGGACCTCTTCTTCAAGAATGTCGCGAAAGCGAAGGAGACATCCCCGATCAAGCGAGTCGTCGTGACGGACATCAAGGAGTACCTTCCGGGGCTCCTCGCCGCGCTTTATCCGATCAAGAAGAAGAAGGACCATGGGAAGATCGAGATCCCCGAGGCGCCGTGGGTCCACGCGTTCCAGGCCCTCCTCGCCTCTGCGCCGATGACGATGCAGGGCGTCGACCTCGAGGACACCGCCGTCCTTCAATACACGGGCGGGACAACGGGAATCCCGAAAGGCGCGATGCTCACGCACCGCAATCTCGTCGCGAACACGAACCAGGCCGTCGCGTGGTTCCCGGGCCTCAAGCCCGGGGCGGAGACGTTCCTCGCCGCGATCCCGTTCTTCCACGTATATGGGCTCACAGCGGCCCTCCTCAGCGCCGTCGTGCTGGGGGCGAAGATGGTGATCCACCCGAACCCGCGGGAGATCGAGGCGGTCATGAAGCTAATCTCGAAGACGAAGCCCGCGATCTTCCCGGGGGTCCCGACGATGTACGTCGCGATCATCAACCACCCGAAGGTCTCGAAGTACGACCTGCGGTCGATCCGCGCGTGTCTCTCTGGGGCCGCGCCCCTCCCTCTCGAGGTGCGCCGGAAGTTCGAGGCGATCACGGGGGGGAAGCTCGTCGAGGGCTACGGCCTCACGGAGGCGTCGCCCGTGACGCACTGCAACCCGATTTGGGGCCTCGCGAAGGAGGGAATCGGGATCCCGTTCCCGGACACAGAGGCGAAAGTCGTAGACGCGGAGACGGGCGCGCGGGACCTTGGCGTCGGGGAGGTCGGCGAGCTCGCGGTCCGCGGTCCCCAGGTGATGAAGGGATATTGGAACAGACCGGACGAGACCGCGAAGGTCATCACGAAGGATGGATGGCTCCTCACGGGCGACATCGCGACGATGGACGCGGACGGGTACTTTGCGATCGTCGACCGGAAGAAGGACATGATCATCGCGTCCGGATACAACGTGTACCCGCGCGAGGTCGAGGAGGTCCTCTTCATGCACCCCGCGGTTCAGGAGGCCGCCGTGATCGGGGTGCCGGATCCGTACCGCGGCGAGACGGTGAAAGCCTTCCTCATCCTGAAGACGGGGATGACCACGTCCGCGGACCAGATTGTCGAGTTCTGCAAGGAGCGGCTCGCGCCGTTCAAGGTCCCGAAGCACATCGAATTTGTGAAAGAACTACCGAAAACCCTCGTCGGGAAGGTGCTGCGGCGGGCGCTGCGGGAGAAAGAGGCCGCAAAGCCCGCTGGATGAGGTCTCCCTCCTCCTTGGGGCATCTTCGCGACATCAGGTGCTTGTCGCCCGCCTGGGGGCGGAACATATAAGTTCAGGACGCGGCTAGTCGGAGACTTCGGACCATGGCGACGCCTTTGCAGGAAACCGTACGACCGACGCGGGTCGAGATCCGGGACTTCGAGCCGGAGGACTACCCCGCAATCGTGGAGATTGAGAACCTCGCCTACCCGGAGCATCCGACGACGGTCGAGGAACGCCGCTTCGAGGATGAGACCTTTGACCGGAAGAGGTACGTCTGGCGCCGGTACGTGGCCGTCGAACCCTCCACGAACACAGTGGTCGGGGAGGCGGACTACAACCATCTCCCTTGGGCGTACGATCCAGCCCGATTCGGAATCTGGTTTTCTGTGCACCCACAATGGCGACGGCGGGGAATCGGAAGCGTTCTCTATGAGAAGGTCGTCGCGGAACTTCGGACGCACGGGGCGACCCAACTTCGCACCTGGAGTCAGGAGACGCAGTCCGATGCGATCGGATGGCTCCGACGCCGAGGATATGGGGAACTCCATCGGGCCTGGGAGTCCCGCCTGGACGCCCAAGCCTTTGACATGGGAGCGTTCCGTGGCCATTGGAATTTGCCCGCGGACATCAAGATTGTAACGCTCGCAGAGGAGCTCGCAAGCGACCCCGGATGTCTGAAGGAGCTGTACGAAATGGACTGCGAGCTCGCCGTGGACGTGCCGCGGGTGGACCCCTTCACACGCGGTCCCTTCGAAACGTACCGGGAATGGGTCATCAATAGTCCGCGCTCTTTGCCGGACGCCTTTTTCATTGCAAAGGCGGGGGATCGGTATGTGGGCCAGTCCGACCTCGGCAGATCCGAGCAGTTGCCGGACGTGCTGTACACGGGCTTCACCGGCGTCCGGCGGGAGTACCGCGGCCGCGGGATCGCGATGGCGCTTAAGTTACGCGCAGTCGACTACGCGAAGAGTCACGGGTGCCGAGAAATTCGAACATGGAACAGCACGCTAAACGCGCCGATGCTAGGAATCAACGTGAAGCTCGGGTTCGTTAAGCAGCCCGTCTGGATCACCTTTGGGAAAGACCTCACGCACGAGGATCGCTCATGAAGGGCGGGCTCCCGCTCGTCTACGCGGAGGGGAAGCCGTACGACGTCGGACTCACCCACGGCGTCGAAGCCCGAGAGCTCGTCGCACACAACGCTCAGCTGTACCTCCGCCGGTTCGCGCAGGTCGGTGGGATCGACCGAGCGGAGATTCGGCGGCGTGCGAATGCGTATCGCGAGGTCATCGAAGAGGCGAACCCGCTGTACGCCCAAGAGATGGCGGGGATCGCGGACGGTTCCCGCCAGGACCCGCTCGACATCGTCGGGATCAACGTGCGGTACGAAATCCTGTACACGGAGTACGTTCGCAAAGCGATGGAGCAGGCGGCCTCCCAACCCGAAGTCAGTGGCTGCACGGCCCTCGCCGTGGTCCCGGCCCGCACGTCGAACGGACACCTCCTCATGGCCCAGAACTGGGACTGGATCCCCGAAGTCGAGGGGATCATCGTTCACGCGCGCCGCGAGGGACAGCCTGAAAGCCTGGGGTTCACGGAGGCCGGCATCGCGGGCGCGAAAATCGGCGTGAACGCGGCGGGCATCGGGCTTGCGATCAACGGCCTCATGACGGATCGGGATGCGTGGTCCCGCCTGCTGAAGCCGTTCCACGTACGGTGTTGGGAGATCCTCGGGGCCCGTACGCTGGGCGAAGCTACCCGCGCCGTCGTCGACACGAAGCGGGCATGCTCTGCGAACTTCCTCCTTGGGCGATCTGGTGGCGGGAGGACCGAGATCGTTGATCTCGAAGCCGCGACGGAGGCGGAGCATCGCCTCGCGCCGGCGGAGGGCTTCCTCGTCCACACAAACCACTTCCTCGATCCGGAAGCGCTCGGGATCGTGCAACCGCTGGGCGAGGATCGCGTATCGACGTTCCGCCGTTTCGATCGAGCGCAATCGTCCCTCAGGGAGACGCTCGCTCGAGGACCCATCGGTATCGAGGACCTGTCGCGGATCCTTGCAGATCACGACGGGGAGCCAGATTCGGTGTGCCGGCACGTGATCACTGCGAAGCCGGAGCACGAGCGGTATGCGACGGTCGTGTCCGCGATCATTGATGTTGACGCTCATCAGTTGTACGTCGCGCCGGGCAACCCATGTGTGGCGGAATATCGGCGATACTCCATGGCCGGATAGGAACGGGCCCAGGATCCATCACGGATGCCCGGTCCATGACGGGGCGGGACGCCTCTTACGCAGGGCATCCGCCTCGGATCATCGGGCCCCTAACCGCGGGGGCCATCAAATACGAAACGGAAAGGACGCGGAAGGTGCGCACAGGGGCGGGAACCCGTCGTCTTCCGGTTCGAGAGGTCTACAGCGCCCTCACGAAGCGAAGGTGACCTCTTCGGACGACTCGAAATAGCGCGCGATGTCCTGCGCCTCTGCTTCCACGCCCTCGCGGACTGCGCGCGGTAGTTTCCCGAACGGCTCGACACGGACCCTGAGCCGCCGTCCCTTCCGCTCGTACGACCACACGCCGACAACGCGCCCGTCGACGAGCACGACAGGGGACAACCACCCCGCCTTGCGGTATACGCGCTTGTAGTGCTCCGCGTCGACGAGATGGTCTTTCCGGTCGTGCCCGAGGAGATAGGAATCGAAGTTCGGGAGGAGCCGAATCACGGGAGAGGTGAGGCGGGCCGCCCGCAGCGTCCGTGCGTCCTTGCGCAGGATTGCTGAAGTCCGGCCGCTCACCGTCACAGGCGCGACCTCGTCCCCCAGCCGTTTGAAGATCGCCTTTGCATCCGCCACCGCAACGTCCGCCCATGCCCCGAAGTCCTGCACCGTGGCGGGCCCATAGCCGCGGAAGTACGCACGCATCAGGGCGAGTTCTGCCTCCTCCCTCGAGATGTCTCGAACGGCCCGGAGCCACGTCTCCCGCAACGCGAACGTGATCTCGTTTCCCTCGTCCGGGCCGAACACGACGTGACCGAGAAGGGTCGCGCGTTGCAGGACTCCACCCCAGGTGTGCTCGACCCACGGCCGGGCCTTCTCTCCCACGGCGGCGACGACCCGCCGCGCGACTTCCCGCCGCCTCAGCGGTCCGTCTCGGAGAACATCAATAATCGCGGCGACCATTGCGTCCGCGTCCTCATCGGTAAGCCCGCGACGGACCATCCATCGCATCGACCGGGAGGCGCGGCTCGAGAGTCCGCGGTTGTAGATCGGGAAGTCTTCAGACGGTAGGAGATGGAGCGCGCCCCGCATCGACCACGCCTTCACGAGGGTCCGGTCCCGCCACAGCGCGCGCTCGACATCGTCCCTCGTGAGCCCGCGCACCCGCGCACGGAGCGCGAGGGACGCCGCGGAGAGGAACTGTGACTGGATCCCGCACGCGTCTCGCACGACCTGGACGAGCTGGACCTTCGACGCGGGACGGTCGAGATGATGGCGGTGGAGCCGAAACGCGTGGATTTCTGGCCACGACACGGAAACCGTTCCCATGGGTCCTCAGGAACGACCGGAGCGATAAGAAGCCCGCGGGAGGGGGAGGGTGAAAGTTCTCGCGCGGGAACGAGCGCTGACTGTCGATGCAGTCTGGACCATGCTGACCCTCGCGATTGTCCGCCTCAGACCAGCTGAATGGGGTCCCCTCGCCGCACTCGGCCGCCCCGGTCGACAACGCCGTACACTCCGACGTTCGTCTTATTGTGCTTCGCCGCCGTCCGCAGGATCCCACCATCTTGGGGAAGGTCGCCTTGCGGGAGTGTCGTCATCACGCATCGGGAGCAGGGGGCGGTGATCCGGAGGCGCACGCCCTCACCGATCGAGACGGTCCGGCCGACCCACGCATTTTCCACGAACCCCGTCTCCCCGTCGCCTAGCCGGAGGACGATGTTCGGCCGGAACCGGCGGACCTCGAAGCGGCCTTCGGGATACAGCTGCTGAAGCCGGTTGATCGTCGCGGTCGTCACGATGTGCGCGGGCGATGCGTCGAAGAACGTGCGTGGCGGCATCCCTTCGTCCGTGACGACCTCACGGTGGGCGAGACCCTCGATGTTCGGCCAGAATTCCTCGAGGCTTGGCTTCTCCGGCGCGGAAGAGACAAACCGGACCTCGCGCCCGAGGGCCTGGGACACGACGCGGTCCACGTCCGGCCGATCGGACGTGACCGCCGTCCCATCAGGCAGGGTGATCCGCACGGGAGGCGTGTGACCCGATTCGGGCGGGGACACGAACGACGCGCGAAAGTCGAACATTCGGCTCCACTTCGGCGGGTTCTTCGCGCTCACGACCTTGCCCGTCGCTGGATCGAGGAGCGCGTACACGCGATCCCCGAGGAGCCCGCGCTCAGTGACATCGGACGCGTTCAGCTCCTCCCCCATCATCGACTTCACGGGATACCGCCAAAGGGACACGACGGACGCACTTACTGGAGTCACCTTCACCGCCACCCCGTTCCGTGTCGCAGCCGCAAGGCGTTGACGCACTTAACTGTTGACAGCACGGACGACAGGCCGAGAAATCCGCGCCTCCCGTCGACCCTTCCGAAGCCTTAAGTCAAACCATGAATACCCCGGCGCCTATCCGCGAGGGCGTTCATGGGAACAATCGAGCGACCGAGCATTGAGAGCCTAATCATGGACTTCGCGATGTCCCTCACACGCCGCGCGACGTGCAAGCGCGCGCAGTTCGGCTGCGTCATCACGTCCGAGGACATGACGCAGATCTATGGTTTCGGCTACAACGGCACTGCGAAGGGGTTTCCGCACAACGATTGTAAGGAAGAACAACCGGGCCTCTGCGGCTGCCTTCACTCGGAGATTAACGCCCTCATCAAGGTGCGCGTGAACGATCCGCGAAAAGTCGTGTTCGTTACGGGACAGCCGTGTGTGATGTGCGCGAAGGCGATCATCAACAGCGGCGCCTCGAAGTTGTACTACCGCTCCGCGTATCGGTCAAATGAAGGTCTCGACCTGATAACGAAGGCGGGAATCGAGGCCGAGCGAGTGTGAGCCCCGCCACGAAACCCTTTTGACCGAGTTCAAGGTGCGGAGGGTGGCCATGGCGAGCGTCGTCCGCGTGAACCCCCGCGCGAAGACGCCTGCTCTCCATCTGTGCCCGAACTGCGGAAGCCAGAACATCGATCTCCGCGCGGACGGCGCGTACTTGTGCTCGACGTGCTACTACGTGACGAAGCCGCGGGTCGATGTCTCGCTTCTCCAGTCATACGCCTCTTCAATCTTCAACCTCGGCGGGTTCGGGACGCCGTCGGAGGACCTCGTGTTCGGCGGACGCCTCGCGGGCCTCGGCGGCCTCCTGATGCTCATCGGGATCGTGATCATGGCGGGTCCCTTCACCGTGCCGACGGGGCTCGAGCAGTTCCTCCTCCGGAGCGCGCCCTCAGAACTCGCGCGGATTGGCGGGCTCACGGTCGTCGCGATCCTCGGCCTCCTCGCCCTCTTTTCGGGCTACACGATGTCCCGCGGCGACCTGAAGGCGTGGCGGGCCGCGCTCCCCGTCGGGCTCCTCGCGATCGTCCTCGGCATCATCGGCCCCGGCGCGGTCCTCGGCGCGATCGGGGGGGTGCTCGCCGCGGTCGGCGGGTTCATCGGCCGCCACGGCGAGGATTAGCCGACGAGCTTCGTCAGGAGCTTGTGGAGCTTCGGGCTCCTTTGCACCTGCTTCGCCAGCGCGCCAAGGTCTTCCTCCCCAAGGATTAGCGGATACCGCCCCATCTGGCCTCGGGGGCTATAGCCGCAAAACCGGATCGCTTTCTCTCCGGACTCGTACTCGAGGAGTTGGATCGTCGGCTCGTGGTGTGGCGTCGTGACGGAGGCCTCCTCGGTGACCCACCCCTTTCCCCAGTGGAATTCGAACGGACGTGGTAGTTTGCGGACGCCCATCGTCTCACCCTTGCGGCGGTCATCGCCCACCACGACTTAAGGGTGGGACATCATCGGGCCGCATCGCGGACCACGTACCGCTCCTCACCGGCCGCGAAGAAGCCGAGCTTCCGGTACATCGTCTGCGCGGGCCCGTTCGTGGATGAGGTCGTGAGCCCGGTTATCCGGTTGCCTGCCTCCCTCGATGCGCTCACGAGGTGCAGCACGAGCGCGGAGCCGACACCGCGACGGCGGTCGGGCGTCCGCGTGAACAGATCGAGAATGTATCCGACCCCGCCGTGCGAAAACATCGTCGCATAACCGGCCGGATGACTGTTGACCTCGGCAAAAGACAAGTGGATGGACAGCGTCTCGTACTTCGGCGGCGAGAACGCGAGAATCTGGCGGGCGTCCTCCTCAGGAAATCCGTCTTCCCGAAGACCTTCACCCATCAGCGCCCATACGGCGGCGATGTCCTCAGCGCGTGTGGCCTCTTGCACCGTGACGTCCGCGCGCGGTTCTACATCGGTCCGTCGGAGGTGGACCATCTCGTAACTTGCACGCGCGGAGAAGCCCGCTTCCTCTAACGCGGCCTGAACTGGCAATGCGAGCCGGGAGTCCATGAAGTAGATCCGTTCCTTCGGGATGCGATGCTCCGCGCATCGCTCCGCGACCTCCTCGATGACGTTTTCGACGGTAAACCCGTGGGGCCATCGGTCGATCCACGCGCAGTTCCCTAAGTCGTACAGCGGGAACGTCGGGCTCGAAATGAACACGCCCCAGGGCCGCGGCTCCACCCGTGCGCCCGTTTCCATCATTACACGCGAAGCGGCGCGGACCTGCATGGCAAGGTCGGAAAGCTTCATGGGGAACCCGACTACGGATCGGAGCAGTCCCGGATGTATCCGCAGTTCTTACAGATCACTTTGCAGTGGATCTCGAGCGTCGGCGCTCCACAGATGTCGCACGGTTCGCCCTGCAGTTCCAACGGAATCTGCGTCTTGGCGGTCGCTCCCGCCATCAAGTTTCCGATTGCGGGCTCGAGGCTTGAACCCTTCCGTGGCCGCCACAACCGAGGGAGCCGCGCTCGTCTGCTCCGCGTGAATGGTGGACTGAAGGGTTAACTAGCGTGGAGCAATCACCAAAGACCATGGCGACCGACCGAAAGTTCACTCGCTTCTCGAGAACGGATAGACCCCTACAGATCCGAGAAGTCCCCGAGGGCGGAATGTGCCTCTCCGCGTTTCTCGTGATGTCCCGGAAGGGACGTCCGAACGAAGTCCTCATGGGCCACCTCAGGCCAGATGCTCCGTGGGACCATATCGGTGCCCTCGACCCTGCGAGGGCGGAGGCAAACAGCAAGGGATGGATGCTGCCATCGTCCCAACTGATTCTGGGGGAGGGACCCGGTGAGGCAGCCCGGAGAATCGCGCAGGAGCAACTGGGTTTGAGGGACCCGTCCGTCCACGGACCCCTCGCGTTTTCCGAGGTGTACGGGTCGTCCAACCACTGGGACCTGGAGTTCATCTTCACCGGCGAATTGGACACCCCTCCTGTACACGATGCCTGGAAAGAACTCAGGTTCGTCGACTTGAGCCGCACACGCAAAGAGGACTTCGCGCGCTCCCACGAAGACATCCTTGCTCACATCGGCCGGTGGAAGCCGCGGGAAGGACCGGTCGCCTGAAGCCAGACCGTTCCGGGACCGCCCATCCTGCGGGAGAGGCGATCCGATAAGCAGGACGTGCGCTTGTTCAGGACCGACTTGACCTGGGCTTCCCCGACCATCGTGATCGGCCTCTATCGCGATCGCCCGCGCTTCCGCAAGCCGACGTAGTCATCAAGCGCGCGCTTGCTCGAGTACCACACATCGTCGATCTTTACGGCTTCGAGGACCCCTTGGCGAGCACGAAGGGCGAGATACTCCTGCGAATACGTGGACCGTCGCGCCAATTCCTTCAGCGGGACAAGTGCGCGAGCGGGTTCGACGGCTGCGAGGAAGACGACGAGGGCCTCGTCGACAGCCCGAAGGATGAACTCCCCAAAGGACGCAACCCGACCCCGGTCGGCCTCCTTGAGGCACCGATAGTATCGACGCCGGTCTCGGACGCGAACGACCACGGGAGGGTATCCAGCGTTCATTAGGACCAGGTTTGCGGCCAACCGCGCGGTCCGACCGTTCCCGTCGACAAAGGGATGGACGAACGCGAGCCGGTGGTGAAGGTGGATGGTGCGGAGGACGGGATCCCGAATCGTGGGAAGCTGGGCGAAGAGATCGTCGAGGAGGGGAACGACATCAGAGGGCGGCGGCGGAACATGGGTGGACCCGCCGATCCAGACCTGTTGCCTCCGATACTGACCCGCCGAATCGAGAATTCCGCGGGTTATGATTTCATGAAGTGTTTGGAGGGTCGGGTGATCGAATCGCAGTCCGGGCTTCGCCTTCGCCCAGATCCAGTCGAACGCCTGGGCGTTGTTTGTCACCTCCAGATGCTCTCGCAAGCTTTTGCCGCCAATCGTAACGCCCCGCTCGAGGATGAGGCGCGTTTCCTTTAGCGTGAGCGTATTTCCCTCGATCGCATTGCTGTGGTACGTGTGGTAGATTCGGAGCTGCTCCCGCAACCGGCCCACAGCATCCCTAGGGAGAGGCCGGTGCTTGCGTAACCGATCATGGTTGGACTGCACGCGCTGCCACACAACGGGACCAAGGTCGGTGGAGGATATCGGTATCGGCATCATTTCCTTCTTACCGATACTCGTTCGTACATATATCGGTATCGGACCATGTCTCGCTCATCCGATACTAGTTCGGCTCACATTGAGGGCGTGTGCCGCCGTCGTTGTAATGGGAAGACCTTGGTGTGGCGTCGGCGCAACGAGGGCGTGAACCATCTAGCGGGCGTCAAGGAGATCCTACGGCGCGAGCGGCCCCCCAGAGGGTGAGGCAACCCTTCTCCGCGGGAGGCCTAGGCCTTCCCGCAGGCGTCTGCACCCATAGACTACACCAGGCCATAGGTAGCGGTTCCTACTCAGTAAGTCTACTTTGCGTCTCAGCAATCTCCTTCCTGAGTGCGTCGATCCTCTGCCGCCGCGCGCTGGACACACTGTCGAACGTCGACCGATCAACCCTCCCCTCGCGCCATTCGTTCTCGAACTCCGCCAAGAACAGACGCTGTTCCGCAATCGAGGTGTAGAGGTTCTCGATGTCCGACGGCAGCCGCATCGCCTCGCTCGCATCCCCAGCGACTGGCTTCGGCCGGGATGCTGCGAACTCGCCCGACGGTACGGCCTCCCTCGAGACGGACGTCGTCGATTCGAGCGACGGCGGCTGAGGAGCCCGAAGCGGTCCCACGGCGGGCGACGCGACAGGTGTTGGCTTCACGGCTCGCCTTGTCCGCCGGACCGCAAGCGCCTCCGTGACGAAGATGCTGAAGTCCGCCGCGCCCGTGAACGATGCGCCGAGCAACTGGCTGAGAACGCCGAGTGTGTTCAGGATCTCCGGGGGATCGGGCCCCAACAGGAACGCGATCCCGAAGAAGACCGCGCCGAGGAGGTTCGCGACTGCATAGGCCGACAGGAGAGTTCCGCGTAGGTAAAGGAACCCTCCCGTCTCCTCGGCGAGGGAGCGACACAGGGGAGCGAAGGCCGCGGCCGACAGGACGAGTGGGATCGGGCCGAAGATCCAGAAGAGGGGCATCACATCCTGCGAAGCCTGCCCCTGTTGGAGCGAGAGAAGGGCCCAGAGCGCAATGGCGCCATAGGCCACGAGGAGTCCGGCGGTGACCTGGGCCTTCACGAGAGTCCCGTGGCTGAGGCGATACTCGTAAGCCCCCATTCGCCCCGGATCCGTCCCCGTAACTGCACCGTCCCGAAAGGCGAGGAGACCCACTGCAAACAGAACCGCCGCGACGACGGCGACGGCGAGCGCGGCCAGGTAGACGGTTCGATCCACCGCCGCGATCGATTCGATCGGATTGAGCTGAGCGAAATCGAAGACGAGGAGAACCTGGATGAGAGCGACAAACATCAACGCGCCGTGGAACGCCCAGACTCCCGATCCTACCGCCAGAAACGTTCCGGCGCGGCGTACACTTCTATTCGGGACAACCTCCCCCACGATGACCCCTCGCCTCAGCATCAGGAGGACCGCAGATATAGCTGTCGTCATGCAGGAGAGATCAGATCGCGAGGCGTGATTGACGGCGGAACCTTCCGTGTCTGGAAGCTAGGCCGGCCATTGATCGACAGCATCGCAGCGTTCGAGGATGCATTAACCCGCGGTCACGCTTGTCGGCGGACGAAGATCGTGGCACCGAGGAGCGCCAGAACATCATAGGCGAGGAGGACGATTACGTCGAGACCGACCTCGAGAACCCCCCACCCTCTCAACATGATGCTGTGAAGCGCGTCCCCCGCGTACGTCAGCGGGACCGCGTACGACAAGGGTCGAAGGGCCGCCGGGATCGCTTCGAGCGGGAAGAAGACCCCCGTCAGGAGGAGGGACGGGAACAGGACGAGGGGCACGAACTGAATCGCCTGGAGCTCGTTCTTGGCGGCGGAGGAGAGCATGATCCCCAAGCCCTGGTTCCCGACCGCGAACAGGAGGAGGATGCCGAACGCGAGCGCCACGTTGCCGACGACCTGGACCTGGAACAGGAGGAGGGCCGCAGACAACACGACGGCGCTCTGGAGGAATGCGAGGACCGCCAGCGCCAAGGCGAGGCCAAGGACGAACTCTGCGGGTCGAAGTGGGGTCGCGAACAACCGCTCGAGCATGCCGCCCGCCTTCTCGCGCACGACCATGATCACGGAGAGGATCGTCGTCACCATGAGCACCGCGAGGGCGACGACACCGGGCGCGAAGGAGTCGATGAACCGCGTCTCCTCGCTCCCGTAGACGTATTGCCGGTCCAACGAGAGGGGCGCCGCGCTGCCGCCCACGAACGTCGTCTCCGCCGCGGCGCGAAGGGTGCCGAGAACCGCCGCCGTGATTGGCGGCGACGACCCGTCGAGCACGACCTCGATCGCCGCGCGTCGCGCGACGAGGTTCTGGGAGAAGTTCGCGGGGAAGACAAGGAGAGCCCACGCGCGGCCCGCCTCCACCTCGTCCCGGCCCGACGCGGCGTCCGTCCACGGCAGGAGGTCGAGGGTGTCCCCCGTCACGTTCTCGAGCAGACGGCCCGCCATGGGCCCGGTGTCTAGGCTCACGACGAGAGTCCGCACGTTGTGGACCTCGCCGCCGAACGTGTACCCGAAGACGACGACCATGAGGAGGGGCATGCCGACGATGAACCCGAGTGTCCGGCGGTCGTGGCGGAACTGGGAAAGGGTTTTCCGTGTGACGGCGAGGGCGCGGTGCGCGCTCATGCGGCGTTCGCCTCCCGCACAAGGGAGAGGAACGCGTCGTCCAGGTTCGCCGCGCCCGTCCTCGTTTTGATCGCGGCAGGCGTGTCGAGGGCGAGAAGCCTGCCACGGTGGATTAACGCCGCAGGTCGCACCGGGACGCTTCCTCCATGTAATGCGTCGTCATGAGGACCGTCTTCCCACGCCCTGTCAGGACTCGGAAGTACGACCAGAAGGCAGATCGCAGCTCGGGATCGACGCCGACCGTCGGCTCGTCCAAGAGAAGGAGGTCCGGATCGTGGAGGAACGCCGCGGCCAGGGATGTGCGGCGTCGCATGCCGCCCGACAGGGTTGCGACAAGGCTGTCCCGGCGGTCCGCGATGTCCACGAGGGCGAGCACCTCGTCCGTCCGGCGCCGAATCGCCGCCTCGTCCATGCCAACGAGCCGACCGAAGAGCGCGAGGTTCTCCTCCACGGTCAGGTCCGGGTACACCGCCAGATCTTGCGGCATGTACCCGATCCGGGGCAAAGACGCCCGGGGAGGAATCCGCTCCCCCAGGACCGTCGCCGAGCCGGACGTCGGCGGCGTCAGGCCCAACCAGATCCGGAGCAACGTCGTCTTCCCCGCACCGTTTGGACCCAGGAGACCGAATGTGACGCCCGGGGGGACCTCGAGCGACACGTTACGCAAGGCCTCGATTTCCCCGAACCGCTTCGCCAGGTTGTGGCAGACGATGGCCGCCGTGTCCCCCATGGCGGGGCCAGCGTCATTGAGCCATTTATCGCTTCCCGGCCGCAAAGGTCCCCGAGGGCCACTAGCAAATGTCACGCGACGGCATGATCCCAAGGGACCGGAGATATCCTTCGAGCGCCTCCTGCGTCATCTCCACCACGACCTGGGGCCCGGCGACAAAGGCTAGTCTTTCGTTGGTTGCAACAGTCGGTAGTTGAGTTCCCATAATGCGGTCTTGTTGTTGTCCCAATGTAGCATGTTCATGGCCGTGTCGTACTCAACCCACCGATATTCGGAATGCTCACGCGACAGGGCGAGCTTTTTGCCACGTACCTCTACACCAAAACAAAACTCCGGGATGACGAGTACGTCCGCGCCCCATCACAACGTCCCCACATGCTCGACGGGCTTGTTCGAGACGGCGTCTAGCGCCGTGAAGGGCGATTCGGGCGATATCCCGGCCTCCTCTTTTGCTTCTCGTCGTGCAGCCTCGAGAGGGGTCTCCTCGCCTTCCCCTCCACCAGCGACTCCCTGCCAGTAACCGGCGTCGGCTCTTCGAAAAATCGCATACTCAAGATTACTGTCCGTGCGGCGAAAGGGGAAGATCAGGACTTGAAAGGGCGCCCTCGCCACCTGTGTACGATCGTCAGCCAACATGATGAAGGACTCTTGACCGCATGTTCTTCGGAACCGCGGTCGCCCCATGCGTACGTGGAGGTTGCGACTCCCTGATTCTGTCTAGGCTCCAAGGCTCAGTCTCTCGCCCATCTTGACCCTGAGAAACTCCTGAACGGCGGAAACATCTCCCTTTCGCACGATCAGTCCCATCGTTCGGTTGTCCCATTTAATCGCGAGTCTTCCGCGTTTGATCTCCGCGGAAGAAACCTGCACCCACGCGATACGCCTTGAAATTCTCCGCTGCTCGACCAGCTCCTCAGGAGTCAGGTGAGAGAGCTTGCGCCGCCTCGAGCGTGTCGCGGCGAATACCCCTCCCAAGAGGACGAAGGTCATGACGAAGAAGAGTACGAAGAGTCCGCTGCCCACGAGAAGATAGATGATGCCAAAGATCGCCGCCAGAGCTCCGAACGAAGCGAAGGCACGCCGGGACCAATCGGAGAGAACCCGGACTTGCAGGATGTCGTCGTCAGTCAACCAGCAGTCCGAATAAAGCCCCTTCTCAAGCCGAAAGATTGGCATCGGTTATTACCAGTGGTGTCCTCTCTAATGAACACGATGAACACTCTTACAGGTGGGGAATCAATTGTCTATACTCAGATCGTCAAACCTCCAGGCGGTGGCAGGTCAGGACAGACGAGTGCGTAAGCGCCTTCGGGAACACCTTGGGTGGCCCCGAGACACGGCGTCCTCCCGCCGTCGGCTTGGGGAGCACGGACTCTCAGGACATCGTTTGTCCGCAACTTGACTAGTGGACGCCAAGCGACGGAATGATCCCACGCGACACAAGATACCCCTCGAGCGCTTCCCGCTTCATCTCCACGATCACGGGCTCCTTGTGGGTCCGGAACCCGAGCCGCTCGTTGATCGACAGCATCGCCTGGTTCGAGGACGCGTTTCCCGTCGCGACGACCCGAACCTCGGGGAATTCCTTGCGGATCCGGAGGACCATCTCGGCCTTCAGCCACTTCCCGAGTCCACGGCCGCGATACACGTCCCGAACCCCCGTCAACCCTTGCCATATCATCCACTTACTGTCCGGCAATTTCGTCATCTCTGTGAGGCCAGACAAGTCTCCGTTCGGCTCCACGCTGACAACCGTGATCCAGCGACCGCCGAGCTCCGCGTTCCGCGCCTCGCGGTCGAGGAGCACCTCCGGCGTGACGATGAAGTCGCCGTGGCTCGCTTCGTCGAACGGTTGCTGGTTCATCACGCTCGTATACACTTTAGAGTACGGCTCGATCACGTCGTCGTCGATCCGGTTCTCGAACCAGCGGATTTTCGTCCCTGGCGCACGGGCGGGGCCCTCCTTCGCCCACTGTTCGACCATTGCCCAGTCGACCTTCTCGAGGTTCAACCGGTTCTCGCGGCGTTGCTGCACGACCTTCGCCCCGATCGCAGCCGCGAACGCCTTTCCGTCGACCTCCTCGCACCAACTATGGACGATTGTCCGCCCGTGCTCCCGCGCGAGCTCGACGACCTTTGGGAGCAGTCGGGACCCAAGGCCCTGTCGACGGTACGCCTTCGGGATCCTGAGCCATGAGAACCCGAGGTGGGCGTTCGTCTCGTGGGTCGGGGTTCCGGGCCGGCTGAACTCAAAGTAGATTTCCCCGATCTGGACATTGGGCCGATTCGCATCGAGGACCGCGAGCCGGCGCCAATCCCAATGCGGGTGCGGATGCCGGTCCGCCCGCTCGACCGTTTCGTCCTCGAGGATCGGGTCCTCCGGGTCCGTTTCCATGTGGCTGGCGCGCCGGTACACGTGGAACCGCCGCCACTCCTCGCGGGAGGCGGTCTGCGGGTCGAATGAAACGATATGGATGTCCATTGCCCTGCCCTCAGGGCAAGAGGGCTACCTAAAGCCTTCCGAGGAACCGAGGTGCTAGACACCCTGAGGTTCGCCGAACCGGATGGACGGAGGGCGTCCGCCATTCCTGAACAAACTCTGGTCCCTCGTTCCCACAGCTCTCGCGCCCTTCCGCAAGAGCGTCACTCCCTGCAACGCGCGCCTCTTCGCGACCGGAATCTGTCCCGCTACAACACGTCACGAATTGTGACCTGCACCTCGCGTCACTCCCAGCGGAACAGCTTCACCGCGAGCGCGAACACGACCGCGGCGAACACGGCAAGGACCCCAAGGTCCACAGCGATCTCCGCGAATCCCGCGCCTCGAATCATCACTTCACGCAGAGCGTCGGAGAAGTACGTGAGGGGCATCATGTACGCGAGGACTTGTACGGCCTCCGGCAGGCGCTCGATCGGGATGAACACGCCGCCGAGGAAGAACATCGGGAACGTGACAAGGCCGGTGAGGTTCTCCGCGGCGTCCACGCTCTTGGAGACGGAGGAGACGAGGAACCCGAGGGAAATGAACACGATGGCGCCGAAGAGCGTGGCCACGAGGAGAATGCCGATGTTCCCGACGATGTGCACGCCGAACGCGAACACGGCGAGCGAGAGGAGGAGGGCGGTCTGCACGAGGCTAATGAGGAGCGCGGGGACGATGCGGCCCGTGAGGATGTACGCCGCCCCCGCCGGGGTGGCGTGGAGTCGCTTCAGGATCCGCTTCTCGCGCGAGGACACGATGAACAAGGCAAGCCCGTACACGCCGCTCTGCATGATCGCCATCGATAGGATGCCGGGGGCGAGGAAGTCGATGTAGCCGAGGGACTGCGCGCTCACCGCCTGCGGGGCCACGATGAGCATCGGCGGGTTGTTCGTGGCGGCGCGGAAGAATCCGTCGGAGACCTCCTGGACCGTCTGCAGGGCGACCTGCCCCGAGCCTTGCTCGTCGAACCCCCAGTACACGACGAGCGCGAGGGTTACGTTCCGATCCCCGGCCGGGGAGGTCTGGTTGTCCATGAAGGCACCGAAGCCCGTCGGGACAATCACGAGAACGTCCAGCGTCCCGTCCTTCACCGCCGTGACTCCCGTGTCCCGATCCGTGAAATTCGCGACATCGAACGGGAGAGACTCGTTCGCGAACGTCGTCCACAGCGCGTGGGACCACGTCGTCCCGTCCTCGTCGTCCACGCCTATATCGAACGCCACCGGGTCGGCTCGGCCGAAGCCGAGGCCGAGGAGGCCCATGAACACGATCGGGAACAAGATCGCCCAGACGACGGTCCCTCGGTCCCGGATGAACATCCGGAGGTTCGCGACGACCCACCCGGGGAAACCGGTCGGGGGTTTCATTCCCGGATCCTCCGTCCGGTCAGGTGGAGGAACACGTCCTCGAGGGACGCGTTCCGCACGCGGAAGTCCTCGACGTTCATTCCGCGCGCGCGGGCGAGTTCGAACACCCCGGCGAGGG
>Ga0209002_10000763_pt1 | contig 25999 bp, 19 predicted proteins | sample Rifsed16ft2_FD_184010 | JGI IMG/M metagenome (GOLD analysis project Ga0209002, IMG submission 184010) | Soil microbial communities from Rifle, Colorado, USA - sediment 16ft 2 (version 2) | ecosystem: Environmental > Terrestrial > Deep subsurface > Rock core/Sediment | place: Rifle, Colorado... | reverse complement strand
CGAACGAAACGCAATGCCCTGTAAGCGGAACCGGCCGTACAGAACAATCCAAAGTCAATCTGTTTTCCGACACCTGCTGCTCCTTCTCATTGCCGGGACGTCTCTTCTTTCATCTCTCCAGGCGCAGGGAACATGGATGCCCCTGAACATCCAGGGACTCGACCAGCGTATTCTGCACGACGTCCGTTCCCGCGGGATGGGAGGGGCCGTTCTCGCCTCCGGCAATAATGCCTCGGTCCTTTTTGCCAATCCGGCGGGATTGACACAACTCGAAACGATGGAACTCCGCATCGGCGGTATGGGTCTGAAAACGTCGGAACGCCAGACTCAGAAGTGGGTCCCAAACAGGCTCTACACGGGCCTCAGCATCATGATGGAGGATGCGTGGGGTGCCATTCAGGCTCCCGTGGATTCGAATGGGATTCCCGTTGCCGATCCCTATGAACAACTTCAAAAACCGTTCGATTCGATCGGTCCCAATTGGTCTCGTAAAACGAACGACGTGCTCCCGCTGTCGGCAGCATTTGCCGCGCCGATCGAGGTTGCAGGCACCAAGGTGGTGGCGGGTATTGGTGCTGCACAGGCGATCGACCTGAACTATTTCTTCCAGAATAACAATATCACCGATCCTTTGCTCGGACAGTATCGTCCGGAACCGATGCCGGAGCTGCAGCAGGGGGATACACTCCGGGTACGGTGGTATCAGTTCTCTCAGAAACGGGAAGGTACCGTCTGGGGGATTACTCCTGCTGTCGGCGTGTCAGTTGCTCCAGGTCTGAATGTCGGAGCCTCGGCCACATACTACACAGGCACATCGGATGACTTTGAACAGAGGCTGGACAGAGGGTTCCTGACATTTCTCTACAACCGATTCCGTGTTCAGGATACCGTGAAGTTCACGGGAAATTACTCGGGGACTTCCACGTACTCGGGGTTTGGCGGCACACTCGGCTTGAAGTTCAAACAGCAGCGCTATTCCCTTGCAGCGACGATCGAATTCCCCTTCACGATCGAGCGCGAGATCTCGGGGGACTTCAATTCGCGGGAAGATATCGTTCTTGTCAGCACAGAATCAGATCCTTCACGGACGACGGATTCCGTGCAAACGACGATTGCGAACAGCAAGAGGTCAGGGACCGCACAGATTCATTTTCCTCTCGCCTACGCCATTGGCGGACTTCTTCAACCATTTCCCGACTTCGAGATCGCTTTCGATTACGAGATGCGCGCGCTCGACCGCGTTGAGTATACTCTTGTCGACGGCACCGTGACGAAGCCATGGGTTGGCAGGGGATCGTTCCGACTTGGTGCCGAGTACCGATGGAACGAATGGCTGGCTCTTCGCGGGGGCTACCGCGAGGTCCCGCAGACTTTTTCGCCGGAGGGCGCAGCAATCATCGGCAAACCGGCCGCAATGCAGATCTACTCGCTCGGAGCTGGCTTTGACCTTTGGGGTGCAACGGCGGATGTGGCGTACGAAAACGCATACCTCCGTTATCAGGATTCGTGGCAGTCCAATGCCAATTTCAATACCAGGAAGCAACACAGATTTTTCATCGAGTTTGGATATCGCTTTTAGATCAGGCACGAACTCACGACAATACTCAACTATGACAGAGTACTCCAATGATTGACTTCAAGAATCGTGTTGCACTTGTTACGGGGGGTGCACGGGACATAGGAAGAAGCGTTTCGGTGGAGCTGGCGCGCTACGGCGCCAGCGTTGCTGTGAACTATCGGGGGAGCAAAAAAGAGGCCGAAGAGACTGTACAGCTGATCAAGAAGATCGGAGGAAAGGCTGTTGCCATCCAGGCTGACGTGACCAAGGCGGCTGAGATCAGGGAACTCGTGAAGAAAACACAGGAGGCCTTCGGGAAAACGATTCACATCCTGGTCAATGTTGCCGGCGGTTTGATTGCCAGGAAGAAGATGGAGGAGATGGACGAAGTGTTTTGGGACAGCGTGATGGCCGTGAACCTGAAGAGTGCATTTCTTGTCTGCAAAGAGGTGCTCCCCGTGATGGCCGACGGCGGTTCGATAGTAAATTTCTCATCCCAGGCAGGCAGAGACGGAGGTGGCGCGGGTGCCATCGCCTATGCATCGGCGAAAGGCGCGATTCTCACGTTTACGCGAGGGCTGGCGAAGGAATTGGGCCCCCGCAGGATCCGCGTGAATGCGGTCTCCCCGGGAATGATCAACACGACCTTCCACAACGTCTTCACAAAGCCCGAAGTGCGCCAGAAAGTGGCGTCGATGGTGCCCCTTGGAAGAGAGGGAGAGGCGGATGAAGTGGCCCGCCTGGTGGCATTCCTTGCTTCGGATGCCGCTCCGTACGTGAACGGCGAATCGATTGAGATTAATGGAGGTATCTTCTTTGCCTGAGAGAACCATGAAATTCCCAAGAGTAGTTGTTCTCGTCATCTGTGGCGTTCTCCCCGCGGGAGCTGCTTTTTCCCAGGGGCATCCCTCCCTCTTTCTCACGCGTCAGGATGTCGCGGCAATGAAGGAGGCCGTCGGAAAATATCCCCTCTTTGATGCCTCACTGAACTCGGCAAAAGAGCGCGTCAACCAGGCGCTTGCCTTGCCCATGGATGTGCCGGCTCCGCGCGATGCCGGAGGGTACACACACGAAACGCATAAGCAGAATTACACCTCAATGCACCTCGCCGGCATTCTGTTTCAGGTGAGCGGGGAATCGAAATATGCCGCGTACGTCAAAGAGATGCTTTTGAAATATGCCGACCTGTATCCGACGCTGGGCAGGCATCCTGCTGCGGCAGGCGAAGCGTCAGGCCGATTGTTCTGGCAAACGTTGAATGAAACCGTCTGGTTGGTTCACGCCACCCAGGCCTACGATTGTATCTATGAGGTACTCACACCTGCCGAGCGGAAACGGATCGAAGAGAATATCTTCCGGCGTATGGCGAGATTCTTCGTCGAAGAACACACGCATGAACTCGATCGCATCCACAACCACGGAACCTGGACGTGTGCCGCAGTAGGAATGGCCGGATACGTTTTGGGGGACAAGGAACTCACTCAGATTGCATTATACGGGTCGAAAAAGGACGGATCGGGAGGATATCTAAAGCAGCTCGAAATGCTCTTTTCCCCCGACGGTTTCTATACCGAGGGACCGTACTACGTCAGATATGCTCTGTGGCCGTTCTTGACGTTTGCACAGGTCCTTCATCATAACGAGAAGGGGATAGGGATTTACGATTTCAGGAACAGGATCCTCGAAAAAGCTCTCTATTCGGCTCTCCAACTCACCTACACGAACGGAGCCTTTTTTCCCGTTAACGATGCCCTGAAGGAGAAATCCTACCTCTCACCCGAGCTTATCATCGCAGTGAACATCGGGTTCGCGCAGTATGCGCACGACCGGTCATTGCTGGCGATTGTCAAGAAGCACAATGAGGTGATATTGAGTGGAGACGGGGTGGAAGTGGCGAAAGCGTTGCAGCAGAATGCGGATGTGGGCGAATTCTTGTACAAGAGCGTGGAGTATACCGACGGCCCGAACGGTGCTGAGGGCGGCATCGGTATTCTGCGTACGGGTCCATTCGAAGATCAATCGCTCGTCTTCATGAAGTATACAGGCCATGGGCTTTCGCACGGGCATTTCGACAAACTGGCGATCGGCTATTACGATCAGGGAAGGGAGATTCTCCAGGACTACGGCTCGGCACGATTCATCAATGTCGAACCGAAATACGGCGGGCGATACCTTCCTGAAACCAAATCGTTCGCCATGCAGACGATCGCCCACAACACGGTCACCGTCGATCAAAAATCTCATTTCGACGGGAAGATGAGCGTGTCGGAGAAGTACCATGCCGACCGGCATTTCTTCTCGGCGTCTGACCCCAATTATCAGGTCATGAGTGCAAAAGCAGACCATGTGTATGAGGGAGTCAGGATGCAGCGGACTGTGGCATTGGTGAAGGACCCGTCGTTCTCCAAGCCGGTCATCCTGGACGTTTTTCGGATCGATGCTGAGAGCGAACACACGTACGATCTGCCATTCTATTACATGGGACACTTGATCAATACGAATGTGCGTTACCGTTCATTCGACAAACAGCGATCGGCACTCGGATCATCCAACGGCTACCAGCACCTTTGGAATGAAGCAGAAGGAGTTGCATCCGGAACGGTTCAAGTCTCCTGGATGTCGGGGAACAGATATTACACGGTTACAAGCAATGCCGACAGTTCGACGATGGTGCATTTTGTTCGCATCGGTGCGAGTGACCCGAACTTCAATCTCAGGACTGAAGCTGCTTTCATGCTGAGAACGAAGGATCGCTCCCATGTGTTTGCTTCGGTCATTGAGCCTCATGGGGCCTGGGATGGGATCAAGGAATTTTCTTCGGGAGCTCGCCCGGAAATCAGCGCCGTCCGCGTCCTTGCGTCGGACAAGAATCTTACCGCGATTGAGGTGGAAGGAAAAGGAACGCATTGGCTGTTCTTTGTCGCAAACGGAGAATCGAACGATCAACGGGAGTATTCCTACGTCCATCGCGGCGTGCGTCACACATGGAGGGGGAACTCTCACCTTGTGAGACTGGAAAGGTGATTCATGAAACAGCAAAGCGAAGTATTCATCGACGGCACGAACACGCCGTGGGAAGACATGGGCGGAGGAATACGACGAAGGATGTTGGGATATGACAAAAACCTCATGATGACCTATGTCGAGTTCAAGAAGAACTCGGTGGGATATGTACACAAACATTTCCATACGCAGGTTACCTATGTCGAAAAGGGATCGTTCGAAGTACAGATCGGCAATACCAAGCGTATCCTTCGTTCCGGCGACTGCTACTTCATTCCTCCCAACATCGAGCATGGAGTGGTGGCCCTCGAAGATTCGACTCTCGTCGACGTCTTCGCCCCGATGAGAGAAGATTTTCTCAAGAAGAAATGATGACAAGAGGCGCACACTCACCGCACTAGTTCGGAGATTCCAGACGAAATGAGCACTACCAGGACATTGAAGGGGCTTCGCTGGTGGATTATCGGCCTCATCGGGGCGGCAACAGTCATCAATTATATCGACCGCACATCCCTGGCCGTCATGTGGCCCGATATCTCCAAAGATCTGGACCTGACGAAAGACCAGTACGCGACGATCGTCTCGGCCTTCATGATTGCCTACGCCTTCGGACAGGCACTCTCGGGGAAGTTCCTTGATTGGATAGGGACGCGAATCGGCTTTGTCGCCTCCATTGCCGTCTGGTCAACTGCTTGTGCTCTTCACAGTGTCTCGCGAGGGATAATGAGTTTCTCGGCCTTCAGAGGCCTTCTGGGCCTTAGCGAGGCGGGCAACTGGCCCGGCGCCACAAAGGCCAGTGCGGAGTGGTTCCCCATCAAGGAAAGGGCATTCGCACAGGGCATCTTCAACGCCGGGGCTTCACTCGGTGCCGTAATCTCGGCTCCTCTTATTGCCCTTCTTTACCTCACGTTCGGATGGCAGGCAACCTTCCTCATTGTTGCGGCGTTGGGCTTCCTTTGGATTATCCCGTGGTGGATCATCAATCGTTCCGATCCGGGGGAACACCCATGGATAAGCACGGAAGAAAGGCAATACATCCTCACCGGACAGAAACCGGCGACGGTGGTTGCGGAAACCCGGGTGCCGACCTGGGGTGAGCTTCTCACATACAAAGAGAGCTGGTCCGTGATTGTCTCGAGATTCTTCCTGGATCCAATCTGGTGGCTCTTCGTCAATTGGCTTCCGATCTACCTGGCGGAGGAGTTCGGATTTGAGATAAAGGATATCGGGCTGTTCGCATGGGTCCCCTACCTTGGTGCCGCAATCGGGAGCCTCGTCGGAGGCTGGTGGTCCGGACACATGATTGGAAAAGGATGGAGTGCCAACAAGGCCCGCAAATGGGCGATCGTGGCAGGCAGCCTCCTGACGTTTCCGGCGTTCATCTTCGCGGCTTTTGCCGACTCGCCCCTTGCAGCGGTTCTCATCATTGCTGTGGTTCTTTGCGGATTCCAGGTGATGATCAATAACATCCAAACCCTGCCGAGTGACCTCTTCTCGGGTAAGTCCGTGGGCTCTCTGGCGGGCATGGGGGGAATGAGCGCTGTGTTCGGCGTACTGGTCTTCAGCACGTGGCTGATTCCTGCAATCAGCGAAGTAAGTTACATGCCTGTGTTTCTGATGGGTGCTTCCCTCGTTCCTGTCGGAGTGGGAGCGGTGTTTTTCTTTGGACGGCAGATTAGAAGAGTGGAGTTGAAGAAATTGTGAAAGCGCGAGTTTTTCGTTCTTGTGTCGGCGTGGTGATCGTTCTTTCAGGGTTGGTCCTGCCGGGATCCGCCCAAAGCATCTATGACGGGTATGACGGATTCACGGTCTCGACGACGCCTGTCCTGCCCGGAGCAGAAGTGCATCCGACACTGTGGTTCACCGCCGATGGAGTTGCTGCGATCAAGAGTAAGAAGGATATCAGTGCCTACGGTTCAACGATATGGAACACGATCACGTCGAACGTGAACACATACAAAACAAGAACCGCTTCAAGCCAGACAACCAGTCATCGCCCCCGGATGGCGAAATACTGCGCGTTCGGATGGATCATGAACGGAGATACGACAGCAAGAGACAAGGCGATTGAAGCACTCCTCGTTGCCTTTGACAATGTTCCGAGAACTGCGAGCAGCGTGAACTTCGGCGACACCTACGATGAGATCTACAGGGCGACATGGCTGCAGAACTACTGCGTCGCTTATGACTGGGTCCGAGACCAATTGACAGATGATCAGGATTCAACGATTCGCGCGAAGCTGCTGTGGGAGACCGCGCTGCTTCGAAACCACATGGTCGACAGCGTCCGTTATGCACCGCGCCCGCACAACCACCGGTCGAAACCCGCGTATGCAGTCGGAACCGCCGCCTTGACGTTTTCCGCGGACAATCGTGCGGCCGGGTGGCTGCAATTTGCGTTGACGCAGCAAAACACGGTGACAAAGTACATGTTCAGCTCCGACGGGCTCAACCGGGAAGGCTCACATTATAATGTCTACAGCCTTGTGAATGCTCTCCCATTCATGTGGCATTATTGGAACGTCTCGGGCGTTGACCTTTTTCCGGCATATCAACCGATGTTCGAATATCCCGTCAAAGTGCGGAGCAGCAAAGGGTGGATGCCCAATATCGAGGACGGCTACGTCAAGCCCTACCCGACACACATGGCTGCGGCGATGTATCTGTCGGCTCAAACTGACCTGCACCCCACAGAGCCGCTGGCCAGGATTCTTCAGTGGAACTGGTTCAACACGTCATTCCCGACGACGAGCTACACCGGGGCTACCAATGATGTGACCTGGGATATTGATGAGTTCATCACGTTTGATCCGTCCATCCCTCAAGTGATGCCTGAGTTTCCGCCGACCATTCAGATGCACAACGGCCAGGTGGTGTTCCGCGGTAATTCTTCGTTTGCCCAGCCGGTGGAACGATACCTTCTCTTCCACGGGGTGGCTGAGTCGGACAATCACCAGCATCCCGACCTTCTGAGCTACGTTCTTGAGTATCAGGGGACAATCCTGGCGACCGACGGCGGTTATGGTGCGAGCGGATTTTCCGATCCGCTGCGGTCGTGGTACATCTCAAACGAATCTCATAATGTCGTCACCGTGAACGGCACGGGTCCGCAGGACTGGTCACCGAACGTCCGCCCGACGGATCTCCATTTTGTCCGGTCGTCGGTTGCAGACTTCGCCGAGAAGAAAGCAAAGACCGTTGCAGGCGAAGTTCGCAGAGGGATTCTTTTTCCGGGGAGAGAATACTGGATCGTCTATGATATCGGAACAGGCCTCAGCAGCGCGACCTATCGATTGAATGTCCACGGGCGCGGGACACTGGACACGTTGGGGAACAGACTGACATGGACCGTTGGAGCCGACACGTATGGACCGGCCGCCCGGCTTCATTCGTTTGTCCTGGGCTCGAAATCCCCTGTTTTTGTGATAAAGAGCGGCTACACGAGCCTTTTCAAGGATCAGGTTGCGCAGTCATGGGTTGAGGCGGCACAATCCGGCGACAGTGTCATGTTCATGCATGCTCTCGTTCCCGGCTCTTCGACCTCGCTATTTCCCTCAGTCACCGACAGGAGTACTCAAAACGCTCTGGCGTTCTCGGTCGACGGCGTGACGGATACGTCTCAGTTCGTGCTACAGAAAAGAGCCGGTGATCTCGCGATGGGACAACTGAACAGCGACGGAATTCTTGTCTGGACCCATCATTCCGGCACGTCGCTCAACCGTTGGTTCGTCAATGAGGCGACTCATTTCGATTGGAACGGAAGAAGAGTGCTTGAGAGCGAACACCCCGTGACGTTAGCGGCAGATCTTTCAGTCCCGGGATTTCATGATCTTCACTTCGAACAAGTGGCACAACCGACGATAGTGACTCTTCGCCATCTCTGGACCTCGGATACAGTCGAGGCAGTGGAGCTTAACGGGGATCCCGTTTCGTTTGCAACAAATTCCGACGGTGGTGTCACATTCTCATTGACTGGCGGCGGACTTCTCCGGCTCCACGCAGATGCCACAACTAATAAGGAGGGCACTCCGGAAATGCCGTCGAGGTTTGGGCTTGAAGCGAATTATCCGAATCCCTTCAATCCCTCGACGAAGCTTCGGTTCACCATTACCGGTGCGGCACATACGGGCCTGACGGTCTACAACACACTCGGGCAAAGAGTGCGTCTCCTGTTTGATGGAGAGGCAGGACCCGGCGTTTATGAACGAATGTGGGATGGAAGGGATGAACAGGGAGGAGTCGCAGCATCCGGTGTCTACATTTTTGAGTTGAGGAGCGGGTCGAATGTACAAAGGATGAAAGGTATCCTTCTCAAGTAACATGATTCATGGCAAACATATTCTGACAACGCTGGTGTTGTGTTCCGCACTGTCCGTCAGTGCGAGATCACAGTCTGTCATTCACTACAGTGTTGACGAGTTGACCCGAGTTCGTGAAGCGCTGAAATCGGGAGACAGGGAAGCAGGACGATTTGCAGATGCGTTGTTGAAGCGGGGGAAGAAAGCACTCAAGGCTGTCCCGAAATCCATCACGACAAAAGAGGCGATCCCGCCGAGCGGCGACAAGCGCGATTACATGAGTCAGGGACGGTACTGGTGGGCGGATCCGTCAAAACCCGACGGCCTGCCCTACATCCGGCGCGATGGAGAAACGAATCCCGAGATCGAGCGCATGCCGGATCATACGCTTCTGAATGAGACCATTCACCAGGTTCAGGTTCTCACTCTCTCCTATGTCTTGAGCGGCGAAGCCGCTTACGCGAAGAAAGCGGTCGAGTTTCTCAAAGTGTGGTTTCTCGATGACAGTACCCGCATGAATCCCAACATGAACTTCGCACAGGGCATTCCGGGGCGAAGCGCGGGACGCGGTGTGGGGATCATCGATGGGCGGAGATTTTCCTCGTTGACGGATATTGTCACCATCCTTGCCTCTTCACCCGAGATGAACTCCGACGAAACGGCAAGATTGCGGAGATGGTTTTCGGAATACTATGATTGGCTGCGCAACAGCAAGAACGGAAAAGATGAAGAGGATGCCCGGAATAATCATGGAACATGGTACGATGATCAGGCGGTCTCGATCGCGCTGTTTCTGGGCAAGAATGAGGATGCCAGGGAGATCCTCAATCGGGCAAAGGAAAAGCGCATTGCTGCCCAGATTGAACCCGATGGTTCGCAGCCGGAGGAACTTGCCAGAACGGTATCCTGGGATTATTCGCTCTTCAACCTTGAAGCACACTTTCTTCTGGCAAGCCTGGGAGATCGGGCCGGCGTAGATCTTTGGAAGTACGAAACAAGCGACGGGAGGTCGCTCCTGAAGGCTCTTGATTGGCTCCTCCCTGTATTTCGCGGCGAGCGGAAATGGACGCACAAGCAAATCCGGAAGATCTCATTCGAACGATTGTGCCCGCTCCTGATGGAAGCCGGCGAACGCTTTGGTAACGGGCAATATCGCGCAGATGCGGAACGATTGTCCTGTATGCGCGGCTGGAGTACGGCTGTACCGTTAAATTGGAAATCCTTAATTCACTACTAATTCACCATTCACATGATGGAGGTATTATGAGAAACCTCTGCAAATATTTGGTACTGACGCTCGCTCTTGCAGGAGCCGTCGTCACCGGGTCGTTTGCACAGACGATCACGAGTACCGGTACCGGGAACTGGAGCTCTACGACTCCGGATGCCCCGTGGCCGGGTGGAACGGTACCTGCTGCCACTGACACGGTTGTTATTGCGGCGGGTCATACCGTGACCATTGATATCAATACCGCCGCGTGCGCGGCCCTCACCGCAAACGGGTATCTCTACTTTGACATCGTGAACACGGGCCAGCGCCTTACGGTCTCCGGAGATGTCGCGGTAGGAGCAACCGGAAGGCTCCGCTCGGGAAGCGGCACGCCTGCGGGGGCAAAAGCGCATGAGCTTGTCCTGCAAGGAAACCTGACCGTTACCTCTGGCGGAAGCTTCGATATGCGTGTCGGCTCGAGTGCAAACGTTTCCGTTGGGAGGGTGGTGTTCTCCGGCAGCACGAACAGCACGATCAGCCTTGCGCTGACCGTCTACGGCTCGAGCACCGAGGAATTCAATTCGGTGATCATTTCAAAGAGCGGCACCGCAAAGGTCATCCTCGCATCCGGAAATATGTTCCTCAACAACAACTCGACCAATTCTGCGGACACGTTGATATTTGTTGATGGAATTTTTGAGACCGGCAATAACCATCTCGTCCATCTTGGCACAAGCTCAAGCGGCGTGCAAGGTGCCTCGGATACGAGCTATGTGAACGGATATCTCGGACGGGGAATCACCAACACAGGCACACCCCCGATCATGCGTAAGTTCGAAGTCGGGGATGCTAATGGATACCGACCCATCAACATCGAGGCCACGACTCAGGGGACGTCGACCGGTCACTATACCTGGGTCAGAGTCATATCGGGCAACGCCGACAATTCCAGCACCTTTACCGGTGATATCGACAGAGTCTCTGGTGTCCGCTATTATCAGGTAGGGTACGAACAGGGGGCAGGTGCAGCCACGATGAGTTATGACTGGTTTGGCCCCAGCTACGGCGCAGATGATAAGGTCATTGCCGGGAACACAGATCTACGCGTGGCCTATTCAACAAACGCGAGAGCGACGTGGAACGGAATTCCGAACACGATTCCGGACACAACGAACCTCACCTTGCCGCCGACATCCATTTCCCCGGATACCTTGTCGACGGTGGTGACGTTGACCGACACCACGTCGATGTACGTTGCTCTTGCCCGCAAGGCAGGTACGGCAACAAATCCTCTGGCCGCGATGACAATGATCACTCACGTCTATCCGAGATTCACGGGTGGGACAGTGACGTCGGTAACGGCTCTTGAGCAACCGCTGGCATTTTATGTTGAGGTTCAAAATCTGGAACCCAACACGGTGTATGATCAATACCACACCGGATTTCTCACCGCGGGCACGACTTCGACTCGAGGGAGTAAGTGGGCAAACAATGCATGGGTCTCTCCCAGCACGGCCTGGACATCGTGGATAACTTCGGATGCATCCGGCTCGATCAAATCCTGGGTCTTTGTCCGCTCTCCGTCATCATACCTCGTAGGGATAGACACTGCCCAGCTGCGATTCCGAGTCAGAAAGTCGGGTTCGGCGACCAACCTGACCTTTGACGGCGACAGGATCACGTCGCTCCTGGTCAAAGATACTGCTGCGGCGGCAATAGCAGGAAATATCGTTTACGGTTATACCGATACCGTTTCGCAGAACAATACCGGAAAGTTCATCCTGCTGTACGAGAATGAAAACGACGTAAGGCCGCTCGCGAGCTGGCTCGTGTACAAAACGCCAACATCTCTGGTTGACTCCAATCTTTATCAGACAAGAACCGACTCGGCTCTCCGCCGGGCCGGCTCCTTCCAGATGGTGGTTCCTGACAGCACCCCGATCGGCAAGATCGAGATCCGGGACAGCAGCAACAACGTGCTGAGGCTGCAGACGAGCACAACCTGGAAATCCGGGGCTGCCGGCGACACCACCAACCTGAGCGCGCAGGAGAACATCGTTCTCTCTGTCAAGCAGGTGTCGGATTATGTGCCGCAGGAATTCTCTGTGAGCCAGAATTATCCGAATCCGTTCAACCCCATGACGACGATACGGTTCAGTTTGAAGTCGGCCGGAAAGGTCTCCCTGAAGGTGTATGACATGATCGGGAGAGAGGTTGCCGTGCTGGCAAACGACACGTTTGCAGCAGGATCGTATCTTGTTGAGTGGAAAGCTGTGGGGTTCTCGAGCGGGACCTACTTCTATGTGCTTGAGGCAGCGGGAATGAAGGAAACCCGAAAGATGGTTTTGGTGAGGTAGCGTTTGGGTAGGTTGGTTAGTTACACAGAGAGCACAGAGGAGTCACAGAGAACACAGAGGTATACCTCCGTGCTCTCTGTGTTCCTCCGTGCCTGCACCTGCCTGCGTGCCGGATAGATTTCACGTGTTCAAATTTCAAACGCTCACTCCGGCAGGCAGGCGCCGAAGTGCAGGCCCATGATGTTTCGGCCTGCCCGCCAAACTCGTGTCTCAAAAAGGCAGGCGGGCACGCAGGCGTGTTCTCTGTGTAATGTTTTTTCTGCAAAGGCCTGAACCCCCTGGTAGTGTTGGCGTTCCTTCCTCTTTTTCATCTTTTGCTCCAAACTCTCCCTCCAAAGTCACGGAAGACAATGGAATCCGGGTTGTTCTGATCCAGAATATCTGTTGACTTTCGAATCTCGGTTGCTTATAATTCACACAATTTCAATCACTTACACCGCCTGCCATTATGTCCACCACAGCGAAGTGGGTTCTCGGGATTGTCGTGGGAATCATTTCACTCGGCGCCCTCTTCGTTTTCGTGATCTTCTTTTCGATCCTTTCCATGGGAGAGTACGACGACTCAACCTCGACATCCGGGGAAAAGGTTGCCGTCATTGAACTTAAGGAGACGATCCTCTCATCTGAGGATATCGTACGGCAGTTCAAGAAGTTCCGATCGAATCGTTCAGTGCGTGCCATCGTTTTTCGCGTTGAATCTCCGGGCGGCGGAGTCGCGGCAAGTCAGGAGATCTATGAAGAGGTGAAGAAGACCCGTGACTCGGGGAAACCGGTTGTGGTCTCCATGGGCGCGGTTGCTGCAAGTGGCGGTTATTACGTCTCTTGCGGTGCCGACAAGATTGTTGCGAATCCCGGAACGCTCACCGGCAGTATCGGTGTCATTTTTCAATTCATTCACGTGAACGAACTGCTCGACAAGCTCGGAATCGACGCATCGACCTACAAAACCGGCAGATACAAGGATGCCGGTTCACCGTTCCGTCCTCCCACGGCGGAAGATAAGAGGCTCTTTGACGCGCTCCTTGCCGATGTGTATGATCAATTTGTCGATGTGGTTTCGACGGAGCGAAAACTGAAAAGGTCGTTCGTGGTGCAATATGCAGACGGCCGCGTGTTTACGGGGAGGCAGGCGAAGGAATGGGGATTCGTCGATACACTGGGGACGTACGAAGACGCGATCGCCATTGCCGGCGAGATGGGGGGAATTAGCGGGAAGCCCGCCATCGTCAAGGAAACCAAGCGCGAAAGTTTCTGGGCGTCGTTCTTTGGAGCCGCGGCTTCGGGTCTGGCCGAAATACGCGACGAGGTTTTCCATCAACCGATTATTCAATACAAATTCAATTCACCCTTCTAACAACTGAGAGGGAGGCAACTTGACAAAGGCTGACATTGTTGATGTCATTGCATCCGCAACCGGCTTGACAAAGGTCGAAACGGAGGCCGTGGTCGACGGCTTCATTTCCACGGTGATCGACGCTTTGAAATCCGGAAAGAACATCGAAATCAGAGGATTCGGCAGCTTCAAGGTGAAGAAACGGAAGGGGAGAATGGCGCGCAATCCCCGGACAGGAGAACAGGTGATGGTCGACGAACACTTTGTTCCCATTTTCAAAGTGTCGAAAGACCTCAAGCACGTCGTTGACGACAACCTTAAGAAAGCGGTTCCTCAGACGCAATGAAACCTACGTTCCTCTGTTCTGAATGCCGGCACGAGCTGGCATGGGGTGAAAAATTCTGCGGCAGTTGCGGCCGGCCCGTCGAATGGCCGACGGAAACGCCGGGCAGGAAGACCGCCGAGCCTTCGAAACGCGAGAGGAAAGAGCAGCGCTCCGAAGGAAAGCCCGCAGCCGCATCGTGGAAGCTGATGGTCGGTTTCGCCCTCTTTCTTGTCGGCGGTGTGGTTGTCCTGGAGCTCCTGACCGGCACGAAGAACGTACCGGTGGCAACGGCGCCTCAGCAGCAACCCGGGACATCGGCCAATATGGAAGCGATGAGCCGGCTTAACGGGCTGGAGCAGCTGGCGAACAGTAATCCGAACGACCTGAAGGCGAGACTGGATGTTGCCAATTTCGCACACGACAACAGGTTTTATGACAAGGCGATTGAGCACTACAAATTGTATCTGGAGAAGAAACCCGACGATCCCGACGCGTTGGTCGATCTTGGAATCTGCTACAACGACGAAGGGAACCTGGAAGAGGCGAACAAGTACATGCAGCGGGCATTGAAGTCGTCTCCCAAGCACCTCCTGGCACATTTCAATTTGGGGATTGTCAGCCTGCGCGGTGGAGACCTGAAGGGAGCGAATGAGTGGTTTGAGAAAGTCGTTGCCATTTCACCGAACAGCGAAGTGGGACAACGGGCGCAGCAACTGTTGAAAGAACATCTGAATGCCGGGCAGTAATCTCCGGCCAACATCTCACGTCGATCCATGGAGGGCCCATGCCGAGTGGCAAGAAGCGCAAACGCCATAAAATGGCTACGCACAAGCGGAAGAAGCGACTTCGGAAGATGAGACACAAGAAGAAGAACCGCTAGAGAAATTCGAAGACCTGCCTCAGCTCGACGAGGCAGGTTTTTTCTTCCCTGCGATGGGCTTTTTGAGCTTAAAAGAACATTACACGAAGAGCACGAAGAAAGAAGCAGTTTTCGTGTCCTTCGTGTCTTCTTTGTGTAACTTCGTGTAATTGCTTTGTCTCTTTTGAGTTCCCCAATTCTCCACTATTCCGATATTCCCCCATGACAATCCGATCCGCCGCTGTTGTATCAGTCATCCTTCTAACAGTATTGCTTCGCTCTCCTCTTCCTCTCCTCAGCTGGGGCTTCTGGGCTCACAAGGAGATCACCAAGAGTGCCATCCAATCGATGCCCGGCGAGCTGCGTGAATTCTTCAGTGCTCATGCCGATTCGCTCGTGGAAAAATCGGTTGAACCGGACCAGCGCCGCTTCGGAGACAGTGGGGAGCCTTCGAGGCACTACATCAACATCGATCGCTATGGTGCATATCCGTTCGCAGAGCTTCCGCGGAACTATGACGACGCGGTCACAAAATTCGGCAAGGGGCGGGTCGACTCTGCCGGTACCCTTCCCTGGAGGATTGCAGAGTTTGCTGATAAGCTCGCGGAATCCTTTCGGCAGGGGAATGCTCAGGAGATCGTTTTCTACGCCTCCTGGCTGGGGCATTATGTGGCAGATGCGCACGTCCCTCTGCACGCGACGGAGAACTACGACGGCCAATTGACGGGCCAGAAGGGGCTCCATTCACGCTGGGAGAGCAGAATCCCCGAGAAATTCGGGGCGGGATATCGGCTTGAGCCGCGTTCGGCAGTGTATCTGGCGCATCCGCTGGAATCGGCCTTTGAGACGATTCTGGAAAGTTTCAGGGAAGTAGATTCAGTGCTCACCTTTGACAAGGCGGCACAGGAATCCCTTCCGGAAGGCGAGCGCTTCGTGATCCGAAAGAGAAACGATCGGACCATCTATGAATACACCGACAAGTATTACGAGCGCTACAATACGTTGCTCAACGGAATGGTAGAACGCCGAATGAATGATGCAGCGCAAAAGGTCGCGAGCTATTGGATGACGGCGTGGGTGAATGCGGGAAAACCGGAGCTACGCGGATTACGCTGATTGACGCGGATTACGCGCCTGCCTGCCGGAGCGGCAGCGCAGGCAGGGATTCGTACCTTCGAATGATCTAATTCGTTGCAGAGGGCGGCTCCATACGGAGCCGGGGAAATGTCATTGCGAGGCCGCTGTTTTGCAGAACGGGTCACGGGAGAAAGCGGCTGAAGCAATCGGACCTACTTGAGGACGCGGAAGATGCAAGGTCTTCCACGCCGCTCCCTCGGCGATGGAGTGGATGCATCAAAGGCTTGCCTGCCGAAGTCGTTTTGACGGTGAGCGATGAGCTGAATGCTGAGCTTGCCGAAGCATGTCGAACCGTCGAACCATCAGACGCAGGCAGGGAGCGGCTAGGAACAGAAAGCCCTTCGGACTTGGCTGCTGAAGAGGAAACGAGGAATTGCCCACAGCTTTAGCTGTGGGATAGAGGAAACATAAGATCTGCAACCGTTTCAACGGTTTGCTGAGTAAGGCGGCGACTGGGATTTCAGCCATCTGTTGAAACAGACGGCTGAAAGGTGACCTCAATACATTGCATAATCCCGCTCTGCGGGATTGCACCGCCATGAGGATCATGAGCCGTCGGTTTGTAACCGATGGCGGTGCCACATCTCCTGTCGCGCTTTCCTAGAGTCCCCGCCTGCCTCATTCCATCCATTCGAGGCGGGCAGGCGATCCCCGATCGGACTGGTAAGCCGATGAGGCTGAATGGGTCCGGTCAGGGACCGGACTCTACGGCGAAATCTCCCCTCGCGTTTTCCACGCCGCCCCTCGGCCTTCGGCAGACAGGCCATTCGGGCTTGGCTCGAAACAGATGCCATACAATCTCCCCCTTTCTCAAAGGGGGACGTAAGGGGCCTGCCTGCCGAAGTGATTGTCCGATGTTCAATAATATCGAAATGGTCGGCACGCAGGCAGGGATTCGAATCGCGGCAGCAATGTTCTTGAACAAGATCTTCCATTAATCCCCGACTTAGCACGAATATCGTGCTTCGTCGGGCAAGCACTATTCCATTATTCCCCAATGAACCAATCACTTATGATTAACCAATTTCCGCCGAAGGTCGACGACTCGACTCGTCGAGCGCATGCGCCTATGGAGCACATCATTCCATAATTCCCCAGTTAACCCATCACTAGTCAACCTCATTCGCTCTTTCTATCCTGGGCGGTCGGGAACCAATTCCCGACCGTTCGACAAAGCCAGAAGGGGTCGAATCAGTCCGGTCAGGGAATGGACTCTACGAGATTCGGAGCAGGGCTCGATCGTAAATGATTTTCTTTCCATCAATCCAATAATCCAACAGTCCATTAATCCCTTATTTCATCGTTCCATTATTCCAAGATTCCGCTTTTTCCTCTTTTCCTTGTTTCTTTCCCCCCTTTTTTCTACTTTTTTTGTATGATCATTGACGAAGATATATTCACGGAGGACACAATGGCTTCAGAAAACGATGGAATGGCAAAAGGATTGATCATGGGCTTCCTGGCCGGCAGTGTGGTGGGTGCCGTTCTTGCGTTGTTGTATGCCCCAAAATCAGGGAAAGAGCTCCGCGAGGACATCAAGCAACGCGGAGGAGAGATGGCAGATGAGGCAGAGGAGTATATCAACAGGGCACGCAAGAAGGCGGTTGATATCATCAATGAAGGGAAGCAGCGTTCCGATACGCTCATTGATGATGCGAGGAAACGGGCCGAGTCGTTAAAAGCAGACGCCCAGCGAATCATTTCCGAGGCGCGGGGCAAAGCGGGCTCAGAGCCGTCCCGCTCGTAACGTTACAGACGGTTTCCTCCTTCCGGAATCACATTCCCCGAAAAGGACTACACTCGTGGACAGCTTACGCTCTGTTGTCGAGGTGGTGGCGCTTCTGAGCGCTTCCGCACTTTGTATCTACCTCATCGTTGTGCTCGCCCGTCTCAAGGATGTTCTTACCTTGCTTCAGAAGGACCTCTCGGAGATCGGGGCGAAAGCAAAGCCGGTTTTTGAAAACCTGCAGGTCATCACCGAAAGGCTGAAATCAGTCTCAGGCAAGATTGACGACCAGATCGGCCTCGTGAAAGGTTCCCTTGAATCCGTGAAGAGTGCGGCCGACAATTTCGTGGCGTTTGAGCAGCGCATTCAGGACAGCCTCGAAGAACCTGTCATCCGTCTTACGACGGTGGTCTCCTCGTTCGTCAACCGCATTGCGTCGTATTTTGGCGGCGCCAGAGCACAGTAGGTCCGCCCATGGGTGTCGGGAACCACTTCCCGACACTTCCCTTCCCCGAACCTGACGGGTCTGCGCTTCTGTTGCAGGCCCTTTACTTGAGGAGAACTTCCCGTGGCACATGCAACACACAAAGAATATCCGACGGAGAAAATCCGCAACATTGCCCTCATCGGACACGGGGGCTCCGGCAAGACGACCTTCAGCGAATCGCTGATGTTCTCTGCCGGAGCGACGACCCGCCTTGGAAGGGTCGAAGACGGATCGACCGTCTCAGACTACCATCCCGATGAGATGGAGCGGAAAATATCGATCAACACATCTCTGCTCCATTGTGATTGGCAGGGAACAAAAGTGAATATCCTGGACACTCCGGGATATTCTGATTTTACGGGGGAGGTGCTCAGTGCACTTCGGGTCTCGGACCTCGCGGTCATCCTGCTGAAGGCAGTGGAGGGCGTTGAGGTTGGGACTGAAATCGTCTGGCAATACACGAAACAGGGAAATCTGCCGACGATCATCGTCATCAACAAACTTGACAATGAGAACGCGGAGTTCGACAAGGCCGTTGCTTCGGCAAAGGACCGTTTCAGTCACGACGTGGCCATCGTGCAGTTTCCCGTCACCGAAGGCCTGGCGTTTGATTCCTTTGTGGATGTGCTGCGCATGAAGCAGCTCAAGTACGAGCGGGATGGAAGTGGAAGGTTCGTCGAGATCGACATCCAGACGGATCTGATGGAGAAAGCTGCAGCTCTTCACGAAGAGCTCATTGAGAAAATTGCCGAGACCGATGAAGCGCTCATGAACAAATTCTTCGAAGAAGGAACCCTCAAGGAATCGGAACTAAACGCGGGAATGCGGAAAGCGATCAATGAGCGTAAGTTGTTCCCGGTCTTCTGCACGTCAGCCAGTCTCAACATTGGCCTGACGCCGGTGCTCGATTTTGTTGTCAGATATGCCCCCTCGCCGCTGGATCGCGGTGCGGTGGTTACCAAGGATGTCAACGGAGTGAAGGAAATCACCGTCGCGCCCGAGAGCAAGGGGCAGCCCTCTCTGTTCGTGTTCAAGACGGTATCCGAACAGCATGTGGGTGAACTGTCGTTTTTCCGCGTCTATTCTGGCACCATCACCGGGGGGATGGATCTGACGAACGAGTCCAATGGAAAATCGGAGCGGTTGGGGCAGTTGTTCCTGATGAACGGAAAAGAGAGGAAGGAAGTGACAAAGCTCGAGGCCGGGGATATCGGCACCGTTGTGAAGCTCAAAGACACGCACACCAACAATACGCTGAGCAGCAAGGTGCTCCCCGTGATCTTTCCGCCGATCCCCTTTCCCGATCCGGTTATCCGCATGGCTATTGCCCCGAAATCGAAGGGAGACGAAGACAAGATCGGTACCGGCCTTCACTCGCTGCATGAAGAAGATCCCACATTTGTGGTACAGGTTGACGGCAAGCTCAGCCAGACGGTCATTTCAGGGCAGGGAGAGCTGCATCTCCTGATAGTAACAAAACGGCTGAAGGAGAAATACGGAGTTGAAGTCGATCTCGTCGAACCGCGGATTCCGTACAAAGAGACGATTCGGGCTGCCGTACCCTCTTCGGAATACAAACACAAGAAACAATCCGGCGGCAGGGGGCAATTCGGGCATGTTTACCTGAAACTTGAGCCCCAACCGCATGGCACCGGCTTCGAATTTGAAGATGCGGTAGTCGGCGGCGTGGTTCCGGGAAGGTTCATCCCCGCCGTTGAAAAAGGGGTGGTCGAGACCATGAACAGGGGAATTCTCGCCGGTTACGAGGTGGTCGATGTGAAGGTGACGATCTTCGACGGTTCGCACCATTCGGTCGACTCGGACGAGCTTTCGTTCAAGATAGCAGGTTCACAGGCATTCAAGAAAGGATTTATGGAAGGGAAGCCGGTCCTTTTGGAACCGATCAGTGAAATCGAAGTCGTTGTGCCCGAGGATTACATGGGTGATGTCATGGGGGACATTTCCGGAAGGCGTGGAAAGATACTCGGGATGGAGACAGAAGGCCCGTTTCAGAAGATCAAAGCCCTGGTCCCGATGTCTGAGCTGCACAAGTACTCCACGATTCTCCGCTCGATGACCCAGGGGCGCGGCATTTATCGTTCAAAGTTCTCGCACTATGATGAGCTGCCGCGGGAGCTTGCAGAAAAGGTGATTGCAGCGTCTGAGAAGGGAAAAGTGGAAGCTGAGTAAAGTCCGATCCCCGATCGGATTGATTAGGTGATGGATCGTCCGAAGAATTGCCCACGGCTTTAGCCGTGGGGAAACAAACACAAATGAATTCAGCCAACCGCTTCAACGGTTTCCGAAGGGGGAGCGGCACGAGTTCTCGCCACTCAGCGCGGCGATATCATCGGAAAACGGCAGGCTATAATAAGAAAAAGCCCTTCGGGCTGACCTCCTTGTGAAGGAGTTCCGCTCCTGAGCAGGTTCAGCTACGCCCACGGTTTAAACCGTGGGCTACAAGCCCGATATCGAATCTCAATCCCCTGACGGGGATAGGGAACTGTGGTTCTAGGAACTTGGACCCGAAATCAGTTTGCATATATGTAAGGAAGGATTAAATCCATCTCCCCCTTTCTCAAAGGGAGATGTAAGGGGGATTTGAATTCAAGAATAGGCGGCGCACTCAAGAAATCATTTCCTTATCACGAATCACAAATCACATATCACCTTCCTTAGAGTTTCTTCTCGCCGTCTCTGCTTACTCCTCCCCTTCATTATCCTCATTCAATCTTCCTTCTCACAGCAGCGCGATTCCTCCTCCATCAACTACACCCGTCTCGGAGTCATGGGCGCCATTACCGCGGGGGTCGCAGTGGGAAGCTATTTCTATGTCAGGGATGTCTGGTGGAGGAAGCAGGATTCGAAATTCCATTTTGAAGACACTCCCGAGCGATACGCGTTGAACCTCGATAAGATTTCCCATTTTTTTGGCGGAACGGTCGAAGGGGATTTCTTTGCGGGAGGATTTGAATGGACTGGATTTGACAAAGAGAAATCGCTCCTCTACGGGGCGCTGATGAGTAACTTTGTTTCCCTCGCGGTGGAATGGACTGACGGTTACGCGCCTTCGCACGGGTTTAGCGTAAAAGACTATGCGTTTGGGGTGGCAGGTGCCTTCTATCCTTACGCACAATATAAGATCGATGCTCTGCGTTCCGTGAATTTCAAATGGAGCTATTGGAACCATGTGCCGAGGTTCTTCTCGACAGATTGGAATATCGTTCCTGTAGGCGAAGGGAAGTTCACAAATGAGCAGAGCAAGGCACGATCCTTCATCGACAACTACGGCAATCAAACCTACTGGATCGTGGTGAACGCTCAAGCGGTTCTTCCCTCGGAGTGGCGATTCGTTCCTTCATGGCTGGGGTTTGCCGTCGGCGCCAGAGCAGGTGATCTTGTTCCTGTCATTGGGCACGACAAGCAGTTCACGGAGCTCCAAATCTATCTTTCGCTTGATATCGATGTTCCCCGGATGCTCCCTGAGGAAGGGGAGTTCTGGGTCGTTCTGCGCCGCATGTTATCCCACATTCATTTCCCTGCACCTGCACTTCGAATTACACCCCGTCTCCGAGTGTTTGGATTCTATATGTAGCGAACTCATCCCCCCAATGCGAATCTCCCGGCTACAGGAGGAGAGGAAATGTCATTCTGAACCCACTGTTTTGAACGGGAATCTACGGGGGGTCAGTGGGTGAAGAATCTGGACACCACGAGGACGCGGAAGATTTACGGTCATCTACGCCGCTCCCTCGGCAAGAGGTGTGGACGCATGAAAGGGAGCGGCTAGAATCACAAAGCCCTTCGGGCTGGGCTGCTAAAGAGGAAAACGAGGAATACCCACAGCTTTCCGCCTATGTAGAGGAAACACTTCGGCGGACAGGTAGCTGTGGGATAGAGGAAACATAAGATCTGCAACCGTTTCAACGGTTTGCTGAGTAAGGCGGCGACCAGGATTTTCAGCCATCTGTTGAAGCAGACGGCTGAAAGGGGACCTCAAATACATGGCATAATCCCGCTCTGCGGGATTGCACTGCCATGAGGATCGTGAGCCGTCGGTTTGTAACCGATGGCGGTGCCACATCTCCGAAGCCTCGAACTCTCGCCACGCCGCTCCCTCGGGGAGAGGAATTGTCATTCTGAGCCCGCCGTTTTGCATGAGAGTCTACGGGAGCCGGCGGGCGAAGAATCTGGTCATCATGAGGAGGCGGCAGACATCCAACGCCAGACGAAGTGGTCAGATATCAGCGGCGCAGAGTCCGATCCCCGATCGGACTGGTGAGCCAATGAGGCAAAATAAGTCCGGTCAGGGACCGGACTCTACGGCCGAATCTCCCCTCGCGCTTTCCACGCCGCTCCTTGGGCAAGACTGTGGGTGCGTGAAAGGCCGCGCCTCATTGGGATTCCATGAGACTGCCAAGGCCTTCACTGCTTTCTCCATGGTTTGAGGCGCTTCCTCAGGGTTAAATCCCATCACTTCTCAACAAAACCATCCAAAATTCTTGTATCCCTCGGTTTCTCTTTGTATATTCAACTCCTGCAATGACTTACGGAAAGCGGAAACAAGACTGTGATTCGTAATAAGTGATAGGTGATACGTGGTAAACCATCAAAACCATGGGGGGTGCTATGGAAAGGTTGAAACCGCACAAAAAACTAGATCTTTGGGGCAAGATCATTGACCTTGTCGTTTTTCTCTACGAAATAACGAAGCCTCTTCCTCGCGAAGAGGAATTCGGTCTCAAAGCTCAAATAAGACGGGCGGGAGTTTCCGTCCCTTCTAATGTCTCAGAGGGACTGACAAGGAAAACCAAAAAGGATAAGACACACTTCTTGAACATGGCACAATCGTCCCTCAGCGAAATAGATGCGCAAATTGAGGTTTCCAGGCGATTGGGCTTTATTTCGAAAGCGACTGAAGTTGAGGCAAATGAGCGTCTCTCTACCGTTGAAATGATGCTCAGCGGTCTCGTCAGAAGTATCTCATCGAGAGAGGCCGCAAATCACTAATCACGAATCACATATCACCTATCACGATGTTACTCCCAGCTAATCGTCTCGTCACCACCATACCCTATTGGGAATCGTAATCTCTCAATGACCAAGGGAATCATTCTCGCTGGAGGCTCCGGAACCCGGCTCTATCCGGCCACCAGAGTCATTTCCAAACAGCTTCTTCCGGTCTATGACAAGCCGATGATCTATTATCCCTTGTCGACCCTCATGCTTGCCGGAATTCGGGAGATCCTGGTCATCTCGACCCCCGAGGATCTACCCCGATACAGGTCATTGCTGGGGAGCGGGGCGCAGTGGGGTGTTAGTTTTAGCTATGCCGAGCAACCAAAGCCGGAGGGACTTGCACAGGCATTCATTATCGGTCGCGATTTTATCGGAAAAGACAATGCCTGCCTGGTCCTTGGTGACAACATCTTCTACGGCCAGGGGTTTCGTGAAACCCTGAGAGAAGTGGCCGCCCGCAAAGACGGTGCCACAGTATTTGCCTATTACGTGAAAGATCCTGAAAGATATGGTGTCGTGGAATTTGACAAGAGCAAGAAAGTTCTGAGCATTGAGGAAAAGCCCAAGAAGCCCAAATCCCACTTTGCTATCACCGGCCTCTATTTCTACGACAATGACGTGGCTCGTATCGCCGGCTCTTTGAAACCTTCAGGGCGCGGGGAGTACGAAATTACTGACGTGAACAACGAGTATCTGAAGCGCGGAAAGCTCACAACAGAAATCATGAGCCGAGGCATGGCATGGCTCGACACTGGGACACACGAGACACTGCTACAGGCATCCATCTTCATCGAGACTATCGAGCAGCGGCAAGGCCAGAAAATTGCATGTCCCGAAGAGATAGCCTTCAGAGAAGGGTGGATCTCCGCAGATGAGCTCAAGGCTCAAGCCGAGAAGATGAAAAACAACGGCTACGGGGAATATCTGTTCAACGTGCTGGATGAAGTCGGCCGATGAAAGTAACCGAGACCGAACTTAAGGGGATCCTGCTGATCGAGCCGCGTTCTTTTGGGGACGATCGGGGATACTTCATGGAGACCTGGAACGAAACCCGATACGGACAGCAAAAGATTCCTACAAGGTTTGTTCAGGACAACCTTTCGTTTTCAAAAAATGGTGTTCTTCGGGGGCTTCATTTTCAGAACCCAAAACCGCAGGGGAAACTGGTCTCCGTAGTTGAGGGAGAGGTCTTTGATGTTGTTGTGGACTTAAGAACGGATTCGAAGACATTCAAGAAATGGTGGGGAACGAATCTCTCATCAGAGAACAAGAAGCAGTTGTTCATTCCTTCAGGCTTTGCGCACGGTTTTCTTGTTCTGAGCGAATCGGCGCTCTTTTTCTACAAATGCACTGACTACTACAGCCCGGAGACGGAGCTGACGCTTCTATGGAATGATCAGGAAATAGGAATAGAATGGCCTATAAAGAATCCGATGGTTTCGGAGAAGGATGGGAAGGGAGTGCGGTTGCGTGAGATTCCGGGGGAAAGGCTTTTCGGGGGATGATGGATGATGGAAGCCAGGAGGAAGTAAGCAGTGAGCAGAAGGTAGTAGGCAGAAAGCGGTGAGCAGAAAGCAGTAGGCAGTAAGCGGTAAGGAGAAAGCCTGCAGAGGAAAGGAATTGTCATTGTGAAGCCGCCGTTTTGCACAACGGTTCACGGGAGAAAGGCGGCTGAAACAATCTGGTCCTCATAAGGACGCGGCAGACAACTCATCCCCCCGTCCCCCTTCTCTTAGTAAGAGAAGGGGGAGGTTCGCGTGGGGATGCGATCGAACCAGCAGAGCAGAATGCACTTAATCAATCAACCAATTGGTTAGCTGAACAGTGAAGCGTCTTTATTCCCCTTGGAGATCCCAATACATCGCCACTTTTTCCAAACCGAAAAAGGCCGGCTTGGGGCGGGAACTGTGGTCCTTAGAAACCAAGACGCCGGAATTTCGGGGAAGCGGGGTGGTCGCCATTCCGTGCGTTTATTTCACGACGACGTCACGAAATCGTTGGGATTGCAGTCTGGTCACAGGAGTGAAATACGGCATGTGTGTTGGATGGGGTATGTTGTGGGACTTAAATTCCGGCGAGAAGTTCTCTTTTGCTACTTTTCTCTTACAAGAGAAAAGTAGAACTACGTTGATGAACGGTGGAGTTTATGCCAACAGGGGCAGTATTAACGAGTCAACCGGCCTGCCACTTAACCAGTCAATCATTTGAGACGTCTCTTTTCCCCTTGGAGATCCAAATACATTGCCACGTTCTCGCGGCCTAAGTCTTCCGCTTGCCTTTTCTGCCGAATAGCCAAGCAGAAAAATGACCAAAAAAACTTCGTCCTCGTCCGCGCCAACCACTGCTACGCAGTCATGAACCTCTATCCGTACAACAGTGGTCACGTGATGGTCGTACCGTACAAGCACACGAGCAAGTTCGAGAGTCTGAATGAAGAAGAGTTCGCAGAGATCATGGTTCTGACGGCCCGGATGAAAAAAGCTTTGGAGGAGGTTAGCCATCCCCAGGGATTCAACTTTGGAGGGAATTTCGGCCGTGTTGCCGGTGCAGGTATCGACAAGCATATCCATTTCCACCTCGTTCCGCGTTGGAACGGAGACACGAACTTTATGCCGGTGCTGGCAGACACGAAGATGATTTCGGAGGATATGAGGAAGACGTGGAGGAAGCTGAGGAAAGAGGTGGGG
>Ga0209002_10000761_pt1 | contig 26054 bp, 25 predicted proteins | sample Rifsed16ft2_FD_184010 | JGI IMG/M metagenome (GOLD analysis project Ga0209002, IMG submission 184010) | Soil microbial communities from Rifle, Colorado, USA - sediment 16ft 2 (version 2) | ecosystem: Environmental > Terrestrial > Deep subsurface > Rock core/Sediment | place: Rifle, Colorado... | reverse complement strand
CGAGGCACAGGGGGAGCCACAGGTCCCAGCCCCCGTCGAGATCGCCCGGTACCGGCACGCCGACAGCCAGCATCTCGAGCATCGTACGCGGAGGTCGGCGCTCCGGTCAGTCCTCGGGGGTGACGTACGCGGCGGTGATGCCGCCGTCGACGATCAGCGAGGCGCCGGTCATGAAGCTCGCGTCGTCGCTCGCGAGGAACAGCGCGGCCTTGGCGAGCTCCTCGGCCTGCCCGAGCCTGCCCATCGGGATGTGGACGAACCGCCGCTGGCGGCGAGCCGGGTCCGAGAGCAGCTCGGCGAGGAGTGGGGTGTCGATCGGGCCCGGGCACAGGGCGTTGCACCGGATCCCCTTGCGCGCGTACTCGACCGCGATCTCGCGTGTCATCGCGAGCACCGCTCCCTTCGAGGCCGTGTAGGCCGTCTGCGAGGTGGCGGCCCCCATCCACGCGACGAACGACGCGACGTTGATGATCGACCCACCGCCCGAGTCGATCATCGCCGGGATCCCGTGCTTGCAGCCGTTCGCGACGCCCATCACGTTGATCGATAGGGTCCTGTCCCAGATAGCCGCATCCGTCGTCGTCACCGAGCCGTCGTCGCCGAGCATCACTCCGGCGTTGTTGTAGAGGACGTGGAGTCCGCCGAAGGCCTCGACCGCGGCGGCCACCATGGTCCGCGTGTCGTCCTCGCTCGAGACGTCGGCGTGCACGTAGGCGGCTTCGCCACCGGCGGCTCGGATCTCGGCCGCGACGGCCTCGCCCGGCTCGTCGGCGACGTCGGTGAGCACCACGCTCGCGCCCTCGGACGCGAACAGCCTCGAGGCCACCATCCCCATCCCGCTCGCGCCCCCCGTGATCAGCGCGACCTTGCCTTCGAGTCGTCCCATGGTCTCCTCCTAGATACGAACGCGCGGAGCATACGGGGGTCAGGACTTGCCGGGCAGGCGGGCGATGCGCCAGAGCGTCTCGAGTCCCTGGGGCGTGCCCGGCCAGTTGCGGCGTATCGTCTCGGGGCCCGCGCTGCGGACCACCGAGCGCAGCACCGCTGCCACGATCACTACGTCGTCCGCGTAGCCGATCACCGGGACGAAGTCAGGCACGAGGTCGACCGGGAAGGCCAGGTATGCGAGCAGCATCCACAGCCGGATGCGCACCCCTCGGGAGGCCGCCGGATCACGGGCGAGCCGCCGAGCCAGTCGGAGGACGTCCGGGAGCAGCCGCACGCCCTGGACGGCCGAGCCCGCGCTCGGCCGTCGGATCCAGACGTAGACGAGCAGCACGAGCCAGGAGACCAGCAATCCCGCCGCGATCCCGACCAACGCCTCCACGAGCACGGTCCCATCATCGGCGACGCGACCGTCCGATACCGGAACCGCGGATAACCCCTGGGCCGCGACCTCGTAACGATTGGTAGATTCGGCGGCCTGATGGACCTGCCCGAGGAGCTCGCGAGCCGCCCCCCACGCGCGGCCGGACACCAACCGACGGCCACGCTCACGCTCGACGCGTACCGGCGCCTGAAGGGCGAGCTCGCGCAGCTGAAGACCGAGGGCAGGACCCACATCTCCGAGCGCATCAAGGCCGCGCGCGAGCACGGCGACATCCGCGAGAACGCGGAGTACGACGCCGCCAAGAACGAGCAGGGGCTCATGGAATCGCGGATCCGCAACCTCGAGCGGATGCTTCGCGACCCCGACATCGTGGAGGCGCCCCCGGCTTCGGACCTCGTGACCGCAGGCATGCTCGTGACCCTTCGCCCGCTCGAAGACGACGAGCCGGAGGACGAGACGTATCTGCTGGCCGAGTCCGCTGAAGAGCGTGCTCCGGGTGTCCGCACGATCACCACGACCTCGCCGCTCGGCGGCGCCGTCTTGGGTGCCCGGCTCGACGACGAGGTCGCCTACGAGGCCCCCGCGGGGACCTTCCACTACCTGGTCGTCGGGTTCGAGCCCCGGTCCTGATCACCCGTGCGTGGGGTCGGCCCGGGCGTTAGCCTCGATGCCGTGAACCACGACGCGGACGGCGAGGAGGTCCCGCGGGTCCGGGATCTTCCGGCGCCACGCGAGGCCGAGGGACTGGCGGGCAAGCCGATGGCCTGGGTCTTCACGTGGCCCTATCGGGTCCTGCTCGCGGGGGCATATCGAGCGGGGTTGCGACCATGGCAGCTCACGCTGCTCGGACTCGCGACCAACGCGATCGTCGGGATCCTCCTCCTCCGCGGCGACCGACTGCTTCCCGGCCTGCTCCTGATCCCCGCGGGGATCTTCGACGTCCTTGATGGTGCCGTAGCCCGGCTGCGAGGAGAGGAGAGTCGCCTGGGGGCGTTCCTGGACTCGGTCCTGGACCGGGTGGCCGACGTGATCTTGTTCGGCTGCCTCTACTGGTCCCTCGCCGGGCTCGGCCTGCGGCTTGAGGCGGGACTCGCGCTCGCGACGCTCGTCATCGCCCTTTCGGTGAGCCACATCCGGGCCGAGGCCGAGGCCGCGGGCGTCTCGCTCACCGAGGGGTATTTCCAGCGGCTCGAACGCTACGTCGCGATGATGATCGGACTGCTTTTCCCCGGGGCGTTGCTTCCCGCGCTGGCTATCCTCACGGTCCTCGGCGCCGTGACGGTGGCCCAACGCGGCTGGTCGGCCGTGACCCGCATCGCACGAGACGCCTCCTCCGCTGAGGCGAGCGCGTGAGCCCTACGTCCGCGGTGAGATGCGTGGCGGAGCCGGTGTGGCGACACCTGTACCGGGGTCGTCCGCATGGGCGAAGATGCGACCGTGGACGATGGCTACCGGCGGGTGGGCACGCTCGCGGAGGTCCCTGAGGGTGAGCTCCGTGCGTTCGACCTGCCAGGCGTCCGCGTGGCGATCGCCCACGTCGAGAACGAGCTGTACGCGTTCGGCGATGAGTGCACGCACGAGGGGTGTTCCCTGGCCGAGGGCGGGCTGGGTGAACGGGAGGAGACGGTCGTCTGCCCGTGCCATGAGAGCGAGTTCGATCTGGCGACCGGCGAGCCGGTGAGCGGTCCCGCTGCTGACCCCGTGCCGGTCTTCCCCGTCCGCGAGGTGGACGGGTGGCTCGAGGTCGGTCCGCCCTCCGAAGGGAGCACGTGATCCCCGGTGGACCTCCTGCCTCGGGTGGCCGAGATCTTCGGCGCTCGCGGCGACCTCACGAAGCCCCCTTCGTCGCAGGCGATCGACGGGACGTGACGGTGGCCTGGCGCGAGCGGGCTTTCGGCCGGTAGGCTTCGCGTTCCATCCGAAGGAGGCCGCGATGACCGAGCGCACCCGCTTCGACCTTCCCCCCGATGATGTTCCGAGCGCCTGGTTCAACCTGATGCCGGATATCGTGCAGGCGGGCATGCAGCCGTTGCCGCCGCTCAACCCGGCCACGAAGGAGCCGATCGGCCCCGAGGACCTGGCGCCGCTGTTCCCGATGGCGCTGATCGGGCAGGAGGTCTCGACCGATCAGTGGATCGACATCCCCGGTCCGGTCATAGATGTGTACCGGCTCTGGCGGCCCTCCCCGCTCTTCCGGGCCACGCGTCTGGAGCGGGAGCTCGACACCCCCGCTCGGATCTACTTCAAGTACGAGGGCGTCTCGCCCGCCGGATCCCACAAGCCGAACACGGCTGTTCCCCAGGCCTTCTACAACAAGGAGGCCGGGATCCGCCGGATCGCGACCGAGACCGGGGCGGGGCAGTGGGGTTCCGCGATGGCGATGGCGTGTCGTTTCTTCGACCTGGACTGCACGGTCTACATGGTGAAGGCGTCGTTCGAGCAGAAGCCGTACCGGCGCGTGTTCATGGAGCTGTTCGGCGCGAACGTCACCGCCTCGCCTTCGGACACCACGAACTCCGGTCGCGCGATCTTGGCCGAGCACCCGGACTCGACCGGCTCGCTCGGGATCGCGATCAGCGAGGCCGTCGAGGACGCCGCTACGCACGAGGACACCAACTACGCGCTCGGCAGCTTGCTGGGCCACGTTCTGCTCCACCAGAGCGTGATCGGCCTGGAGGCCCAGAAGCAGATGGAGATGGCGGGCGAGCAGCCCGACGTGATCGTCGGGTGCGTCGGCGGCGGCTCGAACTACTCCGGGCTCGCATACCCTTTCATGGCGGGCAAGCTCCGGGGAGATACGCCGGACGTCAGGTTCCTGGCGACCGAGCCGGCCGCGTGCCCCACGCTCACGAAGGGCGTCTTCGCCTACGACTACGGCGACACCGCGAAGATCGCGCCGATCGTGCCGATGTACACGCTCGGTCACGGGTTCGTGCCGGCGCCGGTGCACGCGGGAGGCCTCCGGTACCACGGGGACTCGCCGTCGCTGTCGCTGCTGGTCCGCGGCGGGCACATCGAGGCCGCGGCCTACACGCAGAACGCGATCTTCGAGGCCGCGACGCTGTTCGCGTCCACACAAGGGATCGTGCCGGGTCCCGAGCCCGCGCACGCGATCAAGGGCGTGATCGACGAGGCGATCGCGGCCCGTGAGGCCGGGCAGGAGCGCGTGATCCTGTTCAACCTGAGCGGGCACGGGCACTTCGACATGCAGGCGTACGACGACTACCTGAACAACAGGCTGCCCGAGGTCGAGTTCGACCCAGCCGAGGAGGAGTCGGCCCTAGCCGAGCTCCCGGAGGTCCCCGTCGGCTGACCCGCCGCGACCGGCCGATCCCGATCGGGCGCCATCTTGACCTACCTCGTCCAAGGACCGGTGACTTCGCGGAGTCTGCGCTCGAGGAACGCTCGCTCGCTCGGGTTCGTGGCGAGTTCGAGCGCTTTACCGTAGGCCCGGGCGGACTCGTCCCGGCGGTCGAGGCGCCGAAGCAGGTCGGCGCGGGTCGAGTGGAACAGGTGGTAGCCGTCGAGGTCGCCCGCGAGCGCATCTACGAGCGGGAGGGCTCGAGCGGGGCCGTCGGCCATCGCGATCGCGACGGCGCGGTTCAGTTCGATGATCGGCGACGGCGACGCCTCGGCGAGGCGTCCGTACAACGCGGCGATCTGCGGCCAGTCGGTGTCCTCGGGACGCGGCGCACGGGCGTGCAGCGCCGCGATCGCCGCCTGCAGCTGGTAGGGCCCGGGGCGCCGCTCGGCGATCGCGGCATCCAAGGTGGCGAGGCCCTCGTCGATCGCGTCGTGATCCCATCGGGCGCGGTCTTGGTCCTCGAGCAGGACGAGCTCGCCCTCGGGGGTGGTGCGCGCTTCGCGCCGGGAGTGCTGGAGGAGCATCAGCGCGAGAAGGCCGGCGGTCTCGGTTTCGTGCGGCATGAGTTCCACGAGCACGCGGGCGAGTCGGATCGCCTCCTCGCAGAGCTCGACGCGGACCAGCGGCCCCGAGGTCGAGCCGTACCCCTCGTTGAACACTAGGTACAGCGTGGCCAGCACGCCCGGGAGGCGCTCGGGCAGGAGCTCGGGGGGCGGGACGCGGTAGGGGATGCCCGCGCCGCGGATCTTCCGCTTGGCGCGGACGATGCGTTGGGCCATCGCGGGTTCGGAAACGAGGAAGGCGTGCGCGATCGCGTCCGTCGACAGACCCCCGAGCGTCTTCAGCGTGAGGGCGACGCGCCCTTCGAGCGGCAGGGCCGGGTGGCAGCAGGTGAAGATCAGCCGCAGCCGGTCGTCGGGGATCCCGCTCACGTCGGTCTCGTCTCCGCCGAGTGCCTCGAGCGCCGAGAGCTGGGCGATCGCCTCGGTCTTCTCGCGCAGGGTGCGCTCGCGGCGCAACCGATCGATCGCCCGGTTGCGGGCCGTCGTCGTGATCCAGGCGCCGGGGTTCTTCGGCACGCCGCGCTCGGGCCATGTCCGCAGGGCCTGGATGAACGCCTCCTGGACGGCATCCTCGGCCAGGTCGAAGTCGCCGAGGACCCGGATCAGGGTCGCAACCGCCCGCCCCCGCTCCTCCCGGAACAGGCGGTCGACGACGCGCTCGGCGACGTCGGCTACGACGGCTGGCCCTCCCCGCTGAAGTCCATGACGGGGCGGATCTCCAGCGTTCCGAAGTGCACCCCCGGACACTTGACGCTGGCCTCGATGGCCTCGTCCAGGTTCGCGCAGTCCACGAGGTAGTAGCCGCCGAGCTGCTCCTTGGTCTCAGCGAAGGGCCCATCGGTGGTCATGGTCTGGTCCTCGCGGATCCGGACGGTCGTCGCCGCCGTCGTGGGGTGCAGCGCGTCCCCCGCGAGGTACCACCCCTTGTCCTTCAGCCACTGCGTGTAGTCGTTCCACTCCTGCATGGCCTTGCCCTGCTCCTCGGTGGCCATACCCATCCAGGCCTCCTCGTCCCCGTAGATCAGGAGCATGTACTGCATACCGACCTCCTTCTGCCCGACGCGGCTCCCGTGCCCCGTCCAACCCTAACGACGAACGACGACGCGCGGTTTCGACATCTCGCCGGGACCTGCCGGGAGGGCTCGGGCGCTACAGGCGGAACGTCACCGCCTCCTGGGCGAGGCCGAAGGACTCGGCGGCAGCCCGCAGCGCCATCCGGCCTAGGTAGGCGTAGCCGTTCGGCGTGAAGTGGATGCCATCGGGCGCCCGCATCTCCTGCAGAACCCCTCGTTCGTTCCGCACGAACGCGCGGTAGCCGCCGTCCCTGGCTCGGAACAGCGACCACGTGTCGAGGTATCTGCCCAGCGGATCGGCCTTCGCCGTGTCGCGGTAGATCTCGTTCACGCGCCGGTAGAAGTCCCACCGGCTGCGTTCCTCCACGATCGGGATCCCCACCCACACGACCCGCGTGCCGGCGCTCGTGGCCTCGGACAGGAGGCGGGCGGCCTGCGCGCGGTACCCCTGGACCCAGTCGATGCTGCCGGTCGGGATCGCCGTGCCGTCGGTCGAGATCTGGGCCTGGGCGTCGTTGCTGCCCAGCAGGATGAAGACGAGGTCCGGTCGGAACTCCTCGACGATCTGGCGCATGCCCGCCTGCCAGTTGAAGTAATCCTGACGGGACAGGCCCGTGGACTGGCGGCCGAGCGAAAGCACCCGAACCACGCGGGGATCCGTCCACCTTTCGATCGCCGGTCCAAGTCCCTGCGAGAGCGAGTCCCCGATCACGGCGACCCGGAGCTCGTTCGAGCTCGTCGGCTCGCGCAGGGCGGTCGGGTCGCCCTCAGGCTCCTCGCGTACCCCCTCGCCCTCGGATCGACCGCCGCCGTTGTCGTCGCCGCCGTTCCGCGACGTGGCCGCCCTGCGGTCGCCGGGAGGCGGGAACACCGGGGTGGGCTCGTAGGCCTCGGGAGGGAGCTCGAAGTCGGGCAGGACGAGCTCGCCGCCGGGCTGAGCTTCGGGATCGCGCCCCAGCGCCCGCTCGACCGAGTCGGTCGCCCCGACCAGCCCGAGGCGCTCCGACATCGCCAGGAGAGGTCGGAGCACGGCGAGCGCGGTGCTGCGGCGGGCGCCCACGGGCCCCGCGGCCGCGTTGCGCTCGAGCACCGGCGCCGCTAGCAGGGCCCAGAGCACGAGGCAGATGCCGAGCGCGGCGCCGGCCTGCCACGGTCCCACCAGCCGTGGTGCCCGCCGCATCGGCTCGACCGGTTCGTCTACGCGCTCCTGGAAGGTTCCGATCGCCATGTCAGAACCGGAAGTAGATGAAGGGGGTCACGCCCTGGCCCCCCAGGGTCGTGATCGCGAAGAGGACGAGCGCCAGCGCCGCGCCCTGCAGCGCCGGTGCCATACGCGAGAACGCGATGCGAACGCGGAGCACCGGCGTGCTCGGCAGGTACTGGACCAGGAGCATCCCGGCGATCGCGAGCAGTACCGCTGGGGTCACGAGCTCGGTCGATCCTCGCGCGCCCAGCCGGCCGAGCAGCTGGAACGCGGAGTCGAACGAATCCGCCCGGAAGAACACCCACCCCAGGCAGACCAGGTGGAACGTCAGGATCTGCTGCCGGGCCTTCATCCACCGGGAGGCGGCCGAAGGGACACCCCGGGCCGCCGCCCGCAGCCTGCGCCGGCGGCCGATCACCAGGCCGAGGCCGTTGTACGCGCCCCATGCCAGGAAGGTCCATCCCGCCCCATGCCACAACCCGCCGAGGGTCATCGTGACCATGAGTGCTATCGCGGTGCGGAGCTCGCCGTGCCTGCTTCCGCCGAGCGGGATGTACAGGTAGTCGCGGAGCCACCGCGATAGCGTCATGTGCCAGCGGCGCCAGAAGTCCTGGATCGAGACCGCCGTGTAAGGGCGGTCGAAGTTGGCGGGGAACTCGAACCCGAGCAGGAGAGCCGTGCCTATCGCGATGTCCGTATAGGCGCTGAAGTCGGCGTAGATCACGATCGCGTACGCGTAGATCGCGATGAGGACCTCGAGGCCCCCGTGCGCGGACGGCGCGCCGAACACCGGGTCCACGACTTGGCTCACGAGGAAGCTCGAGATCACCACCTTCTTGAAGAGACCGCCGAAGATCAAGAACGTGGCGCGCGACAGGTCGATCGCGTTCGCGTCGCGGCGTCGTCGGATCTGCGGGATCAGCTCCTCGCCTCGGACGATCGGGCCGGCGACCAGGTGCGGGAAGAGCGAGAGGTACACGGCGACGTCGAGCCAGCGCGACGGCTGGATCTCGTAGCGCGAGACATCGACCACGTAGCTGATCGCCATGAACGTGTAGAACGAGATCCCGATCGGCAGCAGGACCTGAAGGAGGGGCAGCGGCGGCCGCAGGCCGAACGACTCGAACGCGTTGGCGATGTTCAGCGCGAAGAAACCGTAGTACTTGAACCACGCCAGCGGCAGCAGGAGCGCCGCGACCGCGACCAGCGTGCGACGCCGCCGGCGGCCCTCGTCCTCCTGGCGCTCGACCCACAGCGCGGCGCCCCAAGCGAGCGTGCCCACCAGTGCGAGGAGCCACACGAGCCCGGGGTCCCACCAGCCGTAGAAGACGTAGCTCGCCGCCAGGATGAACCACTTCCAAACGGTGTGGAACCGGTGCAGCGTCCAGTGCAGGGCGAAGACCACCGCGAAGAAGAGCGCGAAGTCGGTGGTGGGGAACAGCATCGTCAGTTCGGGCGGTCACGACCGCCGTGCATGGGACGTCCTCCCCGGCCATGGGGTTGTGTTCGGCGCTAGGCTAGCGGACCGCCATGGCCGATCCCATCGATCCGCTCGACTATCTGGATCTGGGCAGGCTCCTTTCGGACGAGGAGCGGGCGATCCGGGACACCGTCAGGACGTGGGTCGGGGACCGCGTCCTGCCGGGGATCGAGGGCTGGTTCGAGGCCGGCGAGTTCCCGCTTGAAGTTGCCAAGGAGCTCGGGGCGATGGGGCTCCTGGGCATGCACCTCACCGGCTACGAGTGCGCGGGCGCCAACGCGGTCTCCTACGGTGCGGCCTGCCTGGAGCTGGAGGCCGGCGACAGCGGTTTCCGCTCCTTCGTGTCGGTCCAGGGCTCGCTCTGCATGTTCGCGATCTGGAAGTTCGGCTCGAAGGAGCAGAAGCAGCGGTGGCTCCCGGCGATGGCCCGGGGCGAGGTCATCGGGTGCTTCGGCCTGACCGAACCGGACTTCGGCTCGGATCCGGCGAACATGCGGTCGAGCGCGCGGCGCGACGGCTCGGACTGGGTCGTGTCGGGGACGAAGATGTGGATCACCAACGGCAGCGTCGCGGACGTCTCGATCGTGTGGGCGCAGACCGACGAGGGGATCCGCGGGTTCCTGGTGCCGACCGACACGCCGGGGTTCTCGGCGAACGACGTGCACCGCAAGCTCTCGCTTCGTGCCTCGGTCACCTCTGAGCTCGTGCTCGACGAGGTGAGGCTGCCGCAGGATGCTGTCCTGCCGGACGTGACCGGTCTCAGAGGCCCGCTTTCCTGCCTTTCCGAGGCGCGGTTCGGCATCATCTGGGGCGCCATGGGCGCTGCACGCGCGTGTTTCGAGACCGCGCTCGAGTACTCCAAGACCCGGGTGCAGTGGGGGCGCCCGATAGGTGGGTTCCAGCTCACGCAGCGCAAGCTGGCCGACATGGCGCTCGAGTTGAACAAGGGCACCCTGCTCGCCCTGCATCTGGGCCGGATGAAGGACGAGGGGCGACTGGCCCCACAGCACGTGAGCCTGGGGAAGTTGAACAACGTCCGCGAGGCCCTGCAGATCGCGCGCGAGGCGCGGGGGATCCTGGGCGCCAATGGGATCACGCTGGAGTACCCCGTGATCCGCCACATGAACAACCTGGAGTCCGTCCTCACCTACGAAGGCACGAACGAGATCCACACGTTGATCGTCGGCGAGGCCCTCACGGGACTCCGCGCCTACGAGTAGGGCGAACCCTCCCGTCGGGTAGCCTGTCGCGCACACCGACGACCGGAGGTTCCGACCATGACACGAGAGCTGGAGTGGCCCCTGTTCGAGAAGGCCGTGGAGGTCACCGCCTCCGCGCTTCGCGGGGCGATGGGAGGCGAGAACAGCCAGCCGGCGTCGTACGCGGGGGAGGTGTTCCGCGAGGTCTGGGCGGCGCTGAAGGAGGCGACCTCGGACCTGCCCGAACGCGGGAAGGCGGGCTTCTAGGCCTCGCGGCTCGATAGGTCTCGGAGCGAGACGATCCCGACCAGCGTGCCGCCGTCCGTCACGGGGAGGTGGCGGAAGCCGCGCTCGAGCATGAGGTCGCGGGCCACCGACACGTCGGCCTGGGCCTCGATCGACACCGGGTCGTGCGTCATCCAGTCGGCGACCGGGTGATGGGCGGCATCGAAGTCGCTCGCCAGCGCGCGCAGGACGTCGCGCTCGGTGAAGATCCCCACGGGGGCTTCCCCATCGACCACGAGCGCCGAGCCAACGCCTCGTCCACCCATCACCGTGGCGGCCTCGGCCACGGTGGCGCTGGGCTCGACTGTGACGAGGTCCCGACTCATGATGTCTCGAACGGTCTCCATGTCCGGGGCACAACCTAGTCGCCCCGGCGCCGGCCGGGAAGCCCTCCGTGGGTGGAGGTCGGCGCGAAGTCCAGCTCAGGTCGCCCGCAGCGCCGGCATCACGTCGCTCGCGAATAGCTCCGTGGCGCGCGCTGCGGTCGCAAGATCCATCCCCGGGTAGTGCAGTCGAACCACCAGGTGGAGTTCGTCCCGGTCGGCGTGCTTGGTGACCATCGAGCGAAGCGCGGCGACCACCTTCTCCGGCTCGCCGGCGAAGGTCCAGCGACGGGTCTCCCCTTCGTCGGCGAGGGCGGGCGTCAGCTCGTCGCGCTCGGGGGTGTCATGGCCCTCCTCCCACGCGCTGTATGCGCCCAGCTGCTGGGTGAGGCCCTCACGGAGCAGGTCCCAGTGGTCCCCGCCTCGCCACGGGAAGACATTCTGCGTCAGCGCGAGCGCGAGCGATCGCGGCTCGCGCCCGACGCCGCGGGCTCCCTCGTCCAGGACCTCCAGCGCGCGGCGCAGGTCGTCGGGCTCAGTGGCATCGGTGATGTAGCCGTCTGCCATCCGCCCCGCGCGGCGCACCGCGCGGTCGTCGTACCCGCCGAGGAAGATCCTCGGTCCGCCGGTGCGGGCGGGGACGGGGGTCACCTTGACGCGGTCGTATCGCATCGTGGCGCCCTCGAACGAGAACCGGCGGCCGGTCCAGGCGCGCCGGAGCACCTCCACCGTCTCGGCCGTGCGCTGCGCCCGTTCGCGCATCGGGACGCCGAACATGCGGAACTCCTCCTCCCGCCAGCCGATCCCGAGACCCAGGATCAGCCGTCCGTCCGAGAGCTGGTCCACGACCGCGGCATCCTCGGCCAGGCGCAGGGGCTCGTGGAAGGGCGTCAGCACGATCCCGGTGCCGAGCTCGATCCGCTCGGTTACGGCCGCGAAAGCCGCCAGCATCGGCAGGAGAGAGGGTAGGTACCCGTCCGAGGAGCCGTGGTGCTCGCTAACCCAGGCCGAGTCGAACCCGAGAGACTCGGCCAGGTGCACGAGCTCGAGCGTCTCGCGGTACTCCTGCGCGAAGGTTCGAGCCGAGCCAGCCGGGATCTGGCCGGTGAACAGCCCGATGCCGATCCGGAGCGTCATCGCAGCGAAACCTACTACGCGCGCTCGCCCCGGCGGCGCGAGATGATGCGACCGATGCGGATCCGGATCGAGCCCTCCTCGCGCGCACCGGCCTCCGAGCAGCTCGCCCGCGGTCTGCGAGCCCGGATCGAACGCGGCACGCTGTCGCCGGGGGCGCGCGTCCCGCCCGTCCGGGAGCTCGCGCTCGAACTCGGGCTGGCCCCGAACACGGTCGCCAAGGCTTACCGGATGCTCGAGGCCGAGGGCCTGCTCGTCGGGCGAGGGCGGAGCGGCACGTTCGTCGCGGCTCGACTGACCGACGGCTCGCCGGAATGGCACCTGGCGAAGGCCGCCGAGGTCTTCGTCGACCGGGCCCGGCGGCTCGGGTTCGGCCCCGCCGAGGCCAGGCGCGCGCTCGACCGGGCCCTTCGACGGCCCTGAGGACTACTCGATCGCCAACAGCGCGGCCATCACGGCGAAGCCGGCGGCGATGCCGAGGAACTGAAGGACGCTGGTGCGGATGCTCGTTCCCTTGTGCAGCTCCGGGATCAGGTCGGAGCCAGCGATGTAGATGAAGGCCCCGGCCGAGATCGCGAGGAGCAGGCGCTCTATCCCGTCGATCGCCCCGTCGAGCAGGAGCGCGATGACGGCCCCCAGGAGCGCCGTCATCGCGGAGGCGACGTTGTACGCGAGCGCGCGCTTCGGCGCCAGACCCGCGTGGACCAGCACGCCGAGGTCGCCCATCTCCTGCGGGATCTCGTGCAGGGCCACGGCGATCGTCGTCGCGAGGCCTAGTGACGGGCTCACCAGGAAGGAGCCTGCGATGATCGCGCCGTCGACGAAGTTGTGCACCCCGTCGCCGAGCAGGTTGGTGAGCACCACCGGGTGGACGTGCCGGTGCTCGGGTGCGTTCAGCTGGTGGTGCAGGTGGATGAACTTCTCCAGCACGAAGAAGAACAGGATCGACAGCGCCATCACCCACGAGAGCCCCTCGGTGATGCCGCCGTCCACGGCCAGCTCGGGCAGGATGTGGAACAGGGCGTCGCCGAGCAGGGCGCCGACTGCGAAGCTCACGAGGACCGGGACGATCCGCCGCAGGAGGTCCTCCTGGACGACCAGCACAACGATCCCGGCGAACGCGATAGCGCTCACGGCGAGGACGGCGAGGATCGTGGATCCCCACACCGATGCGGTGGCGGCAAGCACTGGCCGAGGCTACACGACGCCGACCGGCCAGCTCAGGGCGTGAGGTAGGGGCGGTCGGGACGGTCGACCTCGAGGACCTGCTGAGCGTCGAGGATGACCTCTCGGCCTAGGGGGTAGATCGGCCCCGTGACCTCGACCCAGTCGTCGGGCTCGAACTCGCCCGGCGTGACGTTGACCACCCGCACCTGGGCGACGGTCGCGTCGGCCGCGCAGCACGAGACGACGTAGCGCGTGAGCAGAAGCTCGTCGGCGGGCGTGTCGTCGCGGCGGACGACGAACCCGACGAAGGTCACTGGCTCACCGGCGCGGGCTGCGAGGGCCCTTTCGCCCTCGGGGGTGGTCTGCGCGGCCGCGACGTCCACCAGGGTGAGCTCGCCCTCGCCGATCTCGCTCGCCGAGGCCGCGAACCCGGTCCCCCCGAACCCCGATCGCCTGCCCGCGGAGAAGGTCCCGAGCGTCGTCGGCGGCGCCGCGAGGACCAGCACGACCGGCAGCACCATCAGGCCCATGATCCAGGCCTCGCGCGCTCGGAGCGGTTCGGGTGTGCTCACCGGGGCGGAGGCCAGCCGTCCGAGGGTCGCCAGGGTGAACAACACGGCAGCGACAGGCACGACCCAGTCGGTGCGCGTCGACAGGTACAGCGCGTCGCGTCCGGTGAGCCATAGGAACCAGAACAGGAACGCCCAGGCGCCGAGCACCGCCGAGCCGGCTACGCGCGCCGGACTCCATCGACGGGGCGGCCGGGCCTCGGCAACCGCGCGTGCGGTCCGGTGCGTGACGACGGCGTCGTTCATCCGAACAGCACCCCGATCCACAGCGCGCCGACGAGCGTCGCGGCCGCGGCGGTGATGACGACGAGGCGAACGAACCCGCGCCGGAACGTCCCCGCGTACAGCGCGAGGAGCTTCGCGTCGACCATCGGCCCGAAGACCAGGAACCCGAGCTGCGCCGAGACGCCGAACGGCGCGAAGGACGCCGCCACGAACGCGTCGGACTCCGAGCAGAGCGACAGCGCGGCCGCGAGCGCCATCATCGCGACCACCGACAGCACCGGCAGGTCGGCCAGGCTCGACAGCATGGAGGCCGGCAGGAACGTCTGGATCGCCGCGGCGATCGTCGCGCCGAGCAGCAGGTACCGCCCCATGAACAGGAAGTCGTTTCCCAGATGGACGAAGAACCGGCGCCACCGCGCCTCGGGGCGTCCGAGCTCGAGCAGGTGCTCATGCGCCTCCTCCGGGTTCTGCTTCAGGAGCTCCTCGGTGGTCCGAGTGCCGAGCACCCACCCCACGGCGATCGCCACGAGCATGCCGAGCACGAACCGCCCGCCGACCACGGTCCACATCGATGTGCGTCCTCGGAACGCGACGAACGTGGACGCGATCACCACCGGGTTGATCACCGGAGCCGCGAGCATGAACGTGACCGCCGCCGAGGGCAGGAGCCCGCGCTGCATCAGCCGCCGCGCCACCGGGACGGAGCCGCACTCGCAGATCGGGAACGCGAGGCCGGCGAGCGCGGCTGCGGGCAGCTGGAGCGGCCGCGGCAGACGCCCGAGCTTCTCGAGCGTGCCGATCGGCACGAAGACCTCGACGAGAGCTGCGGCGAGCGCCCCGAGCATCACGAACGGCAGGGCCTGGATCAACAACGACCCGAAGATCACGAAGAACGTGCGGACCCAGTCGACGCGACCGGGGTCGAGCACCCGCAGGACCAGTGCCGCAAGCACGAGCATCCCCGCGATCGCGGCGGCGGTGCGGGCGGTCGCGGTCTGTGCCTGACGGGTCGCTATGTCGGCCATCTAGCAGTACCTCGAGAACGAGACGGCGAATCCCTGGAACGCGTCGGCCATCATCTTCCCACCGCCGGGATCCTCGGCCCCCAGGAGGGCGTCAACAGCAACCTGGCCGGTGACCTGTTGCTCGCGCAACACCGTCTGGTCGAGGAAGAAGCCGCCCGGGACCGCCGCCTCGACGGCGGACGCATCGCCGGGGATCGCGTCCTCGACGGCGTCGATCGCCGCCTCGTCCGATAGGGCGATCGAGCTCCTCTCCCAGGTCCCCGTGCCGGCCACCGAGACGAGCGTCGCGCCGGACGTCGCCGCCTGCGCTTGCGCGACGATCCGCTTCGTCAGCCGGTCCATCCGCCCGATCCCCCCCTCGAGCACGACGCCCAGGACGTCGGGCACGTCGTCGGCGCCGAAGCCCCTCGATAGGCGCTCCTCGACGGCGACCGATACGCCAAGGGTGTCGCCGAACACGGCGTCGACGGGATCCTGATCCGGGTACCAACCGCCCCCGACCAGTCCGCGGTCGCGCTCATGGGTCCCGATGAGGCCGACGAGCGTACGGGGGTCGGCGTCCTCGAGGTCGTCGGCGAGAGACGCGATCACCGAGACCGGGGCGCCCTCGCCGTAAGGCTCGACCACGCTGCCGGCATCGTTACGGATGAACGAGCCGGTGATCCCGTGCTGCGATGCCAGCCCGCCGGTGCCGATCGTCGTGAGCGTCGCCGAGGGGTCCAGCGGCAGCGAGCCGGCCTCGGCCTCCAGCGTGCCCGCGCCATCCCGCAGCATCGACGCGAGGAACGGCCACGCATCGGGCTGATCGTCGAGCTCGGTGGAGCCCACCCCCCTCCACGCGATCGACAGGATCAAGCGGGGTCGCTCGCCCGAGACCGACGCCACCCCGACGATCGCCATCCCCGAGCGCACCTCGGGGAATGGGCGTTCGAACCCGAGCGCGTCGCTCACGGTGGGGGCGATCGCGTCCAGCGCCACGCCATCGGGGATCGTCGCGCCGGCCGAGATCCCCGCGCCGGAGAACGCCACCGGGACCCGAGCGTTCGTTGCGGTCGAGACCGCGGGCCAGGGCAGGCGCAGCCCATCGACCTGCGTGAAGATCGGAGTCGCGGCGCCGACCGCCAGGACATCGGCGGAGCGTCCCTCCCGGTAGCCGCTAGCGATCGCCAACTTCAGCGCGTCGGGGAGCGGACAGAACGGGACCCTCGACTCGGCCGGATCGGCGGCGCAGGAGCCTCCCACGCACAGGGCCTGCAGGATGCCCGCCGGGATCCCGAGCACGACGAGCACGACGAGCAGCACGAGCAGTCGGCGGCGGGTCACCGTCCCCACGCTACCGCGCTCCCGTTCGCTGGGTTGTCGTTCCGCGCGAGGTCGTGTTTCGTATCCGCGTCCATGTCCCCCCGACGCTGGTTCGCGCTGCTCGCCGCCCTGGTCGTGCTCGGCGCCGGGTGCACGGGCGACGGCGCCCCGGTGGCCGACCCGAGCCCCTCGACGACCCGCACGAAGAGCCCGAAACCCGAGCCGACTGGGGAACACGTCGAGCCCGTCGCCGACGGCGCGATGGCGGACCTCGCCTGCTCGCTCCCGCACGAGTGGCTCCTTCGGACCTGGCGGGGCAACCGCGACGACCGCAGCGCCGAGATCCAGATCCTGCCTATCGAGCCGAACTTCGTGGGCTCGGGACTGCCCCACGTCGGCCCGTGGGACTACGCGCAGGACATCCCGATGTTCTGGTACGGGCCCGGGCACATCGCGCCGGCCGGCGTCGTCGACCGCCCGGTCACGCTCGCCGGCATAGCCCCGACCCAAGCGGAGCTCCTCGGCTTCCCCTTCCACACGAGGGACGGCACCCCGATGCGCGAAGCCCTCGCGGGGAACGCGACCCCGCCCCGGCTCATCCTGACGCTCGTGTGGGATGCGGCCGGTCGCAACGTTCTCGAGCGCTGGCCCGACGACTGGCCGTACCTCGCATCGCTGATCGAGGAGGGGGCCTGGTACGGGCGCGCGACGGTCGGCACGACTCCCACGAGCACCGCGCAGACCCACGCGACGATCGGCACCGGAACGTTCCCCGACGACCACGGCATCGTCGCCCACCGTATGCGGATCGGCGAGGACCTCTCCACGCCGTGGGCCAAGGGCCCCGCGTTCCTCGTGGATCCGACCCTCGCCGACCTGTTCGACCTCGCGAACGGCAACGAGCCGGTCGTCGGCGAGCTCGGCACCGTGAGCATCCACCTCGGGATGCTCGGTCACGGCTCGATGTGGGGGGGCGGCGATCAGGACATCGCCGTGATCCGCGAGAAGGTCGGCGCGGCCACCCTCGGCGAGGAGGGGTTCGAGTGGAACCTCACGCCGATCCTGCAGCCCTACTTCCGCTTCCCCGACTACATCAACGATGTTCCAGGGTTCGACGAGGACGTGCGTGAGGTGGACGCGGCCGACGGCCAGCTCGACGGCAAGTGGCGCGGCAACGACATCGAGGCGCTGCTTCAGGGCTTCGACACGCCGGCGCGCATCCCGTATCAGACGCGCGTGCTGAAGGAGATGATCGCGCGCGAGGGCTTCGGCGCCGACCAGACGCCCGACCTGCTCTTCGTGAACTACAAGATGATCGACTACATCAGCCACGTCTGGACCGTGAACAGCCCCGAGATGCAGGACGCCGTACGCGCGCAGGACGAGGCGCTCGAGGACCTCGTCACGTTCCTGGACGCGGAGGTCGGAAAGGGTGAGTGGGCGCTCGCGCTCACGGCCGACCACGGCTCGATCCCCGACCCCAAGGTGACCGGCGCGTTCCAGATCTCCGCGACGCCGATAGTGAACGGCATCAACGCCACGTTCGACACCGACGGCGACGACACGCGGATCGTCCAGCTCGTGCAGCCGACCCAGATCTTCGTGAACGAGGCCGAGCTGCGACAGAACGGCCGCACGCTCGAGGAGATCGCCGACTGGGTCATGGGGATGACCAAGGCCGATACCGCGCAGCCCGGAGTGATCGTGCCGGCCGAGGAGGCCGACGACCCGGTGTTCCAGGCGGCCTTCCCTTCCCAGATCATGGGCGACCTCGCGTGCCTGCCCGAGGCGCGCTCATGAGGCGGCCGGCGATGCTCCTCGCGCTGGGCTTGCTAGCCGCGTCCTGCACATCCGACGGCGCCGAGCTCTTGCCCAGCTTGACGGGCGGCCCGGGCGGCGAGACCGGGCAGGCCACCGGCGGCGGGCCGGCCGCGGAGCCGGCGCCCGGCGCGCTGGCCAAGGCCGCCTGCGCTATCCCGCACGAGCAGCTCCTGCGCGTGTGGCGCGGGACCGACCCCGAGCGCTCGGGCCAGATCGTGTTCGTCCCCGCCGAGCCGAACTTCGTCGGCTCCAACTTCCCGCACTCGGGGCCGTGGGACTACTTGCAGGACGTGCCGCTGTTCTGGTACGGACCGGGCGTCATCCCGGCGCTCGGGTCCGTGAGCGGTGAGGCGACGGTCGCCGACATCGCGCCGACGCAGGCCAAGCTGCTCGACTTCGACTTCGACGCGCCCGACGGCCGCGCGCTCGACGAGATCCCGCAGCCCGCGGTCCCACCTAGGCTGATCGTGACGCTCGTATGGGACGCCGGCGGCCTCAGCGTGCTCGACGAGTTCCCGAAGGACTGGCCGGAGCTGGCGTCGCTGATCGACGAGGGCGTCTGGTACGAGGACGCGAGCGTGGGCTCGAGCCCATCGATCACGCCCGCGACGCACGCCACGATGGGCACCGGCGCGTTCCCGCTGCACACGGGCCAGACCGACGCCGAGTTCCGCATCGGCGACGAGCTGGTGCGCGCCGGCGCGCTCGGGCCGGTGCTGATGATGGAGCCTACGCTCGGCGACCTGTACGACCGAGCCATGGACAACGAGCCGCTCGTCGGTGCGCTCGCCAGCGTGACATGGCACCTCAACATGGCGAGCCACGGGGCGCTGTGGGGCGGCGGCGACCGCGACATCGCGGTCCTGCGTGTTCCCGCCCAAGCCGACAACGAGGGCGCCGAGGGCACCATCTGGAACCTGCAGGGCAAGAACCTGCCGTTCTTCGAGTTCCCCGGGTACGTGAACGACCTGCCGCCGCTGTCCTCCTACACTGAGGAGATCGACCGCGAGGACGGCGCGCTCGACGGGAAGTGGCGCGATAACTCGATCGAGCAGTACGAGGAGGGCTGGGCGACCCCGGCCCGCATCCCGTACCAGGGCCGGATGGTCGAAGAGGTCATCGCGCGCGAGGGCTTCGGCGACGACGACGTGCCGGACCTGCTCTTCGTCAACTTCAAGGCGATCGACCACGTGAGCCACATCTGGAGCGTCAACAGCCCCGAGATGCAGGACACGCTCCGCTGGCAGGACCGGGACCTCGGCCGGTTCGTAGAGTTCCTCGACGAACAGGTCGGTCGCGGCGGATGGGTGATGGTCCTGACCGCCGACCACGGGGCGCAGTTCGACCCGGAGGTCTCCGGCGCGTTCCAGGTGACGCCGGGCCAGCTCGAGGACGACCTGAACGTCGCCTTCCCCTCCGCCACCGACGAGTCGGTGTTCATGGCGGTCCGGACGAGCCAGATCTACGTGGACGAGGACGCGATGCAGGCGAGCGGCTACTCCTTCGAGCAGATCGCGCAGTTCGTCCTCGGGTACACGAAGGCCCAGGGTCACCCCGACGGTCCCGAGGCCGTCGCCGCCGCGGAGCGCGACGACCGGGTCTTCTCGGCGGTCCTCCCGATCCGGCTCCTGGACGGGCTCAAGTGCCTGCCCGAGGCCCGGGGGTGAGCCGTCGCCTCGCTTCGGGGCTTATCGCCCTCGGCCTGCTGGCCGGCGCCTGCACCTCTGCCGCGGATCTGCAGGAACAGGTCAACGAGGCCGCCAGGGGGGGCGAAGGTAGGCGCGTCCCCCTCAAGGCCCTGATCCGCGGGGCGTGCGACGACGTCCCGCACGACGCGCTGCTCCGCACCTGGCGCGGCACGCGCTTGGACCGCAGCGGTGACATCCAGATCATCCCGTTCGAACCGGACTTCGTCAGCGGCGGGCTCACCCACTCGACGCCGTTCGATCACACTCAGGAGGTCCCGCTGCTGCTGTACGGGCCGGGCATCCGCCCGGGGGTCTACGACGCGCCCGTCACGCTCGCCGACCTCGCGACCACTCTCGGCTACGTGCTCGAGTTCCCGTTCGAGACCGCCGACGGACACGCCCAGACGCAGGCGCTCCTGCCGGAGGATCAGCGCGATCCGCCGCGCCTGCTGGTCACGCTGATCTGGGACTCGGCGGGACTGAACGTGCTGCAGCGCTGGCCCGGCTCCTGGCCAACGCTGCGAGCGATGGCCGGGGACGGCGCGTGGTTCACGAACGCACAGGTCGGCACCTCACCGTCGAACACGCCGACCGGCCACGCGACGATCGGCACGGGCACGTTCCCGCGCCGCAACGGGTTCGTCGACGAGTACATCCGCATGAACGGGGTGCTGCAGAAGCCCAACGAGAACGGGCCGGCGTTCCTTATCGAGCCCACTCTCGCCGACCTGTACGACCGAGCGATGGACAACGAGCCGAAGGTGGCGGCGATCGCCACGCTGGCCGCGCACATCATGATGATGGGCCACGGTTCGCAGTGGGGCGGCGGCGACCAGGACATCGCGGTGACGAGGGAGAAGGAGTCGGGGCCTACCGCCGGCGCCGAAGCCGTGTCGTGGAACCTGACGAGCGGCATGAAGCCCTTCTACCGGCTCCCCGACTACGTGAACCAGCTCCCGCCGATCACCGACTACCTCGACCAGGTCGACCGGGCCGACGGCGCGCTGGACGGCCGATGGCGCGATCACGACTTCGCGCAGTACTCCAACGGGTTCGACACGCCTGCGCGGACGCCGTTCCAGCAGCGGCTCGTCGAGGAGGTGATGGTGCGAGAGGGCTTCGGCGTGGACGAGGTGCCCGACCTGCTGTTCGTGAACTACAAGGCGATCGACACCATCGGCCACCTGTTCAGCGCCGACGGGATCGAGATGTCCGATGCGGTAAGGACGCAGGACGACGCCCTGGGGCGGCTCGTGTCGTTCCTGGACGACACCGTCGGTGAGGGCGAGTGGGTGTTGGCGGTCACGGCCGACCACGGCACCCAGAACGACCCGGGGGTCTCGGGCGCGTTCGAGATCGACATCGCCAAGCTCGAGCAGGGACTCACGGACCGCTTCGACGACGGGGACGATGCGGTGCTCGTCGAGAAGGTGCGACCCACCGAGATCTGGCTCGACCGGGACGAGTTGCACGACAACGGGCTGCGCCAGTCCGACGTGGCCGGCTGGCTCGCCCAGCTCACCCAGGCCGACGTGTTGAAGCCGGGCCGGGCGCCTTCGGACCCGGATGCTCCCGTGTTCGCTGCCTCCCTGCCGTCGCGTATCCTGTCCCAACTTCCGTGCCTGCCCGAGGCCAGCGCGGGCTGACCGCACCAGGGGGAAACGCAAGCGATGACGCTCACGAAGGACCGACCGGAGCAGGTCGTCGAGGTACCCGAGCCGCATAGGCGCGGACGTATGTCCAACCCGCTGATCCTGTTCCTGGCGATCGGACTCCTGCTGCTGGCCTTCGGCTGGACGTTCCTGCAGGACCCCTCGATCAGCGCCCCAACACGAGACCCCGCCTGGTACACATGGCGCTCGAACCTGATCATGAGCGACGCCCCGGGCCTGGTCGCGGGTGACTGGGGTCCCTTCCACATGTTCGGCGGCGGCTACCGGGTCACGGTGCCGCTGTACGGCTCGATCCTGCAGCGCGTCGCAGGGATCGACCTGTACACGTTCAGCGCGTTCATGATGATCGGCGTCCCCGCGCTGACCGGGCTAGCACTGGGTGCGTTCTCCTGGCGCAAGCACAAGGATCCGTTGCTGTTCCTGTTGGTGATGCTCTCCACGGCGGCGTTGTTCATGACGACGCCGTACGTCGGGTACCTCGACAACATCACCGTCCTGTATCTCCTGTCGCTCACCCTGGCGTTCTTCGAACCCGGACGCACTTCGTGGGGCTCCCGCGTCGCCCTGTTCCTGCTGGGGATCGCCGCGGCGTACACGCACCCGACGACGTGCGTGATCTTCGGGATGTCGCTGATGGCGGTGTTCGGCCTGCGCGTGCTGACGAGCCGGTTCCACCTGGGGCCGCCGCTGAAGGAGCTCGGGCCGTCGCTGATGTCGGTCGGGTTCGGGATGATCTTCGGCCTCGCGAGCTGGCTGTTCTCGCCATGGGGCGTCGCGGGCTCGCTCGCCGACGCCGCGCTTCCCCCTCCCTACACGAAGGAGGTCTTCCTCAGGCGCCTGGACGGCTGGGTTGGCTCTCTGCAGCCGATGATCGTCGTGCCGATGGTTCTGCTCGCGATCGGCTGGACGATCTACCGAGCGCGCAGGGACCGCCAACCCTCGGACGGGTTCGGCACGATCTCCGCGATGATGCTGCTCCCGTTCCTGGGGGTCTTCGGCTTCGTCGTCGCAACCTACCCGTACTACCGCTTCATGAACGCGACGATGGGCCTGTTCCCGCTGGCGGGTCTGGGTGCCTATGTCGCCCTCAAGTGGCTGTGGAAGCGGGACGGCGCCGCAAGGATCGCCGGCGTGATCGCCTCACTCGTGATCGTGGCCTCGTTCGGCTACGTCTGGGTGAGTGGACGTGAGGCAGCTCAGTGGGCCGATCCCGACAACCAATGGATCGACCAGCCCACGCGGACGGCCCTGGAGGCGGCGAACGCGGTCGTGGTCGGCGAGTCCGGGGACAACCCGATCGTCTTCGTCGTGGACTACCAGGACGAGTACCAGTCCTACGGCTGGTCCAAGACCTTCACGAACGTCTCGCGCACCGGCCTGCCCGGCGACGCGGTGAAACGCTCGATGACCTACTTCGGCACACTGGAGGACTTCCTCGCCGACCGGCCGACGCAGCTCACCGACGGGACCTACAACAAGATGGCGCGCGGGTTCCACCGAGAGCTGGCCGAGCTCCGGCAGGAGTACACGGGTCCTCCGCTCGTGTTCCTCGTGCGCCAGTTCAACGAGGGCACGACGAACGAGGAGCTGCTCGACGCGAGCGGGGACGACCTCCTGCTTCTCGGCGACGACATCGCCGTGGTGACTGGCGAGGGGCTCACTACACCCTCGGCGGCGTCGCTCGAGGCCGCCCGGGCCGCCGAGGCCGAGGTGGCCGCCTTCTACGCCGACCACCCCGGGATCTTCGGGAACCTCGGGCACAACCTGTGGGTGATCGTGGCGCTGGGGCTGCTCATGGTCGTTCCCGGCGCGCTGGCCGCGCGGTTCTTCGACCTGGACGATGCGTGGCTGAAGATCGCCTTGATCCCGGGCATCTCGATCGTCCTCACCCTCCTCTCGGGCATCGTGGTCGTCGCGGTGACTCGCTCGCCCTTCGGCGTCGCCCACGGGTGGGCCTCTCTAGGGTTGGCCACAGCGTTCACGGCGGCGCTCCGGTTCGGCTCGGCGCCGATCCTGAAGGTGCTGAACGGGTTCGGCGGCTTCTTCAACAAGATGTTCTCGGTCTTCTCCAACGCCGACTTCGCCTCGCTGATGGGCGTGCAGTTCCTAGCGATGGCCGCCGACGGCGTGATCCGAGGCTCGATCGCCAAATCGATCGCCTTCGGCGGGCAGGAGGGTTTCGACGTCACCACGGTGCCCGACGCCAACTACCTGCTGAAGGTGGTGCTCGCGCTCTACATCCCGTACACGTTCATCAGCCCGTTCATCGGCGTGTTCATCGACCGGTTCGAACGGCGGCGCGTGCTCTCGACGTCCAACGTCGTGACCGCCGTGGTCGTGGCGGTCGTTGCGGCGGCTGCGCTGATCCCGCTGGGTGACGACACGTCGGAGGGCAAGATCGGCATCACCGCAGCACTGATCGTCGGCATGCTCGTGATGCAGGCCTGTGTCCGCATCGTGCTCGCGGTCAAGTCCGCCGCGATGCCCGACGTGCTCTCGGGCAAGGACCTGATGCAGGGCAACGGGCTCTCGCAGGCGGGCGGAGCGCTGTTCCAGGTACTGGGGGCGGGGATCGCATTCGGGTTCGGGGCCGCATTCCCGTCGTGGCTGGTCGTGCTGGGGGGGGCGGGCGTGCTGGTCGCCTCCTCCGTCGTGGCCCGCCGGATCCGCAAGATGGAGGCCGCGCCGCACGAGATGAGCTTCGGCCAGGAGGCCAAGCGGATCCTCAAGGATGTGGGGGCGGGCCTCAGGGAGGTGAAGAGCCGGCCAGCGGGTGCGCTGGGCCTGACCTCGTTCCAGATGATCAGGTACCAGTTCTGGGGATTCACGCTGTTCGTGTTCGCCCTGTACTCCAAGAACCTCGTCGAGGGCGGCGAGGTCGACACCATCGCGCTCGGCCTGGTCGGCGGGCTCGGGTTCCTGGGCGGCGCGCTCGGCCTCGTGCTCGCGCAGCGGTGGAAGGACACCGTTGCACCTATCCGGCTGCTGATCGGCTCTATGACGCTGCTCGGTGCCGGCACGGTCGTGTTCGGGTGGTCCGTCACGATGGCCGGGTTCGCGGCGATGCTGTTCGTAGGGTTCTTCGCCTTCTTCATGGCGAAGATCTCCGCCGATACGATCATGCAGCAGGCCATGCCCGACGACTTCCGCGGCCGGGCGTTCGCGCTGTTCGACATCGCCTACAACCTTGGGTTCATCGTGCCGGCGATCATCCTGTCGTTCGTGTGGGTCGAGAACGACCCATCGCAGGTGCGCACGATCCTGGTTGTGTCCGGCGCTCTGTTCCTGGTCCTCACCGCACTCGTGTGGCGCTGGTCGAAGAAGATCCGCGATCAGTTCGCGCCACAGGATGACCTCATCGAGGCCGAGGCATAGATGGAGCGCCCGCCGTCTCCGGACCCGGTCTCGGAGGCCGCGGCCTACCAGGAGCACCTGCTCGGGCTCCTCGGGGGCGATGATCCGGCGGTGGTCCAGGCCGCGACGCCCGCAGCCTGGCGAGCGCTCACCGCCGAGGCCGGAGCGCGCGTCGCCGAGCGACCGGAGCCCGAGGAATGGTCCGTCCTCGAGTGCCTCGGCCACGCCGCGGACGCCGAGATCGTCTACGCCGGCCGGTACCGCTGGTCGGTCGCCCACGACGAGCCCCCGCTGATCGGCTACGACCAGGACCTGTGGGTAGAGCGGCTCCACCACGGACAGGACGACCCGGCCGAGCTCCTCGCGCTGTTCGAGGCTCTGCGCGTGGCGAACCTCGCGATGTGGTCGCGCTCGACGCAACGGGAGCGTGCCCGGGTGGGGATGCATGCCGAGCGCGGGCCCGAGAGCTACGACCTGAGCTTCCGCCTGATCGCCGGGCACGACCGGTTCCACCTCGCGCAGGCGCGCCGGACGCTTGACGCACTCGCAGGATGACTCAGGCCGAGGTGATCGTCCTCTCGAACTCGGGGAAGTAACGCCCGATAGAGGACACGTCGAACGAGTGCAGGATCGACTCCTGGGGCTCCCGCTGAAGCAGGAACGTGAAGCAGTCCCGGACGAACGCCTCGGGGGTTCGGACGCCCCCCAGGCGGTCGAAGTCGCGTTTCGAGAGCGTGACGTCGTGCTGGGTCGTGACCTCGCCCTCGTGGATCTCGACGCGGTACCGCGTCAGGAATCGTTCGGCGTCGGCGTCGCCGGGCGTTCGCGTGACGAGTATCTCGGCCACGGTGGAGCCATCGTACCCCCGCATCGGGCAGACTGGGGGCGTGGCCGAGGTCCACACCGATGACGCGAAGCTCTACTGCGAGGTCGACGGTGCCGGTGCGCCAGTCACCGTCGTGGCGCACGGTCTGACGAACAACCGGAACGAGCTGGCCGCGTTCACGCCGACGCTTCCCGGGACCACGGTGCGGTTCGACTTCCGCGGTCACGGGAAGACCGTTACGGCGCCGGAAGCGCGGTTCCGGTTCGAGGACTTCGCGCGCGACGTCGACGCGGTGGCCGAGGCCTACGGCGCTAGGGCGGCGATGGGGACCTCCCTCGGGGCCGGTGCGCTAGGCAACCTCGTGTGCCGCGTCCCCGATCGCTTCGAGCGGATGGTGTGGCTCCTGCCGGCAGGTCTTGACGTTCCGTTCCCGCTTAGGGCTCGCTACC